>Ga0075156_10000938_pt1 | contig 15497 bp, 3 predicted proteins | sample JI81AbrownDNA_FD_70966 | JGI IMG/M metagenome (GOLD analysis project Ga0075156, IMG submission 70966) | Wastewater effluent complex algal communities from Wisconsin, to seasonally profile nutrient transformation and Carbon sequestration -... | ecosystem: Engineered > WWTP > Effluent > Algae...
GGTACCTTTCTATATTATGCAAGGGCTATTGACCCCACAATCCTACCTGCTCTTAATGAAATTTCAAATCAGCAATCTAAACCCACAGAGAAACAGCCAAAGCTTTCAAACAACTGATGGATTACTTATTTACCCATCCTAAAGCAGTCATCTGGTACTATGCAAGTGATATGGTCCTTTCCCTCATATCCGATGCTGCTTATCTGGTGTTCCCTGATGCCAGAAGTCGCTGTGCTATGCTATACACTCTCTCCAATGCTCCCACTTCCAAACCACCATCCATCAAACCCAACAGGCCTGTCCATGTACTGGTCAAGACCATCCATGGTGTTCCTGCTTCAGCCTCTGAGGCTGAGATGGGTGGTATCTTCATTGGTGCCCAAGAGGCTGTCCCCATGCTCAACACATTGATTGAGTTAGGTCATGCACAACCCCTCCTAAATGCCACATACAGCTTAATGACATTTTACATATTCTCTAAGTCACATGTATAATTCAGAAAACCAATGTCATTGTATGTACAAAAATTCAACTTGACGATTTAAGTAATCTCGAGCTTCAACTGTAGTAAAATAATAAACTTTATGAAAGTAAACTGAACCACAAGATCATACCTACTAAGACCCAAATTAAGAATTCCCTTGATAAAGAAGCTGTTCAGAAGATCTATTGAGAAAATGAAGAGAATCGCCAAATAACCGTTTCGTATGAATTTCTCGAAAAGAATTAAAAGAATCAGCTCTCTATTAAGTCATTATAATTTTACACCTAGGATTTTCTGCTGGCCATCAGAATATACTGCGCTGGCAAATTTTATCACTGAGAAATTCCTGAAATAAATAAAACTTTTTCCATGGGTTGTTCGATAGTGTATTTGGTATATTTGCATCACCTACAGTAGAATAGAAGATACCAAGAAATGTTTTTAAGTATAAACATGAAAGTAAGAAAGTTATATATCTCGTGTCCATTAGCCTATATAAATACTGTATTCATTAAAATACAAATTACGTGTGTATGTTTTTCTATGGGATTCGCAACTTAACTGTGTTGTAACGAGGTTCTGATTCGCGTATGTTGGCCAGCTAGGGTTCTGATCATCACAGTTCTTATCGAACTTTTAATTTAGAAAAACTTTTTATCATCGATATTGGATAGGGTATTCGCGTAACCAGATTGCGAATCCAGATCCCATGCCTTTAACTTGTGGCCTTCGCAAACTGAATGTCAATAAAGTAGTGCCTAAGAAAGTGCGCATAAATTACATATTGCCTATGACAAAATCGGAGTACATTCGCAACTCAGAACATGTTAAAAGCTACAAAATGTCAACAATTGAAAGCGCTAACGAGCACGACTTTTCTACTTTTATGTAATGATACGGTCAGTTAATCATTCATCTATCGCTCGATTCCTCTTCATTCTGACTAAAGTATTATTTGCGTAATTCTCCCACTAACATCTTATTCTTAGGCTCAGTGCTATGGGCTGGCAATACTAGATAGAATCAACATTTTTTTGCAAACCCCCGAATTCTATTGAAATTCGACACTTTGTTGCTCTCTCATTCTACCGATTCTGATCGAACGGCCACTCGAAATAGTAATCATTTAGTAGAAAGATGACAAGCTGGAGAAGAGAGCACATCACTTCTTCGCCTGCAATCACCATCGTATAGCCCTCATAGGCCATTGAACTATTTGCTTAGTTTTTAATTAAGAGCTCCTGTAGACGGTTACTTGTACTTAAGTTGGTTTTTGTCACGCACTTAGTATTTAATCTGTAACTTTAGACGAAATTAATTAGAAAGTATAGGTGTCATAAGTGGGATAAACAAGCCTAGGCAGAGCCAAATTGCGGTTGCCACACTTATCCATTCATGCTATTGCACCGAAACAAACCAATAATGAAGTATTCATGTAGTTCAAGACCCGTTTTCTTAGGCTGATAAGTCACGATCACGCTAGACTTGCGTTTACTCTAAAAGATTGTTATGACCTGTATATAAAGTAACTCTTTAGGTCATTGTTCCCAGTTGAGAATGGAACCGTAAATTTCAACTGGATGGGAGCGAAGAGCGGGGTTCCCTGACCCAACTTCTCAAATATTGCACAAAATTACAGACAATTTAAGAGTTCGTCTTGCGCATAAAAAAGTTAAAAGAGCTGTTTCAAAAGTGATACTGCGGCAAGTTTGCAATCAAACGACTGGAATCAAGTGCGATAAGCTTAATTTGGGAAAAGTCGACCAGCATTTGATGATTATTAAGTTCGAACACGGGAAAAGAAAATGCCGTGTTTGCTTGAGGAACTGATAGCGGTTAATTTTTTCTGAAAATTTTGTTTTAGCCATGGCAATTGATCAGTCAACGACGATATAGACAAATAAAATATTCGCGCCCAGCATGTACTGTAGATTCGCAACAGCAAGAGCGGGCATTATAATTCTTTTAGTATAAAAATTGTTGGTCGTAATCAAACAAAAAATGACGCATTTAGAATATATGGATTCACACTGTTTTTCAGTAGCATGGCCCAGGATGCGTCACGGGACCAGAAAGCTTTGCGAGATGTATGTACATCGCTAGGACCAAACTTGACGCTGATGTGAAATGTGTAAGTATGAAAGTTCTTTTCTATTACCTTGATAAAAATGCGAACTTTTGTGACAAGGCTTGGTCTGCAGCAGAGAATATCAGAAGTCAGATTTCTTGTAATATTTGCCGTATGTAGCTTCGAGAACTCGTCGTGTCGTTTCAAGTAAAATCTTTGGTAAATGAGACACCAACAGGACACATCGTACTTCGCATGATCCAAAAACCTCTTGGCGTCCAACATGTTGCGTTCGGATGAAAGCAACATTGCTTTTGCCCATGCTATTCTGAATGTAAAGTATCAGCAGTCCTTAGGGGACAATTTGATACAGAGAATAATGCAATGTAGGTCTGCTGAAGAACCGGGTCGTTCCAATAAGCCTATGGCGATGCCACCACCTTATGTTATTAACCAATCATCACCGCAACCGAAGAAGGCCGCGACCATATGCAATGAGAAGCAGGTAGTTGATCACTCTTATACAGACTTTTCCCAGACAAGCGATGACACTTTATACGAGCTTATGAGAAAAGATGTGCGCCTCGCTGAAGAGCAAGCCGGTGATGGCTCTCCAAGCTCAACTGGACGTTCCAAGTCCAGCCGAAGTCGAGTTAATGCGATGGGGTGGAAGATGTTGGAAGATCGACCTGGTATGAATGTCAAAGAGAAGCTTAATGTACTATATAGTAACTTTAGAAGAAATTCAGGAGGTGTGGTTCAACCCTTTCCCGAGAAGCTCATGGAGTTGCTGGCTAATTCAAAAACACAGCACATCGTATCATGGATGCCTCACGGGCGAGCGTTCAAGGTACATAACCAAAAGCAATTCATTGAAGAGGTTCTCCCCACATTTGCGGGCTCCAAAAACATTAAGTATATGTCTTTCAACAGACAACTCAATCTATGGGGCTTCAAGCGTCTAACCAAAGGTAAGATAAATTCATCTCAGAGACCTTTATTTTCCATAAATTTGCATTATGAACGGATTATTAACTATTCAAATTTCAGGTCTTGACAATGGAGCTTATTACCATGAACTTTTTCTGCGCGGAAGGCCTATGTTGGCTATGAGAATGAAGCGCCACAAAGTTAAGGGCACTGGCGTCAAGTTAGGCTCAAATCCTGAAATGGAGCCGAACTTCTACACTCTGGATTTGCCAAGATTGCCTGAGCTAAGCGAACTTGATGAGACTGGTGCTGTGCCGTTCACAGAGGATTCTGCTGTTGATGCCGACCAATTGGAAGAGGCTCAAGACGATGAGAGTCAAAACTCAGACGACTCAACTGATGCTGTTCATGAACAAAGTGAATATAAATCGTCCGAAGAACGAGTGGAGGAAAAAGAAGAAGGGCAACATTATTCCACTAAGCGCCTGAGGGACGTTGAAGACCTATCTCAGAAGCTACCAGCAAAGAAGGCCCAGGCTGATCCGTATCCATCTCCTTCTTTGCTCAGTGACAATGAGATTGAGAAGAGAGCAATTTTGGGAGCTGCTATGATTTCATCCCATTCGATTCCCGGTCTTAGGGTTAATGAGCACAATGTCTCAGAATTACCTGCTCACTATCAAAGTCGGGTCCTTAGCGAGGAAGTTGCTGCCTTTAGACCACACTCTGAGGATCACCAAAGTAGAGAAGTCAATGGTTCGCGACCGAGTGAGATGCACAGGGAACTAGCTCAAAATGAGATGCTTCTTGAAAAACAAAGACAAGAATTATCCCTTTTAACCGCCCTGGCCAATTTGAAACGGCAAGAGTATGATATCATGTGTAAGATGTGTCAATTGGGAGAGAATGCACTATCTCGGGGTCTTGTTTATCGCGCTTCCTTGACAGATGGAAGCGATAACAGCCTAGGATCTACTGTTGAAGCTGCAATTCTTCACGACCAATTGGCTTCTGTTCGCGCCATGCAGCGAAATGAGGTTGGCCGTATTGCACCCGAACTTCTTCAACGCTGTAATTATGGTTCAGACACAGCTACTCACTCTGGCTTCGACGGTCGAATGGGGTCAGTTTCTCACTTTTCTTCTGCTGTCTCGAATATTATGCAGCCTCCAGAAGCATCACAGAGAAATCTACTTGGAAACCGCCAAGAGCAACGAAGGGCGGCTGAAACACCCGCGTCTCCTGCACTGGTACATGCAGCTCGCAGGCTCTCCAAGATGCGTCGCGGTAACGACGAAGAAGTTTCAGATTCTGGGCATCTTGCCTTTCCCTTGCATAAGTAAACATATCGTGCAATATTCATCGGTAAAAAGTATGTTCAAATATTATCATAAGTGTTATGTCAAGGGTAAAATAACATAATTGAATGAGATAAATCCGAAAACAGAGTCTAGAGAAATAGTCTATTGACTTTTGCTAAGTCTAATCATAGTCAATGCTTTAAGTGACATTTTTCATCTAAGAAACAAGCGAATGATAGTTCAATTTTCAAGAGAATTTTAGAACAAAGATTGAATTGTTTAAGTGAAACGCTCACCAGAAAGTTTTCACCAAAAAGCGCACCTGCAGAAGTGATGAAGATGTGAGTTGTCGAGAATTTCCATACCGTTTTTAACGTGCATGTGTTCTTACCATCCAATAAATAACTGGCAGAGACTCTCACTGCTTGTTGCCTGAACTATTAGACGCTGTACTTGATCAGGTACGTCAAGAGGAATGTCTCCTACACAATTATTTCCGAAATCAGTCCCAGCTAGTTTATCCTGAACTCTCCTGATAACTTTCAACGCTCTTTCGTTCAATGCTTCCTCGTTCAATGTTCCGCCCTCTTCTCCCAACATGCTTAGCACTTCTCTGTGCCTAACACTTCTATCAATACGAGACTGAGCTAGCGATCCTTCAGCAGCCGCTCTGCTGGCATCCCCAACAGTTAAGCTTGCAATTCTAGACGAAGAACTGAGGTTCGCTGCCATACTTTGAATATGTGAGTACATTTGCATGCCCTTACTGGTGAGCGAAGGAGGTCCATGATTTAGAAGGGTTGTTTCCGTGCCCTCATCTTCAAGTTCTCCTTCTTCGCGTGTTCCCTCGGTAATTGGCTGGGGAACCTGGAACTGTTGACCGGCATTATCAGGTCCAATACGAGCACGCCTACCTCCGTGTGACAAATCTACGCGAGAATCGGCCCTTAATACTCGCGAGTCGGGTCGGTTAGCAGATGCAGTTCCTCTATCGTTACTTTGCTCCTCTGTGGCATTCTGTGATGCTTGACCCAACAATCGCCAGCTTATGAGCGGATCGTACACAAATGCTTCAAGCATGGCTATCAAAGAATCTCTGTTATCTCTAAGTACGCCCATAGTTCTTTCACATGTGCTTCTGTAGCTGCCTTCTATTTTGGAAACTTCCATTCCATTGATCAGCATGCGTGTTAACCTAAATGGAATTGTTTCAGGGTACTTCTCACGATGCATGGCCACTTCAAAGCAATCGCCTAGAAACATTCACAGAATTGAGGAAAGTCGAATCAGTCAAGTAAACGCGACTAAAAAAATGCGAGATATTTTTTCTCACCAAAGTCAATGTGCAAAACTCGGCCACTGATTTCATCGAGCATCAAGTTCGAAGGATGTCGGTCACCAAGTCCTAAAATGTACCCAACCATGCTCATAACAGCAAGACTTCTTGTGTACTTTGTTCGATGTTCCAGCCATTCTTCGCTATCGCTACTTTTGATCCATAAAACTTCGTAGAGATCATTTCCCTTTCCCACGGTTCTTTGAAGGGCGGTATCGAATACCTCAACTTTTTGCATGACTGTAAGAAGATCATAGTCAGGTGCCATCTTCAGCATTTCTCTGTTTTCAGTGTTAAGAAGGATTTTTCTTGACTCTCGGTAGTCTCTGATCAGACTGTGCAACGTCTCACAGTGCGGGACCCATCCCACCAACCCTGCATCATGAGAAAGCGGAGTTATTGCATACCTCTGTATATTCAGATCGTGTTTGTTGGTTCGTCGGTCTTTTGCCAAGAGGGCATTTACAAGTCCAAAAAGTTGCATCACGCGTTCGTCTTGTCTCAAGTCCTCATGTCCTTTAAGCAAGAACATATACTCCTTCCCATTACTTCCTTGAAGAGTCACTTTCCGAGGTCTTTGCTTGCTCGTGATGACTTGAACGCTGGGTCTGAAACGTTCGATCTTGACATAGCTTCCGTCTACCCTGTAGGATCCGGGGACTCCGAGTTCGAGGTTATGCGCCCGGAGTAGAGCAGGGGAGCAATTTGCAAGCTCCAGACGAACAAGACCTGGCAACTGCTTGTTGATTCGCCTGAATACCGTGTAGTATAGGTCCCATACCTCACGCAGAGCGAATTCGGCTTCCGCGTTCCGACTTGAGCCTTGACCTTCAGAGTTGAGACCATCGTTGAATCCACCTTGAGTGGGAATCGAACCTCTACTATTGGTTGTTAGTCGAATATACTCCCGTAGCAGAGAATGGGCTTCCGATAAGTCGCGCCCGAAACTGCGAATAAAATCGTGTTCACGACGCGTGGACGGACCACGTTCCAACTGTTCATGCAATGGCAAAAGAACATCCAGCATGCCCTGAACATTACCCTCGCCATAATACAATCGCGAAGCGTCCTCTAGGCCTTCGTGCCACATTTCGAGCCACAATATTGCAACCCGTATCAACTCGGACGATACCATCAATGATTGTTCTACGAGGTCGTTCGAGTGGGCCTTTAGTGTATTCATCAAATTTTCAGCCGCTTGCTTGCGTTCAACAACTGGACTTTTCAAAAGGACTGACAAAGGATACATAAGGGCCTGAGGATGCTTAGCTCCCAACCTTGTGAGCAAATTGTGAAGTGAAGATCGAATAGACGGAGACTGGATATGAATTCTCGCCAAAAGCTGGGGCAATACGCCCAGCCAGCATTCTAGGGTGACAGATTCTAAGCCTTCGTTGATCGCTCTACATACATCAGGAAGCTCTCCATATTTAAAGAAACATGTCAGAAAATTCAGCATGTCTTGTTGCACACTGGCAGACCATCTCTTGGTACCGAAAGAAATAGCCTTGACAAAGCCTTGGACTGCTGCGACTACATGATTGTTGGTATATCTCATATTCGACGCTGTTTGGTGCCTTGAAAATTCACTCTTAGCAGAGACTAAAACGCTCTCACGTATCAGGCCAGATCTTTCCTGCAATTGTTGTGCAAGTCTGAAATTCATTAAAGCCCAAGCATGCCATGCTTTGTAATCATTTCCTTTAGCTGCTGTGGCTTTTTTGTACGAATATAGCACCTCTGTCTGTAGACCGGAACACGACGGTACCCCCGAAGGAGAAGTGTTCTCCACCTTCCAGTCACCCAACTTCAACCAACAGGAAACCTGCAAAGAACTGTCAGGGATGTTTTCACACGAAGAAACCAAATCTACCACGGCACTTAAGCGCTCTAGACGAGTAAGTGCTTCATCGCGGTTGCCTGTAGCCCACAGGTGTCGAAGGTAAGCAAAGTAGAGCTGGTGTTGAACGCTGATTCTGTCACAAGGGTGGATTGGACATCAAGACTTTAATTTTGAGAGTTGGATAGTTGAAATTTTCAACAAAAGAAAACATACCTTTCAGCGCCGCCTGCGTCTCTCACAAGACGGTGAGAATAACGCTCGTTCTCGGCATTGAATTGGGACGAAACACTTTCAACACTTTGCGTCACAAGAATATCTGTCGAAGTTGAATTGACGGCAGCTCTAATACTCAAGTTTTCAGGGAGTCCGAAACCGAAAACGGATCCGTTTAGATCCGCACCAAGCTGTAACAGAGGTTTGCAAAGCACGCGCTCGGCGAGCTTGTAACAATGCGCTTGGCGTGAAAGTGAACTGAGAGTTACAATAGATTCAACATCATCAATTGGCCCAAGTACAAGGCTTCGTACTGCCACAATTGAAGAGTGAACCTCTGCGTCCACGCGGCATCCGGCCAATCTTTTTCGCCACACTTCCAAAAGACGCTTTCTGCTGTCTTTCGGATCTTGCTTGTTTGCTTCATGCCTATGTACATCGCTCGCCGCCCGGTCCTCTAGTTTCATGTATGCAATAATTTCTTCCATCTCAGCCAATGTCTGGGCGGTGACCATACTTGGATATGCTCGTTTGTATGACTCAGACATCAGAGCAGTGAACCTTCCTTCCATTGATCTACGAGCGGCATCGATTGCATCTTAATAACAAAGCAGAGCTTATGAGATTTGCTCAGGAATGGTACACCATATCGACAGTAATTAGACTAACCTTCGGCGATCGACCATTCCTTCCTATGAATATGTAACACTGCACTGTAGAACGCTCCATCGAAATCTACCTTAATATCCCCATCTGTTGAAACACGAGAATTACGAGATGCACCTGACATGACGCCTGGACTTCCCCTGACGAGCTGACTGGCAAATTTTTCGAGCTCGTCCCATTGTCCCAATCTCCACGCAGCTTGTGCACAATATTTCATAGCTTTGCGATGATCTCTAGCCTTGCCGGCTATTAAAGCTCCTCTTTTGTCACCCCTTCCTAGCGTGTCTTCGACAATGTCCCCTGAGATAGCATTCAAACTTTTGTTTGCTAAGTTCAATACTCTTTTCCAATCTCCTCGTGCATCAAGGCAATGCATACAACCTAGAATCGCCGAAACATCGTCGGGTTGCTCTCGTAGCTTCCTTTCGTACATTGTTAGTGCCTCTGACCAAGAACCAAGTTTAGCAAGCCATGATTCTTGTACTTCTACCCCAGCCCATATCGACCAATTCTCATCGTAAATGCTAGCGTTACCCATGTGGATTTGGTGCTGATAGTTCTGTCTAATTTCTGGTGAATATCCATAGTGCTTCGCCCCGAACAGAGAAGGATGTACACCCCAGGTATGAGCGATTCGGCAATGTTCAAGTTCATTTTGGGTCGCCTTTAAAATTCCCAATGCAGCCTCCTGTAAGATCAAAAGAAAGTTTTGGATAATTAAGGATAATTGGCTCGCACAAATGCACGCTCAATATTTATCACTTACCGGAAGATCGAGCTTCTTGTTGATGCTTATGAGTTCCTCAACACAAGAGCCACTGCTGCCTCCTTTATGTTCACGTTCCTTGTAATGCAACGCTTTGGCATATGCGCGACACTTCAAGGCAAGCTGAGCAAGGACAGGTATCTTAATTGGAAGACCTCCGTCCACGCCATCGCGTTCCATGAATTCAGCCAAATTCAACAAAGTTTGAAGTGTTTCAGGGGACACATCAGAGACAAAAGCTATTTCCATAGACTGTATCAAATTTTGCTGATATTGCTCGTTCAATTCCAGCCAGCAACAGAGAAAGGCTGCACTGAAAAGCTCACGAGCTAGAGGTGGATATGCATGAGCCAGACCAGCAGATGCTCGCAAAGCAGGGTTTGGAGCCTCGCGAAGTAATTGAACTGCAAACCTACGCATCCACTCATCCCAGTCTTCTCTAGTAGTACGTTGAGAAACATCCCATGCTCTCTGAAGGTTGTTCAAATTAACACGAAAAGTACTAGTCTGAAAAACTTGTGTAATGTGTGGAGATAATGAATTTTGTGAACCGTCTCCCAAATCAGAACCGTTATCAAAATCCTGAATTTCATTGTCGGTCGAAAGCATCGCGCCTTCCTCGTCTATTCCTTCATCGAATACTGGGGAAAATGATGTGCTACCTTCGACTCTACATCTCTGCATCAATGACCGAGTGGTTTGGTCGTAAACCACAATGCCATTCTGCACGGTCCATCCATCATCAACGTCGGTCCCTATCCTCGGTGGCCCTGAAGTTCCCAAACATATCCATGTCTGCCAAGAAAGAATAGCATTTCTTGCCGCTGTATGGTAATAACACATCCATTGATCTCGTCCCAGTTGTTGAGCGCATACACAAATGGCTTCAACCAACACAATTCCGACCAATTTACATGGGTGGGGCTCTCGTCCAAGTAGCCGTATCAAAGGCTGCGCTGCGCGTGCCGTGACTACTTGGTGAGTATGGGCATTAAAAATAGTTGTGTCAAATCCTCGATCAACAGCTGTTTCGGATGCGCTTGTGATTGCACTGGATAAAGTTTCAATAGTAACGATGCAAATGCTTGTGATTTTAGTGTCCCATTCTCCGGCGTACAAGCCGATCGAGGATTTAATCGGTGTGTTGTTAGTTATCAATGATTCAACAAGTTTTACGAGTGCCGGTATAAGTAGATGCAAATAATCGGCGAGAATTCGCCTCATGGATCTGATGCTACGCAAAACAAGCTCCAATTGAACAGCTTCGATGGTATAGGATGCATTTGATGCCATTGTAGGCATAACCCAATCAGAAACTCTGGGTGCATCCAAAATTTTTAATAACAAAGGGACAAGGCGTGGAACATACTCAACAAAATGCTCAGGGACAGTCTCAGCCATCTTTTCAACAAGCGCCAAGATCGTTGGAAGGTGTTGTGTAAACCAAAACTCTTCGATAACTAAGAAAATCGAGCTTAAATACGGTCGCAGATGGTCCTTAACAATAATCACAAGTTTCGCGATTTGCTGCAACAAGGATTCTCTTAACTTTTCTTGATTACAAGATCGACAAGTTTGCAAAATGTATGGGACAATCCCTTTCAAAAAGGGAACACACTTGAGCCCTAGAGCATTGAATGTAAACATTATTGCCTGCATGGCCATGCCATGATGAACTGCCTGTGTTTGATCTTTTAAGATTCTTGTCAATGCTTGGACCGCAACAGTCGAATAAAAATCTTCGTTTGCAGGGCTAAGTCGTTCCGGTGGGCTCAGCTCAGAAATAGGTTGGGCTGTCATTGCGTACTGCTCATACATGTAAAAATGGGCAGGGTTGTCGTCATCGTCATCTCTTTGAGCTGAATATTTGAAACCATAGGTGTCAGCATCTGTATCGACAGATGATTCTCCACCGGCGATTTTGATCGCGGTACTGCCCTGATGGTGAGCATGGTCATCGACAAAATAACCTCCTCCCCAGCCGCCTCGCTTTCGTGACTTAGATGAGACTGTGCTGTATTTTCGCGGATCAATAGCGCCAAGAAGGCCAAATGTGCGAATAACTTCTCTTCTGAGAGACCAAGGAGCTCGTTTTGTTCCTGGCAACACGGCAGCAGCTTGAGGAAGCAACTGAGGGTAGTCCAAGTATGGCAAAATAACATATCCAGTGCTTGCGGCAAGCTGCCCTAGCGCTCGAAAGCTTGTTTTCTGCTTTGTAGCGCTGCTAAAATCTTGCATGGTAGTGAGCAAATGAGGGAAGAGAAATGCAATGTAAGGACACATATCATTGCGTACTACACAAGACAGTTCTCCTAGTGCCTCAAGGGACGCAGATGCGATGCGCGGGGCGACTCCGTCCAACGATAGAGATTTGATAAGCGCTGGCAGGAAAGGGGGAACAACGCGATGCAATGCTTCGCACTTTAAGAAAACGATCAGCAAGCGCGTTGCAGCCTCCTTTCCACTAGACATGTCTCCTCCACATCGAAGCTCAGTCAACAGTTCCATCAGAAACTTTCTCAATTGAGGCAAAATTGGGGCCGGGTTGTGAAGGGCAAGCCTTCCAAGCAAACTAAGACCAGCAGCTCTGACCAGTAAAGTTTCATCTCTTAACAACAAAAACAAAGGTTGAAGATGATGTGCCTGGGCCAGGAATATATCGTAACGGCGATCCAGAGATCGAATAATGCAAAGTCGAACCATCGGCGATGGGTCCGAAACAACTGCGGTGATCAAGGTATGAAGGACGTCTTCAACCACCCTACCAGAAGTGCTTCCTATATTCTGTGCTACAAAAATATGATGAACGCCTATCGAATTTGCCAATGCTCCAAAAGTTGGTGCTCTGCATTCCGAAATGTAACCATCGTGGACATCTCGCTTTTTGCAACTTATTGGTGGCAACAAAAGCTGACAACAACAGAGAGCTGCTTCTTTGCGCACTTCAACTGCAGGATGAGCCAAATATTTGGCAACGACATTCTTTACGAAAGGCAACAGACTCTGATAACTTCTAGGAGACGCTTGGCCTCGGCTGCGTGCAAAAGATCCCAAGGTACGGAGAGACAAAACTAGTTTAGTAACAACTAACTGGTCTCCAGACATTTTTATGCGGATCTGGTCATTGTTGTTGCGCAGACGAAATTCAGGCATAATAGTTTCAAGTTCTGAGCTGTCATGGTTTTTGGACCTTGGTCCACCACATCTGGCCCTTGGATCATTGAATCGATCGTTACCCTCTAGTTCCTCTCTTAGTAATGGGGCAGTGGTGCCGGCGGCAAATGACAACGGGGTACCAGCAAGGTAAATGGAAAGTTCTTGAAGCAGGCGTTCTTCAATCGCATGCTGATGCAAAATAACAAGATGAGGAATTTCACGTCTAAAGTGAATCTTTTACTGGAAGCACTTACCTGTTGAGATGGGAGGCTCAACGCAATGGCCTGTGCACTATCTATCAAATCTTCTGACAAGCCGGAATTGAACATGCCGTCGAGCAAATCGTTTACATGTGGGTATGACAACTCCCCTACAGCATGAACAACATTAGCTGCACAATGAAGCGTAGCCCGAGTGATGTTCACCTCATTGGTTGACGCAGAAGCGCTGGTTGAAGTAAGTCCACCACGCAAAAGAGAGAAGACATCACTCAATCTAAGGCACAAAGAGTTGTCTGATTTTAAAGGATTCGTATTTACTTCCATGACCGGTGTAGACTCCGACTGAGCAACAGCCAAGCTTAGTTGTCCCAAAGATATAAAGGCACATGGCCGTAAATCAATTGTGCTTTTTGGGGGAGGTGTTGTCGAAGCACTTTGTATGATGAAATCCAGGGCCGTTCCTAAAAATTTGCGGCCAAATGTTCCAGGGCAAGTGCGAGCCAGAATAGGACACAATCGAAGAACTTCTAGGCGAATGAGTGCTTTGGAATCTTCGATCAGACTGAAAACGGCTTGACAAGTTTCTTCAAAGCGCGGCACCATAAAGTTTCCAGTGTGACAGAGTAATTCTGTTAGTACTAAGAGTGAACCGTGCAGGGCTGCGTCCTCGTTGGGAGCTGATGATATTTTTCCTGAACTTCTAACAGAGGATGTAGAGGCAGCACTATCGGCTGCCAACCCTTCCATCATGCCGTTATAGATTTCACACAGATAACCAGTTGTAGACCTATGTTGACGTTTGATCAAGAATTGAAGGCATTCTGACAATGCATCGGCTGCACAAGCTCGCACGATGGGCTGAGGGTCTCTTAATACAGGAAAGATGTTCTCGATGAATTCATTAGATCCAGCGCTATGAAGTGATTGATTGGTTTTGCTATAGAAGGTAGTTGGCGAATTTTGAGCTAACTCCTTGAGAGTCAAAGCGGCTGCTAGTCTACGATCAGACCGTTCAACGCGTAGCCACTCAAGTGAGCGTGTCACTTCAAATTCCACATAATCAACGTTTGCAGAACCCATAGCCATTCGACCCAAAGCTCGTGCTACGCCTGCCAAAAAGTCATAGTCTCCGCTGGCTCTCAAGGCGCTGCTAAGAGAGTTAGCAAATTTGATGGCCTTCTTTTCTTCATCGGCCGAACTTACGTCGACGAGGGCATCAATTGCAATGACACCTGCGAGACGATTGGCATGGTCCGTTTTAGAGTTTAGCAACCCAAAAATAGACGTAAAGACTTCGCTCTCAACGACAGCAAATTCATCTAAATTCATTTCATGTGCTAGGCCGCCTACAAATGCAGACAGCTCTTGTGCCAACTGACGATCCCGTTGTTGGGCTAAGAAAGATGCAAGTTCCTCTTCGCCCTGAGTGGGTCGTTTCTTCATTTTCTTACCAGCCATTGAAGAGGCGACTGCAACAGCAGCGGCCAAACCTGGTGGAGGGGCTATGCTGGTATTGCCATTTCCGGAAGTAGCTTGCGACGAAGAGGCAGGAATTTCAAAACAGTTCTGGAACATGGGCCTGTTTAACAATAAACTCAAAGGTCCCGCTGCACCCCTGCCGATGACAATTCCATCCATGTCTAACGAATCTGGGCTAAGGCGGCGCAAATGAGGTGCGGTCATTATCAGATTGTGTGCATGCGAAGGCCTATCCCTTGGTCTGGAGGTTTGGCTACTGTGCATTTCTCTCAAGATAGGGTCCGAAAAAGATGACATGTCCACTATCATAGATTTAGGTTTCTGTTCTTTAGCCATGCTCTTGACTTCGAGCGAATCTCCTTGAAGAGACGCTGGGATATGCAGGTTGGGATCCACTCTGTCTGGAGATAATGACACGACTCCTGAGGCTTCCACTTTAGAGGATGAAGATCCTCTCAAGTCCGGTCCTCGATCATCCTCCGACCAATCACTCCCTTCAATGTCTCCCAAAAGAGTTACCAAGGATAATGATGTTGACATGCTCGTATGTCCCGTCAAACCAAAGCCGTGGGTTACTCCACCTCCATATTTTCTCTTCAGTTCCATGATAATTGGCTCCAGTGGAGATGGTTGCAAAATTATGCTTCCTTCGCTTGGGGTGGATTTGACCGCAAGGCCATAATTCTTTACCACGTTTGAGGATGGAATGGACGAATTGGCTTTCAAAGCGTCAGATGTTGCAGGCGCACCTATAGGAATCGGAATGGCTCTCGTTCCATGCGAAGCCGTTTTGAGGCCGATGCCTCCAGGATTAGTTGTCATGGCGAGAGATCCTAAATCACCACGGCCTATCATTAATTGTTGGCTACGTCAATCAAATTGATTTGTTTTTTGGACACTAATACTTGAGCTGACAAGTCTTGATTTGTGTTTTCCAAATATATTATTTCAGACGGAGTGGCGTCAAACACCTCCAATGTTGCCACAGGTGTGACTTATACAAAAATATGAAAACATCTGAGAACTTTATCAGT
>Ga0075156_10000940_pt1 | contig 15496 bp, 6 predicted proteins | sample JI81AbrownDNA_FD_70966 | JGI IMG/M metagenome (GOLD analysis project Ga0075156, IMG submission 70966) | Wastewater effluent complex algal communities from Wisconsin, to seasonally profile nutrient transformation and Carbon sequestration -... | ecosystem: Engineered > WWTP > Effluent > Algae...
AAGAAAAGGCGAGGCAGCTCATTGGTCGGAAAGGGAGCGTGTTCTGGTTGAAAAAATCGCTGATCAAGTTGCACTCGCCCTGGAAAACAGTCGATTGGTAGATGAGGCGCAAAAAAGTGCATTACGTGATCAGGTGATTGCAAATGTTTCAACTCGCGTTCGCGAAACACTAGATATCGAATCAGTTGTTCGAACTGCAGCTACAGAACTTCGCCGTGCATTTGACCTAAAAGAGGCAGAAATCCTAATAGGCGCATCTCAACCCGATATTAACCAGAAGTAAATTTTTTCCTAGGAAGCCTATCCTGTTTTGAAAAACCAGCGGTTACTCCAATTCAATGAGAAGTTAATTCTTCAAGGTCTTTATTAATCATGATCAAGCAAGGAAACAAAAACTCTTCCTCCATTAATAATATCTCTTCCAGAAATGGAAGATGGGCGAGGTTAAGTTATACACAAAAATTTACAATCATTACCCTGATCTTTTTATTACCTTTGCTTGCATTTATTCCACTTGTATATGAACAAATTCTTAGAATAGATCGGTATGGTTTGAAAGAAGTACAAGGAACGCTTTACTTGCGCGATATTTGGATGGTGACGGCCAGCCTCCAAAATTACAGTGCTACGGCCTCAGAAATTCAAAATGGCATTGCAACACAACAAGATTTAATAAATATTAAGAAAGAAGCAACAGAGAATATAAAGTTGCTGCAAGATAAAAACTCCTCAGGTGGAATTCTTGAATTGAATTTCTCGGCCAACAGCCTTGCCAACGATTGGAGCACCGTAAAAAAAACGGAAGAAATCACTCCCCTGCTTGAAAATTTATACTCTGCAACGCGGGAAGTCGGAGATAGATCCTATTTAATTCTTGACCCTGATCTTGATACGTACTACCTTATGGACGCTGTTCTGCTTAAGCTTCCTGAAAACCAATCTTTGCTGTTCCAAACAAGGCTCCTTTTTATTCAGGCGGTTGCGAATAATAGATTGAGTTTAAGTGATCAAAATGAGTTACAAAGCTTTTCAAGCATTATTAGACAAAATCTTGAAGGGATAAACAGGGATCTGGAAGTTGCGTCTAGAAATAATGTAAATCAAGCTATGTCTCCTTTGATTAAGGACAAATTCAACGAATACACAGATAATATCAACGCCTATCTGGAAATGGCGCAGTCAATTCAAAACGGAGAAATTGAAACCGAAGGGTTAAATGAGCTAAACAATCTTTTTCTGCTTACAGAAAATTCAAGCACAGAATTCTACGCTGTTGCATCCCAAGGCTTGGAGCAAGGCATTCAAAACCGAATTAGTTCGTTCAGCCTTCGCGTTGCTTTATATTTCATCATATCTGTCTTAAGCCTTGGTGCAGCCTTTATTATCGGAAACAGGTTAATGAAGTCCATTAGTATTCCACTGCAAGAAGCTATAAATGCAGCGGAAAATTTTGCCTCTGGCAACTTACAAGCCCGAATCCATTACACATCTGAAGATGAAGCAGGTAAAGTAATTCAAGCCTTCAACAAACTAGCGGTTGAAATTGAAACAAGCCAAAACTCACTAAAGCAGCAAAGTGAAGACTTGACAGATAAAACATTGAAGTTGGAAACAATTTCGAAAGTAGCTCGTGAAATCACCTCCATTCGCGACCTTCCTTCTGTACTTTCCACAGCAGCAAATCTTGTACATGAGAACTTTGGCTATTATCATGTTGGTATTTTTCTACTTGATGAACGAAAAGAATATGCAGTGTTAGCAGCTTCAAATAGTGAAGGTGGGCAACGAATGCTTGACAGGGGACATCAATTAAAAACAGGTGAGACGGGAATTGTCGGATATGTAGCCGAATCCTTACAAGCGCGCATTGCGCTTGACGTAGGAAATGATGCAGTTTATTTCAATAACCCTGATTTGCCTGAAACCCGCTCTGAACTAGCCCTGCCTCTTGTTGTCAGTGGCCAAATTCTTGGAGTTGTTGATGTGCAAAGCACTCAATCCATGGCTTTCAAACAGGAAGATATTGCAATCTTGCAGATATTGGCGGAACAGTTAGCCATCGCGATTCAAAATGCAAGTCTGTTTAATGAGGCAGAAAAGGCACTTGAATCCGCCCGCCTTGCATTTGGAGAACTGAGTCGTGAAGCATGGAGCAAGATACTAAACAGTCAGCCTCGCATTGATTATATTTCCACCCAGCCTGCTACCGTAGAAATACATAGCGACCATATTGAGCCAAGTCTTGCAAAGGCATTTGAGACCGGAGATTTAATTCTAGGAGCTGATGGATTAACAATCAGCGTCCCGATCAAAATTCGAGGACAATCCATCGGAGCAGTCCGCTTAAAGAAATCTGAAATTTCAGAAGCGTGGACACAGGAAGAGACAAATCTTGCAATTGCGCTATCCGATCAGTTAAGCGGCGCATTGGAAAGCGCACGTTTGTATAAAGAATCACAGCAACGTGCGGCACGTGAAGCAACCGTATCAGATATTTCTGCTCGTATCAGCAGCGTATCACATGTCGATGCAATCTTACGTGAAACTGTTCAGGAACTCGGCCAAGTACTCAAAAATACGTCTGTCACTTTCCAATTGTTGGATCAAGCTGATGGACAGGCACCAGCCAACGATCCGCAAAGAAGCGCGAATCGTACATCCGAAAGATAGATAAAAGCGATGAATACCTATAATCTCCGCGAGTATTTATTTAAAGATCGCCCCGGTGAGGAGTTTGGGCAACGAGCAGAAGCGATCATCACAATGTCGCTCGGTTTCCTTTCCACAGCGCTGGCTATTTTCGCATACAGTAATCCCATTGTATTTGTTGCGTCTGCAATAACCAATACCGTCGCCATCTTTTCGCTGGTACAGGCAGTTCGTGGAAAATATAATTATTTAATCCTATTTCCGGTTGTTACAACCGTTTCGATCTGCCTTGTGGCAATTATCGAAGGACAGGGAGTACACGATCTGATCTGGATGGGAAATCTGGGATTGTTTATCCTTGCAAACATATATAGCCGAAAGAGCAACGGCCCTGCGCTTGTGTATGGAATTTTCATTATTGTTTTATTCATTACAGCGGGGCTTGCAGAAGCCAACAACTTGCTGCCCAACCCATATGCTACAAACACAGAATACGTCATTTTGAATGCATTTTTTTTCGTGACGGTTATGAGCGCAACAACTGCAATATTTCACAGACACCGTGCTCTACTTGATATCGCCGCCAGGAACAGAGCTGAACAGATCATCACAAATCAAAACCTTGAAGAAGCCAATCGTAATTTAGAAAACGAAGTAAGCGCAAGAACCAATCAATTAAATAAAGCAAATGAACAACTTCTATTAAAAACAACAAGGCTACAAGCTGCCTCAGATATTTCTCAAGAGCTTATGGCTCACACCAATGATTCGCTTGCAGAATTACTTGCGCGATTGACACACAGCATCAGTGATAAATTTGGGTTTTATCATGTGGGCATATTCCTTCTTAATGAAAACCTTGAATACGCAGTTTTACATGCAGCTAATAGCAAAGGCGGGCAGCAAATGCTTGCTCGACATCATCAATTGCGAGTTGGAGGAGCAGGAATCGTAGGGTATGTTGCACAAAGCGGGCGGCCACGCATTGCGCTTGACACTGGTGCAGATGCTGTTTTCTTTAACAACCCTGATCTGCCAGAAACTCGCTCTGAAATTGCGCTTCCCCTAAAATACGGATCAACCACTATCGGTGTATTGGATGTACAAAGCACAAATTCATCAGCGTTCAATGCAGAAGACGCCAACACACTAAGTACGCTCGCAAACCAGATAGCAATTGTGATCAGAAATTTGCAGACATTTAGCGACAATAATTATTCAACAATCATAAAACAAGGAAATAGACAATCAAGCATCAAACTCTCTGGAAAACAAACCTTTAACGGATATTCCATTACGCCAGATGGATCAATTTCAAATGTTCTTCCTGAGAAAAATTTAACCGCCGAGAAAGCAATCGCCTCTGGCGAAACTGTAATCCTGAATCAGCCTCCGAAGGGCTCGCTCCCCGCCTTGGCAGTTCCTGTCAAACTCCGAGATCAAACAATTGGCTTCATTCATATCGAAGATTCAATAGGAAACAGGAAATGGACAGAGGAAGAAATTAACATGGTTCAATCAATTTCAGAACGGGCAGCGTTGGCATTGGAAAACGCCCGCCTGCTTGAAAACGCCACACGCCGCGCAGAACAGGAAGAAACCATTGCGCATATTACAACTCAGATCGGGTCATCTAGTGACTTTAACCGCATCCTGCAAACTACCATTCAGGAACTTGGACAAGCACTAGGGGTATCCCGCACCTTCATTCAACTCTCGCCTCCATCCACAAACGGCAATGAAACAACAACCGAGTAATACACATGGTTGATTTATAAAAGGCTAAGATGATACAAAACCAAAATGAACAGGTAGATAAAAAACAGAAACCCACCACAGGCACAGTCTCACTCCAGACTCGCCTCGTGTTGTTTACGCTGTTCATATCCCTGCTTCCGTTGATCACGATTTCCATACGTGATATTCTACAAACGCAAAAAGCATTGACAACCAGCGCAGAGGCATCTCTAAAATCCAATGCAGAACAAACTGCAAACAGTTTGGATACATTTATCCAAACTACTCTTGACTCTATTAGCATTGAATCCCAAATTTCCATTTTTACTGACTATTTAGCGCTGCCACAAGAGCTACGCCAAGGCAGTATAGAGCAAATCCGCGCCGAAGATCTTCTAAATAAATTAAGTACCAAAGATGATGCCAATATCATATCCTATGCACTTATTGATACAAACGGGGATGTTTTATTGGATACTGTATCAGGTAACAATACCGGACAAAGCGAAGCTGATGAGGCTTATTTTCCTCAGGTTCGTTTTAGCAATGCACCGATTCTTACAGAGGTGGTGTATGACGATAATGAAACCACCTCAATTACTTTTGCAAATAGAGTTCTGGGGCAAAGCGGCGAATACGTAGGCATCTTGCGCGTAAAGTACGATTCAAACGTCCTGCAGGATATTGCGGTTAACAGCTCAAAAACAGCCACAAATTCCCTGGTACTTCTTTTAGATGAAACTTACATTCGTCTTGCCGACAGCCGAAATCCAAGCCTTATTCAAAAATCAATAGCGCCACTTACGCCAGTAGATTATCTTCTAGCAATTGAAAATAAGCGTTTTCTAAACATTCCTCTCAAAGAACAGACCACAAATTTTCCGGAATTTGAAGATGCTCTCGACAACGCCGTAAAACAACCTTTCTTCAGAGTTGATATAACTCCAAATATAATCGGGGATGACACGGTTGCAGCCGCATTCATGGAAACAAGACCCTGGGTTGTTACATTTAGCCAGCCAACCTCCATATTTCTTGCTGATGTGCAAGAGCAAACCCAAACGAACACTGTGTTGGTTATTATCACAACGATCATCGTTGCGATAATTGCAACCGTAGTCGCCAGGGCGCTGACAAACCCCATCCTCGCACTAACAGAGGTTGCGAATTCAGTTTTCCAAGGTGATCTGCATGCGCGGGCTGCGATCAGAACCTCTGATGAAATCGGAACACTAGCCACTGCCTTCAACTCCATGACCGATCAGCTTCAAAACACCCTTTTGGGATTGGAACAAAGCATTAATGAACGCACAGCCGAACTGCAAAAAAACAAACTGGAATTGGAAACTATTGCGGATGTGGCGCGTGAAATCGCCATCATTCGAGACATGGATACTCTCTTAAATGTTTCAGCTGACCTCATTCGAGAAAGATTAAAATACTCCCATGTAGGCATCTTCCTTGTTGACGAGCGTGGAGAATACGCATTTCTTCGCGCAGCAAGCAGTACAGCAGCCGAAATAATGCTTGCCAGTAAGTACAAATTAAGAGTGGGAAAAACCGGAGTTGTAGGAAATGTTACCAGCACTGGACAGGCATACATTGCTCTAGATGTTGGAGTTAACGCTGCCCAATTTGAAAATCCGTTATTGCCTGATACTCGCTCTGAAATTGCCCTGCCACTTCGCAGTCGCAGCATCACAATTGGCGCGTTGGATATTCAGGCGAATGTTTCAAACGCTTTTAATCAACAAGACATTCAAACACTTCAAATCTTGGCAGATCAATTAGCCGCAGCAATTGAAAATGCACAACTTGTGCAACAAGTAGAAGGCACGCTTAATGAATTGACAAGATCCAACCGCTTCCAGGCTCAGCAAGTTTGGTTATCTGCAGTTGATGAAAGAGATGTTCCGACATATGAATATGACGGACTTCAAATTAATGAAATTCCACAAAACCTTGCTCCTGAGCTATTGAAAAAATTAGCAGATGGTAAACCTATTATCTTAAAGCCTCAAAAAAATGAAGCTTCCGATACAACTAAAAAAATTACAAACACGCTACTTGTCCCATTGATGGTACTTAATCAGATTATCGGCGTAGTTGGCCTTGAACAGGATACCCCATCTCATATATGGTCAGATGAAGAAATTGCTGTTGCTCAGGCAGCGGCGAGCCGCGCAGCATTAACCCTTGAAAACGCCCGCCTGCTTGATGAAAGTCAGAAGCGGGCATCAAAAGAACGTACCATCCTCGAATCTACAGCAAAAATCGGCTCTGCGATTAATATCGAAAACATCCTTCAAGCAGCAGTTGAAGAGCTGGAACGAGTGCTCGGGGATTCTGAAGTTGTACTACAGTTTAATACTAGAAACGCCCCTACAGAGAAAGACAAGTAAAGACAGTTTTGCCAAGGAAGAAATATGCTAAAGGCTTTTTGGAATTTTCTACAAACACCTACATTTGAAGATAAAGAACAGTACCGTCTCGGTAGCCTGCTTCATACGATCACGCTCGGAGCATGGTTAGTTCCATTTGCCATGTTATTAGTGCCTCTGATCTTCCCTCAATTTAAAACTAGAAGCATTCCGGCTGCAATTATAGTTATCTGTATAAACCTGGCGGTGACTCTCCTCACCCGAAGTGGCTATGTACGAACAGCCAGTATTATATTTGTATTATCACTAACCGGTACAATTACATTTGTAAGTATAAGCTTTACTGCTCAGCCACGTCCTTATATTCTGTTCTTTGCTTGGATTATTATCTTTGCCGGCTTGTTATTGGGAAGCAGCGCCGCAACAGCCACAGCAGTTTATTTTGCGGTGTTACAAACAACAATTATTGTACTGGCAGAAAACGGCATTATAAATTCAGTCAATGCACAATTCTCCCCTATTAGCAATATACTTGTATTGGCAATTGGATTCCTGCTTATTTCAAGCACGATCAATCTCGCATCTCGAAGCATACAGAATCTCGATTCTCAAAACCGAAAAGATGAAGAAAACCTAAAGAACAGCAATCAGGAACTTACTAATTTAACCGACAATCTTGAAAAGCGTATTGCTGAACGGACAGGGGAATTGGAAAGTGCTAATTTGCGTATCGAAAAGCGCGCGAAGCAGTTTCAGACAATATCCCAGGTAACTCGTGCAATTATCTCCACACAGAACTTACAGGATCTATTGCCACAAATCGCACAAGTAATCAGCGCTCAATTTGAGTTTTACCACATTGGTATTTTCCTGATCAACACAAACAGGGAATACGCTATCTTGAGCGCATCCAATAGTGAGGGTGGAGAAAGAATGCTCGAGCGGTCTCATAAACTTCGTGTCGGGCAAACCGGAATTGTAGGTAATGTGGCGAAGACGGGAAAAGTCCGCATTGCACTTGATACTGGTGCAGATGCCATCTATTTTAACAACCCAGACCTGCCGGATACACGCTCTGAAATGGCACTTCCTCTTGTTCAGGCAAATGGAGAAATTATTGGGGTATTGGATATACAAAGTAAAACTCCAAACGCCTTTTACCAGGAGGACATCGAAATCCTAACTACTCTCGCAGATCAAGTCTCTATAGCGATTGCTAATGCCCGATTATATGAAGATACACAAAAGGCGTTGATTGAAGCGGACATGATCTATCGTCAGGATCTAAAAATTGGTTGGGAAAAATTCTCCCGTTCGCAAAAACTTGCAGGCATTCGCAGGCGGGGAATGAAATCAAGCTTCCTTGCTGAACCGCTGGAGTTACCAGGGGCCAAAGAAGTAACGCAAACAGGAAATATTTATCAGGAAAAAACGGGAAACACAAACTCATCTCAACTCACAATGGCGGTTAAGCTACGCGACGAAGCGGTTGGTATTTTAAATATAAAAGCGGCACTGGGCCGTAAATGGAGCACGGATGAGATGGATATCATCAATGCAATTGTGGAACGCGCAGCACTTGCTATAGAAAACGCTCGTTTACTGGATGAAAGCCGCAGGATCGCGGTAAAGGAACGTATGATTAGTGATATTTCAGTAAAGATAGGTAAAGGCACAGAAATTGAAACTATTTTAAAAACTGCGGTCCGGGAATTAGGGGCACAAATTAGCGGCGCCCAGGTTACAGTTGAAATTGGAGACGGCGACAAATAGCCGTTCAAAACCATGAATAATTTACAATCTCAACAGAAACCATCTCTCAGTGAGGCTGAGCGCTTTATACGTAACGGAAGAATTATTATTGCCGTTCTTGTAACTACGACAATTCCATCTGCAATTTTATTTGCATATATCGGATTCTATAACAACCTTCCGAAGCTTTACGTCATAACTGCCGTGTTAATTGCAGGCATTGTCGCCGATATGCTGCCACTGGCTTTAATTCGACAAGGCCGCACAAATATCGGGATGCTTATCGTATTACTTATCGTCAACATCAATATTTTAATTATCCCATTTCTTGTACAAGGATTGGGAGTCGTTGTGGCAATTTACGCGATTACACTATCGATCGCCATTGCCGGGTTGTCAATGACCTCAAATTACTCGATAACTGGAATAGTGTTAGGAATACTTTTTGGCATTTCTGCTCTCGTGATAGACGCGCTGATGGGAAGCGAGCAAATACAAATCCCACAATTTGAAACATTTTCAACCTACATTGCCATTGCAATCGGTGTTCCAATAGTGATTATTCTGGCAAGCGAGTTCAACAAATTCAGCTTGCGAATAAAAATCACTCTGGGAATTCTCATCACAGGCGGAATCACAGTAGCTACCCTCATTGTGTTCGGCTTAAATCGGACGAGCATAATTATAGAAAAATTATCTCAGAGACTTGAAACTAGTGTCAGGGACCAGACCGAGACTCAAATCGCAAATATCATTCAAAGTGAATCTGAAAATACTGACGCCGTATTTTTAGAAATACAAAATGACTTAATTGCCATTGCAGAATACCGAACTAAAATTGAAAACCAATCTTATTTGTTCAACAATGGCACCTATTGGAATTCAAACGATAAAATGCTCCAACTGACGAATGGACAATATGGCAATTCAAGTCTTGATCCATCATCTGTCTTCGTTCCCAATATTTTTACTCTTGACGAAGTCATGTTATCAGACATAAACACCACTTCCTATCTGGATTTTATCGCCCCCGACTTTCTAAAATCGCATTCCGAAGCAGTTGCGGTTTATTACATCAGCAAACTTGGGTATACAACATACTATCCAAACATTAATTTGGCAAAAAATATTCCTGCAGAGTTCAATCCAACTGAGCAGCTTTTTTTCACCATTGCCGACCCAACAAACAACCCAGACCAGTCACCTCAATGGACCGACCCATATCAAGACCCTGCCGGTGAAGGACTAGTTGTAACACTATCAATCCCCGTTTACTCAAGCGCAGGTACCTTTAAAGGCATTGTTGGAGCAGATATCCAACTTTCAAAAATCTATACTACCATTTCTAATATCAAACTGGGAGAAACCGGTTTTGCATTTCTTGTAGATCAAGGTGGGCACATCTTATCCATGCCTGAGCAAGGGTATCAGATTTTCGGTCTGGAACCAGAAGATGTACCCATTAACGAAAGCCCAAAACAAACTATTCTTGAAACCGGGGCAATAGCATTAAAAGATATAGCTCAACAGATCGTGAGCGGCAAGGCAGGCTTACAAACCGTTCCAATCAATGGAGTCGAAAATTATGTTGCAATCGCGCCTCTAAAAACAACAAACTACCGGCTGGCAGTTTTTGCGCCAGCAAACGAACTAAATACCGAAATCATTGCCACTCGCAATGATATTCAAAAGGAAATTCAATCTAGCATTCAATTTGCAAGCGCCATCATTATCATATTATTTATTGGAGCGCTTATCGTCAGCCTATGGATCGGTCGAATCATCGCGCAGCCAATGATTCGGCTGACTAAAACAATAGAACAAATTGCAGGTGGAAATATTTCAGCACGCGCAAAAGTGGAATCCCAGGATGAAACAGGAAAACTAGCCAGATCATTCAACATCATGGCTGAAAGGTTAAATGATACTCTGCTTGGTCTCGAAGAGCGCATATCAGAAAGAACCAAAGAGTTCGAAAAGATTAGTGAAAGCAACGCATATCGTGCCTCGCAATTTGAATCGATTGCACAAATCTCCCGCACAATCAGCTCGACTCAAACGCTTGATGCCCTCCTTCCACAGATCACTGAAACCATCGCTGAAAGGCTGGGGTTCTATCATGTTGGCATTTTTCTTCTTGACTATCATGAAGAATATGCCATCCTCGTAGCTGCAAATAGCTCGGGAGGTAAAAGGATGCTTGACCGCAACCACCGACTATTGGTAGGCGAAACAGGCATTGTCGGCTATGTGACTAAAATGGGACAGCCCCGCCTCGCCCTAGACGTGGGGCAGGATGCTGTTTTCTTCAACAATCCAGACCTCCCGGAAACACGTTCCGAAATTGCGCTTCCTCTGCGAATTGGAAAAAACATCTTCGGCGCACTTGATGTGCAAAGCAAAAAGGCAAAAGCGTTTTCACAAGAAGATGTAAGCATTCTCTCTGCATTATCTGAACAAGTGAGCGTAGCCATCCAAAACGCCCGCTCGTTCCAGGAAAGCCAGGAGGCTCTTACTCAAGCAGAGATGATATCACTGCAATTAAGCGAACAACAATGGAGTAAATTTTTGACGCGTCAGGTAATTGGAGGGTACCACTTTGATGGTATAGAAGCTAAAAAGATAAATTCAAAGTCCGAACAGCCTTCTGTCCATAGTCTCTCGGTTCCATTAATGCTGCGTGGTATAAAAATTGGCACACTAAAGCTAAATGATCCGGACCCAAATCGTATCTGGTCGGATGACGAGATTTCATTGGTGCAAGCTACCGCAGACCGTACAGCACTTGCAATTGAAAACGCACGCCTTCTACAGGCGGCTCAGAAGCGTGCAGCAAAAGAACGAACCATTGGAGAAATATCATCTAAAATAGGCAGCCTGGTAAATTTGGAAAATATCGTCCAGACTACTATTGAAGAGTTAGGAAGCACCCTCCCAGGAACAGAGATTGCAATCCAATTCACCTCATCAGAGCCCGGGCAATAGCCCAGGAGAACGTTATGCTGTCAAATATATTAGAGTTCTTCAACGATGAAGAAGACAATGACCCGTCATTTATTCGGCTAACGCGGAATATATTGGGGTTCGTCTTATTCGTAAACATTGCACTCCTGCCTCTGGTAACCGGCATCGCCGGTGAAACTTCGCGCAATCCGAGGGCGTTGATTACCCTGTCCATCACACTCGTACTGGAAGCCATTTCCTTCTATTATGTTTTGCGTGGAAAAATCCGAATGGCAAAAGTAATTGTGCCTCTTGCCTTAATTGCCGCCGTAGTCGTAATTTCCCTTACTTCAAATGGGCTAAAAAACGCATCCATTGCCGGACTTCCTATCATATTAGTCATTTCAGCGATTCTTTTGGGAAAGCGCTCAATCTATTTTGTTCCCCCGATTACGGTTGCGGCTGCACTGTTAATCGCCTACTTTGATCTTAATGGCCGGATTGCTTATGTCCCTGTCGGACTAGATGATGCGATCATCCTCCCTATTCTTCTCATCGGTTGCGCTGGAATTATTCAATTATTAACAAGCAGATTAAATGATAGTGTTCAAAGAGCTCGAAAAAGTGAGGAAATGCAAAGGCTTGAAAATCTTGAGCTGGAAGATTTGCGTGCATCCCTCGAAAAGCGCGTCAATCAGCGCACATTCGAACTTGACGCAGCCAACCACAATAACGAAAAGCGTGCAAAACAATTTGAAGCCATTGCGCAAGTCACTCGCACAATTTCATCTATCCAGAACCTTGACACCATTCTTCCCCGAATTACGCAAGTAATTAGTGAGCAATTCGGTCATTACCATACCGGTATATTTATGCTTGACGATACTCGTGAACATGCAATCCTGCGAGCTGCCAACAGCGAAGGTGGACTTGGAATGCTTGCGAACAAGCATAAACTCCTCATTGGGCAAACTGGCATAGTAGGATACGTAACTGCCACCGGACAGCCCCGCATCGCTCTTGATGTGGGAACAGATGCGACTTACTTTGACAACCCATTTCTTCCCAATACTCATTCTGAAATTGCTCTTCCACTTCGCATCGCGGGTCAGGTTATAGGAGCGTTGGATGTACAAAGCGAAGAATCCAATGCATTTACGGAAGGCGACATTGAAGTATTATCCACACTCGCAGACCAAGTATCCATCGCCATACAAAATGCTCGCACGCTTGAAGAAGCCCGTAAATCTCTTGCGGAAGCGCAGAGTGCATTTGGCCAAGTGTCACAGGAAGCATGGAAAATTATGCGTCCAGAAACAGTTGGTGTGGGATACCACTTATCAGAGCAAACAGCCCAACGCTTGGAAAAGCCCCTTGAAGGATCAGAAATTGAACAAGCCATAATCGAAGGCGAAACCATTATTGTCACGGAAAATGAAAAAACTTCAAGCCTCACCATCCCAATTCGCCTGCGTAACAATGTTATTGGTGTAATGAGCCTAAAAACAAATGGGGATACGATCATCACACAAGATGAGATTGATATCGCCGAAGCCATCTCTGCACGTCTTTCTCTTGCAATTGAAACAGCCACCCTGTTACGAAGCACACAACGCCGTGCCGATATAGAAAAAATCACAACAGACATATCTGCAAAAGTAAGCTCATCCACTCGTTTCGAAACAATTCTACAAACCGCAGCACAGGAACTCAGCCGTGCGCTGGGCGGCGAAGTGATCGTTCAAATCGAACCGATTGTAATGAAAATGGACTCCTAACCTTCTTATATCTATGTTAAAACTGTAAAGAGATCTAAAGCGCATGAATCAATCTGATCAAATTTCCACAAATAATACTCCCCCTCCCCCAAGAACAAGCATCGGCATAAAACTGCCTTTGATCATGATTGGTTTAATGCTGTTTGCATTCTTAGTCTACACATATATTAGTATACAAATCAGTCAAGGATCGAGAACCAATAATATTAAAGAAGAACTACAGGCAGAGACATCAGACAATGTAAAAATAATTCAAAGCACACTCAAGGAAGCACAGACTTTTGCCACTAGTCTTTCCACGGCAGTCGAGAATGGCAAATATGATGAAGTCAGCATAAAGCTCCTTATTCAATCCACGCTAACGCAAAATGATCACATCTTTGGATCCACGGTTGCATACGAGCCTTATCAATTCGATCCTGGTTTGTACTATTGGTCTCCCTATTTCAACCGTACGACAGATAACCAACTTAAATTTACCCAATTGGGGACCCCTGAATACAATTACTTTAATCAGGAATGGTACCTCAAGCCAAAGCAAAACCTTGCCCCAGTATTCTCTTCTCCTTATTACGATGAAGGTGGCGGTGAAGTTTGGATGATCACCTCAAGCGTCCCATTTTTAGATAAGGCTGGAGGCATCAAAGGTGTTGCAACTGCTGATATTGAATTCTCAAAAATACAAAATATTTTTACAGATCTTCAAATTGGAAAGAATGGGTATGCATTTTTATTAGATTCTGACGGCACCATTCTTGGCATTGGAAACAACGGCGGCGACTTTGAAGTAATGTCTGACTCGATGATTGAAGCTGGCAACTCACGAGTTGCAGTTAACTGGTCGGAATTAATAGACGACATGATAAAAGGCCAATCCGGACTAAGGGAGGCAACGGATGTAAAAAACGTCGCGCTTTATGTTTCCTACGCCCCTGTTGGTCTCAATACCGGGTGGTCCCTTGGTCTGGCATATCCTAAAGAGGAAATTTTAGCGCAGAACGCCGAACTGCAATCTTCTCTGATTACCGTCAGCTTTATTCTCGCCATAATCTTTGGCGCCATTATCTACTTCTTCACCAGATCCATTACAACACCATTAAGGCAATTAACTCTGGCAGCAAGCCAAATCGCGGCTGAAGAGCCTGATAATATCAAAGAGCAATTAAGTAACCCAATTCAAATTCACACTCAAGATGAACTTGAAGACCTAGCGAATGCCTTCACTCAAATGGCGTTCAACTTAAAACAATCGCTTAAGGGACTCGAAGAGAAAGTTTCAGAAAGAACGGTGGATCTGGAAATATCCCGTACTCAAAGCGAACGCCGCGCAAACGACCTTCTAGCCATCAGCGAAATTTCCAAGGTGATCGCAGGAGAACAAAAACTGCCAAACCTTCTCCCATTGATTACGCGCCTTGTAAGTGATCGATTCGGGTTCTATCACACGGGAATATTCATGCTTGATGAAAACAACAAATATGCAATACTCCAGGCAGCCAGTAGTGAGGGTGGAAAAAACATGCTTGCCCGCGGGCATAAACTGGAAGTTGGAGAAAGCGGCATCGTTGGATATGTGGCAAAACTTGGAAGCCCACGCATCGCACTAGACGTTGGGCTGGATGCGGTTTACTTTGACAACCCCGACCTTCCAGATACTCGTTCAGAAATGGCATTACCATTATCCGTAAGAAACAAAATTGTAGGTGTTCTGGATCTGCAAAGCAAAAAGCCAGGCGCATTCACAGATGCTGAATTAAATACCTTAAGCATTCTCGCAGACCAGGTAGCTATCGCCATCGAAAATGTACGGCTTTTCCAACAAACACAAGTAGCCCTTGCAGACGCAGAAGCCCTTTATCGGCAGAATACACAGAAAGGCTGGCAGGAATTCAGCAGCGAAGAAAATTCCATCGGTTACCATCAAACCTTAACTGGTGGGAATAGATTGTTTACACCAGTTGATACAGATGAAATCCGTCAGGTGATGAATCAAGGGAAATCCATAGTATTCGATGCGGGCAAATCTGCTCCCGAGGCATCCATTGTTGTACCGATCATTTTGCGCGGACAAGTGATCGGCGCATTAAAAGTCAAAGCGCCAGAGCAGAATAGAGCATGGTCGAAAGATGAAATCAACCTAACAGAAGTTATTTCCGAACGTCTCTCGCTGGCTCTTGAAAACTCCCGCCTAATTCAAGAATCACAGAATAAAGCCGCTACCGAACAAATCATATCAGATATTGCATCGAAGATCGG
>Ga0075156_10000942_pt1 | contig 15493 bp, 11 predicted proteins | sample JI81AbrownDNA_FD_70966 | JGI IMG/M metagenome (GOLD analysis project Ga0075156, IMG submission 70966) | Wastewater effluent complex algal communities from Wisconsin, to seasonally profile nutrient transformation and Carbon sequestration -... | ecosystem: Engineered > WWTP > Effluent > Algae...
GTTAATGGCGTGGAATGAAATTCTAAAATCAAACGGAACCGATAAGACCATAACAGAGGAAATTGACAAGGATATAAATCGCCTAAATACGGTTACCGACAGGTTTTCAAAAATAGGATCGGATCCAAAACTGGAAAAAATAAATTTAAGCGAATTGTTAGATAAGTTTATTTCCTATTTGAAACCCCGTGTTTCCAAAAACATTGAGATAAATTATGACGCTGTTCCGTTAAATATTTTTGTAAATGGAAATTCACCTTTATTGGAATGGGTTTTTGAAAACCTGAGTAAAAATGCCATAGACGCCATGGAAGCTTCGGGTAAATTAAATTTTGCCGTTACAAAGGATGAGTATAAAATTTACATTGACATTACTGATACCGGAAAAGGAATTCCTTCCAATAAATTTAAAACAGTGTTTAAACCCGGTTATTCAACCAAGCAACGCGGTTGGGGATTGGGCCTAAGTTTGGTGAAAAGAATTGTGGAGGAATACCACAATGGCCAAATTTATGTATTGCGTTCAGAAATCGGCATTGGAACAACCTTTAGGGTTGTTTTGAATAAGGTCTAAAAACAAATTCAGTAAAAAGTAATTACTTTTTTAATTGCAATAAAACCGTTTCAACTTCCTGTGCTTTTTGAGTACCAATTAATATTTTCTTACCATTTTTCAAAACCAATTGAATGCCTTTATTTCCCGAAACATTGTATGCAGTACCGTTTCTAAATGTATAACGCATTCCCCAGCCCCCATATTCTTTTAAGGGACTGTATTCCCGCACTTGTATGCTCTCAATTTCGTCCCATGAAATATGTTTTGGGTTTAAACGAAAGGGTTTAAACCTGTAATAAACACCACCGGTATTGATTTTCGTTTCCAAGGTAAGCGAGAAGAATACAAATAGGATTATGACAGGTATAAAACTTAAGACAATTAATACCTCATTGCTAGCCGGATTATCACCAAAAGGAATACCAAAAACAAGTTGTTGAATGGCACCATACGTACATCCAAGGGTTATTACACCTAGCAAAATCCAAATCCACCATTGGGTGAATTTTTGTTTTTCGTTAAATTCATACATAGTATAAAGTTTTAAAATTTTTTATTTTCCAGTTCTTCAATCTTTAAGCGTAGCCAATCGGGAATGATAATTTTTTCGTTCTTTTCAAAATCATACGTTACAATCACATCTTGTGCTTCGGCACACAATTCATTTTTATCATTGTAAATTTGATGAGATATTCCAAAACTGGTATTCTTTATGAAATCAACTTTTGCTTTCACAACAATATTACCGGGATAGAACAATGGTTTTTTAAATTGGCAGGCAGTAGAAACTAAAATTGGTCCTATACCTTTAGCTGCAAAATTCCCATCCAATCCAATGCATTCCCAATAATGAACACGTGAAGCTTGCGTATATTTTAAATACGTCACGTTGTTTACATGTCCAAAAAGGTCCATTTCACTCCAGTCAATTCGCAACGCTAATTCTACCGGATATAATTCATTTTCCATAAGTAAACTTCAAGCATTAAAGGTACGTAAATGGACTTGATTGCACTGGAAAAATCGCATAAATCCGTTAGTGTATATCTGGACTTAGGTTACGGTTTTGTTGGCTAGTTTTAAATGCCTATTTTTGTCAAAATAGCGCCATGTATCGCATTATCTCACTTTGTACCATCTATAGTTTGTTTAGCTTTTTTGGCAACGCCCAAATCAACAAAATCATTGAATCTGAAAAAAGGGCTGCACTTATCAAGAAGAATGGATTAACTTCAAGGGCCGTAAATAATTATGACTTAAAGTATCATAAACTTGAATGGGCAATTGACCCAACGGTAAGAGCTATTGAAGGTAAAATAACCTCACATTTCATTCCTTCTGCAAGTGTTAGCATGATTGAGTTTGATTTCTCCAGTGCCTTGGTAATTGACAGTGTGAAATATCATTCGGTAATTACTACAGCTACACAGTTGTCAACCGATATTTTACAAGTTGATTTTCCGGGCACAATTTCGTCAGGGGTTCTTGATTCGGTAACGGTATTTTATCATGGTATTCCACCTAGTTCAGGTTTTGGTTCATTCATTCAGGGTTCTCATGCGGGTGATTCTATTTTATGGACTTTGTCTCAGCCGTATGGTGCGCGTGATTGGTGGCCATGCAAACAGGATCTTATTGATAAAATTGATTCCATTGATATTTTCATTACCCATCCAAAACAATACCGCGCTGCCAGCAATGGTGTTTTAATGAGCGAAGTCATTAGCGGACCAAACAAGATCACACATTGGAAACACAAACATCCGATTGCAACCTACCTAATTTGTTTATCGGTTACCAACTATGCTGTGTATTCTGATTTTTCTCCATACGGTGCAAATACTGTTGAAATCGTCAATTATGTTTACCCCGAAGATAGTTTGGCTTCCATACCGCAAACAGCCGTGGTGGTTCAACAAATGCAATTGTTTGATACCTTATTTGGAATTTATCCTTTTTACGATGAGAAATACGGTCATGCACAATTTGGTTGGGGTGGAGGAATGGAACATCAAACCATGACCTTTGTGGGTGATTTTGGGTATGAATTATTGGCGCATGAATTGGCGCACCATTGGTTTGGTGATGCTGTAACCTGCGGATCGTGGGAAGATATTTGGTTGAACGAAGGTTTTGCCACCTATTTAAGTGGATTGTGTTATGAGCACCTTGCCCCGGTATATTGGTCGCCATTTATACATAACATTAATAACGCTGCAACCAGCGTTACCAGCGGCTCGGTTTTTTGTACCGATACAACGGACGTGAATAGAATTTTTAATGCTGAATTATCGTATTTTAAAGGAGCTATGATTATTCATACGTTACGTTGGGTTGTAGGGGATAGTGCTTTTTATGCCGGCATCAATAATTATTTACATGATGCCTCCATTTCATTTGGGTTTTCAAAATTTGAGCAGTTCAAAATGCACATGGAAGCTGCGTGTGGTCAAAATTTAACCTGGTATTTTAACGATTGGTATTATGGCGAAGGGTTTCCCTCCTATACAATAAATTGGTCACTTGATTTAAGCAATACCGTGAATGTGACTGTTTCGCAATCGCAATCGCATCCATCTGTTCCATTCTATGAACTGCCAATTCCAATTAAATTCACCAACGGGATTACAGACACAACCGTAGTTTTTGATCATACCTTTAGTGGCGAAAATTTTTCGGCATCACTTTCGTTTAAACCCGAAAATGCTTTTTTTGATCCTGAAAACTGGATACTTTCAAACAATAACCTGGTGGTATCAGTTAGTGAAAAGCCTGTATCAACCTTGCTAAATGTATTTCCAACCGTTACGCAATCAATGGTCACTGTTGTAACAAATATGAATGAAAAGGCATATGCTTTACAGGTGTACAATATGGCCGGAGAATTGGTATTGACCAAGGAGCTTAATCCAGGATCGTCAATGGTTGATCTTAATGCATTGCCATCTGGGCTTTATTCATTTGTTGCGTTCAATGGAATAAAACAAAGCATCCAAAAAGTTATAAAGCAATAATACAAAACAAAAAGTCCCGTCTATTAAACGGGACCTTTAAACTAATATAAATAAAACGAATTATTCTTTTATAAGTGGTTTTGAAATTGTTTTTCCACCTGTTTTGATATTTACCAAATACATACCATTGGTTAGATTTGCAACATTTAGTGTTGTTGAATTTGCGTTTGGTGCAACACTCATTACACGCGCACCCATGGTATTGTAAACATCAATTTTTTCAATTGAATTCAATGTGCTTATGTTCACGATGGTATTTGAAGGATTAGGGAACATGCCTACAAATTCAGATAAGTTTGTAGCGTCCATTTGTCCCAAAACAGGAGTAACGCAACCGTACCATTGGTCATCTATTACACCGGTATTATTTGCATAATCAGCACTGGTACTGGTTACGCCAACACCCGGAGCACCGTCAGCCTGGTAGATCACTTTAACGCAGGTAGGATCTACCGTACGGGCTACCGAACAAAATACTTGTTCCGAAAAATCATCGGCACTTAAACGCACAGGCGTTGTCCAGGTTGTACCATGGTCAGGGCTTGACATATAATAAATATTGCGGAAAGATTTTCCATCACCGTAATCGGTATACTCCACAACACTTGAATAGGTTAAGTGTAATGTGCCAGTTGCATCAATTCCTACACTTGGTTGTGATGTTAATGAACTGTAATATGTACCCCACGCGCTAATGGTAATTGCCAAATCACCATCGGTATCTTCCATGCCTGCGATATCAACTGGAGCCGAAGCGCCCATGTTTTCATTCCAATACATTAATCCATCAGTTCCTGGAAAATAACTTGATTGACCGTCACCGGCTACATCATCCAATACGCGCATTCTTCCAGCCCATACATGTACATCATCGTTTTCGTCAATGATTAATGCAACGTTTCCATCGTTGGTGTCAATTGTATCAGCAATCCCATCTGTTGGAGGAACATCGGTTAATTGGTCGTTGAAGAAAGGAATTGGAAAACTTGTGATTTGCGTTTTTGTCCACGTACTTCCATTGTCTAAAGATTTCATAAGGATCAACCCTACGTAGTCTCCGCCAACAATATAAGCAATGGTATTTCCACGCGCGTCAATGGCGTAACAATCGGCACTAAATCCATAATAATGCGATGAATCTAATTCTGCTGGCACTGTATGAAGTTTATCCCATGTAGTTCCACCGTCAAGTGATCGTGAATAGGTTAAACAACCTTGTTGACCGTGAAAAAATATCGGAGCCGGTGTTGCAGCGCCATCAGTAGGATTTGAAATAGAAATTAAATGGATGGTATTGTTTGTTGGTCCACCAACAACTGCTCTTGGCCAATAATTTCCGTATGATGCTGTACTTGCAATGATGGTTCCATTGTGCGTAAATGCACCTGAACCTTTTGTTGCACGTTTTGATAAATAAAGATTACCCGGAGCAGGTGCAGTTGCATGAGTAATGGTTGCTTCGCTGTTGTCGCCTAGTACCAATAACGAAGGCCAACCGGTTCTAACCGGTTCGATTTTTGCCGAAGGAGCTGCGCTCCAACTGGTACCATCATAATAAACGTAACCGGTTCCTCTGTCTGGCCAGGAACTTCCTGTTCCTGAAAAAGTAAATGCAGCACTAATAGTTCCATCAGCATTGGCAACAATACGGTTTTGAACAGCATTATTTGTTTGAAGCTGATAGGTTGAGGTTCCTAAATTGGTTAATGTTACCGATCTAAGTTGATTGCCTGCAGTATTTGTAGTAATGGTTTCTGCACTTCCGGCTTGTACATCCTGAATAACAATAGGAACCTTTACAGCTGTATTTGCCACAGCTTTATTTTTAATTGGCACCAAAGTTTTACTTTGTGCCATTACCGAACCGCTTATAAAAATAGCCGATACGGGAATGAGTAAATTTTTTTTCATTTTTCACCTGTTTTAGTGGGGTAAATTTATATAATATTAATTATTAAATAACATTAATGTTCGCAATTTAACGCATTGTGCTTAAAATCCGTATTTTCAAAATGGATTTACCGATAACCTAAAACAATCAACCGTTCCCTATGCCTCATCACAATTCTTGTTTTGACAAGTAAAATAATCCATAACTTTTGGGTTCTGTTAATTCTTTGCCAAGCAAAGACCTTAATGGATTTAGCTAAAACAGGAAAAATTTAAATTTTATTTAAAATGATTAATGTAAGAAAAATATTCTTGGCAGTAACTATTGTTGTATTTGGTACAACGGCCAACGCTCAGGCATGGGTTGATCTTATGAATAACGATACCGCAAATTTTTACGATGTTCAAAATGCCTTTAACAGCTATTGGTCAACACGACCTATTGTAAAAGGGAAAGGATATAAAGCTTATAAACGTTGGGAGTGGTTTAATGAGCAACGTAGGTTCCCAACAGGTAATCCAATTCCGGCTGATCAAACCTATGTAAATTTTAAAGCGTTTAAAGATTCGTATACTGATTTACGTTCTACCAATGGGAACTGGGTTAGTTTAGGTGCCTCTTCAGTACCAACTAGTGGTGGCGGTGCCGGCCGCGTATCGTGCGTTCGTTTTGATCCAACAAATTCAAACAATGTTTTTGCCGGAACACCGGCCGGTGGTTTATGGAAGTCAACTAACGGAGGTACCACATGGGCAATTTTAGGCACCGAAGATTTACAGTCAATGGGTGTATATGACGTGGCTATAGACCCTACAAATACAAACATCATTTATATTGCTACAGGTGATATTGATGGAGGTGACACACGAAGCATTGGTGTTTTAAAATCTACTGATGCTGGTGCCACATGGAATCCAACAGGCTTAAGTTATGTGACCTCTGCAAATAAACAAATTGCCAGAATTTTAATTAATCCAACAAATCCTCAAATATTACTTGCTGCAACCAATAACGGGATTTACCGAACAACAGATGGTGGTGTTAACTGGACCAGTACACTTTCAGGAACTTTTAGAGACATGGAGTTTAAACCGGGAAATCCAAATACAGTTTACGTTTGTGGAACATCCTTTAAATATTCAAACGATGGTGGAATCACCTGGACCTCTTCAACAGCAGTTTTTACATTGATAAATCGTATGAGTATGGCTGTTACTGCTGCTAATGATTCATATGTATATTTGTTAGCAAGTAACAGTGGCGACAATGGATTTCATTCCGTACTACGTTCAACTGATAGTGGTGTGAGCTTTACTACCATGAGCAGTGCTGCTGCTTCGGATCCAAATATTTTAGGATGGAGCTCAACCGGATCAGATGCCGGAGGTCAAGGATGGTATGATTTGGCTATCGCAGCTTCCCCAACAAATGCGAACACCATTTTTACGGGTGGTGTTAATATCTGGAAATCTACCAATGGTGGAGCAAGTTTTTCGTTTAATGCAGACTGGACAGGATGGGCTCAAGATTACGTGCATGCCGATATTCATGATATTCAATTCGCCAATTCAAGTGGAACAACCTTGTATGCCGGTTGTGACGGTGGTGTTTTTAAAAGTACCAATACCGGAACCGATTGGGATGATTTTAGCAATACATTATGCATAGGGCAGATATATCGTTTAGGCGTTTCACAAACCAGTGCTGCCAAAACCATAACCGGCTGGCAGGATAACGGCACAAATTACAACAGTGCTGCAGGAATCTGGTCACAGGTTTTAGGAGGTGATGGTATGGAGTGTATTATCAGTCATAGTTCTTCAAGTACTATGTATGGTTCATTGTACTATGGCGAAATACATAAATCAACCACAAGTGGTGGAAGTTGGAGCACCATTGTAAATTCAGGTGGAACGGGTTTGGATGAAAACGGAAACTGGATAACTCCTTATATTATGTGGGCCGGAAATTCAGCACATTTATTTGTAGGCAAACACCAGGTTTATAAATCTACCAATTCTGGTTCAAGTTTTACACAGGTTGGAACTTTTCCAACAGGAAGTTTGTTGAATTGCCTTGCTGTGGCACCCAGCAATGAGAATTATATTTACGCTTCACGCGCAAACCAATTATATGTTTCAACTGATGGGTCTACCTGGAATTTGAGACCGGTTGGTTCAACTACTTCGGCTATTACCAATATTGCCGTTTCCAATGCTGATCCAAAAAAGGCATGGGTAACGTTCTCAGGCTATGTGTCGGGCGAAAAAATTTACCAAACAACTGATGCCGGTCTTACCTGGACTAATATTTCAAGTAATTTACCCAACATTCCTGCAAATTGTGTTGCCTTTACCAATTCTTCCAGTGATGCGCTTTATGTTGGAATGGATGTAGGTGTATATTATAAAGACGCTTCAATGACCAATTGGATTTTGTTTAACACCGGATTGCCCAATACAATTATTGACGAATTGGAAATTCAGTATTCAACATCAAAACTCCGAGCAGCAACTTATGGTCGTGGATTATGGGAAAGCGACTTATTCTCAGCCCCTACTACCGCACCGGTAGCATCTTTTAGTGCTGATATCACAACAACCTGTGCAGGTTTGCCGGTTCAATTTACCGACCTGTCAACAAATATTCCAACAGGTTGGCTTTGGACATTTGGGCCTTCAGCTACACCATCAACCAGTACATTACAAAATCCAACAGTGGTATTCAATACAGCCGGTACATACAATATTACTTTGGCTGCAACAAATGCTTTTGGAACAGGAACAACTACGACAACCGCAATGATCAATGTTCTTCCTCAAATTTCGGGAAACACGGTAACGGATGATCAACTATTTTGTGTTACCAGTGTTGGTGATACGCTTGAAGGTACTTTACCAACGGGAGCAACTGGGGTATTTACATATTTATGGTCAAGAAGTTATACTTCCCCTACCTCAGGCTTTGTCAACATCACAACTGCTACCGGATTGAATCATTTACCGGGAACAATTAATCAGGATATTTGGTTTCGTAGAGAAGTTACTTCGTCCAATTGCAAGGATACTAGTAATGTTATTTTTATTGATTTCGTTACATTGCCCCCGGTTATTATTACAAATACGGCAGGCACATTAACCACTACTGATAACGGATACGCTTATCAATGGTATTTGGATGGCGTTATTATTCCAGGTGCCACCGATACATTTTTTGTAGCCGTAACCAACGGATCTTATACATGCGTTGCTACCGATACCAATGGTTGTACAAGAACGTCACCCGCATTTGTATTTACCGATATCAATGATTTGATAAGCCAACCTGATTTTAATTATTGGCCAAATCCTGCAAACGATAAACTGAATGTTGAATTTAAGTCAAACGGGGAACATAAAATCTTTCTTATTAATTCACTCAGTCAATTAGTTTATCAGGGAACTGCCATTGGGTCAAGTGTGCAAACTATACCATTATCAAACTTAACGCAAGGAGTTTACTTCCTTAAAGTTGATTCGGGCAATGGCATTTCTACAAGCAAATTAATTATTGAAAAGAACTAATTAGTTGTTTAAGTTAATCGCTATAATTAAAAGCAATGAAAAAAATCTTTTGGTTAATGGCGTTTCTGATAAGTTGTAATTCGCATAAGTCTGAGTTTTGCGATTTTGAAAAAATTATTGGGCATTGGAAATTCAGTGATCAGAACATTGTTTTTTATGAAAATTGGAAACAGGCCGATGGTAAACTTATTGGAGAAGGTTTTTTGGTTGAAGGGAAAGACACTCTTTTTGGTGAAAAACTATTGGTTCAAAAAATTCATAATCATTTGATATATACTGCCGATGTTCAGGGTCAGGCTCCCGTTAGTTTTAAATGTAATTCATTTAATGGTACAACCTGGTTATTTGAAAACGTACATCACGATTTTCCACAAACTATAGTTTATGAACTTTCGACAAATGAAAAGGAATTGAAAGTAGTTTTAGAAGGAATTGAAAATGGCAGAAAGAAAAAAGAAATTCTGATTTTTACTAATTTCAAGAAATGACAAAAGAAGAAAAAGAACTTCAAATTAACAATGCATTAAAGGGTAAATCCATTAGTGCGGTGCATTACTATTTATTGAATCGTCCGGGGTATTTTTATCCGAATCAACCCGAACAATTGGTTGATGCTGCAGTTGAGCTTACCCTTCAAGATGGATCAATGTTCTCTTTCGGAATGAATTTTAATTATGTTGCCATTGATGGGCTTACGGATAGTTTTGAGAATATTATTAAATCGTATAATAATGAAATCCCTTTTTTAAAGTTGGATGTAAGTAACGATGACCAATGGAGAAAGTATATTGGTAATACCGTTAACGAAATCGCTATAACCTGTAATTGGTTTGAAGACCTTGAAGAAGAAATACATTTTATACCACAGGATATTGAGATAACTACCATTGAAAATAATTATTTGGCATTTTGTGCAACAGCTTATTCGTTAGATGAAGAAGGAATTTCCATTTTGGGTCCCGACAGTGAAGGAGAAGTTTTGGTATTGTTTAACGAAGAGGATACGAAATTTTTTAAGCGTGGTAAGTATGCAGAACCAATTTCGGAGGAGCCAAGACCCGAAGAATTTGAGTAAAACCGATCTTGATAAATAGTGTTTTTACCTATGCAACCACAATCCCGGATTTTGCTTTTCCATGTCGCTAGTGGTCACTTTCCAAATTTCAAAATGAGATTCTGAAAGCCCACCATCATCGCCAGGCAAAAGAGTTCCCACAATTTGTTTGGTTTTAATATCCTGTCCTTTTGTTACACTTACAGTTGCAAGGTTGGCATAAACGGTTCGGTAGGCACCATGGCTTATGATGACACATTTTCCCGCATTGGGAATAACAAAAATACTACTCACTTTTCCATTGAAAACACTTCTCACATTTGATCCGTTAGCAGTGCCTATGTCAACACCATTATTATTAACCCAAACGTTTGCAAGGGTAGGGTGTGGGTTTCTACCAAAATGGCTAATGATCTCGCCCTTTTCAACCGGCCAAGGCAAGCGTCCGCGGTTTAATTCAAATTGTGACGACTCAAGTTCAATGCCGTCACGGCTTACATCGTAATGCACTTCTTTTTTGCTATTATCGGTAGTGGTGCTTGTATTATTCTTTTTGCTGGTAGTTTTATTTGCGTTTCCTTTTTTGGCGTTTTCTTTTGCCATTCGTTCTCTTTCCCGCTCACGTTCTTTTCTTATCTCTTCTTCAATTGCGCGTTTAATCTCAACGGCCAGTTTTTCTTTTTGTTTTTCCTGTTCGGTTAAGGCTTCTTTTAACTTATTTTCTTCTGATTTTAATTTTGATAGAGATTCCTGTTGTTTAGTTTTATCTTGTAAATGATTTTCCTTTTCAATTTTTTGTTTTCCAAGCAAGTCTTGTTTTTCTTCTTTCGCATTTTTTAATTCGTTGATCTTGGCGGTTAATTCACGTTGTTTTTCACGAATACGTTGAGCTTGTTTTTTACGGTGATCGGCAAATTGCCTCAAATATTTAACGCGAACATATGCCTGATTAAAACTGCTGGCGGCAAAAACAAATAGCAAACGGTGATAAGAATTGCGATGCCTGTAAGCATAACGAATTAAGTCAACATATCGTTTTTTCAGTTTTCCCAATTCTATTTGTTGACGGGTTATGTCTTGCTTGTTTTGTTCAATTTGATAACCTATTTTTGAAACTTGCTGCGCATAATTGGTTATAAGCTCATCGCGATAGGCTATTTGTTGGTTGATGATGGCTAATTCGGCAATGGTTAATTTTTGCGTGTCGCGTGTTTTACCCAATAAACCTTTGGTGTTTTCAATTTTCTTTTGAAGTTCCTTTTGTTTTTTGCGAAGTTTTTCGCTTTCTTTTTGGGCAATAACGGATGTAGAACTTACGATGAACGTAAGCAGCAGAAGGAGAATTATTTTATAATTTTTCGTACCCATCAGGGATATTAAAAGGGAATTCAAGTTTTTCGTTGAGCTTGGTACGCTTATACTCTAATTTAAGTTTCACTTTTCGTGTTGCTTTTGAGGCTTCTACATCAATTATGCCGGGTGTTGGTATTGAATCCAGTCCATCATAGGTTGAGTAGCGAACGTCAAAAGTGGTGGTATCATTCAAATCATCGATCCAAATTTGATACGGCTTAAAGGTCTTAGGATAAAACTTATATTGGTAAACCACCGGGTGTTTTTTATAAACACGGTCGTGTTCAAGGGCTTTACGCAATTTACGTTTACGCAAGGTGGTTAGGTAATAAAAACCGCTGTCGGCCGGAGACTTAAATTTTTCTTCAGGATCAAAACTCAACGCGTTTCCAATCAAGAGGTCCTGGAGCATGTTATAATCCAATTCGGTGTCAAAAAGATCGTTGAGGTAGGCAAAACCGCGTGGATAATATTTTTTATGAAATTTATCCAATACTTTAACCGAGTCTTTGGTAATAACAGCTTGGGCAATCACAAGGCTTACTTTTGTAATGGAGACCCAAATTACACTGTCTTTGCGAATGCGTAAATTAACTTTAAACGATTCATCATTTCCCGAAAACTGGGCATCAACACTTAATTTGGATGAAAAATAATCAAACTTGAGTTTATATTTCAAAACACTATCAATGATCTTGCCCGTTGCTAAATTGCGTTTGGGTTTATCGTATGAAACGTTGCGTTGCGTATTACAGGCATATAGAAAAACCGTGAAAAGCAGTGTGCTTAAAATAAATGAAAACGGCTTATTCCACATATTTCCCTTCTTTTATTTTCTGATCAAGTAGTTTACTGTAATCACCTGTGGCCTTTGCTTTGTTCCAGTATTCAATTGCTTCGGTTTTTTTTCCTTGATTGTACATTACATCGCCATAATGTTCAAATAATGTACCATTTTTTCCATCATCGTTCAATATGGCTTTCATCAACCACTTTTCTGCTTCTTCATATTGTTTTGTTTGAAACAGGATCCAGCCATAGGTGTCCATGAACGATGAATTGTTTTTTTCCAATTCATTACTCTTTTTCGACATTGTTGCTGCTTTCTCAAGGTTGGCTTTTCTCAAGGATAAATAATAACTGTAGTTGTTTAACGCGTAAGCATTATCGGGATTAATTTTCAGTGATTTTTCGTAGTTCTCATCTGACTCGGTAAATTTTCCGGTATAGTTATACGCTTCTCCCAAGCTGGTATAAAATTCAGCCAGAAGTTGGTCATTGTCTATGACCAATTCTTTACCCTCGTTGAGCGCTTCAATGGCCTCATCGTATTTTTTCAATTGATTACACGATAAACCGTAGTAAAAATAAAAACCGGCTTGGGTAGGAAACAATTCTTTCGCCTGTTTGCTATCTTCATTCAATGCTGTTTTATCATTTAGTTGTGCATCTAATAAAATGAGTTGATTCCATATGACAAACTTGTCTTTTTCCAGTAAAACCGCTTTTTTGTATTTGTCGCGTGCGTCTTTTATTTTTTCATCACGAAATAAAAAATCGGCATAAATGCTGTAAGATTTTGCATCATTTGGATGTGCTTGTTCCATTAAATTGAGCAGGTCATAGGCCTCAGGTTTTAAATCAGGTCTGCGTTCACTGCGTTCAAAATAATCAAGCATAATGCGCATTTTAGTATCAATGTCCACATTCGCATTCTTGAATGCTTTTTTTAATTCTTCAAGCGCACTGGCATCATTGTTTTCTTTTAAATAATATTGAAATAGCGATAAATGTACATTGCCATTATCGGGTTCAAATTTTAAGATCTTATCAAACATTTCAAGTGCTTTTTTACTGTTGCCCACTTGTTGATATAATTCACCTAACATGCCGTAAATCCTAACCTCTCCCGGATTTTCATTGCTGATTTTTTCAAGTTCGGTAATAGCCTTATCGTATTTGGCAGCCATGGTGTAAACACGGTATTTTTCATACGTAATTTCAAACGAAGTGCCTAAGTTTTTTTCGGCACGGTTAAGCGTTTCAATGGCTGCATCAATTTGATTATTTCGTACCTGTGCATCGGCTAAAGCAAAATAAAAATCAGGATTTTTAGGATCAATCTTTATTAATTCCTGATAGGTTGTAACCGTTTCTTTGTAATTAAAGTTGCGCTGCAATAAATAGGCCTTTTGCAACAAATACCATTTATTGGTTTTATCAAGTTCACAGGCTTTTTTTGAAAACTCGAGCGCTTTACTAGATCTGCTTTGAGCATCGTAAATACCCGATAAATTGTAATACGAATCGGCCGATTTTGGGTGTTTGACCAAATAGGCTTCAAACAATTTGGCCGATGCCTCAAAATTACCGGATATTTTTTCGTTTACCGCTGTAATGTAATTATTGAAGTCCGGATCAATTTGTGTGGGTTTTTTATCGTCACTTACCTGCTGTGATGTTTTGCATGATGCCATGAAAATAAATCCTGCCAAGGCAAGCATGAAAGGAATTTTTTTGCTATGTAATTTAAGTGCTCGCATTAAATGGTTACAATGTTATAATCTCCAATGCTAAGGTCTTTTCCTGATCCTTCGCAAACAGTATAGTTTCCAATCATTGAATTGGTGATATTCGCGTTTTTAATTTTTGTGTTTGTTTGTACAATGCTGTTTGAAATAACACTGTTTTCAATAACGGTGTTTTCACCAATTGAAGCATGTGGACCCACAACAGAATTAACGATTTTTACATTTTTACCAATGTAGCAAGGTTGTATTACTGCCGAATTTTCAATTACAGCACTTGGATCGGTTAATTTTTCGTTTTTAATATAATCCAATACTCTTCGGTTGGCGTCAACGGTTGCTTGTTTGTTGCCACAGTCTAACCAATCATTTACTTGGCCCGGTGAAAATTTCACGCCCTTTTTACGCATGTTTTGAAGCGCATCGGTCAATTGAAATTCATTGTTGCCTTTAATGTTGTTGTCAATTAAATATTGTAATTCATTGCGTAAATTTTCCCCATCCTTGAAATAATAAATTCCGATTATGGCCAAATCACTTACAAAGGTTTTTGGTTTTTCAATAAAATCGGTGATGATATTGTTTGAATCAACTTTTACAACACCAAACGAAGAGGGATTATCTACCTTTTGTACCCAAATTATACCGTCTTTGGTTTCGTCTAAGGTAAAATCGGCTCTAAACAAGGTATCGGCAAAGGCAACAATCACGTTTCCTTTAAGTGAAGGGGCAGCGCATAAAACGGCATGAGCCGTGCCTTGCGCTTCATCTTGGTAATATATGGTGCCTTTAGCACCTAAACTCGCTGCAACTTCAAGCAAATTCTTTTCAACGGCTTCGCCAAAGCGACCGGTTACAAAAGCAATTTCTTCCACTTTTTGACCACAAACCGCGGTGATGTCTTCCACCAAACGTTGCACGATGGGTTTGCCTGCTACAGGTAATAAGGGTTTTGGAACTGAAAGGGTATGAGGCCTTAAACGTTTACCCATACCTGCCATTGGAACTATAATACGCATATTGAAATAAGACTGGTTTAACTTCTATTGGTTTAAACGACTAAGATAATATAAGTTGCAAATTACGGGCAGTTTTGGGTGGATTTTATGAACTTTTGGCGATTCAACAAGTTTTTGGAAAGTGATTTATATCAACTTATCCACTTCCTCCAAATGTTTGTAAAAGGTCTTACCAAATTTTCGAATGATAGGCTCTTTCAGGAATTGAAATACTTTTACGTTAAGCTTAGCACCACAAGCGCAGGCCGGCTTACAAATATCCCATTCATCGTAATTTAAAATGGTTCCTGATTTTGTTTCTTTGGTTCGAATGGGATATAAGTGACAGGAGATAGGTTTTTTGAATTTGACTACACCTTCTTCGTAGGCTTTTTCAATACCACATTTGGTTACGCCTTTTTTATCAAAAATAACATAAGCACATTCGGCACCATTCACCAACGGAGTTTCCAGTTCACCATCTTTTGCGGTGATCCAGGTTCCCTGTTCTTCTATGGCTTTTACGCCTTCAGGAC
>Ga0075156_10000944_pt1 | contig 15474 bp, 14 predicted proteins | sample JI81AbrownDNA_FD_70966 | JGI IMG/M metagenome (GOLD analysis project Ga0075156, IMG submission 70966) | Wastewater effluent complex algal communities from Wisconsin, to seasonally profile nutrient transformation and Carbon sequestration -... | ecosystem: Engineered > WWTP > Effluent > Algae...
CGCTGTCGCCCTCTCAAGTGCTGACCCAAACGCGCCGCTCGACGGGCCATGGCGGCGTCCCGCCCGCCACCAACACACAACGCACCCTCAGAACGGCCCTTGTTCAGCAGGCTCCTAGGGGTCCTCGTGCCCGCTTTCGCCCGGTTCGTCACCGAGGGCCGCGGAACGCCGGCGCCGATCGCCCCCACCGAGCGACTGGTCATCGGTGGGCTGTACCGCTCCGTGCGCAACCCGATGTACGTGGCCGTCGTGACGGCGATCCTGGGACAGGCGATGCTGCTGAACAGTTGGCCGTTGCTGCTGTATGGCGGGTTCGTCGCCGCTGCCCAGGCGACCTTCGTGCGACTCTACGAGGAGCCCACGCTGCGCGAACGGTACGGGGTCGCCTACGACGACTATCGGGCGGCGGTGCCCGCCTGGCTGCCGTGGCCGCGCCGGCCCGCGCCGCCGGATCAGACCACCTGATGCAACCAGCGCACGTCGACCCCGTCGCCCGCCTGCCGGAAGACCTCGAGTTCGTCGTCCCACGCGGTGCCGAGCAGGTCGTCGACCGCTTGGTGCAGGCTACGGCCGCCGAGGGCCTCGCGAGCGATCGCAGCCTTGAGCCGTTGTTCGTGGATCATCACGTCGCCGTGGGGGCCCACCGTGGCGTGAAAGAGTCCCAGCGCGGGTGTATAGGAATAGCGCAGGGCTTCCGAATGGGCGGTGGCCTGCTCGGTCACCTCGAAGCGGAGACGCTGCCAGCCTTTCAGCGCGCTAGCCAGCTTCGCTGATGCTCCCACGGGCCCCGTCCAGGCGTACTCGGCGCGGTAGTGCGCGCGAGCCGCCGGTTGCGGCGACCAGGCGAGCCGCACCGGCATGCCGATGGCGCCGCCCACGGCCCACTCGATATGTGGGCACAATGCGGACGGCGCAGAGTGGATCTGCACCACTCCATGGGTGGTCGCCATGGTCAGCTCCTTCGGCCGAGTTGTTGCCTTCCCCTGCATCACTCGGGCGTCCGGAGTGCGTCCATTGTGCCTCACCGGCCAAGCGGCCACCAATCATCGATGCGTGGCAGCACGACCGAGAAAGACAGTGTGAGTTTGGGCCGTGAACTCAAGGCCCAGACTCACAGTGTCTTCAGGTCCCATGCGTGAGGACCCGTGACATCGGGCGTGCGGCGGGCTTGGATGATTTCGTGAGCAATGAACGTGTGGTGGTGGAACGGCGCGGGCACCTGCTGCTGATCGGGCTGAACCGTCCGGACAAGCGCAATGCCGCCGACCTGGCGATGCTGCACGAGCTGGCGGCCGCCTACGCAGTGCTGCATACCGACCCCGAGCTGCGGGTCGGGGTGCTGCACGCCCTCGGCGACCACTTCACCGGTGGACTCGACCTCGCCGACGTCGGCCCGGCTCTGATCTCCGGACGGGTCGAGCTGATTCCGACCGGCACGATCGACCCCTGGGGGCTGGTCACCGAGCCGGTATCCAAGCCTGTGGTGCTTGCCGTTCAGGGCACCTGCCTGACTCTCGGCGTGGAGCTCGCCCTGGCGTCCGACGTGGTGGTGGCGGCCGACAGCAGTCGGTTCGCCCAGCTCGAGGTGGCCCGCGGCATCGTGGCGTTCGGCGGCGCGACGGTGCGCCTGCCCAGGCTCGGCTGGGGCGACGCCATGCGCTGGCTGCTCACCGGCGACCACTTCGACGCCGCCGAGGCCCTGCGGATCGGCCTGGTGCAGCAGGTGGTGCCGCACGGCACCCAGTTCGACGCGGCGGTTGTGATCGCCGAGCGGATCGCCGCCCAGGCACCGCTGGCGGTGCAGGCCACCCTGGCGAACGCTCGGCTGGCGCTGGCCGATCCGGGTGCCGCTGTCGAGCGGCTGCACCCCCTGGTAAGCATGTTGGCGCGAACGCGGGACGCGCAACGTGCGATCCAGAGCTACCTCGACGGAACGCCGGTACAGTTCGAGGGCCGCTGAGCCGGACCAGAGGCTAGAGTCGGGACCCTCGAAAGTAGGCCCCATGAACCACCCCCTCATGAAAAAACTTCTCGCCGGAGCCGCCACCCTCAGCCTGGTCGCGGCCGGTCTGGGCACGCTGAACGCTCCACGCGCCCACGCCGCCCCGTCCGTCACCCCCATCGCCACCGGACTCACGATTCCGTGGGATCTCACCTGGGTGGGCACCACGATGCTGTTCAACGAACGTCCGGGACGGTTGTGGTCGCTGCAACCCGGTGGCACCCCCCAGCGGGTGACGCTGGCCCTGCCGCCGCTGTGGACGGCTTCGGAGGCCGGCTTCCTGGGTTTGGTTGCCGACCCCGCCGCAGCCACCAACCGGTACTTCTACACCTGCATGTCGGTCGCCACGGCCGACGGCAAGAAGGCCAAGGACGTCGAGGTGTGGAAGTGGCGTCTCAGCAGTGCGACGACCGCCGACAAGGTCGCCACCCTGATCACCGGCATCCCGAGCAACAAGGGCCGTCACAACGGCTGTCGGCTGCGCTTCCGCTCGGCCGACCGGTTGTACATCTCCACCGGCGACGCCGCGATCGGCTCCAACCCACAGAATCTCAAGTCGCTCGGCGGCAAGGTGTTGCGGGTACGGGCGGACGGAACTCCGCCCTCCAGCAACCCCTTCTACCGCAAGGGCGGCAACGCGCGGTACGTGTGGACCTATGGCCACCGCAATGTGCAGGGGTTGACCTTCCGGGCCGCGAAGAACCAGCTGTGGTCGGTGGAGCACGGCACGAATCGCGACGACGAGATCAACCGCATCGTCGGCGGCACCAACTACGGCTGGTCACCGACCCCGGGCTACAACGAGTCACGCTCGATGACCGACACGAAGCGGTATCCCAAAGCCAAGGCGGCGCGCTGGAAGTCGGGTGCACCGACGCTGGCGACCAGCGGTGCGGACTTCTTGACCGGCTCGCAGTGGGGCTCCTGGAACGGCTACCTGGCGGTGGCTCTGCTCAAGGCGCAGGGCATTCTGCTGTTCAGGCCCAGCGGTAAGGAGACGTTGACCAGGGTGACCGAGATCGCCACTAGCTACGGCCGGATAAGAACGGTGCTGCAGGGCCCGGACGGCGCGCTGTACTTCACCACCTCGAACGGCGGCCAGACCGATGGGATCTATCGGTTGACCCAGTAGCTCGGTGAAGGGCGCTCACGGCCAGCGGGCGCCCAGAGCGATGACGGCGATAGCGGCGAGTACGGCGAAGCCGAGGCCGTAGCCGGCGTAGACCTCCGTCACCTCCTGCTCCTCCTTCACGAAGCCGATCTGCTGCGCGATGGTCGCGTACACCTGCTTCAGTTCGCCGGACGAGCCTGCGGCGAACTTCTTGCCGCCGCTGATGTCGGCCACCCGCTGCAGTTCCTCGTGGTTGACCGGCACCGGTTCGCGGCGGCCCTGGTCGACCACGTAGCCGTCCTCGGTGCCATAGGCGATCGTGTAGATCGGGATCTTCTGTTCCTTGGCCGCCTGCGCCGCCGTGGCCGACTTGCGTCCGATGTTGGTGAATCCGTCGGACAGCAGCACGATGGCACCCGGCGCGGGATCGTTGGGGTGGTCGGGATCGGGCGGGGCGAGCGCCATGGCGTCCAGCGCGGAGTAGATGCCCTCGCCGATCGCGGTGGAGGGTGCCACCTGCAGGTTGTCGATGGCCCGGGAGACCAGGCCCCGGTCGGTGCTCGGCGCGACCACCACCGAGGCCGAGCCGGCGAAGGCGACCAGGGCCACGTTGAACCTTGCCGGCAGCATGCCGAGAAAGTCCTTGGCGGCGGCCTTGGCGGCGTCCAGTCGGTTGGGCTGCACGTCTTCGGCGATCATCGAGCGCGACACGTCGAGGGTCAGCACGATCGTGGCCCGGTCGCGCGGCACGTCGACCTGGTCGCTCGGCTTGGCGAAGGCCACGTTGAGGGCGGCCAGCGCCAGTACCGCAGCGCCGACGGCGATGTGCCGCTTCCAGGCCTGCTGCTTGGGCAGCACCTTGTCGAGATTGCTGATGCCTGAGGTGCGGCTCCGGCTGCTCTTGCGCCGCAGCAGCGCCAGGTACAACAACAGCAGCACCGGGATCAGCACCAGCCACCAGAGCCGCAACGGCTCCATGAAAGTGATCATCGCCTGCATCATGGCCACCTAGCCCCGAGCGAGACGGCGGCCAGGGCTGCCACCACGGCGAAGGCCAGGCCGTAGCCCGCCCACGTCGCCGTGATCTCTTTGCGCACCTCTTCGTAGCCGACCTCGCTGCGGATGTTCTTGTAAACCGAATCCAACTGACCGACGTTCTCGGCCGAATATGCCTGACCGTTGGTCATGGCGGCGATCCGCTGCAACAACGCCTTGTCGGGCGGAACCTTCTCGCGCTTGCCGTCGAGATCGACGTAACCGTTCTCGGTGCCGTAGGCGATCGTGTAGATCGGCACCTTGGCCTTGGCCGCCGCGGCCGCCTCCTGGGTTGGCGAGCGTCCGGCGGTGTTCTGGCCGTCCGACAGCAGCACGATCGCACCGGGCGGCACCGAGCCGTCGGCCGCCTTGGGTGCCGACTGCAACGTGCTCATGGCCACGTTGATCGAGTCGCCGATGGCGGTCGAGTCCTGCAGGGTGAGCGCGTCGATCGCCCGGCCGACCTGCCCGCGATCGGTCGTGGGCGGCATCCGTGCGGCGGGGTTGCCCGACAGGCTGACCAGGGCCACGTTGTAGACCGGCGGCAGTGACGCGACGAACTCCTTCGCCTCGGCCTTCGCCGCGTCCAGCCGGTTCGGCTTGACGTCGGTGGCGGCCATCGACTGCGACACGTCCAGCACCAGGATGATGGTCGCCCGCTCGCGCGGGACCCGGTCCACACCACTGGGCCGCGACCAGGCGACGGTCAGCGCGACCAGGCTGAGCAGGGTCAGAGCAACCGCCAGATGTCGCCGCCACTGCGACTGCACCGGAACCACGGCGCCCAGCACAGCCGTGTTGGTGAAGCGCATGCCCGAGCGGTTCTTGCGCCGGCTCAGAAAGATGTAGAGGCCGACCAGCACGGGAACGAGCAGCAGCCACCACAGACGCTCAGGATTCAGAAACATCTGCTCGAGGTTCACTTGCTCACCCCCTGCGGCGGTTGGTGCAACATGCCCGCGACCCGCCGGTAGGCGAGCACGAATCGGGCGATGTCCTGCACCCAGTCTCTATCGGTACGCAACTGGATGTGGGCGACCCCGGCCCGCCGCAACGAGATGCGGATGCGCTCGCGCTGGGCGGCCGACGCGGCGTCCATGCGTTCGCGGGCACCGGAATCGCCGGTGTTCACATAACGCTGGAAGTCGGTTTCGGGGTCGCGGATGAGAATGTCGCCGACATCCGGGAACTCGATCTCGCGCTTGTCGACCACCTCGATCGCGAGCACCTGGTTGCGCACCGCCAGCTGCTTCATGGGCCGTTCCCAGTCGGGTTCGATGTTGGGATCGAGCTCGGAGTCGCCCGCGGTGAGGAAGTCGGAGACCACGATGCGCATGCCACGTCGGCGCTGCAGCCTCGAAAGCTGCTCGATGCCGCGGGCCAGCGAGTAGGGCCCGGTGCTGTGGTCGGGCACGATCGGCTCGTTCAGCAACCGGCGCAGCAGGCCGTACAGGGCGTTGCGACCCGAGCGCGCGGGCAGGCGCTTGATCTCTTCGGGCCGCATCACCAGGCCGCCGAACCGGTCACCCATGCGCTGGGAGAGAAACCCGATGGTGGCGATCGCCGCAATGCCCAGGTCGCGCTTGGTGACGCCCCCGGTGCCCCAGTTCATGGACGGGGTGACATCGAGCAGCGCCCACACCTCGAGTTCGCGGTCGGCCACGGTGTCGCGAACGTGGGGCGATTGGGTGCGCGCCGTCACCGCCCAGTCGATCTTGCGGACGTCGTCCTGGCCGGGCACATACAGCCGCGCGTCGTTGGTCTCGGAGCCGGGTCCGGGCAGCAGGCCGCGATGATCGCCGTGCAGAAAGCCCTCCAGGCGCCGGACGATGGTCAGCTCCAACCGCTTCAGCGCTGCCTCTGGTGCGAGCTTGTGCAGGGGAATCGTGGCCCGGGTGGGCTCGCGCAGCACCGACTCGACCGCGCCGAGATCGTCGGCCGGCGGTTCGAACTGCATGGTGTGGGACAACGCGCTCAGTTGGAGTAGCTCGGGTTGTGCCGGTGCTGCGTGTGCGACTGGTCGCGCTGCTGCTGGTTCCAGACCGGGGTGGGCGGCGGCACCATGGCGACGATGCGTTCCACCACCTGGCTGGTCGCGATGTTGTCGGCCACGGCGTCGAAGCCGAGCACCAGGCGGTGCGACATGACGTCCTTCGCCACCGCTTGAACATCGGTGGGCAACACGTAGTCGCGACCGTGGATGAGGGCCAGGGCACGGGCGGCAGCGACCAGGCCGAGGGTGGCGCGGGGCGAGCAGCCGATCTGGATCACCGAAGCGAGATCGGGCATGCCGAACTCGGACGGAGTGCGGGTGGCGAGCACGAGCCGAACGATGTATTCGGCGACCAGGTTGTGCACGAACACGTTGGACGCCTGGTCCTGCAGTTCGCGCACCTTGTCGGGGTTCAGCACGTTGGTCGGCTCGGGTGGCTGCACGCTCATCCGGCGCAGGATCTCGAACTCCTCGTTCCCGCGCGGGTACGGCACGTCCACCTTGAGCAGGAAGCGGTCGCGCTGGGCCTCTGGAAGCGGGTAGACACCCTCGGACTCGATCGGGTTCTGGGTGGCGATCACGATGAACGGCTTCGGCACCGGATAGGTGGTGCCACCGATCGAGACCTGCTTCTCAGCCATCAGTTCGAGCATCGCCGACTGCACCTTGGCCGGCGCTCGGTTGATCTCGTCGGCCAGCACGAAGTTGACGAAGACCGGGCCGAGGGCGATGTCGAACTTCTCTTGCCGGGCGGAGTAGATGCGGGTGCCGACGATGTCGGACGGCACCAGGTCGGGGGTGAACTGGATGCGGGAGAAGTCGCCGCCGACGACGGTGGCGAAGCTGCGGACGGCAAGGGTCTTGGCCGTGCCCGGGACGCCCTCGAGCAGCACGTGACCCTTGGCGAGCAGACCGACCATCAGTTGCTCGACCATGTGTTCCTGGCCGACGATCACGCGCTGCACCTGAGCGATCGCCTCACCCAGCACGCGGGCGGCCTCACGAGTGGCCGGATTGCCCTGCGGCTGCTGCTGGCCGCCCTGAGGGGCCTGGGTCGGATTCGACACGCGTGTCTCCTGCTCGATGATGCACGTGGCGCGGGCTGGGCCCGCAGGTCTGGGGCAACCTTACCGGGCGGTCGCGCCACGTCCCCGGTGCCTCACCCCGCCGTCCGGAGCCTGGCCCGGGATCAGGCAGAATGGGACGCGCCCCGGAGTCCGCCGATCGGTTTTGGCTCCTGTGATGAGATGGGAGCCGATGTCCGAGCAGCAGAACCCGGCACCCGGCGACCCTACGGCGTCCGGAGGTTCCGTCCCGCTCACTCCCCTGCTCAGCGACGATCCACCCAAGGTCGGCGACTTCTGGTTGGACGCGCGCCTGGTGGCGACGAGCTCCGGCATCGCGTTCGCCGGTCACGGCGACGCCAACACCCCGGTGATGCTGTTGCTGCTGTCGGAGGGCGGCTCGAACGATGCGGCCGCCCGCGACCGGTTCGCCGGAGTCGTCAACCAGTTGCACATCGACACGGTGGTTGCCCGCGGCGGTCACGGCCAGGATGAGGGCCGGCTGGGCCACAAATTCCGCCACGAGGACGACGACCCGATCGACCCCGACGACGCTCCCCTGGCACCGTGGGTCGCCCTCGCCTACGACGGCTCTCCGGCCGCTGTCGCCGAGGCCTCGCGCATCCTGGACGAGGTCGAGCTCGCGCGACTGCCGCTGCAGGGCACGCCGTCCGGACCGGACTACCGGCTGCATTGGATCGACCGCGCCGGGCCGGGTGTCGCCCGACTCTGGCCGCTGCCCTGGCCCGGGCGGCACGACCGTTCCGGCTGGGTGGCGATCCTGGCCTCATGGCTGTTGATGCTGTTGCTGGCCGCGCTGGCGGTGCTGATTGCGATCCTGATCTTTCAGCAGTCGCCGCAGCAGAGCCCGCCTCCGCCGGTTCCGCCGACCGGATCACCGCCCCCACAATCGGGCTCGCCGCCCCCGCAGTCCGGGTCGCCCTCGCCGCAGTCCGGCTCCCCGTCGCCGCAGTCCGGCTCGCCGTCGCCGCAGTCGGGTTCCCCGTCACCCCAGTCGGGCTCGCCGTCGCCGCAGTCCGGTTCGCCCTCGCCCCAGTCCGGCTCGCCGGGGGCAGGACAGCCGACCCCCAACTCGCGGCTGTGAGGCCGAAGCTGATCGTCACCGACCTCGACGGCACGTTCGTCGACGCGGTGGGTGAGGTGTCGGCAGTCAACCGGGCCGCGCTCGAACTGGCTGCCGAACAGGGGGTGCCGGTGGTCGTGGCCACCGGACGTCCGTCTCGATGGCTGGCTGTGCTGGACGATCTGCCGGGCATCCATCCGCGGGTGGTGGTCAGCAACGGAGCCGGCCTGTGGCACCTAGGCCAGCAGCGGCACACCGCAGTCTTCGGGCTCGACCCACTATTGGCGGTCGAGGTGGCGGACGACCTGCGCGCCGCGATCCCGGGGCTGAACTTCGCCCTGGAGTGGGGCGAGCACTTCGGGTGCGAGCCGACGCTACGTCAGCAACAGGGTGACTGGCTGGTGATCGCACCCCTGCACGAACTAGCGGCGCGGCCCGAGCCGGTGCTCAAACTGCTCGCGTTCCACGACGAGCACGGCAGTGACGAGCTGGCGCAGCGAGCGCGCGCCGTGATCGGCCAGCGGCTCACCATGACGCATTCACACATCGGCGAGTACGGACTGCTCGAGATCAGCGCACCCGGGGTGACGAAGGCGTCCGGGTTGACCGGGCTGTGCCTCGGCTTGGGGATCGTGCCCGCGGACGTGGCGGCGTTCGGTGACATGCCTAACGACCTGCCGATGCTGGCCTGGGCGGGCGCCGGCTATGCGATCGCCCAGGGTCATCCGCTACTGCTCGAGGCCGGTTTCGCACGCACCGAGGGCCCTCAGGACGAGGCAGTCGGCCGCACGATCGTCCAGCTGCTCGGCTGAGTCCGGCGAGCCTTCCGAGCGCACTGGGTGCCTGGGCGGCGCACGCGGTAGCCTCCCGCCATGCGGCATCGGGTGCGGCTGTGGCTGCGCATACTCGGGGGGCTGGTCGCCCTGGTGATGATCGCTCTGCTGGGCGTCTATTGGTGGGCGCGCCCGCTGCTTCGAACCGGAACGGGCTATGCGGCGCACAACGCCTGTGCGCTCGACACCATCGCGCATCGCGGCCCCCTGACCGCCGACCTGCCGCCCAATCCGCTGGTGCCGTACCTGCGGGTCGGTCCAGACCCGGGCAGTTACCGTGCGACGGTGCTCGGTGCGCTGGCCGGCCAGAACGCGTGGGGGGTGGAGGGCTTCGGCTGCACGCTGGCGCAGAACCGTCCCGATCTGGGCAAGCCGACCTGGATCGACCCGTCCGCCAACAAGTTGTCGACGCAGGCGACGCCCCAGGCTGGTGCCGCACTCACCGCCGCGCTGGCCCGAGCCTTCGGCGACGACCTCGACCTCGAGGCACGCGACCGGCTGGGCACCAGGGGTGTCGTGGTGGTCTCGAACGGACGGATCGTGGCCGAGCGCTATGCGTTCGGCTTCAGCCAGGGCACCCCGCAACTGGGCTGGTCGATGGCCAAGAGCGTGACCAGCCTGATGCTCGGTCGGTTGGTGCAGCAGGGCACGGTCGCAATGAGCGACGACCATCTGTGGCCGGGCTGGAGCGATCAGCGCGCCTCGATCACCGTGGAGGACCTGCTGCGCATGCGCAGCGGGCTGGCCTGGGACGAGACCTACGACCTGGGCACGCCGATCACCGAGATGCTCTACAACCAGCCCGACATGGCGGCCTTCGTCGCCGGGCAGAAGCTGGCGCACTCGCCGGGCACGGTGCAGCAGTATTCGTCGGGCTCGACGACCCTGCTCTGCGCGGTGCTGAACAGCAGGGTGAACCAGGGCGCCGACCTGCCGCGGAAACAACTGCTGGCCCAACTCGGGGTTTCGTCCGCGGTGTGGGAGGCGGACGCCGTCGGCACCCCGGTGTGCAGCTCATACCTGTGGGCGACTCCGCGCGATTGGGCGGCGATCGGCCAGTTCGCCCTGGCCGACGGAGTGTGGAACGGCAAGCGGATGCTGCCGGAGGGCTGGATGAAGGCGACCACCACGACCCTGCCGATCGCTAACGGCGAGGATCCGAACTACGCCGCCGGCTGGTGGACGAACCTGACCCCCGACGGCTCCCTGGTCGAACCGAGCCTTCCCCGGGACGCGTACTGGGCCAGCGGACACGACGGTCAGAAGCTGTTCGTGGTGCCATCCAAGAAGCTGGTCGTGGTGCGCCTGGGCTTCTCTCCGTCGGCGGACGACATTCGCACCGAAGCTCTGGTGGCGGACGTGATCAAGTCGCTCGGTGAGTGACCCTGGCGCAACCCCGGCTGGTCGAGCTTGTCGAAACCCCGGCTGATTGAGCCTGTCGAAACCCCGGCTGATTGAGCCTGTCGAAACCCCGGCTGATTGAGCCTGTCGAAACCCCGGCGGGTTGAGCCTGTCGAAACCCCGGCTGATTGAGCCTGTCGAAACCCCGGCTGATTGAGCCTGTCGAAACCACCCGCCACGTCAGAAGGGTCTCGACAAGCTCGACCGACCGGTTGGTTGAGCCTGTCGAAACCCCGGCTGGTTGAGCCTGTCGAAACCACCCGCCACGACAGAAGGGTCTCGACAAGCTCGACCGACCGGATGCTCGGCTAGATCGAAACCGTCTCGAGGCGTCCGCGAGAAGGGTCTCGACAAGCTCGACCGACCGGATGCTCGGCTAGATCGAAACCGTCTCGAGGCGTCCGCCAGAAGGGTCTCGACAAGCTCGACCGACCGGATGCTTGGCTGGCTCTGAACCGGTCTCGAGGCAAGCGCCAGCCGGTTCACTCAGGACGGCCGGTGCGCCCTCGGGCGAGTGCAGGGAGGTCGTGCCATCGGCCTTCGATCAGTGCTTGCCGTTTCGCTCGGCTCCAACCCTGGACCCGCTTCTCCATGACGTACGCCTCGTCGATTCGATCGAACTCTGCTGCCCACACCAGCGTGACGGGACGCCGTCGGCGCGTGTAGACGCTCCCTGTTCCCTGCCGATGCTGCTCCACCCGATCGTCCAGTGACGTTGTGCTGCCCACGTAGTACGAGCCGTCACGGCACTCCAGGATGTACACCCACGCCATACCTCAGTCTGAGCCCGTACCTGCGGAAGTGTTCAAAGGGGGTGGTCTCGACAAGCTCGACCAGCCGAAGCTCGACCAGCCGGGGTCTCGACCGGCCTAGAGCTGGGCCAGCAGGGCGTCCGGGTTGTGCCGGTAGGTGTTGAGGGGCAGCGTGCCGGCGCTGAGCGCCTCCAGGGTGTCGGTGAGCAGGGCGTTGACCGGGGTCGGCACACCCGTCTCGGCGCCGCCGCGGGCCACCGCACCGTTCAGGAACGTGACCTCGGTGCGGCCGCGTCCGCTGCGCAGGTCGATGTGGAAGCTCGGCATCTTGTCGCCGCGGCCCGCGCCCAGCACCCTGGTCAGCGCCGGCTGGGCGATGAACCTCGGCAACCTGGTGGCCAGCGCGAGAACTCGGACGGGGGTGCCGGGCAGGTCGACCACTCGGTAGCCCTTGGCCCTCATCACCGCCAGGCACTCGGCCAGCACGGCCACCTCGAGTGCGTAGGTGCGCTTGTCGGAGAACAACTCGGTGACGTTGCGGTCGAGGATCGCCGAGGTGGCGTTGCCGGTCAGATTGGTCAGCAGCTTGGACCACTTCATGTCGGCCGCCCGAGCGAAGGCCCGACCCGACAGTCCGGCCCGGTCGAGGGTCGCGACGAGCGCCTCGCTGAGCGGATGTCCGAGTGCCACCCCGATGCCGCGGTGCTTCTCTTCGCGCACCTCACCGACGCCGGCCTTGCTGACCGCGGTGCCGACCGTGCCGGCGATCACCTTGTCAGCACCCAGTACAGTCGCCAGCATGGCCTCGTTGTCGACGCCGTTCTGCAGCGACAGGATGGTCGGCACGTCGAAGCCGGTGGCCACCAACTCGTCCAGGGCGGCCCGGGTGTCGAACGACTTCAACGCGAAGACGCCGATGTCGTACGGCCCTGCCGCGAGGGCCTCGGCGGGGTTGTCGAAAGCGGTGAAGTCGCGTACCAACCTGGTCGCCTGCTGGGTGTGCACCTTCAGTCCATGCGCCCTGATGGCCTCAACGGTGCGTGAGCGTTCGACGAACGTGACGGACTCGCCGGCGGCGGCCAGGCTGCCGCCCACGTAGGTGCCGATCGCCCCCGCGCCGAGAAAGAGGAACCTCATGGCAGGACTCTCCCGGCTCAGGGGCGAAGCGGCAAGCGGACCCGCGCAATGCGGCTCGGGTGCGCTACTTGACCACTGCCGCCAGCTTCGGCACCAACTGATCGATGGCGTACTTGGTGGCCAGCGTGGTGCCCAGCGAGTAGGCGGACGAAATGTCTCCGTCGATCACCACGGCCCGTCCCGCCTTGACTGCCGGTACGGCCTTCCACGCCGCGTCGCCGGTCAGCTTCGCGGTCTCGATGAAGATCGGGAAGGCAACGATCACGTCAGCGTCCGCCTGGTCGAGATTCTCGGGCGACAGGGTCACCGAGAAGCCCGACGAGTTGGCCTGCATCGCGGCGATCCGGGGGTTCTGCACGAAGCCGAGGTTCTGCAGGAACGTCACTCGCTCGCTGCCGTCGACGTAGGCGCCCCAGCTGTCGGCGGTCTTGGTGACGGCGCTGACCGTCTTGCCCTTCCACCCCGGGTGCGCGGCTGCCGCGGCCGTGAAGGCGTCGGTGACCTCTTTGGCTAGTGCCTCGCCCTTGGCCTTCTCGCCGAGGGCGGCGGCGATCATGCTGAGCTGCTGCTGCTGGTTGGTCAGGTAGCTGTCGCCACCCTTGGGCACGCCGATGGTGGGCGCGATGCTCTTGAGGCGGTCGTAGCGAGCCTGGTCACCGGAGCCCTTGACGTCGAGGATCAGGTCGGGCTTGAGGGCGGCGATCTTCTCGAACGACGGCTCCATGGTGCCGATGATCACGGGCGGGGTGGTGTAGAGGCCCTTGGCCCACGGCCCGACGCCCTCGCCTCCGAAGCCGAGCCAGTCGGAAGCCCCGACCGGCTGCACGCCCAGCGCCAGCGCAGTCTCTGCGTCGCCCCAACCGAGCGCCACCACCTTGGTCGGCTTGGCGTTGATCGTGACATCACCGAACTTGGTCGCCACCGTCGCCGGGAAGGCTGCATCTGCAGCGGCTGAGGTGCCCGCCGCCGTTGGGGCCGCGTTGGTGGGTCCGGACGAGCAGGCGGCCAGTCCGGCGGCCAGGGTTGCGACCAGGGCCGCGGCGAGTACGCGAAGACGCATGCAGATTCCTTCTATTCGGGTCTCTGACGGGAGGGGCGCTCCCGAGCGGGATCCCATTGGAGAATTTAGGTAAGGCTAGCCTAGGATCACGCCGTGACTTCCGTCCGTCCGCGTCCAGACATCGACGCCGCGCCACGGGTCGAAACGCGTAGCCCCGCCGCACGTGCCGTCGGACTGCTGGCGCTTCTCGCCGCCCTCGGAGTAGCCGTGATCGCCAGCCTGGCCGTAGGTGCCCGAGCGATTCCCCCGCTCGAGGTGGTGCAGATCCTGCTCGGTGCCGATACCGGCCAGAACGCCATGGTGATCCACGACCTGCGGATTCCGCGGACGTTGATCGCCCTCGTCGCGGGCGCAGCGCTCGGCGTCTCGGGCGCCCTGATCCAGGCTGTCACACGCAACCCACTGGCGGATCCCGGCATTCTCGGTGTGAACGCAGGGGCAGCTTTCGCCCTGGCCATGGGCACGGGCCTCGGCGGTGTCACCGGCTCGCTCGGCACACTCGGCCTGGCCTACGCAGGCGCCTTCGGCGCATCGGTGCTGGTCTACGCGATCGGGTCGCTGGGCCGCGGCGGTGCGAGTCCGGTGCGGCTGATCCTCGCGGGAGTCGCCCTCGGTGCCGTGCTGGCCGGCATCACCCGGGCCATCATGCTGACCGATCGGGAGAAGTTCGCCGGCATGACGGCCTGGGAGTCGGGCTCGCTGCTCGACCGGGACGCCGGCCTGCTCACGTTGGCCGGACCGTTCGTGCTGGTCGGACTGGTGATCGCCCTGGCCATCGGCTCGTCGCTGAACGCGATCGCGTTGGGCGACGACCTGGCGTCCGCGTTGGGCGCGAATGTGTTGCGCACCCGCATCCTGGCCGTCACCGCCGTGATGCTGCTGGCCGGCAGCGCCACTGCACTGGCCGGCCCGATCGCCTTCGTCGGCTTGATGGTGCCGCATGCCGTGCGTTGGATCGTCGGTCCCGACCAGCGCTGGATCATCGGCTACTCAGTGGTCGCAGCGCCCACCCTGCTGCTGCTCGCAGATGTCGTGGGACGGGTAATGATCCCGCCCGGCGAGCTGCCGGCGGGCATCGTCACCGCCGTGATCGGCGCCCCCGTGCTGATCATGCTGGTGCGGCGACGCAAGGCGAGCGAACTGTGAGCGCGACCCTGCGGGCGACACCGCTGGCGATCAACCCGCGCGCACATGCACTTCCGGTGCCGGTGCTGGGCGGTTGGGTGCCCCGTCGTGGGGTGGTGGTGGCCTCGGTGTCGATCGCCCTGGCCGTGCTCTTGGCGATCGTCGCCCTCGGTCTCGGTGACCTGCCGCTCAGCCCCGGCGAGGTGGTTCAGGCCCTGTTCGCCACGGACGGCAGCTTCACCAGCACGGTGGTGCGCGACTGGCGACTGCCGCGGGTGCTGGGTGCTCTGGTGTTCGGCAGCGCACTGGCCGTCTCGGGAGCGATCTTCCAGTCGCTGACCCGCAACCCGCTCGGCTCGCCGGACGTGATCGGCTTCGCCACCGGCGCCTACACCGGGGCCCTGATCGCGCTCACCGTGGTCGGCACGAGCGTCGTGACGGCCTCGCTCGGTGCTCTGGCCGGCGGCCTGCTCACCGCGGTCGTGGTCTATCTGCTCGCGTACTCGCGCGGCATGCAGGGCTTTCGACTGATCATCGTCGGCATCGCCGTGACCGCCCTGCTGCACGCGCTCAACGTGTTTTTGCTGCTGCGCGCCCAGGAGGAGGTCGCGATGGCAGCCTCGATCTGGGGAGCCGGGTCGCTCGCCCTACTCAGCTGGGACAAGCTGCTGCCCGCCGTGATCGGCCTGCTGCTCTGCACGCCCGGGCTGCTGCTGGTGCCGCACCTGCGCCAACTCGAACTGGGCGACGACGCCGCGGCCGCGCATGGGGTGAGCGTCGAGCGGTCCCGGATCGGGCTGGTGCTGTTCGCCGTCGCCCTGGTCGCCATCGTCACCGCAGCGACCGGACCGATCGCCTTCGTCGCCCTGGCGGCTCC
>Ga0075156_10000945_pt1 | contig 15473 bp, 16 predicted proteins | sample JI81AbrownDNA_FD_70966 | JGI IMG/M metagenome (GOLD analysis project Ga0075156, IMG submission 70966) | Wastewater effluent complex algal communities from Wisconsin, to seasonally profile nutrient transformation and Carbon sequestration -... | ecosystem: Engineered > WWTP > Effluent > Algae...
ATATGCGGATGGGGGCGTACATCCATGCCCTCACCTCGCGCCTGTGCCGATGGCCCCATATGGTCAAAGAAGATAAAAGGCCCCACCGCCTGCTTGGGCAAGGACGGCAACAGCCGCTTTACGCTGAAACCGCCAAGGTCGCGCTCATGCGGCTTGAGCAGGTATTGGATGCTGGACATGCTTTTTCCTTGGTAAGCGGAACGCCCTGCCAACGCAGCAGGGCGTGAATTCAAAATGCACCGGCGCGGAAGTCTTCGACTGCCTGCATGACTTCCTCACGCGTATTCATGACAAACGGGCCCCATTGCGCAATGGGCTCACGCAAGGGCTTGCCGGCGATCAGCAGCAACTTGGCGCCAATCTCGCCGCCCTTGATCCTTACCCCATCGCGCTCGGCACGGGTTTCCAGCACGCCCATTTGCCTGGCCTGCACGGCCTGGGCACGGCCGCCCAGCAAGGCAGTGCCTTCGTAAACATAGACAAAGCCATTGAAGCCCGCGGGCAGGGCCTGTTCAAACTCAGCGTGTGCCGGTAGATGCAGGTCCAGGTAGAGCGGTTCGGTATCGTCCTTCTGCACCGCACCGGCCACCTCCCCGCTCTGCCCTGCGATCACCTTGACGGAGACACCCTGCTCCGTCAGCAGCACCGGTATTTCGCCAGCCGGTATATCACGGTAGCCCGGTGTCGTGAGCTTATGCTTGCCCGGCAGGTTCACCCAAAGCTGGAAGCCTTGCATCAGGCCTGCTTCCTGCTCCGGCAGTTCCGAGTGCACGATACCTCGACCCGCTGTCATCCATTGCACGCCGCCCGCCGTCAGCAGTCCTTCGTTACCCGCATTGTCACGGTGACGCATGCGGCCATTCAGCATATAGGTCACGGTCTCGAAGCCACGATGGGGGTGATCAGGAAAGCCAGCCAGGTAATCCTGCGGGTCATCGCTATGGAAGTAGTCCAGCATCAGGAAGGGATCCAGCCGCTGCTGCAGATCCTGAGTCAGCACCCGCAGCAGCTTTACCCCTGCGCCATCCGATGTTGGCATGCCATTGACGATGCGTTCAATTTCACGCGGAGCAAAGACAGTAGTAGACATGGCGATAATCCTTTCAAGAATTCTGATCGCTTACCGATCTTGTGTATGCAATTCTTCACCAAGACACCATGGGTAGAAAGCGGAAAAAATGGGTCATATACATCAGTATTTTTGATTAATCATCTCTATAGACCAATCGCCACTGATAGCAGCCCGCACCAAGCCCTACCCGATGGCGCGAGTATTGCCTTCGCAGAGCGGCATGGGCATGGATAGGCCCCATGTTAGAATTCGCCCCTGCCATCGGCCAGATTAACCATGAACCTGCTCACGCTAGACACCTCAACCGAATATCTGTCGCTTTGCCTTTTGTACAAGGGCGAGGTACTGGCGCGCGACTGGCATGCCCAGCAGCGCCATGCCGAGCTAACGCTGCCCATGATGCAGGCGCTGCTGGCAGAGGCGGGCGCCAGCTTCAGCCAACTGGACGGCCTGGCCTTGTCCATTGGCCCTGGCTCATTCACCGGCTTGCGCATAGGTTGCGGCATTGTCCAAGGCCTGGCGTTCGGATTGGATATACCCACCGTCGGGGTCAATACACTGGCTGCGCTGGCAGCGGATACCGATAGCCCGCAGACATTGGCCGTACTGGATGCCCGCATGGGCGAGCTTTACCTGGCTGGCTTTACCCGGCAGGGCGATGACTGGGTAGAAAGTGTGGCAACCACGGTCTGCGGCCCACAGGCCTTGCCCGTGTTGCCCGATGGCAGCTGGCAGGGTGTAGGCAGTGGTTTTACGGTGCAGGGCGAGGCATTGACCCGGCAATATGGTGCGCAACTGGCAGGCGTGGAAAGCACGCGCTTTCCACATGCACGCGGCGTACTCAAACTGGCACAAAGGGAATTCGCTGCTGGCCGCGCCACCCGGGCCGAGCAACTGGAGCTGCTTTACATCCGCGACAAGGTGGCGCTCAAGACCAGTGAGCGGGAGAAGAAAGCCTAAGAGCCTGTTTCAGGCTCTAAGTGTCTCAGGCCAAGGTTTCTATCAACTCCACCACTTCAGCGGTGTCTATCATGTTCAGGTCTATCCGGGCAGCCAGATCGTAGCAGTAGAATTCACGGACGGCATCGAACTGCGACACCCCCAGCGATTCGAACGTCGGCTCCAGCGACTTCATAACCGCCCGGGCACGCTCTGCCGCCGTGGAGTCGTTCTGGGCCAGGAACACCCGGCCATCAAGGACAAAACCCGCCTCCACCATGGCCCGTTCGACCACCACCCAGAGCATGCGGCAGACGTCATAAGGCAAGGTGAGGTAGTCCAGGTTGACAACGACAGCAATACCTTCAGCACTATTAGTCATGGCCTTGGCCGTCCACAATGATTTGCTGAAATTATGCGCACCAAGACGTATGCCGAGAGCGTATTTTCAGCGAAAACCCTGTTACTTTTAACGAATATCCCGTGAAATCCGCTACGCCACTGCTTATCCGCCCCCTGACAGAAGCCGACCTGCCCGCCATGGCCGCCATTGAGGCAGCGCTGCAGGCTTTCCCCTGGACCGCCCTGCAATTCATCCAGTCCTACGCAGAGGGACACCGTGGTTGGATAGCCGAGCAGGCCGGCGAGGTGGTCGGCTTTGCCGTCACCAGCCAGGTGCTGGACGAGCTGTCCCTGCTTACCTTGGGTGTACGCCACGATTGCCAGCGCTGTGGCATTGCCCGACAACTGGTCGAAACGGTGGCGGAGCAAGGCAGAGAGGAAGGCGCGGCCGTGATGATTCTGGAAGTGCGCAAGAGCAACGCAGCAGCACGCTCGCTGTACCGCCGGCTGGGCTTCGTGGAAAATGGCCTGCGCAAGGGCTACTACCGCGCCGCCGAAGGGCGGGAGGATGCGGTATTGATGGCGCTGATACTGGATGAAGGCGGACGATGAGTGACGGCAGGCGAGAACTGATACTGGAAGAGCTGGGCCTGGCACCCTGCTGGGTGCGGCGCGAACTGCTGACTGCCGATCCTGCCCCCGTCGAGCTCACGCCTGTTATCACCGCCCCCCCGCCAAGTGCTGCTATCGATGCCGCCATGGGTACCGTAGCCGCGCCAACGCAGGCGGCAGGGGGCCGGCCATCGCGCATGGCCCAGGTCATGCCGGCCGAGAAGCCTGCCGAAGTGCCAGCCGAGCAACCCGCCGCCCTTGCAACCGGCCCGGACAAGCGGGCACTGGCCATCGCGCAGCTGGACTGGCCAGCGCTACAAGCCGAAGTGGCGGCCTGTACTGCCTGCAGCCTATGCAAGAGCCGCAGCAAGACCGTGTTTGGCGTTGGCAAGCCCGATGCCGACTGGCTGGTCGTGGGCGAAGCCCCCGGCGCCGAGGAAGACCGCCAAGGCGAGCCCTTTGTGGGCCAGGCCGGCAAGTTGCTGGATGCCATGCTGGCCAGCGTGGATCGCTCGCGCCAGGAGAACGTGTTCATACTCAACACGCTCAAATGCCGCCCCCCACAGAACCGCAATCCTCACCCGGACGAACTGGCCCTGTGCGCACCCTTTCTGCACCGCCAGATTGAACTGATCAAGCCCAAGGTCATCTTTGCCGTCGGCCGCTTCGCAGTGCAGATCCTGCTGGGCCGCGAGGCCAGCATCGCCAGCCTGCGCGGCAAGCTGCATGACTACCGTGGCACCCCCGTGGTAGTGAGCTATCACCCAGCCTATCTGCTGCGCAATATGCCCGACAAGTACAAAGCCTGGCAGGATCTGCTGATGGCCAACAAAACGCTGGAAAAGCACAAGGACTAAGCGCCTGTTCAAAGCCTTTTCGCCGCGCGCCGGCCCGCTGGGCTGATCTGGAAAATGGCTAGGCACAAGGCGTGGTGCGCAGTCCGCGACGCCCGGTCTATGACGCCCGGTCAGGGACGCCCAGTCAGGGATACCGGTAAGCACAGCCCAGTACCACCACCGGGCATACCAATGAGCACCAGACCGGCCCACGGATATGCGTCAGCGGTACAACAAATCGGCGCCTACACCCCTCTTTGGCGCCACCGACTTTTATTCGTCATATTTCCCTACTACATTCCAGCGACCTCAGTGGACTTGCCCGCAACCCGATTTGCCAAGGCCAGACAAGACGCGCGTATGACCGCGACACCCTGTCGGCCGGCTCGCTAGCGAGAGATACCCCAGCCTTACCGTATCAAGGCGCAAGCGCAGTAGATGGCAGTCCCCTTCAGTCTGAAGACAGCATCAAAACCCATAAAGGAGGCGGAAATGAAGGTGTATAGGAGAATCGGCTTGCTGTGCCTTGGACTCGCACTGGCCAGCCAGGCAGAAGCAGCCGTCAAGAATGTGCGTGTCGTGTGGGAAGCCAACCCAAGCAGCGAAGCCATCATCGGCTTCTCGCGCAGTGGCTCGGCCGCCTCCAGCGGCCAATACGTCAAGTACGGCAGCAGTACCACGGAAAGCAGCTGGCAAAACAGCGGCACTGCCATCAAGCGTACCTTCAAAAGCAGCCTGGACAACTACTTTGTCCGGCTTACCGGCCTGAGCGCCAATACCGAGTACTACTTCCGCGCCTGCGATAGCACGGGCTGCACCGAACCCTACCTCTTCCGCACGGCCCCCAGCGCACCGCAAGGGCTCACCTTCATCGCAGGCGGCGATTCACGTACCAACCGCAGCCAGCGCCAGCAGGGCAACCGGCTGGTACAGAAAGTCCGGCCTCACTTTGTCATGTTCAGTGGCGATTACACCGATAATCATAGCGCCAGCGAGATGGATACCTGGCTCACCGACTGGCTGCTGACCTATACCCCGACGACCATCAACGGCGTGGCTTACAAGCAAGCCTATCCGCTCATCCCCACGGTGGGCAACCACGAGGCATCGGACATGAACTTCATGTGTTCGGTGTTTGGCGTAGACGCCGATCGCAATAGCAGTTGCTCGCTGCGCGACAGCTACTATGCGCTCAATGTCGGCAATCTGTTGCGTATCTATACCCTCAATACCGAGTTCGGCTCCAGCCAGGCCAATGATCGTACCGCCCAGCGCAACTGGCTGAACGGCGACCTGCCGGCCAATGGCACCAGCGCCCAATGGCGCTTGGCCCAATACCACAAGCCCATGTTCCCGCGCAGCTCGTCCAAGCCAGCAGTGCACCAGATCGCACTGGATTGGGCACAGGTCTTCTACGACTACCGCATGAATCTGGTCAATGAATCCGACACCCATATTGCCAAGTACACCAAGCCGGTAAGGCCCAACGGCAGCGATTACCAGGAGGTCAGCGCCGGCACAGTCTACATCGGCGAGGGCGCCTGGGGCGCACCGGTGCGGACGGCAGACCGCAGCTCAGCCTGGATAGTCGACCAGGGCAGCTTTGCCCACCTGAACGTAATACAGGCGACGGCAAGCAATATCGATATCCGCACGGTGTACCTATCCAGCGAGCCGAACACCAGCACGCTGAGCAAAGCGGGCCGCGATGCCGACCCACTGGCCCTGCCCAGCGGCTGGAGCCTGTGGGACTCGGCCGCCGTCGGCAATGTATTCAGCCTGAAGCGTGCCGCCAACAACCTGACCGAGCTGAACGAGAGCACCAGTGTGCCCGGCCAGACCATCAGCCTGAGCGCCACCCGTGACGTCACCGTCGCCAGCAGTGGCACCCTGCAAAATGGCAACACCGTGCTGGCCGATGGCGACGATGCAGGCAAGCAGTTGCGCGCCCTGCTGGGCTGGGGGCTGACCAGCGTCCCCGCCGGCGCAACGGTGCAGAGCGCCTCGATCAAGCTCAATGTGGTCGATCCCTCCAGCGGTAGCTACAACCTCCATGCCATGAACAGCAGCTGGAGCGAAACTGCCGCCACCTATGCCCAGACCTCGGGCGGTACGCTGATAGGCAGCGTGGTGCCATCCAGCAATGGCAGCGCCAGCATCACCCTCAATGCTGCTGGCGTGGCCATGGTGCAAGGCTGGCTCAATGGCAGCATGGTCAACCACGGGGTGGTCCTGTCCAGTGGCGGGAGCAGCAATGGGGTGGATTTCAGCTCGCGCGAAAGTGGCAATGCCGCCCAACTATTGCTGAACTTCACCGTACCCACGCTGCGCTAAACCCCTAGCCTAGCGGCAACGCGCTATTCGACCTGACGGCCCGCAATGCCGACGCATTGCGGGCCTTTCTCCTTCACCGCCATGCCCCTGCACAAACCCCTTACCCGCATCGTCATCCTGCACTGGCTGGCACTGCCCTTGCTGCTGGCCAGCCTGGCCAGCGGCTTGCGCATCCATATCAGCAGCCGGCTGGACAAGCTGCTCCCGGGTGTCGCCCATTGGTTGCCGCAAGGTGATATCTATGGCCTGCACCTGCTGCTCGCCTGCGGCTGGCTGGTACTGGCCTGTGCCTATGGCACCCACCTGTGGCTGAACCGCGCGTCTCGCCCCTACAGCGCTGCGGGCCGGATGGCGCCCTACAACCGTGGCTTGATCCAGGCCCTGCGCTGGCTGCTACTGGCGTTGCTGTTGCTGGGGCTGGCTATCTATCTCGCGGGCAGCGCAGCGGCGGGCGGCTGGTTGCTATGGGCTCATCGCTGGCTGGCCATCACCTTGCTGGCCTGCTTCATCCTGCATATGGTCATGCAGGCTGGCTGGACGCCCTGGGCACAGCTACGCGCCATCGTCCTGCCAAGGCTGACATGGCAGGCCTGCGTCGTCACCCTGCTGGCCATACTGGGCATCAGCAGCGCCACCTGGCTATTGCGTCCCACTTGGCAGCAGGCCACGACTGCCGTGCTGCCTGTCGGCAGCATCGCCTTGTCCGAGACCATCACCGTCGATGGCGCCAGCACCGAAGCCGCCTGGCAACAGGCCATAGCCCGCACTGTCGACACGCTGGGCGTAGGCCACGAGAAGACCGCCATACCGGTGACCGTGCAGGCGCTCAGGCAGGGAGAAGTCATGTACTTCCGATTCAGCTGGCCTGACCCCACCCCCAGCCTGCAACACCTGCCCTTGGTCAAGACGTCCACTGGCTGGCAGATCAAGCAGCGCGGCCTACACCAGCACGATGAAACCCTGTACTACGAAGACAAGCTGGCCATCATGTTTGCCCAAGATGCCGCTGCGGCAGGCAGCGGCAGCATGCAGTTGGGCCAGCAACCGGTACACCAGGCGCCGCCCCATGCTACGGGCAGGGGCTATCACGCAGCCCAAAGTAGCGGCCTGATCGATGTATGGCACTGGAAGGCCGTCCGTACCCATGGCTTCAACCAGCTCGATGACAGCCATTTCGGCTCGCCCTACCCGGTAATCCCCGGCGATACGCGCTACACCGCCGGCTACAAATCCGACCCGCTGCAGGCAGGCGGCTATACCGAGAACTGGGCCTGGCCGGGCGAAGGCAACATCCACCCCAAGCGCCTGCCGCGCGATCCCGCCCTGCTGGACCGCTTCCAGCATGCCAAGGCAGATGACCCCAGCGTGTACTGGGGTATGTCCTGGTATGAGTCCATGCCCTACGACAGCAAGGACGATCACTACCCTGTTGGCACCGTGATGCCTTCGGTACTGTGGAAGACCGTATTCGAAGGCGACAGGGGCGACGTACAGGCTGCCGCGCAGTGGCAACAAGGCCGGTGGACCCTGGAGGCCGCCCGAGGCATCCAATCAGCCTCGCCTTTCGACCTTGACCTGGAGGATGGGCTCTACCTATGGGTAGCCGTGTTCGACCACGCCCAGATCCGCCATAGCTACCACCTGCGGCCCTTGCGGCTGCGCTTTGATTAAGGCCGCCATGCAACGCCTGCTCCCCCTCCTGGCCTGGCTGGCCTGCACCGCCGCCGCAGCCGCAGCCGCTGACGAATCCCGCTACCAGAAACTGACGGACCAAGGCGCGCTGCTGCCTCCCCATCTCGGCCCCTGGGCCTGTATTGTGGATAGGCAGACAGGCCTGGTATGGGAGAACAAGAGCGACAACGAAGGCACCCACCTGGATGCCGCCACGTACTCCTGGTTCGATGCCGCCAGCAGCACTGGCAAGGCCAAGTCCGGCAGTTGCATCAATACCAAGCTGCAGGTCATCCCCTGCGACAGCAGCGATCTGATAGCCCAGGCCAGGCGTGAGAGCTGGTGCCAGCGCAGCGACTGGCGCCTGCCCAGCACGACAGAACTGCAGGGATTGCTGTTCGATACCGGTTTTATCGGCAATCCACGCATCGCTACCGGCTTCTTCCCGCATACCGGTCGCTTCCCCTACTGGAGCGCCGACTTGCGTAAGAACGAACGCAGCGGGTACGAAGCCAGGCTGGTGCATTTTGGCAGCGGCCAGAGCCTATGGCTGCCAACTTCGGCAGCGGCACGGATACGCCTGGTGGCAGGCCCCCAGCGCTAAAGCCTGTTCAAAGGCCCCAATCACCTTGCCCTATCACCGCAGGGCACCGCCTTTGCCAGCATAGTCCAGGCCGCCAACAGCAGCACGGCCACAGTGGGCCGCCTAGCTCTGCCCCAGCCAGCTATTAAGGGATGGATCAAAACCATGCGGCAGCACACCCTCGGCATCATGGGCCTCTGCCAACCACAGATGCGCTGCCAGCAAGCCCATCTGCACCCTTGGGGCAAAACCCGGTGGATATACCGCCCTGCCCTGCTCATCGCACAACTGCCAGTCACCGCCATGCTGGCGGCAATAGTCCGCCGCCAGGCGCTCACTGATAAAGCAATGCAGGGTATTGGTATCAAAACAAAGCGCAAAAACCATCTGCCAGTCTCCTGCGCCAGTAGGGCTAGCCCCCCAGCGCCGCTTCCAGCACGGCAATAAAACGCGCGTTCTCTTCAGGCAGGCCGATGGAAACGCGCAGGCTGTCTCTCATACCATAGTTCGTCAGCGGCCGAATGATGACCCCGTGTTCCAGCATGTACTGGTTCAACAAAGCCGCGTCACCAACGTGGAAGGTAATGAAGTTGGCGTGGCTGGGTATAAAGGGGATACCTAGCCGGATGAATGCCCCGGTCAGCTGTTGCATGCCGGCTGTGTTGATGCGTAGGGTCTCCCGCAGGTAGTCGGCATCGTCCAGTGCAGCGAGCGCCGCTGCTTGAGCCAGGGCATTGACATTGAATGGCCTGCGCACCCGGTTCAGCAGCTCGGCCACGGCTGGGCTGGTGATACCAAAACCGATACGCAACCCTGCCAGGCCATAGGCCTTGGAGAGCGTCCTGCAAACCAGCAGGTTCGGAAAACGCTGCAAGAGCGCCAGGGTATCGCTGCGTTTCTCTGGCGGCAAAAACTCGACATACGCCTCATCCAGCACCACCAGCACATGCGATGGACAATTTTCCAGAAACTCCAGCACATCGCCTGGCCGGCACAGCGTGCCCGTGGGGTTGTTGGGGTTGGCGATGAACACCAGCTTGGTATCGGGCTGGATGGCCGCCAGCATGGCCCCCAGGTCATGGCCGTACTCCACGGCCCTAACCGCCAGGCCTCTCGCGCCTGCGGCCTGTGTCGCCAAGCTGTAATAGGCGAACGCATACTGCGAATAAACCACCGTGTCCGCCGCGGTCACGAAGGTGCGGGCGGCGAGTTCCAGGATATCGTTGGAGCCGTTGCCCAATACGATCTGCGACGGCTGTACGGAAAAACGCCGGGCAATGGCGGCCTTGAGCGCATAACCATTGTCATCCGGGTAGCGCGTCAGCCCGTCCATGGCCAACAGCATGGCCTCCCGCACCTTGGCGCTAAGGCCTTGCGGATTCTCGTTGGAAGCCAGCTTGATGATGCCGGACGGGTCCAGATTCAGTTCTCGTGCCAGATCAGCGATGGGTTTGCCACCCTGGTAAGGCGCAAGGTCACGGATATGCTGGGGAGCTACGGGGCTGGATGACATGAGGCTCTCGGTGGACTACTCGGGCAGGATGGTGAGCATGGGCCAGCGTTCGGCATAACGCTTGTCGGCAATACGCTGGCGATAGGTTTCGATACTGACATGGGCCGGGTTGCGCCGCACCAGCAGGCCGAACAAATCCTCAAGCCCCAGGGGAGCGACAAGCTGCAGCTGGTCGGCATGATCAAGCCAGATACCCACTGCCGTCGCCGTCTCCGGCCAGGTCGCGATACCCTCCGCCAGGCTGGTGATGGGCGCAGCCGGGTGACCAAAATAACGCTCGAACCAGCAATGTACCTGTGCCTGGTTGCTCACCTCCCACACCAGCGACGGCATCAGCCCGGTCAGCCGCGCCTGCAGGCCTGCATCACGCGCTGTATCGCTTACCGTGGTATCGAAGTAGACCAGGTCCACATCAGATTCAGGCCAGGGTTGTGGCGTGCGGCCATGTGCCGCATCCCATACCATATTGCGCACCACCCCAGCTGCCAGGCACCAATCGGGCAGATCCAGCGTACGGGCGGCACGCAAGGCCGCCATCAACCATGGGGTAGCCGCCACCAGGGCAAGCAGGCGTGCTGCCAGATCCGGCTGCATGGCTCAGCTTTGCGCCAGCGACACCTTGGTCGCCCAGTCACCCTCGGGCGCCTGATGCTGCCGCATCTTGTCCAACAGCTCGGCCGGGTTGTCCGCAACATGGAACAAGGCCAAGTGGCCTGGCTTGATAAAACCCTCCTGCTCGGCGTGGTGTATCCAGGCCAGCAGCGGGTCGAAGTAGGCTGCCACGTTCAGTAAGCCAACGGGCTTGCCGTGGATATGCAACTGCGCCCAGGTCAGTATCTCGAACATCTCGTCCAGCGTACCAAAACCGCCGGGCAGGGCAACAAAGCCATCGGAGCGCTCGGCCATCAGCGCCTTACGGGTATGCATGCTGTCGACTTCAATCAGCTCGGTGGAATCTGGGTGCGCCAACTCCTTGGCCACCATAAAGCCCGGTATCACCCCCACCGTCTCGCCGCCTGCGGCCAATACGGCATCGGCAACCGTGCCCATCAAGCCGACTCGCCCCCCACCCCACACCAGCGTCAAATCCTGCTCGGCCAAAGTCTGCCCCAGCAGGCTGGCCGCCTCGCGATAGGCGGGCCGCTTGCCGAACGATGAACCACAGAATACGCAAACCGACTTCATTTCATGACTCTCTGTCTATTGGGAACCGTGGCGGACGCATCTGCCGCCACCTTGAAAACCTGTATCGATAAGACACATAGCATGACCAACCGGCAACGGGGGAATAGCGGCCGCCTCGTTGGCGCCGACCTATTGACCAGCCCTATATTGCCGCAGCGCGTAGGAGGCCTGTGGGTATCCAGCGCAAAGGCTGCCGCGCCAGCCGCCGCAGCACAGTGCGGCCAGCCAGGCGTGCCGGGCCGTAGACCAGGCAGAGGCAGCTAGCCCCTGCCACCCGTGCTGGCTATCAGAGCACCGCCACCGGATAGGCACCCAGCACCTTGACGAAGGCCGCGCGTTCACGCAGGGCATCCAGCGTGTGCTGCACCCTTGCCTCACCGGTATGGCCCTCGATGTCGACAAAGAAGACATATTCCCACAAGCCAGTACGCGACGGGCGCGACTCGAACTTGGTCATGGAGACGCCATGCTCGGCCAGGGGGCTGAGCAATTGGTGAACCGCGCCAGGCTTGTTCTGGGCGGACATCACCAGGCTGGTTTTGTCGCGGCCACTGGCCGTCGTGTGGTGGTAACCCAGCACCAGGAAGCGGGTGGTGTTATTGGGCTCGTCTTCGATGTTCTCGGCCAGCTTGAGCATGCCGAACTTCTCCGCTGCGGCATCGCCGGCAATGGCCGCACATTGGGCATCCAGGCTGGCCAGGCGTGCGGCTTCGGCGTTAGATGACACCGAGATGCGCTCCACCTCGGCGGGCAGGTTCTTGTTCAGCCACTCATGGCATTGGGCCAGCGATTGAGCATGCGAATAAACCCGGCGTATGCCGTCAAAGCTCGGGTCCTTGCGCAAGAGGTGGTGGTGGATGCGTAGCACTACTTCACCACAGACCTGCAAGGGGGTATTCACCATCAGATCCAAGGTACGGCCCACGGCCCCCTCGGTGGAATTCTCGACTGGCGCCACCACATAGTCGGCACTGCGCGCCTCTACCACCCGGAATGCTTCGTCTATGCTGGCACAGGCCTGGGTAACGGCAGCATGGCCAAAATGCTTGATGGCGGCAGACTGGCTGAACGTACCTTCTGGGCCCAGATAGGCGATAGTCAACGGCCGCTCTATGCTGAGGCAGGCCGACATGATCTCGCGGAACAGCTTGGCGACCGATTCGTCCGGTAGCGGCCCCCGATTGGTCGCCTTGATGCGCGACAGCACCTGCGCCTCGCGCTCAGGCCGGTAGACCAGCCCGCCGCCCTTGATCTCGCCTATGGCACGGGCATGGCTGGCGCGCTCGTTCAGCAGTTCAAGAATGCGGGTATCGAGTGCATCGATGGCATCGCGGTGGGATTTGAGTTGTTCATCAGACATGCTGCACCTTGGCGAAAGCGCACCAGGCATAGGGTGGTGCGGGACGGATGAGCATAGCATGGCTTGGCGGTGCTGCTTTATGCCAGCTGGGCCTATAAGGCGTTACCGTGCTTCGCCCAAGCCCACTGCTCAAAAACCGCACATGGCCCATAGATTGGCCAGCACCACCTGGGATTCGGGCCGGATATAGGCCGCAAACACCGCCGCCAGCACGGCCACCACCAGGCACCAGAGCATCCAGGGTCTCATGTGGCAGCCATGGCCGTCGGCCGGCCTATGGCCTGCTCGCGTATGGGCCAGTTGATCAGGGCCGCGCCAATACCCAGGCCGATGGAGATGTACCAGACCAGGTTGTAGGAGCCTGTGTGGTCATACAGCCAGCCGCCCAGCCACACACCAAGGAAGCTGCCTATCTGGTGCGAGAAGAAGACAAAGCCTGACAGCATCCCCAGGTGCTTGACGCCAAAGATGGTAGCAATCACGCCATTGGTCAGTGGCACGGTGGAGAGCCACAGAAAACCGATGACGGCAGCAAATATCCAGACGCTCCAGGCCGTCAGCGGCGCCAGCAGGAACACCGAGATAGCCACCGCCCGCGCCAGATAGATCATCGACAGCAGATACTTTTTACTGAAACGCGCTCCCAACTGGCCGGCGGTATAGGTGCCAAACACATTGAACAAGCCGATCAAGGCCAAGGCGACCGCAGCCACACTGCCCGGCAGGCCAAAGTCCTTCAGATAAGCCGGCAGGTGCACGCCGATGAACACCACCTGGAAACCACAGACAAAATACCCTGCCATCAGCATCTGGAAGCTGGGATAGCGAAAGGCCTCCCGCGCGGCCGCCCAAACGCTTTGCCCGGTACCATGCCCTGCTGCAGGCGCCTCTTCCTTCAAGCCCCTGGCGGCTGGGATGATCAGCAGCGACATGGCCGACAGGATCAACAAGGTCGGTATCCAGCCCAGGCCGGAGATCAGCTGCTGTTCCACCGGCACCATCATGAACTGGCCAAAGCTGCCTGCCGCCGACGCGATGCCCATGGCTTGCGAGCGCTGCGACTCAGGTACGGCGCGACCAATCACCCCAAAGACGATGCTATAGGTCGAGCCCGACAAAGCCAGCCCCAGCAGCACACCGGCAGAACCAGAGAACATCCAGCCGCTGCTCGATACCGTCATCAGAGCCAGCCCAGCAGCATAGAGCAAGGCGCCGACCACCAGCACCCGCATCGCTCCGTAGCGGTCAGCCAGGGCGCCGGTGAATGGTTGGGCCGCCCCCCATACCAGGTTCTGCAGACCCAGCGCCAGTGCAAACACCTCGCGGTTCCAGCCAAAATCCTGGGTAATGGGCTGCAGAAAGAAACCAAAGCCATGGCGTATGCCCATGGAGAGGGAGACGATGATGCCGGCGCAGATCAGCACCCGGCGGGCAGTGCCATTGAACATGGTATGACTCCCGTTGCAATGGCTGCAATGTGCGCCTAAGCCGCCCGCTCGCCAAGAGACAGCACAGGGCAAATACACCATCACAGCAGCCCAGCCCACGCGTTTGGCAGAAAGTGATGGTAGATTGGCATTCATGCCACGCTGGCGCGCGGCAAGATGTTAGCGCCTGTTCAGAGTCTTAAGCGCCGCAAATCCGCCTTGTCCTTCGTGAGTCGTCAGCATGCCCCGCCCGCCACGCCACCTACTCTTCCTGCTGTGCGACAGAATGAATCTGCTCGACATCACCGGCCCGCTGGAAGTCCTGTCGCAACCCAATCGCATCCACCCCGATGCCCCGCCCTACCACATCAGCGTCGCCTCGCTCAAAGGCGGCCTCATCACCACCTCGGCCGGGGTGCGGCTGGATACCACCGCGATCAGCGAGATCCCGCTGGACAACATCGATACCTTGATCTTGCCCGGTGGCGGCGCAGGCTATGTTCCGTTTGCACCGCAAGCCATGGTCGACTGGATCAGCATGCATGCCCCGCAGATACGCCGCATCTGCTCCACCTGTACCGGCGCCTTCACGCTGGCCGCCACCGGTTTGCTCTCGGGCCGCCGGGCAACCACTCATTGGCTGGCAAGCGAGGCCTTGCTCAAGCTGGATGCCACCATACGGCTGGAGGAAAACGCCTTGTTCGTACAGGATGGCAAGTTCTGGACAGCGGCTGGCGTATCCTCGGGCATAGACCTGGCCCTGGCCTTGTTGGAGTCCGACTTGGGCCATCAGGCCGCCATGCAGGTGGCGCAAAGGCTGGTGGTCTTCCTCAAGCGTCCCGGTGGGCAATCGCAGTTCAGCACGCCGCTGCGTATACAGACACTGGATGGCCGGCTGGCCGACCTGCATGGCTGGATGGCGGCCAATCTGCAGGCCGACCTGAGCGTCCCCAGCCTGGCACGCCGCGCCGGCATGAGCCCCCGCAGCTTCGCTCGCCACTACAGCGAAAAAGTCGGCCTCTCCCCCGCCAAGGCCGTCGCCGCCATGCGGCTGGAAGCCGCCAGCCAGGCACTCGCAGCCAGCCCGCAGCCCATCAAGACCATTGCAGCCCTCTGCGGCTTCGGCGACGAACAAGCCCTGCGTCGCGCTTTCATGCGCCAGTTTGGTGTGGCACCGCAGGCTTATCGCGAGCGATTCATGCGCAACCTCGCCTGATAGTCTGCTCAAGGATTCGCATCCTATAGGGCCATCCTCTCGAAGGCCCCACCCCCAACAACAAAGCCGGCAATGCCGGCTTTGTTGTTGGTGAAGACAAACACTCGCTCAACCGTGATGCCGGGCAAAGTCCTGCATGAAAGCTGTCAGCGCTTTCACGCCTTCCAACGGCATGGCGTTGTAGATGCTGGCACGCATGCCGCCAGTCGAGCGGTGGCCCTTGAGCTGCAGCAGGTTGCGGGCGCGCGCCTCCTTGATGAAGTCCTCGTCCAGCCGTTCTTCTGCCAGCTTGAACGGCACATTCATGCGTGAGCGATAGGTTTTTTCCACCGGGCAGTGGTAGAAGCCATTCGAGGTATCGATGGTTTCGTACAGCAGCGCTG
>Ga0075156_10000946_pt1 | contig 15471 bp, 13 predicted proteins | sample JI81AbrownDNA_FD_70966 | JGI IMG/M metagenome (GOLD analysis project Ga0075156, IMG submission 70966) | Wastewater effluent complex algal communities from Wisconsin, to seasonally profile nutrient transformation and Carbon sequestration -... | ecosystem: Engineered > WWTP > Effluent > Algae...
GAAATTGCGAATGCCTATCAACGGGCTGTGACTTTTGACGGTTTGAAACCCGCACAGGATGCCATCCACAAAGTGTTTATGGAATGTGACCGAACATGGCGCGGCATTGGCGAAATTCCGATGAGCGGTTGGTGTCTGCGCGCTGAATTCGATGAGTTCAATGCCGAGAAACGATTCAACGTGGGAGATATTCACACGAAAGAATCTTCGCTTTGCATTGCGGGTCAAATTTTGCAGGGATTGAAGAAGCCGCATGATTGTCCCGCGTTTGGCAAGGAATGTACGACAGAAAGTCCGCTTGGCGCAACGATGGTTTCGTCTGAGGGGGCATGCGCGGCGTATTATAAGTACGGAAGATAAAAGATAAGGATGAAGGATGAAGGATGAAGGATGAAGGATGAAGGATGAAGGATGAAGGATGAATAAAAAGCAATCCTCTTTCTTCTTTCCTCTTTCTTTGAGATGAGGCAGTATGTCAGAACCTACAGTAAACATTGAAGGCGCGGTTTGTGCTCCGCCGTTGACACATAATGAGCAGATCGTAATGGGACATGGCGCGGGCGGGCGGATGAGTCATCAGTTGATTCAAAAGGCGTTCATGTCTGCATTTGATAATCCCGCTTTGCGCGCAGGGGATGATGCGGCGCGGGTTGAGTCAAATTTGCATTCAAACCTTGCGATTAGCACGGATGCGCATGTGGTTTTTCCGCTGTTTTTCCCCGGCGGAGATATTGGCAAGCTGGCAGTCTGCGGCACAGTCAATGATGTGGCAATGCTTGGCGCGAAACCGCTTTATCTGACTGCGGGATTTATTCTCGAAGAAGGTCTGCCGATGGAAACACTTAAGCAGGTGGTCGCTTCGATGAAAGCTGCGGCGGATGAAGCGGGCGTGCAAATTGTGGCGGGCGATACGAAGGTTGTGCAAAGGGGCAAAGCGGATGGACTATACATCACCACGGCAGGTGTGGGCGTGGTGCGCGAAGGAGTCACTATCAGCGGGGCAAATGCCAAAGTTGGCGATGCAGTCATCCTATCCGGTTCGATCGGCGATCACGGCATTGCGGTATTGGCCGCGCGCGGCGAGTTGGGGTTTCAATCCAGCCTGCAAAGTGATGTCGCTCCGCTCAATCATTTGATCGACGCGATGATGAATGCGAGCAATAACGTGCATGTGCTGCGCGATCCAACACGCGGCGGATTGGCGACCACGCTCAACGAAATTGCGAATCAATCCAACGTGGGCATTTTACTGAACGAAGAGACGCTTCCCGTCCACCCGGAAGTTGCCGCGGCTTGCGAGATGCTTGGATTCGACCCGTTATATGTTGCCAACGAAGGCAAGCTGGTGACGATGGTGGCGCGTGAAGATGCAGCGAAAGTTCTGTCTGCCATGCGTGCCACAAAATACGGCGAAGGCGCGGTCATCATTGGCGAAGTCACTGCCGAGCCGCGCGGACGTGTTTTGCTCAAGACAGAGTTGGGAAGCACCCGCATCGTGGATATGTTGGCAGGCGAAATGCTGCCGAGGATTTGTTAAAATCTCTATTGATTGAATTCTGATGGTCTCTACATAAGATCTCACAGATGGAAAAACTGCAGAAAAAATAGGAGTGGGGTAATTGTTCATTCATTGCAATGGGCGGCTTCTAGGGATAAATAGCTGTCTTGCATCGAGATTGAAAGATAGCTGACGCGGTACATCTAATTTGTTTCCCCAAATCATAAAGCTTGCCATATTGGTGCAAGTGATACGTATTGTTTCGTCCCTGAAAACTGTTTATTTATAGCGGGAATCTCCTACGACCTCCCTCTTCAACCTTGCGGGGCGGCAAAGGATGCTGGTGCAATTAATGACCAGGCTGGCGATTGAGCATCAGGATGACGCCACGAAAGAAACGCTGACTCAGGCGCAAACAACCTTTGAGCAGACTCTTTCTGCGCTGGAAAACGGCGGGACAGCCACCTACCTGCCCAATGATCTTGTGCACCTGCCGCCAACTCAGGATGCTGAAATCATCGCTGCATTGGATACAACGCGAAAAAGTTGGGGAGAGTTTCGCACATTTGTTGATTCGATTCAATCAATGTCGCAGAGGGATGCGGGATTGCCTGAAGCGATTCAGGGATTGGAGGCACAGCAGGCGGATAGAGTTGTCCAATTATATGAAGCCTCTGCGACTACGAAATTAAACATTCTGCGCAATATTCAAATTGTCTTTTTGCTGTTGGCGTTGATTCTGCTTGGGGCAGGGGCGGTGGTCACACGCCAGTCTTTGCTGCGCCCGCTGACTGAGTTGGGCGCTGCGGCGGCCCGTCTGGGAGAGAATGATCTCGAATACCCGGTGCAGGTTCAAGGTCCAGAAGAGATGCGGAACTTGTCTCAATCCTTCGATGGGATGCGAGTCAACTTAAATTCCGCGCGTCAGGAATTGATCGACCTCAATAATAATTTGGAGCGACGCGTTGTTCAGCGCACGCAGGAATTGGAAGCATTGAACGTGGTTACGCAGGAGATCACTTCGCGGCTTGATATTGAACAGGTGCTGAATTCGGTGACGGAAAAATCGCGCGCGTTGGTTGGCGGCGAAGTTTCGTTTTTGTGCCTGTTGGATAACAGCCAGCTAAGCCTGAATCTTCAAACCTTTAGCGGTTCGGATGATGCCGCCATTGGAGATGTGACTATCGTGAAAGATCATGATTTGACCGTGACGATCGTGGGTAGCGAGAAGGCGGTGGTGTGTGGCATTGAATCGTGCCGCGAAGGCTGCGCGATTCTTTCGCAGAAATATCGCGGCAGTCATCTTGCCGCGCCGCTGCGAATCAATGAACAGATCATCGGCGCGTTGTGCGTGGGCAGTTCCAGTTCGCAGCGTTTTAACGAAGAGTCTGCGGAGTTGCTGACGAAACTTGCGAACACCGCCGCGATTGCGTTGGAGAATGCGCGGCTGTACGAACAGGCGGAGCGCATTGCCACACTGGAAGAACGTCGCCGCATTGCCGCTGAGATGCACGATGGCTTGGGGCAGACGTTAAGTTACCTCGGGTTGATGACCGATCAAGTGGTTGATTTTCTTTCCAACGGAAAGGAAGATGCCGCGATGGAAAGATTGCGCCGCACGCATGAGACCATCGAGAAAGCCACGGGCGATGTGCGCAAGGCGATCAACAGGTTGATGGATGAAAATCCGATTCGCACAGATTTATGCGATCAACTTGAACTGGTTGCGCGGGAGTTTTCTTCGACGGGCAATTCGATGGTCGAGTGGAATCCCAGTGAGAAAATATCCTGTAGCTGCTCGCCTGAAATGAACGAGCAGGTCATTCACATTGTGCGCGAGGCGTTGACCAATGCCGTCAGTCATGCGCACGCGGCAAATATCAATTTGCAATTCAGCCAGAACGATGGCGGATATTTATTGAAGATCGAAGACAACGGCGATGGCTTTGACTCATCCCAACCCAGCCCCAATGGGCATTTTGGATTACAGATCATGAAGGCACGCGCGCAACGGGTTGGCGGATTGTTGACGGTTCATTCTGCGCCCGGGCATGGTACACGAGTGATCTTATCCTTCCCCGCTGAAAGAGCAGGAAATTGATTCCATGAAAAAAATACGCGTTTTACTGGTGGACGACCACGCGCTGTTCCGCGAAGGGCTGGCAGTGGTAATCAGTTCGCAGCCTGATATGGAAGTTGTAGGCAATGCCAATGACGGACTCGAGGCGGTTATCAAAGCACAAGAACTCAAGCCTGACTTGATTCTGATGGATATTCAAATGTCAACGATGGACGGGTTGGAAGCCACCCGCCAGATCAAACAGATATTGCCAGATACCACGATTGTGGTGTTGACCGTCCGCGATGATGATGAGAAATTATTTGAAGCATTGAAAAGCGGCGCACAGGGCTATTTGTTGAAAGACATCCGCTCGCACAAAATGATCGAGATGCTGCAAAGCGCCATGAATGGAGAAGCCGCCATCACATTGAAAAATCGGCAAAGGCGTAATAATCCTGCGTCAGCACGAGGTTTGAGATATTGATATCTTCAACAATTCCAAATCCGCGAATGACGATATAGTCAAATTGTCCCTCGGCAAGGGCGGCGGTGGTGGGAATTAGCAATGCCAGAAGCAGCAAGAGAAAGGTGTATTTTTTCATAAGTCTCCAATATTAGGGTTGAGGTGGTTACGACTTATCATTATCTCTGGAATTATAAAAACATCTTTGCTCAAGCGCAAAGATAAGTAAAGAGATCAGAATGGGCAAGTCATTTGGATAGTCTTTTTATTATTATTTATATCAAGAAAAAATTCAACATGGTACACTTAACTTGTTTCCCAAAAACTTGAAGCCCCCATGTTAGCCAAGCGAATTCTGTAGTTTCGCTGTAAATCGCTCTACAAAACACCCGTTTTCAACGAGAATTTGCCATGAAACCCTCTTCTGCCACTGCCAAAGCAAATCCGAACATCGCTTTGGCGATGTAATCTCAAGGGAACACAGTATTTGGTTACAGCAAGATTGATTTTGCCTAAATATGGTGGTCGGAAAGCCTCAAATAGTGAAATGAAGACGCCTCTGCGTTCGCAGAGGCGTCTTGCCTAGTTATTGCAGGGTATGATGTATTACAGTGATTCGTTGAGCTTGCTGATAATGTTGTTGGCTGCGTCATAATTTATTATTCGAATTGCCTTGTGATTGCCTGATGTATAGTTTTTTTGCCACCATTATTGTTCCGATTCCCATATTTTATATTTCTAATGTTGTTAAGAAAAAGCGGATCGCAAAGATGCGGTCCGCTTTTTCTTAACAACATAGCGAGGAGTGTCTCTATATAAGCAAATGGTTTATAGAAGGAAACAATAAACATACGATATCTGTACCTTAATAATTAAATACTTATAAGGTGGTGTAAGACTTTTATAAAGCATCTTAGGGAACGTTCCCACGCCACGTCACCTGTACCCGCGTTCCCTTACCGGGATATGAATCAATGTCCACATTGCCACCAATGAATGTGGCACGCTCTACCATGCCTGCCAGACCAAAGTGGCGGTTTTCAAGCAAGGTTTCCAGATTAATGTTCCCCTTGGCATCGAAGCCAGCCCCGTTGTCCTCAACGATCATCCAGATGCTTTGCGCTTCCAATTTTGCACGGATATTGATCGCCATTGCACGCCCATGCTGTATGGTATTGTCACAGGCTTGCTGGACGATCCTAAAAATGTGTCGTTCTACATTTTCAGGATAACGGAACCCATCTTCGTTTTGAAAATCCACTGTGACTTTTGTTGTGCCTTGTGTTCGCACCATCAGTGTATCTTCCAGAGATTTGATCGCCATCTGCAATCCATAAATCAACATCGGCGGGCGCAGGTCAGAGACGATCTCACGCAAGCGGCTACTTACCTGTTTGTAGGCATCCTCAAACTTCGGTGAAAGAGTGGCTTCATCTGTATTGAGGCGCAGAATAGCTAGTTGGGTCAGTACACTGTCGTGCAGTTCCAAAGCCAGTTGCATGCGGCTTTGTTCATTTCGTTCAATATCATCAGCGTACAAATTGAGCAAGCGATCTGAATGGAGAATGTTACTCAACGCGATGGTAGTCTGGTTTGCCAGTGATTGCAAAATGGGCAGTTCTGCTTGAGGATACAAATCATCCGGGTCACGACGACCCAGCAGCCAAGCTCCCATCATTTCTTTATCCAACTTCAGAGGGAGAATCAAGTGGACCCATCCAAGGGGACGATCTTCTCCCGAAAATGGAAGCGGATGGCCGATCCTCAATGAGGCAAACAAATTAACCAGCTCTTCTTTCTGGAGTTGGTCATCGGTCAGGTCTTTCGAGAGGATGACCTCCGCTGAACCATTTGTGAAACGCACAAAAGCATATTGTGTGACCAGTAAACTGGGGAAAATATCGTCATCCAATAACTTAAGCAAGTTCGAGAGAGAGGTACTGGTGGTTATGCGGGCAGAATAGATCTGGGGCAGATCCTGCCCAGACATCGTAATGCCAAGCAATCGGCGCTCCACAAGATTCTGGAAAGGAGGGAACCCCCAGATGGAGACCAGGGATGCCAAAAGTGTTGTGATGGTACCCGCAAGAAGGAAGTTATTAGAAGTTACGAACAGGTTGTAGAAAACTGCCAGCAGCGGAAGACCTACGGTAAAAATAACAATAACAAAGAGATAGATCGAGATCAAACGATTGACCCGCATTTCCGATCCAGCTAACTGACGGCGATAGGCAGCATACAAATAAGCGAATGGCAGCAGTGGGAAGGGAAGAAGCGCCAGGGATCCCAGGCGTGAGATCGTGCCTGGAAAGGATTGAACAATGCCCAAAATGATCAAAGGTACAAGGATAAAGAACATCGTGATCAAAAGCAGACGCAGCTCACGACGCATATCCGGTTGTTTGATCGCATGAATGATCAACAGAATGATGCTTCCAACAATGGCAATCAGAAACCCAAGCAGATAGAAGCTTGATGGTATCCACTGGAACCACTGCACAACAGCCAGTCCCATGGCGATCAAATAGACAATCCAAACAAGGATTAGGGGGAGTTTTTCCAACGGACGCGGAAAGATCCAGTGCAAATGTAAATATACAGGAACGCTTATCCAGATCGCACTACGCAGTAAGAGTGCGCTATAAAAAAGGTGGTATCCCGAGGCTCCACCACCCATACCCAGCCAGATTGCAGTTAAGAAGTTGAACGCTGAAAGTAACAGCCAACGGTCATCTTTCGGGCGCAGGAACAGAAGGGTGAGTGTGCCCGCCAACCAAAAGAAGTAAGCAATGGGCCATTCGCTTGCCAGCTGTTCCCAAACCTCTCCGCTGTTCGTGCCTGGTAATTTCCACTGAACGGTAATACGTTCGCCATTACGTTCCACAATGACCGAAACAGTTTCGCCTACTTTTACACCATCGAACAATGTCATTCGCAGGTCATTCTGGAATTCCTCCCATGCCAAAGAACCCACCTGCACCAGTTGGTCACCGGGCATTATGGATTGCGGGTGGTCAACGAGCACAGCATAGACTTTGCCATCCGAACCCCAACTAAACCCATAAGGATGTTGGAAAAACTTGGCGTACGTGTAGAACAAAAGAATACTGAGGACAAGCCAGGGGAGTGAAAGCTCTAAAATTTTTCTAAATTGCTTGTTGTAAGGTTTCATTGGTTATGTCCCTTTTCAGAAGTAGAGTCACCTTTAAGGCTTATGAACGAAAAAAAGTATTTTACAGATCTACAATCAAACTCAAAAAGGAGAAACAAAATATGAATACATTCCGAACTTTGCTCTTCGTACATCCTGAACGGCACGATCACTACTTGAAAGTTCTGGCAGCACTGACCAAGATCACTCCCAGTCGGCTTGTTGAAATGACAGAGGGATTAACTTGGCAGTCTTGGTAGTTGGTTGAGTATAGCATGTGAGAGGGGTCGGACTAATACCCCGATCCCTCCAGGAAAGGTGGAAACAAAAAATGTATCAAGCCATTAGCAGCTATCTATTGACAACACCGATATTTCAAACATGGGGTGAACCCAGGCGTGTTCTTGGGCGATTCCTATCAATAAGACCTCGTGATTGGAATTTACCACTTGCTGCATGTAAGTCGGTCTGTGGTTCCGAGGAACCGGGGATTGCCGCGGCAGCAGCATTAGCGTGCACACAAATCAGCATTATTTTGGTGGATGACATATTGGATAATGATCCGCGTGGTGAATTTCAAATGATTGGTGCTGGGCAGGCAGCCAACCTGGCGTCTACATTTCTTTCCGCAGGACAGCTGGCGATTTTGCATAGCCGGGCTAGTCAGGAAATCAAATTCAACACGTTGCAGGTGCTCAATGAAATGGTACAGGTAGTTTCGTATGGTCAATACTTGGACATGCTCACTCTACAGGATGAGGGCACCTATTGGCAAATCGTGGAAAGTAAAAGTGGAGTTTTTTTTGGCTCCGCTATATACATGGGGGCGTTGTTTGGTGGCGCATCGGTTCGTACAGCGAAAGCCTTGGAAGGTGTGGGTCGACTATATGGTGAAATGATCCAGATCCATGATGATCTGCACGATACGATGGAGAGACCTGCCAATCCAGATTGGATCGAGAGGCGTTCTCCTTTGCCGATTCTCTTTGCAAGATTGGTAGACCATCCAGATCGAATTCGTTTTATGGAACTGTATCAAAATATTGCGGTGGATGGAGCGTTGGAAGAGGCACAGGAAATTATTATTCGCTGTGGGGCAGTGAGTTATTGTGTACATCAGTTAATGGGGAGATTGGAAAGATCATATGAGATTCTAGATGATCTTTCCTTGGAAAAGGCATCCACTATTCGTTCGCTTTTGGACGAGGTGGCGGCCCCTATCCAAAAGCTATTGGAAGTAATGGAATGATATAAACTAAGTTTAAACAGCAGGGGGCTGAGGGGTGATCACTCCCAGTTTACGAGCCTTTGCAATCGCTGCAGCCCTGGTACGGACGCCAAGTTTTATATATGCCCCTGAAAGCAGATTGCGAACTGTTGAATTCGCGACAGACATCTTCTTGGCAAGATCTGCAGTCGTGTCATCCGGAAAAGCCAGGCTAAGAGAAAGAACCTCCAGTTGTCTCTGTGATAGTGGCACATCTTCGTTCGTGTTCGCCGGAAGCAGAATATTACTTATTTCTCGGCTTAGGAAAATCCCACCGGCAGCGATTGAAACGATCACATTCTCAAGGTCTACCAACATGGACTGATCATCTTTGAGGATATAGCCGCTTGCTCCCGCCTCCATTACAGCACGGATCAGGCTGCGGTCGTTGTGCATGCTGATCACCAGGATCGCAAGATTGGGATATTTTTGAAGCAAGCTTGGGATTACGTGCAGGATCGGATATGGATTGGGATTATCCTGGGAGGTTGGAACATTAATGTCCAATATCAACACATCTGTAGAATATTTTTCCAAAGCAGCGTTTATTTCGCTTCCAAACTGCAATGCTGAAGCGATCTCCACTCTTTGACTATTGGCTAAACGGAATTGATATCCATCCAAAATTGTCTGGTGATCATCAAGAATGCTTACTTTAACAAGTTTTGTCATGGGAGTTCCCTCCTGTTTTTCTGCAAGGTTACCATAAAAACAGATGATCCCGGGACTTTAACATAACAGAGTACATCTGTCTATATCATTACGATCTGTGCCTATTGGAGTAATTGGAAATGGACCATAGAATATCTTTTATAAGTATTGTGAAACATTTTCAGTTCCCACGGACACAGCAAGGGGATTGTGGGACAAGGGGAAACTTATAGGATGCCAATTATTCGATTGGCATCCTATAAGCGAAATATGGAAACAAAGCACCTGCTGTATAGGTGAAGGGGGATAGTAATTTCAGCTACAACATGTCGATTTTGATATTGGAAATTTCAAAATAGTTCTGTGCTGTTGCTATTCTTCACATCTGGATTTTGTACAAGTACAGGCTGGGTCTGATTAGTCGTTATGAAAGGAACAGGGTGACGAATACCCAATCACTCTGGTAGAGCTTTTCGATGGATCGTAATTTTGACTGTTATTGCCTGTAAATTCTTCCAGTGAAGGTTCATTATGATTACATCATAAAACATGGATGGACCGTTTCGTTTCCTGCAAAGTCTATCGCTTTTGAAGTAAGCGGATATAAGTACTTATAAGTTCGGATATCTTTGTTGAGGGTGTCGCCTGTCATGAGATTATTTTTCCCACTTAAAATGCAACGTCCAGGGTGAGGGGGGCACCCTGAACGTTGCATTTCCTATATTATCATCTTATCTTTTGGAATGCAAGAATCCAGTCCTACTGTTTTTTATTGTGGTCAAAAATTAATTACCAATGGTACTGTCTCAGCCGAGAACGTTTTTTTCTTATTGCCCCGGCCAGCCGATCTGTCCCTGTCCTTCGCGCACCGCCCAATAGATGATCCCGCCCCAATTCTAGGAACGCTGGTATTGGGGATTGCTGATACTCCCTGATTCATCCATGCGTTGCAGGGTCAGATTGGTATCCCAATAGGCATCAGACGTGCCATCATTGTTGATATCCGCCATTCTCCCGGCAGGCGGCAAATAATAAGTCAATATGACTTGCCAAGTGTAAGGGGTGATTGGGTTGATGCGATTGTATGGAAATGGGCTCAAATGATAATTGATAACCCTGAAAATTTACGGAAGGGATTATATAACCTATGGGGCTAAAATAAGCAATAAAATAATTCCATATCTGCCTGCAATAAGGGGAATTTCAACATGGTACACTTAACTTGTTTCCCCAAAACTTGAAGCCTGCAATATCAGCGCAAGGGAACCGCCAGTTTTTTGCAAAATCACCCTAAAAACCACCCATTTTCAACGAGAATTTGCCATGAAACCCTCTTCTGCCACTGCCAAAGCAAATCCAAATATTGCTTTTATCAAATACTGGGGCAATCGCGATAATGCCCTGCGTCTGCCCGTGAACGGCTCCATCTCGATGAACCTCGATGGACTCTTTACCCGCACGACGGTTTCATTTAATTCTGCGAAGCGCGATTCGCTCTCGATCAACAAACAGGAAGTGACAGGCAAGGGACTCGATCGCGTCTCCTACATCCTTGACCTTGTGCGAAAAACTGCGAATATGAATGAAAGAGCAGAAGTGACCAGCGAGAACAACTTCCCCGCCGGAGCAGGGATCGCTTCTTCGGCGGCGGCGTTTGCGGCGCTGGCTCTCGCTTCATCCCGCGCCGCAGGCTTGACTCTGTCCGAAGCGCAGTTATCTGTCCTTGCGCGGCGTGGATCGGGGTCCGCGTCTCGCTCCATTCCGGCAGGATTTGTGGAATGGCAAATGGGAAAAGATGAAGCCGATTCTTACGCCTTCTCCATTGCACCCGTGGACCATTGGAATCTGGTAGATTGTGTTGCCATTGTCAGCTCTTCGCATAAAAAAACTGGTTCTACAGAAGGCCATGCCATTGCAGGGACAAGCCCATTGCAAAACGCGCGCGTGGAAGATGCTCCACGCCGTATCGAAATTTGCCGCAATGCAATTCTGAAAAAGGATTTTGAAGCGTTCGCCAATATCATCGAGCACGATTCGGACATGATGCATTCCGTAATGATGACCTCGAACCCGCCGTTGATGTATTGGCAATCTGCCACGCTGGAGATTTTCCATCAGGTGCGCGAGTGGCGTGCAAGTGGACTCCCCGTCGGCTACACGGTGGATGCGGGGGCGAATGTGCATGTGCTCTGTTTGGAAGATTATGCCAAAGAGGTGGAGAGGCGTTTGCGTGAAGTCCCTGGTGTGAGCGATGTGCTTGTGGCGGGTGTGGGCGGCGCGGCGAAGGTGGTGTAAAAGGCGGCAGGGGGGAAGGAAATGCCGCTCGAAACAGAGGCAACTATCCGTTAAGAATGAAGCGGGGTAATTTATCTAATAAATCTTTAACTATGCCGCATCCAATTGAAGATATAATCCGAATCGTCGTTCAAATTAGACAATTTCCCGAACACGATCTGTTCGGGCATGAAGGATAAAAAATGGTATCTGGTTTTGTTACGTTGATTGTTTTCATTCTCGCGCTTGGCGGGATGATCTTTGTACATGAGTTGGGACATTTTATTGCTGCGCGTGCGGTAGGTGTGGAGGTGGAGGAGTTTGGCTTTGGCCTGCCATCTAAAAAACTCGTTACGCTTTTCACCTGGCAGGGGACTGAATTTACCATTCACGCGTTGCCGCTGGGCGGGTTCATTCGCCCAAAGGGTGAGAATGACCCCAACATCCCTGGCGGGTTGGCTGCTGCAACCCCGTGGAAGCGATTGGTTGTTTTGTTCGCTGGGCCGATCATGAATCTGATCACGGCTGTGATCGTCTTTTCATTTTTGATCTCTTCCGAAGGCGTACCTGTTCCTGGTTCGATCAAGATCGATTCGGTGGCGCAGAACTCACCCGCTCAACAGGCGGATGTTCAATCTGGCGATATTCTGCTTGCCATTAATGGCGAGAAGGTGGCTGACATACAACCAGCCATTGCCATTATTCAGGCAAATCTCGATAAGCCCGTTGAATTGTTGATAGATCGGGATGGAAAAGAAATTACCATTCTTGCCACGCCGCTTTCCAGTAGAACAAAAAGTGAAGGCGCGTTGGGCGTTGGGCTTGGATACCCGACCCGACCTGCAACCTTTGCAGAAAGCATCGGCGGCGGATTTACGATCACAGGCTTGCAAGCCGCCACTATTGTCTACCTTCCGATTGCGCTTATCCAGGGCGCAATCGCTCCCGCAGATGCGCGTTTCATTGGCTTCAAGGGCATCTTTGATATGTTCGACGTAGCCGTGGAAGAAGATGTAACCAGCCGTCAGGAAGTTGCTGCCTCCCAAACAACAGGCGCAACCAGCGCATCGCAACCTACCAACTGGACGCTTAACCTGATCGGCATGTTGAGCATCTCACTCGGCGTGATGAACCTCTTCCCCATCCCTGCACTGGATGGCGGGCGCATTCTCTTCACCATGCCTGAAATTCTTTTCCGTAAGCGCATCCCCACTGAATGGGAAAACACGGTCAATGGCATTGCCATGCTCCTGCTTATCAGCCTCATGTTGTTCGTCAACGTGATGGACTTCGTCAACCCCGCCCAAATCCCAATCCCCTAATCTATGGCTGAAACTCTTTCCTTCCAATCCGTACTCGATCATCTGCTGGATTCCAAAAAGGACATCCCGCAAAATCACCTTCAGTTCTATTCCGATCTGGATCCAAAATCACTGCGCCTATTTATGGATATATGGCCCAGCGTCAAACCTGAACGAAAACTGCTTTTGCTCAGTGATCTATTAAAGAACCTAGACACAGATAATATCGTCAACTACGAAGAGATCGGCAGAGCACTTTTGAAGGATGCGGATGGAGAAGTCCGTGCGCTTGCCATTGGATTGCTCGCCGAGTCAAACGACCCGAAACTTGCCAGCACATTAATTGACATTTTCCTCACCGACACAGAACTCGCTCCGCGCATGGAAGCCGCCACCCTGCTCGGCGAATTTGTCCTACTTGCCGAGTTGGAAGAGTTGGACGAAAAACTGAAAGCCAAAATTGAGGATGCGCTCATCACCATAATCCGCAGTGAAGATAACCCCGCGCTGCGAAAACGCGCGCTCGAATCCCTTGGCTATTCCTCACGCGATGAAATGGTCAACATTATTGAAACCGCTTTCCAACGCGCAGACCCAACCTGGGCAGCAAGCGCCCTACGCGCCATGGGACGTTCCCACGATGACCGCTGGAATGACGATGTAGTCAGCAAACTGCTGGACGAAGACCCGCGCATCCGTTTTGCCGCTGCTGAAGCCGCAGGCGAACTCAATATCGAAGCCGCCGCGCCCATCATGCTGCAAATGCTCGAAGATGAAGAGGAAGATGACGACGTCATCTCCGCAACCATCTGGTCGCTCTCGCAGATCGGCGGGGATGATGCCCGCATCTACATCGTCAACCTGATCGAAAATACCGAAGACGAAGACCTCGTTGCCTTCCTCGAAGACGCCCTCGAAAACCTCGACTTCAACGAAGAGTTGGATAAATTCGACCTCCTCTCGCTAGATGAAGATGATCTCGAAGACTTGGATGAACTTGACGATTTGGAAGACGACGAAGAAGATAAGTAGTAAGTTTGGGCTTTAATAAAAAGACCCCCTCTCAATAAACTTATAGGGGCGGGTTCAAACAGCCAGTGAAGGAATGCCTAACGAAGCTATACCCGCTCATGGGAAGCTCGCGCGAGTTTTTTGAAATAGATTGAACAAGGAAGGCAGTAAGCATCTTTAAGATGATGGCTGCCTTTTTGATTCGGTATAATCCAACTCATGTCTACTTTAGTGCCAATGACCCAAGTTGAATTTGACGCATTCATTGAACGCGTCGTTCCTGAATACGCTGAGGATAAAGTCCGCGCGGGGCAGTGGTCTGCCTCAGATGCGCTGGAAAGATCGCGCAAAGAATATCTGGATGACTTGCCGCAGGGGGTGGAAACCAAGAGCCAATATCTGTATACGGTGTTTGATGGAGAGAAGGAAGTTGGTATGATCTGGCTTTCTGCGAATCCAAACGACCCTGCCAAAAACGGGTTTATTTCCGAATTGTATGTGGACGAAAACTATCGCGGTAAAGGCTATGGCAAACAGGCCATGCTGCTGATCGAAGAAAAGGCACGCGAACTTGGTTTGAAGTCCATCGGGTTGCATGTCTTTGGCGTCAATCACGCGGCACGGAAATTGTATGAAGCCGTTGGCTATGAAATCACAAGTTTAAATATGAAAAAGGTTTTGTAAGATAATCATGTCTTCCCTCTCTCTTAAGCCCGCAAATGAATTTACCATTCCGCAACTTGCAGATCTAATGACGCGCAGTTTTGAAGGTTATTTCGTACCCGTCAATATCACGGATATTATTCTGTTCACGATGCTTCGCCGCGATGGCGTGGACCTCACCGTAAGCCGCGTAATTATGAAAGATGGTGAACCGTCTGGGTTGGCGCTCATTGCGCGGCGTGGCTGGACAAGCCGACTCGCTGCAATGGGCATCGTATCCAATGCGCGGAATGATGGCACAGGCACATGGGCAATGGGACAACTCATTGCAGAGGCGCAAACTCGCGGCGAGAAAGAAATGCTGCTCGAAGTCATTGAGCAAAACACGGCGGGGGTAAAGTTATATGAAAAAGTAGGCTTCACGAAGATTCGCAGGCTGGTGGGCTACAGGCTTGAGAATCCGCCAGTTGAATCAAATGAAGAACTGCAAGAGATTGACATCCGTGAATTGGCGCGGGTGGTTTCGTATCACGGCTTCGAGAATTTGCCCTGGCAGCTTTCAGGCGCAACCATCGCGCATCACACGCCGCCTTCGCGCGCCTTTCGTTTGAACGATGCCTATTGTCTCATCAGCAATCCCGAAGCGTTGGACGTGTCCATTGCGTCGGTGTTGGTAAAAGCCCGTTCCCGTGGAGCAGGCCTCAGCGCGGTGCTGATGCGCGCGCTCTTTGCGCGATTCCCAAATAAGGTTTGGCACGTTTCCCCGATCTTCCCTGAAGAGATGGGCGTCATCTTTGAGCAGGTTGGCATGACGCGCGAAACCCTCTCGCAGTGGCAGATGTCTTTGAAGTTGTAAGACGCAACGCCAATTATGGGGATAAAATAGGGGCCATGAAACTCGCCGCCCTTGTCCCCATGCGCCACCATAGCCAGCGTGTGCCTGGCAAAAATTATCGCCCGCTTGCGGGCAAGCCCCTTTATCAACACATCATTGAGACGCTGCTCGCTGTGCCAGAAATTGACACGGTGATGGTGGATACTGACTCTGAACCTGTGATGGATGGAGTGCGCCGCCTCTTTCCTACCGTGAAGCTGATTCAGCGTCCCGAGCATCTACGCGCTGACGATGT
>Ga0075156_10000947_pt1 | contig 15469 bp, 20 predicted proteins | sample JI81AbrownDNA_FD_70966 | JGI IMG/M metagenome (GOLD analysis project Ga0075156, IMG submission 70966) | Wastewater effluent complex algal communities from Wisconsin, to seasonally profile nutrient transformation and Carbon sequestration -... | ecosystem: Engineered > WWTP > Effluent > Algae...
GTCAGGAATTTCTCTCTCCGAGGACCCGCGCCTGGCATGGGACCCCGACTACCTGCGCTCCTTCCCGTGGCTGGCGGACATCGCCGACGTGCCTGAGGATGGCGCGCCGCCGCTGATGATGACCCCGGTCCCGGATGACGCGGTGTGCTCGTTCGCGTGGGACGGCTGCACACATATGCCGGCGGGCCGCGCCGCCTCGCTGCCTGCGATCGCGTGGGGCGAGCGCGACATGAAGGTCAAGCTTCGGTGGTGGCAGCGGCTGTCAATGCTGCGCACGTTGGAGCACCGCGAGGACGGCACGCTGTGCTTCCGCAAGGAGCTCAACTCAGCCCCTCGCCGCTCTGGCAAGTCGGTCAAGATCAAGGTTCACGCCTGCTGGCGGCTGAACTTCGGCCAGCGGCTGTTCGGCGAGGTTCAGACCGCGATCCATACCGGCTCCGATATGGCGATCTGCCGCGAGATTCAGCGAGGCGCCTGGCGCTGGGCTGAGGCCCGTGACTGGGTGGTGACGCGCGGCAACGGCAAGGAGGCCATCGAGACTCCGACGGAGGATCGCTGGCTGGTCCGCGCGCAGGATGCCGTCTACGGCTACGACGTGTGCCTCGGCATGGTTGATGAGGCGTGGGACGTGAAGCCGGACACGCTGTCCGAGGGCCTCGAGCCTGCCGCGCTGGAACGCTCTTCCCCCCAGATCCTCATCACGTCTACGGCGCATCGGCGGGCCACGTCGATGATGCGTTCGGAGTTGACGGCGGCGATGTCGCTGGAGGACCCGGAGACGCTGCTGTTGCTGTGGGCGGCGCCGCTGAATGCCGATCCTTCTGATCCTGAGGTGTGGCGGGCCGCGTCGCCTCATTGGACTGCCGACCGGCACAAGATGATCGCGGCGAAGTACCGCAAGGCGCTGGCCGGGCAGGACGATCCCGAGTTCGACGACCCGGACCCGATGAAGGGCTTTGAGGCCCAGTACCTGAACAAGTGGCGCATCCGCGAGCCGAAGCAGGTCGGCCGGCCCGTGGTCGACTCCGAGGCGTGGAAGGCGATGTCGGCCGCGGTTCCCGAGTATCCCCCGGATCTGATCGCCGTCGAGGCGTGGTTCGACATGGGTGTGGCTGTGGCGCAGGCGTGGGACACGGACAACGGCGCGGTTGTGTCCGTTGCCGACTGTGCCGATGTCCCGAAGGCCGCCGAATTGGTGGCCTCGTTGCAGTGCCGTGGCCGTGTCCTGGTTGGCAGCTCCCTGACTGCGCATCCCGCATGGGAGGAGCTGGGCTTGTCGGTCCTGCCGGCGTCCGGTTCGGTCCGTCAGGTGGCGGCCGAGTTCGCTCAGGCGATCAAGGAGACGAGTTTCCATCATGGGCGCTCGGGTCTGCTGACTGAGCAGGCGTTGGGGTTGCGCGTGGCTGACGGCGTGGACGGCGTTCGTGTCGTGTCGAAGGGCCGGGCCGACGCCATTAAGGCGGCCGTCTGGGCTGTCCGCGCGGTCGTCGATGAGTACGACGTGATGGATTCATTCTACTGAGAGGGGGCGCGCACATGGTGACCACTGCGCTTGACCTGGCGGGTGCCCTGCTGCTCGTGCTGGCTGTGGCTGTCCTTGTGTGGCCCTTGTCCGTGGCGGGCGCTCTGGCGTCCGCTGGCGGGCTGCTACTGGTGCTGTCGTGGCTGGTCGATAAGCGGGCGGGTGCGATTCGATGAGCCTGTTTCGCCCGAGTGAATCACGCGCGCTGACCCCATCTGACATTCCATGGAATGTCGATGCGGGGCCGGCTTCAATGTCGACGGATCGTGCGCTGTCCGTGGTGCCGGTGTATGCCGCCACGAAGCTGATCGCCGAGACGGCCGCGACGCTCCCGCTGCACGCCTACACCCGCTCCGCCGAGGGGCGCAGGCGTAGCGCGCTGCCGCCTGCCGTGGGTGGCGTGGCGTGGAAGATGCAGGGGTTCATGTCGGCGCTGCTGCTGGGCAACGCTGTGGGCGTGCTGTCCGGCATGGGCGCCAACGGCTGGCCGTCGTCATGCACATGGGTGCACCCCGACCGGGTGCGAGTAGATGACTCGGGTGTGGCGCCGGAGTGGTTCATCGACGGGCGCCCCGTGGATGCCAACATGATCTTGCATGTGCCTGCCGTTGTGATGCCCGGCAAGACGCTGGGGCTGTCACCCGTTCGCGCGTTCGCGTTGACGTTCGACAGCGGACATGAGGCGCAGTCGGCTTCGCGGCAGTGGTCGCGTAACCGGGCGGTGCCCGGCATCACGCTGCAGAACACCGAGGCGACGATGACCCCGACGCAGGCGGACGCGATGGCGGCCCGCGCGAAGGAGAAGATCCGCACGGGCGAGCCGTTCGTGTCGGGCAAGGATTGGAAGCTGGACGTGCTGACGATCCCAGCCGGCGACGCGGCGTTCCTGGAGTCGATCAAGGCCACCGCGAATCAGGTTGCGTCCATCTTCTCGATCCCGCCGGAAATGATCGGCGGCGAGTCTGGCGGTTCGCTGACCTACAACACGGTGGAGCAGCAGGCCATCCAGTTCCTGACGTACACGATCCGCCCATGGTTGGTCCGGTTCGAGGAGGCGTTGAGCGCCCGGCTCATGCCGCGCCCGCAGTACGTCCAGTTCGCCGTCGATGGGCTGATCCGCGTCGACACCGAAGCGCGGTACCGGATTCACAAGATCGCCCGCGAGATCGGGCTGCGGAACGTGGACGAGCTGCGCGAAATCGAAGATCTGACACCGCTGCCCGATGGACAGGGACAGTCCTACGCGCCACTGGCGCAGGCACAGAAGGGGCCCACCAATGAGGGAAACTGAGGTCCGGCACACTGCCGGCACCGTGCAGCTTCGCGCGGACGACAGCGGGCAACGACTCGGAGGGTTCGCGCTCAAGTTCAACCGACTGAGCCAGAACCTGGGCGGCTTCGTGGAGCGCATCGCACCCGGCGCGCTCACCAAGACGCTGCGCGACGCAGGCGACGTGCTGTGCCGCTACCAGCACGAGGACCACTACCTGCTGGGGCGCACCGCTTCCGGGACGCTGCGCGTGTCCCTGACCGATGAGGGCCTCGACTACGAGGTGGACCTGCCGGACACCGACTACGCGCACAACCTGGCCGCACTCGCCGCGCGTGGGGACGTGCAGCATTCGTCGTTCGCGTTCCGCACGCTTGAGGACGAGTGGGGCTTCACTGAGCAGGGATTCCCGCTGCGGACCCTGCTGGAGATTCAACTTGTCGACGTGGCGCCCGTCGTGCAGCCCGCCTACCTGGACACCACCTCGGGGCTTCGGTCGTTGGCCGAATCCCGCCACCTTGACTTGGATGCCGTGCGTGCTGCTGCGGCATCCGATGGCCTCGCGGATGTGCTCCGCGGGGTCGAAGCGCAGGAAATCGAGCCGGGCGACACCCACTCGACCCCCGTCGCGCTCATGCAGCGCATGGCCTGCCTTCGCGGCAAGGCCGCCACCTGAGGCCGGGCGACACCCACCTCGCAACCCATCCAATTCGCCCGACCATGAAAGGGGCACATCATGAGCCACGAGCTCATCAAGCAGCTTGCCGAGAAGCGAGCCAACACCTGGGAGCAGGCCAAGGCACTCCTGGATTCCGCAGCCGAGGCCAAGCGCGATCTGACCGCCGAGGAAGATCAGTCCTGGCAGCGCATGAATGCCGACCTGGACGGCATCGACGCGCGCATGAAGTCGATCTCCGAGGCCGAGCAGCGCAACGCTGACGCGGCCGAGGCGTTCGCCAAGATCGCCGCGACCAGGCCCGACGCGCGTTCCGTCGCGGGCGAGTCCCCGGCGATGGCCGATGTCCGCTCGTTCCTGATGGGCGAGCGCAGCGCCGTCACCCTCGACCGGGACGTGAAGTTCCGCGACCTGACCAAGGGCACCGCCTCATCCGGCGGCGCAACCGTGCCGACGAGCTTCTACGGGCAGCTCATGGAGCACATCATCGAGAACTCCGGCGTGCTCGCCGCCAACCCCACCGTCCTTGAGACGGCGGCCGGCGAGACCATCGAGGTTCCCGTGACCACCTCGTTCAGCACCGCCGCCCTGGTCGCTGAGAACGTCGCAATCTCCGAGTCGGACCCGGCGTTCACCAAGCGCTCCCTGGGCGCCCACAAGTACGGCGTGATCGTGCAGGCCCCGGCCGAGCTGATCGCCGACACCGGCGTCGACCTCGAGGGCTTCCTGGCTCGCCAGTGCGGCCGCGCCCTGGGCAACGCCTTCGGCACCGACCTCGTGGTGGGCAACGCGTCCAGCAAGCCGTCGGGCATCGTGCAGACCGCGACCACCGGCAAGACCGGCTCCGCGTCTGTGGCGGGCGCGTTCTCGTCCGATGACCTGATCGACCTGTACTACTCGGTGGGCGCCGGCTACCGCGCGTCGCGGTCGGCCGCATGGATGATGAAGGACTCGACCATTGCGGCTGTCCGCAAGCTCAAGGAGTCCACCACGGGCAACTACCTGTGGATTCCGGGCCTCGCGGGCGCCCCCGACACGATCCTCGGCAAGCCGGTCGTGTCTGACCCGAACGTGGCCGCCATCGCGCTCAGCGCCAAGTCGGTCATCTTCGGCGACTTCTCCGCCTACTTCGTCCGCATCGCGGGCGGCGTCCGGTTCGAGCGGTCGTCGGAGTTCGCGTTCAACACCGACCAGATCACCTTCAAGGCGGTCCTCCGCGGCGACGGCATCCTGGCCGACCAGACCGGGGCCATCAAGGTCTTCGTGGGCAACGCGGCCTGATCCGTCCATCCCCTACTAGCGAGGGCCGTACCCCCAGCGGGTGCGGCCCTCACCCGCGCACGAGGAGGCCCCCCATGAAGATCAAGCTCAAGGTGACCCTGAGTGGCACCCGTGACGGCATCGAGTGGCCCCCCGTGGGTGGCTCCGTCGATCTGCCCGAGGCCGAGGCCGCGCAGATGATCGCGGCCGGGCTGGCGTCCGCCGTGACCCCAGCCCCCGTCGAGACGGCCACTGCCAACACGTCGACCGTGGAGACCCGTAAGCGGGCCCGTCGTGGCTAACACGTTCCTGTCCCCTGGCGGCGACTACTCGGCGGTGGCCGAGTTCTGTGGCGTGAAGGCTTCGGCCGGGCCGGGGTTCGCTGACGCGAACGTCGGGTTCGTGCGCTGTGTCGACGCTGCCGCCAATGCGGTGCGGACGAAGTGCGGGCCCATCGTCTACGAGACGGGGCTCACGCTTCGTGTGAAGCGCGCCACTGCCGCGGCGGTGGCACCGTTCCGGGTGGCCGCCATTACGGCTGTGGTGGCCGCTGACGGCTCCGCGCTGGACGTTGCGACCTTCGAGGCGGACGGGCACCTCGTGGAGCGCACAGACGGCACGCCCGTCCCGGCCTGCACCATCACCTATTCGTCAGGCTGGCCGCTGGCCGAGGTCCCCGGCGACCTCACCGCCGCCGGCTTCGAGCTGGCCCGGCATGTGTGGCGGCTGACGCTCGGGAACAGCCGCACAGGCGAGCAGCCCGGACAGTGGCTGTGGCCCCGTCAAGCACTGTCGCTGGCTGAGCCGTACTTCCTGGCGCCGCTGGGGTTCGCATGATCTTCGCCGACCTGATCGACGCCATGGTGGCCGACTTCGCTGCGCTGCCCGCGCTGGCCGGCGTGACCGTTACGGACGGGCCGCCGCGCGTCAATGATCCCGGCGCCTACCTGTTCGTGGGCATCGACAACCCCGACGACGACAGCGGTGTGGGCGCATCCGGTACGCAGACGTGGCCGCTGGCAACCAACGCCGCCCGCGAGGACACGGGCGAAATCTGGATGGCCGCCTACGCCGACAACGGCGACGGGCTCATGAAGCCCGCCCGCGATGAGGCCACGGCGGTGATGGAGGCCGTGCAGGACCGCGTTCGCGCGAACCTGACCCTCGGCGTGCCTCGAGTCTTGTGGCTCCAGTTCGGCGACTACTCATATCGCCCCATGCAGTCCGACAACGGCGCCGCCGCTGTCGTCCTGTTCCGCGTCACCTACTCCGCCCGCATCTGAAAGCGAGACCCCCCCATGTCCGATTCGACCATCGTCGTCAAGGAAGCCTCGACCTGGGGCACCGCCGTCACCCCCGATCGGACCTTCTGCCTGCTGGGCTCGGGTGAGTCCCTGGACTATATGCCCGAGATCGTCACGTCTGGCGCTCACTGCTGGGGCAAGCGTGGGCAGTCCGCGGCGGGCGAGGTCGTCATCCGCCGCGCGGGTGGCGGCAACATTCCGCTGGAGGTGTCGACGGCCGGGTTCGGCTTCTGGTGGAAGATGTGCCTGGGGTCCTCGACCTCGGCGCAGGTGGGCGCCACGACCGTCTACCAGCAGGTGCACAAGCTGGCTTCGCAGTCTCAGCCGTTCTTCACCGTGCAGAAGCTGGTGCAGTCGTACAACCCGGTGACGGGCGCGTTCACGACTGAGCCGTTCACGTGGGGCGCCATGATGGTGTCCTCGTGGTCGCTGGACATTCCCGAGTCTGGCATTGCGACGCTGACCGTGACCACCACCGGCCGCGACGTTGTGACGGCCACTGCTGCCGTTGTGCCGGCCGCACGGAGCGCCGCGGACCACCTGCTGCACTCGGGCGGCGCGAGCCTGTCCACGGGCGCCTACGTGGCCCCTGGCGCGACAACGCTGGCGACGGCCGCAACCCCCATCGCGGGCGTGCGGTCCCTGTCGATCTCCGTGGACAACAACCTGGTGACCATTCCCGGCTGGGGCTCGGCTGTGTCGCGCCCCATCCCGGGCGCTGCCCCCACCGTGACGGGCACCCTGAACGTGGACTTCGTGACGGGTGGCCCGTTCGTGGATGCGTTCCTGAACCGCACGGACCTCACGCTGCTGGCAACTCTGGCCGCGATCGAGAACAGCGACGAGCTCGTGCAGATCGCCATTCCGTCGCTGCGCGTGTCGGGTGAGGTTCCGAAGGCCGGGGCGCCGACCGAGATGCAGCAGCTGTCGGTTCCGTTCACGGCGATGCGGTCCGCGTCCGCGCCGAGTGACGACCTGATTGTGGTCGTCAACCGGACGTACGACACGACCATCTGACGATGGGCGCCCTCGACGTTGACGCGTCCGAGTACACGGCGTTTGCGAAGAAGCTCAAGGGCGCCGAGCGATCGGTTGCGCGGGATCTGCGGAAGCGGCTCCGCGCCGCCGGTAAGCCGCTGGCCGAGGGGCTGGTGCAGGACGGGCCCGAGGGCCTGCCATCGAGCGGCGGGCTGGCCGACTGGCTGAGGCAGGCGAAGGGCTCCGTGTCGATGACTCAGAGCCGCCTGGAAATCAAGCTGGCCCGCGGCGGGCGGCACGACCTGGGCGCCATCAACCGGGGCCAACTGCGGCATCCGCTGTACGGCAATCGGCGCGTGTGGGTTGTGCAGTCGGTCGCGGCCGGCACCTACGACAAGGCATTCGAGAAGCACGCCGAGCAGGCGTTGCCCGAGGTTGAGCGGGTGCTCGACGACATCATGAGGGAGATCCAATGATCCTGGTCATCGGCGACAAGCATTACCCGGGCGTGGCTGTGAGCGAGTTGTCGATCCGGCACAGTCTCGCGTTGCAGCGTGAGCTGGCGGTGACGAACATCAGCAGCGCCAAGACGTGGGCCGATGTGCGGGCGCTGCTGGCCGAGTTTCAAGCCCTCGACAAGGCGGGCCGGGAGAACCATCCCGAGGCGCTGTTCCTGACGGCCGTAACGATCTGGGCGGCACGCGTCACGGCGGGCGAGGAGATGGGACTACTCGACGCGGTGGACATTCCTGCCGCCTCGGTGCGGTGGATCGCTGAGCCGAGCGACAGGCAGCCCGTGGGAAAAGCCCGGCCCCGGCGTTCCCCCGGGGCCTCCAAGTCCCTGACGTAGACCTCCGCGAAGAGGTGCTACGGCGCCTGCCGTCGCTGATGCAGATGTTCCCCCAGTTCGATCCGTGGAACGTCTGGGATCTGCCCATGAATCTGTGGGAGTCGTTCGCCGCCATGTGCGACCAGTGGGTTGCCGAGCAGAGGAAGGCGGCTAGCCGTGGCTGACAAGACGATCCGCATGGTGCTGGTGGGCGAGGACAAGTCCGCGTCCAAGGCGCTCAAGGGCGTGGGCGATCAGGCGGACAAGACTGGCGGGAAGCTTAAGAGCTTCGGCGCGGGTGGTGCGCTGGCGATTGCCGGCGCGGCTACTGCCGTGGTGTCGTTCGCGGGCGATTCGGTGTCTGCTTACCGTGACGCCGAGGTTGCCCAGCGCAAGCTGGAGGACGCTTACAAGCGGTTCCCCGCCACGGCTGACGTGTCCATCGAGAAGATGCGCGAGCTCAACTCGGCGATTCAGAAGAAGACGGGCGCCGACGCCGACGACCTCGCAGCATCGCAAGCGACCATGGCCCAGTATGGGCTGACGGGGCAGCAGATCGCGGACCTGACCCCGCTGCTGGATGACTACGCGGTCAAGACGGGCAAGGATCTGCCGTCGGCTGCTGAGGATCTGGGCAAGGCCATGCTGGGGCAGGGCCGGGCGCTCAAGGACGTGGGCATCGACTTCGACGACACGGGCACCGTGGCGGGCAACTTCGATCAGGTGATGGCCGGGTTGTCCGACAAGGTTGGCGGGTTCGCCACGAATGAGGCGGGCAGCGCTGAGGGCGCGCTGCGGAAGCTGACCACAGAGTTTGGCGACGTGCAGGAGGAAGTGGGGTCGGCGCTGCTGCCGATCCTCGTGAAGCTCGGCGGCATCCTGCTCGATGTCATCGGCTACGTGAAGGAAAATGCCGACTGGCTGGGCCCGCTCGCCGTGGGCTTCGGTGCGGTGACGGCGGCTGTGTGGCTGGTGAATGCGGCGCTGGCAGCCAACCCGATCGGCATCGTGGTGATCGCCATTGCTGCGCTGGTGGCCGGCCTGGTGGTGGCCTACAACGAGTCTGAGACGTTCCGCGACATCGTGGATACGGCGTTCCGTGCCATCGGTGACGCGGGGGCGTGGCTGTGGAACAACGCGCTGATGCCCGCCTTCAAGGCGATCTTGGGCGGCTTCGCGTGGGTGACCGACGGGCTGGCGAACATGCTCGACGCGCTGGGCAACATCCCCGGGTTTGGCTGGGCGAAGGACGCGGCGGACAAGCTGCGCGGCTTGGCCGAGAAGGCGCGCGATGCGGCGTCCGGGCTCAACGCGATCCCCGACAGCAAGACGGTCAACGTCTCCGCGAACACCGCGAGCTACGACCGCGCCGTCAACTCCATCAACGGCCGCACGCTCACCGCCTACGTGGCGATGAAGGTCTACGGCCAGGGCGCGGTCGCCACGGGCGGCTACGGCGGCGACGTGGCGGCGGCGATCGGCTTGGCCGATGGCGGGATGCCGCGTAGCCGGTTCTCGGGTGTGGTCAATGGGCCCGGCACGACGACGAGCGACTCGATCCCGGCTTGGCTGTCCCGTAAGGAGTTCGTGACGAACGCGGACGCCACCGACTACTACGGCACCGATGTCATGTACGCGATGAACCGGAAGGAGATCCCGCGCGAGTTCTTCGGCGCGATGGGTCTGGCCGGTGGGGGTTCACCGTCGCGGGCCGGTTCGGGCGCCGGCCCGCTGATGCTGCCGCAGTCCGAGATTGACCGCATCGCTGACGCGGTGCGCTTCGGCGCGGCCGCGGGTACCCGTGAGGGCATCGCCGAGCGCGACTCCATGCAGGCCCACGCGATCGGAAGGCGCCGATGACCATCTCGATCAACACCGTGAGCGTGTCGAGCCCGCCATGGGTGGATCTCTATATCTCGGTCCTGCCCGCGACGACCGCCTATGTGCATGTGACGCGCACGTGGGCGGGCGTGTCGGAGCGGGTGCGCGGCGATTCGACGACGGCCGTGCTGGGCACGGACACGCGCATCGTGGACTGGGCCGCCCCTGTGGGCACCGGCTCGATCGGCTACACGGTGGAGGCGTTCACGTCTGGCGGGGTCCTGCTGGAGACGGCGAGCACCACGGCCACGGCCACCACCATCGGTGACTGTGAGGTGTGGCTGTCTGATCCTCACGACCCGACGGGCGCCGTGCTCGTCAACCTGCTTCGGGGCAACCCTGAGCAGGAATGGACCTCACCCGGCTCCGAGGCCGTCACGACCATGACCGGGCTTCCGCTGGGCTTGGACGCGAGCCGTTCGTGGCGGGTCCGCAACTGGCAGCTCCGCACGGATACCGACGTGGATGCGGCGCTGGCCGCCGAGGCGCTGGGTTCGTCGACGGTCCTGCTGCGCGGCGACCCTGCCATCATCGACGACCCGACGGGCGTTCTCTACGTGATGGCCTCCGGGCTGACCCGGATGCGGTACGCGGCCGAGAGCCCGTCTGTCATCTGGACCTTCTCTGGTCCGGCGATCCGCGGTCCGCAGGCCCCGCCCGCCGTGTCCGCCCGCACGTATCAGGACGACCTCGACGAGGACCCCACCTACACGGCGTCGCTGGCCTCGTTCGCCACGTACCTGCTTCGGGTGCGCGGCTGATGTGGGCCACGGCTACCGGATGGCGCGAGGCGCTGTCCGGTCTGATCAGCGTGGACACGCAATGCGCGGTGTGGCTGGGCTCTGACGTGACTGTGCCGGATCTGGTCATCCAGTCGGGCTCCGTCACGCAGGAGTTGGCCGGCGACCAGGTGCAGACCACCGTCGCGCTCTCCGTGGCCGACCCGACGGGCGAGTTGTTCACGGGCTGGTCAGGCTCGCCGCTGGACGTGCTGGGCCATCGCGCCCGCATCACGACCACCGTGAGCGCCGGCGGCTGGTCCGAGACGTTGCCCGTGGGGACGATGCGGATCAACTCCATCCAGCCGCAGAACCGGGCACCGTGGCGGCTGTACGCCAAGACGGGCCAGTGGGTGCGCGGCGCGCAGACGCTGAGCCTGTCCTGTGGTGACCTGCTGGATCAGGTGGCCGATGAGCGCTTCCTGGCCCCGTCGCCGCCTGGCGCGCTGGCAACGATCGGTGCCGAGGTGCAGCGACTGACGGCCGGGATTGTGCCTGTGGGAACGTCTGTGTTGGCGCTCACCGCGTCGGTGCCGGCATCCGTGGCCTACGACGACGCCGACCGTCTGGGGACCGTGGTGGACCTCCTGCGGGTTGCTGACCGCATCCCCACGGTGGACCGCAACGGCGTGCTGCAGGCCATCCCCGCGACGGGCTCCGGCTCCGAGTGGCTGGTGCCCATGGATGCGCTCATCTCGGCCACCCCATCGGCTGACCGCTCCGAGCTCCGCAACGGCTGGGTCGTCACGTCCGAGACTGAGACCTCCGAACCGCTCCGAGGTCAGGCGCTGGAATCCGGCGTGCTGCGCTGGGGCGGCCCATTCGGTCGCGTGCCAGCGTTCCAGCACTCCCCGGTCCTGACGTCCAACGGCGCGTGCAGCACCGCCGCCCGCACGTTGCAGGCGAAGGACGCCGCATCCCGTCGCCGTCCGCTCACCGTGGACTGCGGCACCGATCCGGCTGTGGACGTGCTGGACACCGCCGTGATCGAGCTCCCCACGGGTCCCGTGTCTGGGCTCATCACCCGCATCAACCGGCCGCTGCATGGGCGCTCGATGACGCTGGATCTGTCCGTGGACTGGGAGGCGCTTCGTGGCTGACCTGACCGCCGCAACCCTGGCCCGCATCCCCGAGGCGATCGACGCGATCCCGGCCGTCGTGGAAACGGCTTCCCCGCTGACTGTGACCATCGACGGCGCCACCCATGCGGCCCTGTCGTGGATGGGCGTCTGGCAGCACGCGGCAACCGACCGGGTGCTGGTGATCCGTTCCCGTGGCCGTGTGGTCATCGTTGGCAGTCTCGCCACGCGCCCCACGTCCGCGATTGTGGGCTCCACCGGGTCTGGCCGGGCGACGGTCACCGACGACGGCGGGCGCACCATCTCCGGGCTCCCCTACGTCGGCACCGCTCCGGGCAACGGGACCCGCGTGGGCATCGTGTGGGGGCAGGACGGCGGCTACATCTCCGGCGTGCTGTCCGCGACCGTGGGCGGCGTCCCTGGCACTGTCGCCACCGTCGACCCCGACCCACCCGAGCTCCCCGGCTCCAGCGAGTCCGGCACGTCCATTGCCCCCGCAGTCGCATCGGCAACGGCGCGCTCCGGGGCATGGCGCACCGACGGCACCACACCGCCGCGCTACGCCATGCAGGGCCACTGGACCAGCGGCAGCACGGCTGACAACTCCGGCTTCTGGTTCTACGGCCACGGCCTTGTGGTGGCAGGTGCAACCGCGAGTGGCGTCGGCTCCATCCGACTCAAGCGCGACTCCGCGACGGGCATGTCCACCGCCGCCAACATCTACCTGGCCCGGCACGGCGCGCACACCAAGCCCGGCTCACCGCCCGCCCTGATCGGCTCCGCGGTCCTCATCGGCTCGCTGCGCTACGGGCAGACGGGCACCTTCGCCTTGCCTGCTGGCTTCGCTCAGGACCTGCTGGACGGCACCGCTGGCGGCGTCGCGATCTCCTACGCGGGCACCACCCATTACGCGGCCCTCACCGGCCCATCGGTGGACCCGTCCGCCGCGCTCATCTCCCTGCCCTACACGCGAGAGGCCTAAAACCCATGGCAACCACGAACTTCGGATGGACGACCCCCGCACTGGGCTCGGCCAACAACGTGCCATCGGACCTCGCGTCGCTGGCCACCCAGATCGACACCACCATGGCGCCCTACGTCACCAACACCATCCGCATCGGCGGCGTCGACTACGCCGCCTCGGGGGGCTGGGCCACTGAGACGCTGGGCGCACCTGCCGCCACCTACTCCACGTCCATCTACGTCTGGACGCTCACCAAGACGCTCCCCTACACGCCCCCCGCTGGCTACACGTTCGCCGTGTCGTGCGTGTCCAGCAACGGCTACACCGTCGCCTCCTATGCGGGAGGCGGGCAGGTGCGCGTCATCACCATCGCGAACAGTTCGCCGACGATTCGCCTGGTGTGGCAGCTGGTGAAGATCTAGACATGCCGCCCGAGCTCTGGCAGGTGATCGCCGTGGGCGCATCCGGGCTCACCGCGTGGGTGGCGTGGGTGAAAGCCGTCGCCCCCGCCTTCCGCTGGGCATCGTCCACCAAGGACAAGCTCGACGACTTCTTGGGTGAGCCCGAGCGCCCCGGCGTACCCGCCCGGCCCGGCGTGATGGCCCGCCTCCAGAAGTACGACGAGCGCATCGAGGGCATGACCACGGCGCTGGGCGAGCACGCCGAAGTGCTGGCGAAGGTCAAGTACCACGTGATGCCGAACAGCGGTCAGAGCGCCTACGACAAGCTCGGCGAGAAGATCGACGAGCTGGCCGAATCGGTGGTGCAGGTCGCCGACACGCAGGGGCATCTGGCTCGATCCCAGCTCGAGGTTGCGGGCGCCGTGGACCGGCTCCGGGCGGACAAGGAGCGCGCCCATGACAAGATGCTGCGCCGCCTCGGACGGCTGGAGCTTCACCGCGGCGAAGAGTCGTGACCGTGGACCCGGCTGCGGCTGTCGCGCAGGCCGATCGGGCCCGACGCGCCGAGGCCGAGGCGGACCGGCTCCACCGCTGGATCGCCGACGGCTGCCCACCCCCGCCACCCGCGCGCCCGTGGTGGTCACCGCCCGCGCCCTATCGAGAGGATTCCCCATGGGAGACGTGATCGAGTACGTCGTGATCAGGGGGCGGCGCTACTGCGCCTGCTCCGTCGCGGTGCTGGAGATGGCCGAGGCCGGATTCAAGAAGGCGGGCATCATCCCCCGCTCTGCCTCGATTCACGACTACGTAACGCAGGGCGGCTATCGCGCTGGCGCCACCGCCGCATCGAAGGGCTCCCACGATCGCGGCGGCGTCCATGACGTGAGCTACTCGCTCGTGGACTCCGACGCCAAGCAGCGGATCTGGGATCAGGCCGGGGCGGTGGGCTGCCGTCGCCGCTCCTGGGAGTTCACCAGCACCGACACCCCAGACCACGGCCACATCATCGCCGTCGGCTGCCCGCACCTGGCCAAGCTGGCCGCCGAGCAACTGGCCGAGATCCGCGCCGGCGGGGACGGCATGGCTGGCACCCGCAAGTGGGGTGGCCCCACCCCGTCATTCACGCCGTGGAGCACCCGCTATGCGGCATTCAAGGCACGACAGGAAGAGGACGACATGCCCACACCATCTGAGATCGCCGCCGCCGTCTGGGGCGCGACGTTCGGCTCCGCTGACGACACCGCCGGGGCGCGACTGGCTCGCGTCACGATCGCCTCCGAAGCTGCCGCGAGCAACACGCGCCCCATCGCCCGCGGCGGGGCGGAGGTCCCGCTCCGTCAGGAGGTGGCCGACGCCAAGACCATGCTGCTCACGCAGGCGGGCGAGCTCGCCGGACTCCGCGAGGCGCTGGCGCAGATCACCGGTGGCGGGGTGGACCTGGCCGCGATCACGGCCGCATCGAAGCTGGGTGTGGAGCAGGGTCTGGCCGGCGCTCAGGTGGTCATCGACTTCGAAGGTGGTGCGGCATGACCGATCAGAAGCGCGCCGCGCTGTACGCCGTCCTTGCCGCCATCACCGCGCTGATTGTGGCCTACGGGCTCATCACGCAGGACGAGGCCGCGCTGTGGGCGGCCCTCGTCAAGACCGTGATCGACGCGGCTGCACTCCTGCTGGCCCGCTCCAACGTGCCCAGCGTGATCGCCAAGCGCGCGGCTCCCACCGAGTGATGCTGAGCCTCGATGTTCCCGACGAGCTCGACGGCGCCGACCATGCCGCGCTGCTGGTTGCCGTCGACGAGCACCTCCGCGCCGTCTACCAACTCCGGGCGCGGCTGGAAACGCTCGCCACTGCCGCGACCCGCGCCGACGAGAACGCGGCCGCGGTGCTCGCAGCGCTGGGCGTCACCCCCGGCCGACCCTGGCGCCAACCGCTGGGCGCGTTCGACGCGTACCCCATCGGCTCGACCGTGACCATGGGCGGCAAGCTGTGGCGCTCCATCCTCCGCGCCAACGTGTGGGCGCCGGGCGTTACGGGCTGGACCGACGAGGGCCCCGCGGAACCGGCTCCCGCACCCGAGGCGCTCGCATGGACCGCAGGCGAAACGGTGACCGCCGGCGACCTCCGCACCTACTTGGGCATCACCTATTCCTGCGTCACCCCCCACACCACACAAGCCGGGTGGATTCCGCCCCTCGTCCCCGCCCTCTGGGCACTCGTCTAAGGAGCACCATGGCCTATCCCGCGTCTGTCATCACGCGCACCTGCACCGTCGGCGGCTCTGCTGCTGTCGAGTCCGGCACCGACCTCGTGCTGTCCGTGTCTATCGAGGCGTCGCGCGGCCTGATCCGCGACGGCGAGCGGATGCCCTCCAGCCCCGAGGTCAAGACGAGCACGGCGGGCGGCGAAGTGTCGTTCGACCTGCCTGTGTCGGATCAGTCCGGCTACCGCGACGAGGCGACCGGCATGGTCATCGACGTGTCCGCACCCGGCTCGCACACGCACACCTACACCGCGACCATCACCACC
>Ga0075156_10000948_pt1 | contig 15467 bp, 10 predicted proteins | sample JI81AbrownDNA_FD_70966 | JGI IMG/M metagenome (GOLD analysis project Ga0075156, IMG submission 70966) | Wastewater effluent complex algal communities from Wisconsin, to seasonally profile nutrient transformation and Carbon sequestration -... | ecosystem: Engineered > WWTP > Effluent > Algae...
CCGTGTGCTCGTGCAATGGGGAGATCACATCGTCAGCTATGCCAAGTCCGGTGGTGACCGGCGCGACCTCGGGCAGGGACTCGGCCCGCGGTTCTCGCCGGATGCCAAGAAGATCGCTTTTCACTCGGCGGAGACCTCTAAATGATGAACGCCAATGGCACCGGCAAGACGAGGGTGACCAGTGGCCCGCGCAAGGACCTCAACCCGGCCTGGGCGCCGGACGGCAAGCGCATCGTCTTCTTCAGCGCCCCCACGGCCACGAAGACTTCCCGGTCGCTGTCGGTGCTCACCCTGGCCACCGAGCAGGTCAAGGCGCTGACCCGTGCCGATGACGGCTGTGCCTTCGACCCGATCTGGGCCGCAACCGGGCGCATTGTCGTCTATGTCGACCAGTGCCCCCCCGGCGGTGGCTCCTCATCCGCGAGCGTCCGCAAGGTCGACACCACGACCGGCGTGGTGAGCACGATCATCCCGGTCGGCGGGCTGCTGATGGGGGGCCAGAAGTTCGGGCTCTCCGGCTTTAGCCGCCCGGACATCACGCCCGATGGCACCAAGATCACCTGGCGGGCCGAGAGCCTCGAGGGCACCGAGGACGGGGGAGTGGCGCTGAGCAGTCTGACCGGGACGGGCAGCCGATGGGTGTCCTTCGATCTGTACTGGGACTATGCCGGCGATCCGATCATCTCGCCCGACGGCAAGACGATCATCTTCGGCTATGGCAATGACAACGACCAGATCGACTCAGCGTGCCTCACCTCGCCGTGCGCCGGCTTCTATCTCGACCCACCGGACGTGTGGGCCAGCCCGGCCGATTGGGGCCGCGGCTGAGCCGGGTCAGCCACGCCACGCCTGGGTGAAGTCGGCGTGCTGACGCACCCAGGCGTGCATGGCAATGCCCGCCGCGATCGAGGCATTGATCGAGCGGGTCGAGCCGAATTGCGCGATCGCGAAGGTCGCCTGGCAGGCATCCCGGGCTCCGGCACTGAGACCCGGGCCTTCCTGGCCGAAGAGAAAGCACACGCGCTGCGGCAATTGCGCATCCTCCAAATGCAGCGAGCCGGGCAGATTGTCCACGCCCCAGAGCGCGACGCCGCGCTTGCCGAGATAGTCGGCTAGCGCCGGGGCGTCGGGGTGATATCGCAGGTGTTGATATCGGTCGGTGACCATGGCGCCGCGCCGGTTCCAGCGCCGGTTGCCGACGATGTGCACCTCGGCGGCCAGGAAGGCATTGGCGGTGCGGATGATCGTGCCGATATTGAAGTCGTGCTGCCAGTTCTCGATGGCGACATGGAAGCCGTGCCGGCGCTGGTCGAGATCGGCGACGATCGCCGCCATCGTCCAATAGCGATAGCGGTCGACCACATTGCGCCGGTCGCCCTCGCGCAGGAGTTCCTCGTCATACACCTCGCTGCCGGGACCGCTCGGCCAGGGCCCCGCCCAGGGGCCGAGGCCCACTTCCGCCGGTCCGTGCGGCATGGGGTCGTATGGCGCCCGCGGCTGCGGCTCGGTCGGCTCACTCGGTCGCGCGGTCACCGCGTCATTATCGGTGCCTAGCTCGCGGGAAGAAGGCTGTCGGTGGCAACGTTTACCGTTCTCATATGCGTCCCAAGACCGAACTGAAGCGCCGGGTGGCCCCCTTTGACGTGGTCTCCGACTTCGAGCCGAGCGGTGATCAGCCGCAGGCCATCACCGATCTCGCCCAGCGCGTGCGCGCCGGCGAGCAGAATGTCGTGCTCCTCGGCGCCACCGGCACCGGCAAGTCGGCCACGACGGCCTGGCTGATCGAGCAGGTGCAGCGCCCGACGCTGATCATGGCCCCCAACAAGACGCTGGCGGCCCAGCTCGCCAACGAGTTCCGTGAGCTGCTGCCCAACAATGCCGTCGAGTATTTCGTCTCCTATTACGACTACTACCAGCCCGAGGCCTATGTGCCGCAGACGGACACCTATATCGAGAAGGACTCCTCGATCAACGACGAGGTCGAGCGGCTACGCCACAGCGCGACCAACTCCCTCCTCACCCGCCGCGATGTCGTCGTGGTCGCCTCCGTCAGTTGCATTTATGGCCTCGGCACCCCGCAGGAGTATGTCGATCGGATGGTCCCGCTGCGCGTCGGGGAGGCTCTCGATCGAGACGACCTGCTCAAAAAGTTCGTCATGATGCAGTACACCCGCAACGACCTCGCGTTCACCCGCGGGACCTTTCGGGTGCGCGGCGACACGGTCGAGATCATCCCGGTCTATGAAGAGCACGCCATCCGGATCGAGTTCTTCGGGGACGAGATCGAGCGGATCTATACCTTGCACCCGCTCACCGGCGAGATCATCCGCGAGGAGACGGAGATGTATGTCTTCCCCGCCACGCACTATGTCGCCGGGCCGGAGCGCATGGAGCGGGCGATCTCCGGCATCGAGCGCGAGCTGGCAGACCAATTGGCGACCTTCGAGAAGCAGGGCAAGCTGCTGGAGGCGCAGCGGCTGCGCATGCGCACGACCTATGACATCGAGATGATGCGCCAGATCGGCTCGTGCAGCGGCATCGAGAACTACTCGATGCACATCGATGGCCGCGAGCGCGGGTCCGCGCCCAACTGCCTCCTGGACTACTTCCCCGAGGACTTCCTCCTCGTCATCGATGAGTCCCACCAGACCGTGCCGCAGATCGGGGCCATGTATGAGGGGGATATGTCGCGCAAGCGCACCCTCGTCGATCACGGTTTCCGGCTGCCAAGCGCCATGGACAACCGGCCGTTGATGTGGGAGGAGTTCCTCGACCGGATCGGCCAGACGGTCTATCTCTCGGCGACGCCGGGCAACTATGAGATCGCCAAGGCCGATGGCGTGGTCGAGCAGGTCATCCGCCCGACCGGATTGATCGATCCCGAGGTCATCCTCAAGCCCACCCGGGGTCAGATCGATGATTTGCTCGAGCAGATCAACCTCCGCGCCGCCCGCAACGAGCGAGTCCTGGTGACCACCTTGACCAAGAAGATGGCCGAGGATCTCACCGACTATCTCTTGGAGCGCGGAGTTCGGGTGCGCTATCTGCACTCAGACATCGACACCCTGCGCCGCGTGGAGCTGCTGCGCGAATTGCGGATGGGTGAGTACGACGTGCTCGTCGGGATCAACCTGCTGCGCGAGGGCCTCGACCTGCCGGAGGTGTCCCTGGTCAGCATCCTCGACGCGGACAAGGAAGGCTTCTTGCGCTCGGCCCGGTCCTTGATCCAGACCATCGGCCGCGCGGCCCGCAATGTCTCCGGGCAGGTCCACATGTATGCCGATCAGCTCACCCCCTCCATGCAGGAGGCGATCGAAGAGACCAACCGCCGCCGCGAGAAGCAACGTGCCTACAACGCCGAGCACGGCATCGACCCGCAACCCTTGCGCAAGAAGATCGCCGATATCACCGACCTGCTCGGCCGCGAGGACGCCGACACTGACACGCTGCTCGGGTCTGGTCGCTCGCAGACACGCGGCACCCGCGGTGCCGGCCGTGGCGGCCGGGGTGCCATGCTCGCCGACACCGGCCAGGTGGCGACGATCAAGGGCCTGCCCGCCAGTGATCTCGCCAACCTCATCCAGGAGTTGACCGAGCAGATGCACACGGCTGCGGCCGAGTTGAAGTTCGAAGTCGCGGCACGGCTGCGCGATGAGGTCAAGGATCTGAAGAAGGAATTGCGCCAGATGTCGGAGGCGACGCGATGAGCCTGACGCCCGAGCAGATCCGCGATTATGCCCTCGGCAAGCCGGGTGCCTATCTCGACGAACCGTGGGAGGGCGATCACGTCGCCAAGGTCGTGGAGAAGATCTTCGTCTTCGGCATCGGGCACCCCGGCATCGGCGTCAAGTGCGGCGCCAGCCGGGCCGAGGCCGACGAATGGCTCCTGCAATATCCGCAGGATGCCTCCGTGATGGCCTATATCGGCCGCAACGGTTGGAACACCCTCACAATCGGCGGTGCCATCCCCGACGCGGAGATCCTGGAAGCGATCGACACCTCATACGAACTCATCGTCGGCAAGCTGCCGAAGTCCAGGCGTCCGAGGTGATGCTCACGGCGTGAGGACCTGCGAGATCGTGCTGAGCTGGAGCCCGCGTTCCCGAAGCGCAGGGACGATCGTGGTCAGGGCCTCGCCGGTGTGATAGCCCCCGAGGTGGGCGAGCACGATGGTGCCGGCCTTCGGGGTGGGGGAGAGCACGGCTTCGATGATGTCCCCCGTCGTGGTCTCGGGATCCCAATCGGCGGTGTCCCGGCTCCACATCATCGTCTTCGGATAGCCGACAGAGGCGGCAAGCGCGCCGACCCGGGCGTCGGTTGAGCCGAAGGGCGGGCGCCAGTATGGCCGCACGGGCATACCGGACAGGCGGCGCAGGACGACTTCGGCGTCGCTGAGTTCGGAGCGGACGAAGGAATCGGTCATCGCGCGCTGGCACGGCGCAGTGCTCGGTGACCCGCCGCCACCCCGCACCAGGTCGCAGTGGTGGACCGTGTGATTGCCGATCTCGAAGAGTTCCGGGTGCGCGGCGATCAGCGCCATCACCTCACGCCCTTCGGTGGTGTCGGCCATAACGGACGTCGGGAAGAATGTGGTGCACACCTGATTGGCGATCAGATAGCGCACGATGTCCGCCGCCCCTTCCATCCGGCCGCCCATGTCGAGGGTGAACGCGACCTTGCTGCCGGTGGCCGGTCCCGCGGCAATGACCTCGGGGCGGGCCTCCGTCGGCGGTTGGCCGGACCAGCACACGCCGAGGTCGCGCTGGACGAACCGGGCGATATCGGCGGGCACCGAATCGGTCCCTCCGAGCAGGTATGCCGTGTCGGGCCCCATCCGGGTCAGTTCGGCGCTGGTCCCGGGAGGCAGGATGGCGCCCCGAGAGAGCAGGATCGGACCCCGGGTCAGCACGGCGGCGGCGCTGCCGGCCAGGGCGTCCGGGAAGTTGGCGCCGGTGGCGACCATGAGCGCGGGGCGGGCGGCGCCGAAGAAGCGCGCGGAGATGGCCAGTGCGGTGGCATAGCGGTCGCTACCCCAGACCCGCTCGGTCGGGGCGATCCGGGTCAGGGCCGTGAGGACCTCCGGCCGGACCGAGGTGGGGCCACCGAGCAGGATGATCCGCTTGGGGGCGAGGCGGCGCAGCTCTGCCTCGGTCGCGGCGGGGACCGTGTCCGGCTCGGTGAGCAACATGGGGGAGCCCTCGACGGCGGCTGCCGCCCCACCGGTGAGTCCGTCCGGCCAGACCCGGCCCGAGGCGACATATGCCGTGCGCACCGGGCCGGGGAAGCCGAGGGCGCTCGCGCGTGCGGCAACGTCGAATCGGGTGTCCCCGCTGATCCGGCTGGCCCCCTCGTCGGTCCAGCGGTTGCTGAGCTCATACATCACGGCGTCGCTGATCGTGGCCGGGCCGCCCAGCACCTGAATCTCCGACGGTCGCAGGCGGTCCAGCTCCGAGGCTGTCGCGGCCGGGACGCGATCGCGGGTCACAAAGAGCACGGGCGCACCCTTGGCCGCGGCATAGGGACCGGCGGCGATGCCATCGGCATACGCCTCGCCGCTCGCGATCACGACGAGCCGCTCGCCTGGGGCGAAGAATTCGCGACTGATGGCCGCCGCCGCGGCATACCGATCGCTGCCGGCGAGGCGCTCGATCCGGAAGTCCAGCGCGCCCGCTGTTGCTACCGATGGGCTCGGCCCGGTGTCGGGCAGTGATGTGGCGCCCGAACCCAGCCCAAGCACGACCGCCGAAGCGGCGACCATGCTCAGGGCACTGCGTCCCGCGAATCCGACCATGACAGCTTCCCTTCTCCCGATCTGGGTATTCCACGCGCGGCGCCCCCTGGCGGTTGACTCGAACGGCGAGATAGACCCTCGCCCCGATTCTGTCCGAGCGTCCTTTTCTGCGACACTGGTCCCCGGCACACGGGTGCGCAGCACCCCACGGAGGGAGTATCCCGACACGCCAGCCTCGTCATCACGGCCTACCGGCCCGGGGCGGCGGCCCGCTCGCGCGGGTGGGAGAGACTTCGGACTGACCTTCTTCATGTCCGAAAGGGGCCCCTTTTGACCCAGGTCTTCGCCGCCGCGAACGCCACCGAGCTCGACCTGCCGGCGTGGGTGTGGTACCTCACGATTGGCATCGCCGTGGCCGTGCTGGTCTTCGACGTCATCTGGATTGCGCGCAATCCGCACCGGCCGAGCACCAAGGAACTCGTCGTCGCGCTGAGCGTCTATATCGGCGCGGCCGTGGCCTTCGGGATCGGCCTGTTCATCATGAAGGGCGGCAAACTCGCGGGCGAGTTCTATGCCGGCTGGCTCACCGAATACAGCCTGAGTATCGACAACCTCTTCATCTTCCTGCTGATCATGGCGAACTTCGCGGTCCCAGCGCGCTACCAGCAGTTCGCGTTGATGATCGGCATCATCATCGCCATCATCCTGCGCGGCCTGTTCATCTGGGCGGGCGCCGCAGCGATCAACAACTTCTCGTGGGTGTTCTACATTTTCGGCGCCTTCCTCATCTATACCGCGTGGAAGCTCGTCGGTTCGGGTGAGTCGGACGACGATGAGTATGAAGAAAACAAGTTCATGAAGTTCGTCGAGAAGCGCATCCCGTCGACGAAGGAGTACCACGGCACCTCGCTCTTCGCGAAGGTGGGAGGCAAGCGCCTGGCCACGCCGATGCTCTTCGTCATCCTTGCGCTTGGCACCACCGATCTGCTCTTCGCTCTCGACTCCATCCCGGCCATCTACGGCCTGACCAAGGAGCCGTATATCGTCCTGGTCGCCAATCTGTTCGCCCTGATGGGCCTGCGCCAGCTGTACTTCCTGCTCGGCGGCCTTCTGCAGAAACTGGTTTATCTCTCGATCGGCCTGGCCGTCTTGCTGGCCTTCATCGGCGTCAAGCTGCTGCTGCACGCGCTGCACACCAACGAATTGCCGTTCATCAATGGCGGCGAGCATTTTGAGGTGCCAGAGATCCCGATCGCCGTGTCGCTCGGCGCGATCGTTGTCATTCTCGGTGTCACGACCATCGCCAGCTTGTGGAAGTCCAAGCGGGACGCCCAGCTGGAGGCGTGAGTCCCCTCCGCTGATGTGCTGACTGCCCCGGCCACGTCTGTGGTCGGGGCGGAGGCACCTCTCGCCTCAGGTCGCCGCCGCCTCCGCGGGATCCTTCTCCGTGCCCGCGCTCATGATCAGGACGCTGGCTCCAACCACCAGGGCCATTCCGAGCAGTTGTATGCCGTGCAGCCGCTGCCCGAGGATCACCAAGCCGGCGAGTGCCGCGACGGCCGGCTCGAGGGAGAGCAGGATCCCAAAGACCGCAGCGCTCATGCGCCGCAGGGCGATCAGTTCGAGGGAGTAGGGCAGCAGGGAGGACAGGATGGCGATCCCCAGGCCCTTGACCAGCAGGCTCGGGCTCGAGTCGCCGACGGTTATCAGGCCGAAGGGCGACACCACGATGGTCGCGATGAGCATCGCGATCGCGAGGCCGTCGAGCTTGGGGAAGGCGGCACCGGTGCGCCCGCTGAAGATGATGTATGCCGCCCAGCACCCCCCAGCGGTCAGCGCCAGCAGGATTCCGGTCCAGTTCAACTCGCTGAGGGGGGAGCTGAACGCTTCGGAGATCATTACCACGCCGAGCGCCGCCCCCAGCACCGCCAGGAAGTCCTTGGGCCGCCTCGACAATGCGGTGGCCAGCGCGAGCGGCCCGATGAACTCGATCGTCACGGCCACTCCGATCGGCAAGTGAGCGAGCGAGCCATAGAAGGCGAAGTTCATCAGCCCGAGGGCGAACCCAAAGGCGATGACCGTCGCCCAGTCTCGGCGTGAGTAGCCGCGCACCCGTGGCCGGACGACGGCGAGCAGCACGACCGTCGCGAAGAGCAAGCGCATCGTGACCGACCCCGCCGCCCCAATCACCGGAATCAGCGTCGCCGCCAGTGCCCCGCCAAACTGCACCGACACGATGCCGGCGAGCACCAGCGCGGGCGCGGGGACCCGTTCGAGCGTCGGCACGCAGGGCAGGCTATCCGCCCCCAGAAAGGGGACGGGCGCTGGCTTGCACTTTCGGGGCCCGATATGACATATTCTCGGTGGGGCCGCACCGCTCATGGGGGAAGCGAACCGGGGGTGGGAACCTGACCAGCCACGAGCGGCCGACCCTCCAGTTCGGTGAGATCGGTGGTGTGATGGTTGTCTTCGAGGTCCGGAACGCTCCCGCTCTCCGGGGGCTCGTCGTCTTCGTCAGCCTCTTGGCGCTCCTGCTCGTGGTTCCCGGCGTGTCGAACGCGGCGGACAACGTCGGCCCGGCTCCCGTCAAGTCCCTCACGGCGACCGGCAGCACCACGCGGATCTATCTCAACTGGGCCGACAACACCGAGCGGGATCTCGCCGGCTACCACGTCTACCGTTCCGAACGCAGCGACGGCGGCTTCCGCAGGCTGACCAGCGTCCTCCGGAAGATCTCGGACTACCCCGACCTCACGGCCCCGGCCGGGCTGCGCTCCTACTATCGAGTCGTCGCGGTCGACCGCAGCGGCAACGCCTCGCGCATCGTGTCCATCTCCGCGATCCGCAGGGACACCACGCGGCCGGCGACGCCCATCGGCCTGACCGCGGCGCGCACGGAGTCCGGGGCGCTGCTGACCTGGGTCCCGAACACCGAGCCGGACCTCTCCCTCTACCGCCTGACGCGCGCGACCACCCCCGCCGGTCCATTCACCTGGGTGGCGCGACTGGACCGGGGGGCCACCAGCTATCTGGACACCGCCGCCGCCGCGGGTACCGGCTACTACTACCGGCTGGTCGCCGTCGACCTCAGCGGCAATGCCTCCGCGCCCGCGACCGCGACCCTGGTCGCGCCGGATCTGACGCCGCCGGCCCCGGTGAGCTCCCTGACTGCCACGGGCACCGTCGCCGACGTCACTCTCGACTGGGCGGACAGCACCGAAGCCGACCTCGCGGGCTATCGCGTCTATCGCGCCGACGCGTCGGACGGGCCGTTCAGCCCGATTGGGGACGGCCTCGTGACGGCCTCCGGCTACCAGGACACCACCGCACTCCCGCGCACCCCCTACTGGTACCGCGTCACCGCTGTCGACCTGGCCGGCAACGAATCCGCGCCGGTCACGGTCGAGGGCACGCGGCTCGTCGGATACGACCCGATCCCCGGCGCCGATCTGACGGTCGCGCCGGACGGCAGCGGCGACATGCTCACCATCGCCGAGGCGCTGGCCGCGGCGACCGGCACCGAGCCATTCGTCATCGGCATCCGCCCCGGGACCTATCCCGAGTCCTTCACGATCACCCGCCCCAACCTGACCCTGCTCGGCGCGGGAGCCGCCCCAGGTGACGTCGTCATCACCGACGACAAGTCCGCGGGCACCCTCAAACCGGACGGCACCCCATACGGCACCACCGGCAGCGCCACGGTGACGGTCCGAGCCAATGACGTCACGGCCCGGAATCTGACCATCGAGAACGCCTACGTCGAGACGGGCACCGGCAACGAGCAGGCCGTGGCGCTGAAGACCCAGGGCGACCGGCTGGTCTTCGACGCTGTGCGGCTGCTCGGCGATCAGGACACGCTGTATGCCGATTCACCCGCGCCCGGGGTGCTGGCGCGCTCGTACTACGTGAACAGCTATGTCGAGGGGGATGTCGACTTCGTCTTCGGCCGCGGCACCGCCGTCTTCGACCGCTCCACGCTCTTCGCGAGCACCCGGCAGAACCCGAGCAACAATGGCTACTTGACGGCGGCCAGCACGGACATCAGCCTGCCCTACGGCTTCCTGATCACCGACAGCACGGTGCTCAGCGACGCCCCGCCCAAGAGCTTCCACCTCGGCCGGCCGTGGCAGCCCAGCGGCGACCCCAGCGCCATCGCCCAGGTCGTCATCCGCGACACGGTGCTGCCGGAGGCGATCAAGGACGCGCCGTGGACCGATATGACGAGCGCCTTTTCGTGGCGGGACGCGCGCTTGTTCGAGTACCGCAACTCCGGGCCTGGCGCCGGGATCAACCCCGACCGGCCGCAGCTGACCGACGCGCAGGCGCTGCGGTACACGAAGTGGACCTATCTCGCCGGCAGCGACGGCTGGAATCCGACAGGCCAGGAGCCGCCCGCGGACATCACGGCACCCGCGGCGCCGACGGGGCTGGGCGGCACGCCCGGGGACAGCACGGTCACCCTCGCCTGGGACGCCGTGACCGAGCCGGATCTCGCCGGGTATCACGTCTATCGGGACACCGGGACCATCGGCGAGGTCGAGTTGACGATGGCGAACCGGCTGACCGATGCGCTGGTCACCGAGACGGGATTCGTCGACAGGACGGCCGCCAATGGCACAACCTACCGCTATGTGGTGACCGCCTCGGATCGCACCGGCAACGAATCGCCCGCCTCGACGATCGTCACCGCAGCGCCGACGGGCGTGCCCCTGCCGCCACACGACATTCTCGTGGCCGCGGACGGCACCGGCCAGTTCACGAGCGTCCAGGCGGCCCTGGCGGCCGCGCCCGCCGGCACCGCCGGTGACCCGACCGTCATCGCGATCAAGCCGGGGTTCTACCGGGAACTGATCACGGTCAACCGCAACTACATCACGCTGATCGGGACCAGCGGCACGGCATCGGAGATCGTGCTCAGCTATGACAACGCTGCCGGGACGCCGAATCCGGACGGCACCGGGCCCTATGGCACCGGGCGGAGCCAGAGCGTGCTCATCTCGGGATCGAATGTGACGGTGCGGGATCTGACGATCGAGAACGCCTTCGACGAGGCGGCGCACGATTACTCCTCAGAGCAGGCGGTCGCGCTGAAGACGACCGGTGACCGGCTGGTCTTCGACAATGTGCGGCTGCTGGGCAACCAGGACACGCTGCTGGCCGACTCGCCGAGTCCTGGTCGGGTGGCGCGGGCCTACTACGTCGACTGCTATGTCGAGGGCGATGTCGATTTCATCTTCGGTCGCGGCACCGCCGTCTTCGACGCCTCCCAGATCCATGCGCTGTCCCGCGGGTCGAGTTCGAACAACGGCTATATCACCGCGGCCAGCACCGCCGACACCAATCCACACGGCTTCCTCATCGTCGACAGCACCATCACCAGCAATGCCCCGGCCGGCACCTTCTCCCTCGGCCGTCCATGGCGCGGCTGGAGCGACGGCTACACTGAGGGCGGCGTGGTCCACAACAGTCGTGGCCAGGTGACCATCCGGGACACCGCGCTCCCCGACGCGATCCGGGTCGCGCAGCCGTGGGCCGATATGGCACCGAATGTGTGGACCGACGGCCGCTTCTTCGAATATTGGAACACCGGCCCCGGTGCCACGATCAACGACAACCGTCCACAGCTGTCGCCGGAGCAGGCACTCGAGGCGACCCCCGCAGGCTACCTCGCCGGCACCGACGGCTGGAACCCGGCCGGCTGACGCGACCCTGGCTCACCTTCACCAGCCGCGCTCGAGCCACTCCTGAAGGTGCGGGCGTTCGGCGCCGAGGGTGGTGTCGGCGCCGTGGCCGGGGTAGACGATCGTCCGGTCGTCATAGACGTCGAAGATTCGCTCGGTGACATCGGCATAGAGCGAGTCGAAGTTTTGGCCCGGCAGCTTGGTGTTGCCGACACCGCCCGGGAAGAGGGCGTCTCCGGTGAAGAGGTGGACCCGGTTGCCGTCGGACGCATCCGTGTAGGCCAGCGCGACCGACCCGGGCGTGTGCCCACGCAAATAGACGACATCCACAGCGATCGACCCGGCCTGAATGCGGTCGCCCTGCTGCAACCGGACCTCCGGCGCCACTGGGAGCGCGTCGGCGTCGTCCTCACCGGCATACGTCCGCGCACCCGTCACGGCGGCAACCTCGGCCAGTGCCCGCACGTGATCCCAGTGCTGGTGCGTCGTGATCAACGCATCGAGTCCCTTCCCGCCCTCGGCAATGAACTCGAGGACCCGCGGCGCATCGTCGGCTGCGTCGATCAACACCTGCGATCCATCGCGATGCGTCAGCAGATAGACGTTGTTGTGCATCGCCGACACCGACATCTTGCGGATCGTGACCTCACCGGCTTCGCGAGCCTGGCTCGGCCCGCCCGGGGTGACAACGCCGTCATAGGTGCTCATCGGACCTCGCTTTCATCCGGCTTTACGGGCCCGGCGGGCGGCGGCTGCAGCCGCCTTCGACACCTCAGCCTTCGCCGGGACGGTGGTCTTGGGTGCCGCGGCAGCCTTGGCCGTGCGCGGCTTGGGTGCGGCGACCTTGGGTGCCGTCGTCTTCGCCGGCGCGGCAGTCCTGGTCGCGCTGGGCCGCCCGGTTGGCCGATCTGGCGTGCGGGCAGCCCGTTCTAGAACCGGCGCCAAGAATCGGCCGGTGTGTGAATCTGGTTGCGCCGCAACCTGTTCGGGCGTGCCCTCCGCGATCACCAAGCCGCCGCCGGAGCCGCCTTCGGGGCCCATGTCGATGATCCAGTCGGCATTCTTGATGACGTCGAGATTGTGCTCGATGACGATGACGGTATTGCCCTTGTCGACCAACCCCTGCAGGACGATCAGCAGCTTGCGGATGTCCTCGAAATGCAGACCCGTGGTCGGCTCGTCCAGGACGTAGATCGTCCGGCCGGTGGAGCGCTTCTGCAGTTCCGACGCGAGCTTCACCCGCTGCGCCTCGCCACCCGAGAGCGTCGTCGCGGGCTGGCCCAGGCGGACATACCCCAGCCCCACCGCATTAAGGGTCGTCATATGCCGCGCGATCGCCGGCACCGCGGCGAAGAACTCCTCCGCCTCCTCGATCGGCATATTGAGCACATCAGCGATCGTCTTGCCCTTGAAATGCACTTCCAGTGTCTCGCGGTTATAACGCGCCCCATGGCAGACCTCACACGGGACATAGACATCCGGCAGGAAGTTCATCTCGATCTTGATCGTGCCGTCACCAGAACATGCCTCGCAGCGTCCACCCTTGACGTTGAAGGAGAACCGGCCTTGCTGATAGCCGCGGATCTTGGCCTCAGTGGTGGTGGCGAACAGCTTGCGGATGTGGTCGAACACCCCCGTATAGGTCGCCGGATTGCTCCGGGGAGTGCGCCCGATCGGGCTCTGGTCGACGTGGACGACCTTGTCGAGATGCTCCAGACCGGTGACCGACTTGTGCCGCCCCGGCACGTGCCTGGCTCCGTTGAGCTTGTTGGCCAGCACGTTGTAGAGGATGTCGTTAACCAGCGTCGACTTGCCCGAGCCCGAGACACCAGTCACCGCCACGAACGTCCCCAGTGGGAACGACACCGTGACGTCATCGAGGTTGTGCTCCTTGGCTCCCACGACCTTGACCATGCGCTTCTTGTCGATCGGCCGCCGCACCGCGGGGGAGGGGATCTCCAACCGCCCGGATAGATACTTGCCGGTCAGCGATTCCTTGTGTTCGAGAAGACCCTTCACCGGCCCGCAATGCACCACGCGACCCCCGTGCTCACCGGCCCCGGGGCCGATGTCGACCACCCAGTCGGCCGTGGCGATGGTGTCCTCGTCGTGCTCGACCACGATCAGGGTGTTGCCGAGATCCCGCAGCCGCACCAAGGTCTCGATCAGCCGGTGGTTGTCGCGTTGGTGCAGACCGATCGACGGCTCGTCTAAGACATAGAGCACCCCGACCAGACCGGACCCGATCTGGGTCGCGAGCCGGATGCGCTGCGCCTCGCCGCCGGAGAGGGTGCCGGCCGGCCGGTCGAGGGACAGGTACTCCAAACCGACGTCGAGCAAGAAGCCGAGACGCGCGTCGATCTCCTTGATCACCCGCTCGGCGATCGCCCGTTCGCGCGGAGTGAAATCGACTGTCCCGAGGAAGCCCGCCGCTTGCTTGATCGAGAGCGTGGAGATGTCGGCGATCGAATGCCCGCCGATCAGCACGGCAAGTGATTCCGGCTTCAGGCGCGTCCCGCGGCAGGCGGGGCACGGCACCTCGCGCATGTACCCCTCATACCGCTCCCGGCTCCACTCCGAGTCGGTCTCGGCGTGCCGGCGCTTCACAAAGGGCACCGCGCCCTCGAAGCCGGTGCTGTATGACCGCTCGCGGCCATAGCGGTTGCGGTAGCGGACGTGGACCTTGTGGTTTTTGCCGTGCAGCACCGCCTGCTTGGCGCGCTCTGGCAGCGCCTTCCACGGCAGGTCCATTGAGAAGCTGAGGTCTTCGGCGAGGGCGGTCAAGACGCGCTGGAAATACTCGGCCGACCCGCTGCCCTGCCCCCACGGCGCGATGGCGCCCTCGGCGAGCGAGAGGTCTTCGTCCGGCACGATGAGCTCGGGATCGACTTCCAATTCGACGCCGATACCGGTGCACGTCGGGCAGGCGCCGAACGGGCTGTTGAATGAAAACGACCGTGGCTCAACCTCATCCATCGACAGCGGGTGGTCGTTGGGGCAGGCCATCCGCTCGGAGAAGCGTCGCTCGCGCGCCGGATCGTCGGCCGGCAGGTCGACGAACTCCACGACCAGCAAGCCCCCGGCCAAGCCCAGTGCGGTCTCGACCGAGTCGGTCAGGCGTCGCTTCGCTGAGCGCCCGGCCTCGCTGTCCCCGCTCTTGGCCACGAGGCGGTCGATGACAACATCGATCGTGTGCTTGATCTGCTTCTCGAGCTTCGGTGGGTCGGTCAGGTTGATGACCACCCCGTCGACGCGGGCGCGGGCATAGCCCTTGCTCTGCAGTTCACCGAAGAGATCGACATACTCACCCTTGCGGGCGCGCACCACCGGCGCGAGCACCTGGAACCGGGTGCCCTCCGGCAACTCCAGCAGCCGGTCGACGATTTGCTGCGGCGACTGCTTGGTGATCGGCTCCATACACACCGGGCAGTGCGGCCGGCCGGCGCGGGCGAAGAGCAGGCGGAGGTAGTCATAGACCTCGGTGATCGTGCCCACCGTGGACCGCGGGTTGCGGTTCGTCGACTTCTGATCGATCGAGACCGCGGGGGAGAGGCCCTCGATGAAGTCGACATCGGGCTTGTCCATCTGCCCGAGGAACTGCCGCGCGTAGGCCGACAGAGACTCGACATAGCGCCGCTGGCCCTCGGCAAAGATGGTGTCGAAGGCGAGGGAGGACTTCCCCGAACCCGACAGGCCGGTGAAGACCACGAGGCTGTCGCGGGGCAACTCGATGGAGATGTCTTTGAGGTTGTGCTCGCGCGCGCCCCGCACGATCAACTGGTCGTGCAGGCGGCTCCCCGAGCCCCGCGTAGTAGCGCTTTTCGTCACGCCCGCCATCGTATGTCGCCCCACCGACAGTGTTCTCTTGTCGCAGTTCCTCCTCCGGCTCGGCGGGGCAGCTCGTGCCTCGCCACCCCGTCTCCCCAGCATCGTCACCACGACGGATGTTCTCTTGGTCGCAGTTCCTCCTCCGGCTCGGCGGGGCAGCTCGTGCCTCGCCACCCCGTCTCCCCAGCATCGTCACCACGACGGATGTTCTCTTGGTCGCAGTTCCT
>Ga0075156_10000950_pt1 | contig 15463 bp, 16 predicted proteins | sample JI81AbrownDNA_FD_70966 | JGI IMG/M metagenome (GOLD analysis project Ga0075156, IMG submission 70966) | Wastewater effluent complex algal communities from Wisconsin, to seasonally profile nutrient transformation and Carbon sequestration -... | ecosystem: Engineered > WWTP > Effluent > Algae...
CAAAAGACGGAACAGCTATCGGGTTAATTAATGCCGGAGATGTCGGGCATGTCGCGGTTTACGCAGATGAAATGTTTTTCACTAACTATGAAATAGCAACCGGTAACGCAAAGAACAGACGAATTCAGAACGCTTCGGTCACGCGCTATAACCTGAACTCACTGATATTTTCAAACAGTTCAACCGGGTTCCTTCCTGAGCAAAAGAGCTGGGCGCTTGGGTATGCATTCAAGCAATACATGTATAACCGATCGGCTACACCGGGTATGGGTGAGTTCAGGTTCTTAGCATTTGGAATAGAAGTGCTGCATGTTAACCATGAAGCAAAATCAATTACGCGTGAGCTTAGCGTACTGATGCGTCCGAAAATACAGGTGGGTACACGCCTTCACCCTAAACTCCATACGGTGTATGTGTTTGCTGCGGTGACGTATAACTTTTATGTATCGGAATCAGCTGAAGGAATTAGTCCTTCGTTCCTTGGATCACAAAGCATGACTAACGGAAAATTATTGGAGATGTGGCCGGGATTTTCTGCAGGCATTCACTTGCATGATTAATTATCTAACTTTGAAGCATGAGCGAGAATCAGGAACGTACATCGTGGAAGGAGTATTCTAAAGATCCTGTTATACTCTGGGTTGGAATATCTTTTTCAGGAGTGATAATTTCATATGCCTGGCAATACTTCGATCCTGAGTTCTTTATGTTATATGAGATACGTTTTTTATCCTGGCTCTCTTCTCTTTTGGCCGTTGGATATTTAAGTACTCCTTCCGGATCATGGCAAGGCAAGGTTGCATTTGCGGGAGTTTGTTTTGTGGTTTCCGGTATTGCGATGAAAATACTTCATTTGCCTGCAGCAAATGTTTTGATTGTTGCCGGACTTGCAATAATTGTGCTTGCATATTCGCTGCTGTGGATAAAGAAATAATAGAATACTGTATGGCAGTATGATTAACGCACTTTTGCCTTCCGAACAATCTTCGAGAAGATTTTTGGAAAGAACCGCTTCATGCGGATGGCCATCACTTCTTTAGATCCGCCAATATAAATCTCTTCTTTTCTGGCCTCGATGGCTTTGATCATTTTCTTTGCAAAAACGTGCCTGTCCATGCCAGCACCGGTTGTTTCGTCCATGGTTTTGTTTTGCGAGCCATCGCCTACGAGCGCATTAACCGAGATGTTCGTGTGGATCCAACCCGGACACACCAGCGTTACGTGAATGTTCTTGCTTTCCCTCCAGAGCTCCGCCCGTAACGAATCAAAAAAACCGTGCAACGCATGCTTGGCTGCTGCATATCCTGTTCGATACGCAGTGCCGATGATTCCCATTACACTGGTGATCGTTACATAATGGCCAGCCTTACGTTTTATAAAATGCGGAAGTAAGTGTTTTGTTAAGGCTATCGTTCCGAAATAATCGATCTCCATGATTTTGCGGTCAACCTCCAGCGCGGTGTCTTTTGCGAGGCTGCGCTGACTGATGCCGCCATTGTTAATTAAGATATCCACATGACCGAAAAACTGGATGGCTGCTTCGGCACTCAATTTAAGCGTGGAGGGTTCAGAAAGATCGAGCGGAAGCACCCGAATGTTGGGTTGTGCCTGCGGGATGCAATTACCTTTTACACGTTCAAGCTCTTCTTTTCTGCGGGAAGAAATAATCAGCTTTACATTTTTTTTAGCAAGCTCATGCACAAGCGCCTCGCCAATTCCTGACGAAGCCCCGGTAACCCAAATAACTTTGTTGGTAAGCTTTGCCATTATACTGCAGCGCGTTTTGCTTTATTTTCTTCGATATAAACCCAGATGGTATATCCACATAAGGCTGTACCTAGTGGAAAACTAAACACGCCAAGGCATCCCCAGATCAACGCCATCATTAGCGCCCATGATTTTTTATTAAGTAGGCCGATGCCTGCAATAAGACGAGGTACGGAGAAGAAAAGGATAAATATCCAGATGATTAACTGAAAAGAACTTTGAATCAAGTCGACAACCCAAGCTTCATCCGATGACACTTCTTGCAGAATTAAGGGAAATATGAAAGAAAAAAGAGCCATACAGATCAATGCTCCGAAAATTCTCAGAATTCCTGATATCGTGAATAGAATTCCTAAAATGCGTTTGTGTGATTCCATAAGCTTGAAAGTTACAAATAAGATTTACTTTTTTTCGTAGACCACAAAATCAAAAGCATACGTATGCCTTGCATCTGCCGAATGATGTTTGCGTGAAACTTCATTCCATTCATGCTTGCTAAAACCGGGAAAGAAGGCATCACCTTCCAACGAGGTTTGAATTTCCGTCAGGTACAACCGGTTTGCGAATGCTAGACTTTGCGCATAGATCTCGGCTCCGCCTATAATAAATATCTCAGCCTCGCGATTATCAATCGCAATGTCTATTCCCGCAGGGATTGAATTTACAACCATGCAGCCTGGCGCATCAAACTCTTCCTGTCGGGTAACAACTATGTTTGTTCGATTAGCGAGCGGTCTGAATTTCTCCGGGATGGATTCATAATTTTTTCGCCCCATGATCACGTGATGCCCAACCGTTGTTTGCATGAAATACTTCATGTCATCGGGGAGATGCCACGGTAGGTCATTGCTTTTGCCGATAACCCGGTTCTCCGTAAGCGCTGCAATCAGGGATATGATCATACGCGAAAGTTACAATTTATTACCTCTGAAAAACTCTTCGATCGTCATTCGTTTCTTTCCTTCTGGCTGAAGTTCAAGGACGGCCACCCACCCATCTGAGGTTTTTATATCCAGGTGCGTTTTATTGTCGGTGCGGAGCGGTCCGCGGTCCACGGTCAACTGTCGACTGTCGACTGTGGACAACTGTGCCAGATATATTTTAAAAACCTTCCCGTTCAATACTGTCCAGGCAGCAGGGTAGGGACTTAGGCCCCGGATGAAGTCAACGATTTTTTTAGAGGGCTGATCCCATTTGATCTCACATGTTTCCTTAAAGATTTTTGGCGCATGCTTGATTTCAACGCTCATATCTTGCGGAACAGATGGATAGTTTCCGAGCTCAATTGCTTTTACAGTTTTCAGCACGAGTCCAGCGCCTTTATGCATGAGTCGCTCGTAAAGCGTGCCAACGTTATCAGATTCATGAATGGATTCTTTCTCCTGAAAGATTATGCTTCCCGTATCAATCTCCTGTTTAAGAAAAAACGTTGTTGCTCCGGTTTCTTTTTCGCCATTCATGATTGCCCAGTTAATAGGCGCGGCTCCGCGGTATTGCGGAAGGAGGGAGGCGTGCAAATTGAATGTTCCGAACTTCGGCATCGCCCAAACAACTTCCGGCAGCATGCGGAAGGCAACTACGACCTGGAGATTTGCCTGATAGCGTTGAAGTTCTTCAATGAACTCAGGTGATTTAAGATTGGTCGGCTGCAGAACCGGAATGCTGTGCCGGCTAGCCGCTTCCTTAACAGGCGAAGCAGTTAGTTTCTGACCTCTGCCCTGCGGCTTATCAGGCGCAGTGATTACTGCTACGACATTGAATTTGTTTTCAACCAGGATTTCCAGGCTGGGAACGGCAAACTCAGGCGTTCCCATAAAAATTATTTTCAGTGCATTCATGCGGAAACCGCAAATATGGCCCGAAAATAGAAATATTTAATACCTCGTGTTATGATATATCGAATTATGATATATATTTGATCTATGTATTCAAGAGAACTATTGAAGGGCACAATTTCAACGATTGTACTCAAACTGCTGTCGGAACAGGAACGCATGTACGGCTATGAGATATCCATGCGGGTAAAAGAATTGTCAGACGGGAAAATTTTATTGAAAGACGGCTCATTGTATCCGGCTCTTCAGAAGATGACGGTGGATGGACTGTTGTCTTTTAAAGAAGAGGAGGTAGGCGGCCGCACACGCAAATATTATTATATCACCAAGCAAGGTCATAAAGAAAAGACTGCGTATGTGGAGGAACTGAAAGATTTTATGGCCACGCTTAACAAAATTGTTTTCCCCGAATTCAAAGCTGTATGAAAGTAACGGCCGAACAAGTGGCTATTATTAAAAAGCAAATTGAGCACAGCGGAATCGTGAACGAGACGCTTCGGGATGATGTGCTGGATCATCTCTGCTGTGTAGTGGAAATCAAGCTTTCAAAAGGAAAGACTTTTGATCAGGCCATTCAGGAAGCATCTCATGAGCTTGCCCCCGAAGGACTTATTGAAATTCAACGTGAAACTGTGTTCTTATTTAACTCAACTAAAATAATTCGTATGAAAAAAATAACGTACTCTATTGGATTGATTTCCGTAATGTCTTTTGTTCTGGGATGGATGTTTGGCATGCTGCATTGGCTGGGAGCTCGTGAATTATCGATCGGTGGTTTCCTGGGTTTCATATTTCTATACATCCCGCTTCTTGCATTCGATCGGTATAAGACAAATATTCGCTGGGTGCTATCCGATAAGTTGAAATTCATACTGGGCTCTATAAGCGGGTTAGCAATGACAATAGCAATAGCCTTCAAAATATTGCACTTGCCGGGCGCAGATCAACTGTTAATACTGGGTACAGGTTTATTCACGTTTGGCTTTCTTCCCTTTCTGTTCTTTACGATGTATAAAAAATCAATCTCCTGATCAGTCGCGCAATTCTTTGCGCATATACTTCTTACAAATCGGGCACGTCTTCCAGTCATGACCACGGGCAGTACAATACTCCCGGCCAAAAAAAATGATTTGAAGATGTGCCTTATTCCATTTTTTCTCCGGAATCAATCTTTTTAAATCACGCTCAGTTTGTACAACACTTTTTCCGGAGCTCAATCCCCACCGGTACGCCAGCCGGTGAATATGGGTATCTACCGGAAAAGCCGGGATGCCAAACCACTGTGTCATCACAACGGAAGCGGTTTTATGACCGACTGCAGGAAGTGACTCGAGATCTTCAAACGTGTTCGGAACCTCGCCTTTATATTTTTCTACCAGAATTTTTGATAAGCCCGCAATGCCTTTTGACTTCATCGGAGAAAGTCCGCATGGCTTGATTATTTCGCGGATCTCCTCTACCGAAAGCTTCATCATGTCAACCGGATTATCAGCAAGCTTAAAAAGAGCCGGAGTAGTTTTGTTAACACGCACGTCTGTACACTGTGCGGAAAGCAGCACGGAAATTAAAAGTGTATACGCATCCTTATGATCGAGTGGAATAGGAGGATTAGGATAAAGCTTATCCAGAATTTTTAAGATGTCGGTAACTTTTTCAGATTTCGTCATAAATAGCTGCAAGCTCCAAGCCGCAGGCCTCAAGCTTTTTTGCTGCCGAATTAGCTAGCAGCTTGAGGCTTGAGGCTTGAAGCTAGGGGTACAATAAATATTTCTTCCTCATCTCTTTATACTGACCGAGCTTGGGTTCCCAGCTTGCACGAATCTGCTCTTCCGTAAGGCCGTCTTTGATCTGTTGCTTCAGCACAGGCGTCCCCGCCAGAATGTCGAAATACGGGATGAAAAACTTATCCTTGTCGGGATAGGCAGTGTACATCGTGAACAGGTAATTCAGGTTGATTTTTCGTTCAGGCTTTTCAGCTCTAAGATCAATTCCATAGCATACTTTATTTTCATGCGGAGGCTTAACGGAAACACCTTTGATCGTAACCGGTGTAAATGTGAAGGGCATGTTCTTCAGTTCCGGATTACCCAATACCTGGAAAGGAAACGGAGTTCCGCGGCCCAGACTTATCACGGTGCCTTCAAACAAACAGATTGAAGGATATAGTTTGATCGCCTGGTTGTTCGGAAGATTGGGTGACGGACCGACAGGCAACGCGAAATCGTCAGCGTGTTTCCAGTTTTTTACGTGGATAATTTCAATGTCGCACTGCAGCTTGTTCGTAAGCCAGCCTTCGCCATTAATCATCTGTGCCAACTCACCCACGGTTAATCCGTGTGCAATCGGAATGGGATGCATGGCTACAAATGATTGAAAGGGTTTTTCGTTTATGGGCCCATCCACAAAGGCGTTTGGATTGGGCCTGTCCAGAATAATTACTTTTTTACGCGCTTCCGCACAGGCTTCCATCACATAATGCATGGTGCTGATGTAGGTGTAGAACCGAGTGCCTACATCCTGAATGTCAAAGACTACCAAATCAACATTTTCTAGCTGCTGTTGGGTTGGTTTTTTATTTTTTCCGTACAACGACACCAGGGCAATGCCCGTTCGCATATCAACACTATCGTTAACAAGCTCACCGTCTGCTGCATTTCCGCGAAAGCCATGCTCCGGTCCGAATATTTTTACAATGTTTGCACCAAGCGCTTTTAGTGAATCTGCAAGATGCGTTTTTCCGATCAGCGAAGTATGATTAACCACCAGCGCAACACGCTTTCCGGCAAGCGTTTTATAGAAATTTTCAACCTGATCAGCCCCTGTTTTAACTTGACCATCAACTGTTTTTACAGGCGGGGCAATTTGCTGTCGTTTAGTCGGTGGTGCCTTACATGCTACCACGAAGAACAAAAAAAATCCGAATACCAATAACCTGATCATTTCTTTTTACTTTGCCACGAGTAAGCCAAAAGTAAACATTCCTTGAACCTTTCGTATTTCATATCGAAAAGAATAAGCCGCGGCCAGCAGGAGGGTTTCTCATCAACGATTCATAAGATTGCGATCGCCAGCATCGGTATTGGATTGGGTGCGGCCATTGTTTCCTTCCTGATCATGAACGGGTTTCAGGAAACGATTAAGAATCGCATCTACAGCTTTAACGGTCACTTATTGATTACGAAATTTTCGATGGATAATTCTGTTGAAGAAGTTCCGTTCGATATCAATTTTGATGTATACAATAACCAAAGGCAACTGGACTTTGTGGATCATATGCAGGAGTATGCCCACAAAGCCGGACTTATTAAAACAAAGACAGAAGTTTTAGGGGTGGTGCTAAAAGGTGTAGGCAGGAGTTTTGACACAACTTCATTTCGCTCCAGTATGGTGGAGGGGAAGTTTATACATTTCCCGGACTCCAGTTACTCCAATGAGATTGTATTGAGTAAGGTGATCGCGAACAAGCTGAACGTTAAGGTTGGTGACCCTGTTACAATTCATTTTTTTCAGAATCCGCCCCGCTTTCGTAAGCTGACCGTTAGTGGTATCTATGAAACCAACCTGAGCGAATATTTCGACAGCAAGGTTGTGATCGGTGACATTCGCCTGATTCAACGACTGAACGACTGGTCAGACAGTATTGCCGGAGGAATTGAAATTTACCTGCGTGATAACGTTTCCGTAGAGGAAGCCCAGCTGAAGCTGGAAAGCCTGCTGGAAAAAGACATGAAGAAGAATTTTGATAAGGATGCTGAAACCATACGCGAAAAATATCTTCAGGTTTTTGAATGGCTCGATCTGCTGGATCGTCAGGTAGGTATTTTACTGGTCATTATTCTTTTTGTGATTTGTGTGAATATGATCTCTATTATTTTGATTTTAGTAATGGAGCGAACGCAAATGATCGGAATATTAAAAGCATTGGGAGCATCCAATGGGTTAATCCGATCTGTTTTTATCTACAACGGGATCGGTCTGATTGCAAAAGGACTATTCCTGGGAAATCTGCTGGGCATTGGCTTTTGCTTTCTACAGGATAAATTTAAGATCATTGGCCTTAACCCGGAAGATTACTATATGAAGTTCGTCCCGGTAAGCTGGCATTGGGATGTTATACTCCTGCTTAATTTGTTAACCTTCCTGATTGTAACGACTGTATTACTTCTGCCTACGGCAATCGTTGCCCGGATCACGCCTATCAAAGCAATTCGCTTCGACTAAGTGGATTATTTTTTTTTCTTGAAGAGCCAGTCAGAATTTTGAACCTGCACTACACGGTTAAAAAGTTCTTTCAGGTATCTGTACTCCACAGAGGTATAAACAGGCTTAGCAAGGACTAACGAATACGTCATCGTGGCCTTGGTGCCATTGTCTGTAATTTCAAACAGAAATTTTCCCCCACCTGCCGGAATAGCCAATGCGTTCTTCTCCGGCTTTTCGACCAGCGAAAAATTTTCGGGATAGGTTAGGTTTACGATGGTCGTGTATTCCTGTGAAGTTCCGAAATTAACAGGATACAGCCGTTCGCTGAGCTTAAAGGGGTTGGTTTGCATCTTATCCAGGAAAAAGGGATTAAGCAGGAATCCATCCCCCAATTGATCAAGCGCTTCTATTTCAACATCAAATTTATGAACCACCTTGGGCTCATAAATATCCAGGCCGGTAATCTCAAATGAGTTTACGGTAACGAGCTTCATTTTTTTCTTCAGATCGGCCAGATAGTCTTCCTGGTTGCTGAACGATGCAAGATCCGTTCGCTTATTGTATGCGTCATATCCGTAATAGGCATATTCAAGTGTGCCTGTTAGCCTGCCATCGGGCTTAAGGGTCAGATTCATAATGGATACTTCCTTGAATTTCTCGGTCGGCACAATGTCGTACCAGTACGATGGAGCTTTTTCCGGAAAAATTCTGGCTTTCCCATTCAGGCAGTGGAACGGCAGCATACCAAAGGGAAGATAGGGATCCGTTGCATCGACCAGGTAGGATCTATCGCCAATGTTAACTTTTGCAACAACGTAGTTAAAATCAGTTATGACCGGATGCAACTCTGTGGGCACGCCATTTTGCCGGGTTGAAACCAGAGCCGCCTCCACATTCAGTTCAGCGGCACGCATGGCGGCAATCAATGCGAGATTAATGTCGCCAACACTACCTGTCTTTTTTTCAAATGCTTTTTTAATTCCATCTGCACTCCATCTACCCATGTACTCATTCCACAGAAACCATGTATTCACGAAAGAATAAATTCGTTTTGCTTTTTCAAGCGGGTCAGTGATTGCTTTTAATTCAGGCTCAATCTTTTGAATAATGTCCTTACCTCTTTTTAGTTGCCCGCCAATGTTTGGATCCGTTCTGATCTCTGTGTCAGCGTCCTTCCATTCTTTGGTTACTTTGTCCACACGGCCGTCAAAATGCCGGACCTCTGAAAGCTCAAAGTAAACGGCAGAAATAAAGTTTGATTTTGCCGTCATGTATGCTTCTTCTTTGAATGCGGGTATATTTTCCATCGCAAATATGTACCGGCCGCAATCCGCTTTATGTGCGCCAGGATTATAACAATCCTTAACCAATGAGCTTTCCTGTTTGGTGAATTTTAAAAATCCTCTCCAGGTTATGTTATAGATATAATTACCGGGAATGGTAGCCCAATACTCGCTGGACACTTTAGGGATATCCGATTGAAACTCCCAGGTGTGAAAGTTGTAGTAAAAAAACGGATCATCCACGGTGTACTCGACTTCAATGATGGTGCCCACGCGAACATTAGGAATCGTAAATTTCTTTTCTTCGAAATCTTTATTCGTTTTTTCAGTGAATATGTTTTTAGTGCTAAGCTGTGTCTCCTGAATTTTATTGTCCTGAATATTATAGGCTGATGCTTTAATGGACAATAGCTGCTGGCTTTTCGTACTACCTTTAAAAAGTGGGATGGAGATGTTGGCTTTATCGAGACCCTCTGTTTTTAAGATTTTAATCAGATAGTGATGTTGAAAAATAAGGCCCATACCATCGCCCGAGCTAACATAAGCTTCCCCAAACTCACGAAGTACAAGTGCGCTGGCGGATGAATCCCGGGAATAGCCCGTGGCAAGTAACTGCTCAACAGAAATCTGACCATACTTGAATCCGTTATCCTGTGAGAAAACGGATTTGGTAAGCACGAAGAGGGTGAATACAAGGACGAAGCGCATACAAATACAGTAGATAGCCGAAGATAGATGATGATTTATGGTAGCATAAACGTTGGATTGTAAATAATAGCGAAAATATTTCCCCAGGGATCTTTCACGGCTCCAACAACAATACCTCCTCCAACTTCGGTAGGTTCTTCGAATGGAGTTGCGCCAAGCGCTAGGAGCGTTTGAAATGTTTTGGTAACATCGTCAACGGCCCAATACGTGAGTACGGTTGCTATTTTTGGTTCATTGGATTCTTCAGGCTGTAAACCCAGCTCATAGCCCGCCACGTTAAACCCGACATAAAAAGATTCATTGAAATAAGGCTCAATGCCTAAAACCTTGCTGTACCACGCAGTTGCTTTTTGGATATCATTCACCCGGTAAATACAGGTACGCAATCCTTTAACTGCAATGCTCATAGCTCAGACCGTTGATGCGGGAATATATTTTTTAAACCAGCTCTGCACAGTCATCTGCAGAACACCAAAAAAAGCTTCTTTAAATATCCCGGCAGACATCTTTGATTGACCCCGGGTCCGCTCGGTAAAAATGATGGGAACTTCTTTCAGGATAAAGCCATATTTCCAGGCCAGAAACTTCATTTCAATCTGAAATGCATAGCCAACAAACTTAACCTGATCGAGCGGGATGGTCTCCAATACTTTTTTGCGATAACAAACGAAACCGGCTGTTGTATCCATGATGGGCATAGAAGTAATCAGCCGCACGTACCAACTGGCAAAGTAAGAAAGCAGCACTCGGCCCATAGGCCAGTTTACCACGTTAACTCCGGTTGCGTAGCGCGAGCCGATGGCCACGTGACTTCCTCCTTCACAGGATTGACGCAAGCTCACAAGATCTTTCGGATCATGCGAAAAATCTGCATCCATTTCCAGGATATATTCATAGCCGTGCTCCAGGGCATATCGAAAACCGGCAATGTACGCTGTGCCCAGACCCTGTTTACCAGATCGTTCGAGAAGGTGAAGCTTAGTACTATAGGTTTGCTGCAGGTTTTTAACAATAGCGGCAGTGCCATCCGGAGAACCATCATCAACAATCAGAATGTCGAAAGGCTGTGAAAGAGAAAATACAGCCGTAAGAATGGCTTCAATATTTTCTTTTTCGTTGTACGTGGGTATTATGACGATTGAATCGTTCACGGACGGTGGTTATCCGGGCAAGGTACAAAAAGCCTACTGCAAACCGATACGATTTTTCGGCAAAACATACATCCAAATCAGGATTTTAACCTGTTTTCAGAGTGTGAAAAAATAATGTGATTAATACCCCAGAATCTTAAGCATCGATTCTTCTTTTTGCTGTTCCGCAAAAAGTGTTGTGGTAATTTCACCGTCTTCGTTCCGGTCGATCAGCACATGCTTGGGAGCCGGCACGAGGCAATGCTGAATGCCACCATAGCCGCCCAACGATTCCTGATACGCGCCTGTATGAAAGAAACCAATGAAGAGCTGCTCTTCATCATTGATCATTGGTAAGAACACTTCACCTGTGTGTGCTTCGGAGTTGTAATAATCCATGCTGTCGCAGGTAAGGCCGCCCATGTTTACTTTGTGATATGGATCGTCCCACTTGTTAACCGCCAGCAAAATATATTTTTGATTCAGGCCCCAGGCATCTGGCAGGTGCGTGATGAAAGATCCATCAATCATGTACCAAAGCTCTTTATCGTTTTGAAGCTTTTGATCAATCACCTGGTAGAGTACAGCTCCGCTTTCGCCCACGGTGTAGCTTCCGAATTCGGTAAAGATGTTGGGAACCTCAACGTTGTTCTTATCACAGATCCATTTAATGTTCTCCACAATTTGTTCGATCATGTATTTATAGTCGAACGTAAAGGTTAACGATGTTTTGATGGGGAACCCGCCACCGATGTCGATGGAGTCCAGGGAAGGACAAATCTTTTTCAGCTCGCAGTATTTGAATACGAAGCGGCTGAGCTCGCTCCAGTAGTATGCTGTATCCTTAATTCCTGTGTTGATGAAAAAGTGAAGCATTTTTAACGATGCATTCTTACTCTTTTCAATGTTATCGCGGTAGAAGGGAATAATGTCGCTGTAGCGAATACCCAGACGAGACGTATAGAACTCAAATTTTGGCTCCTCATCCGCGGCTACGCGAATACCCACGCTGTAAGGATTTTTTACATGCTTCTCATATTCTTCAAACTCACCCATTTCATCCAGGATGGGAATGCAATTTTTAAAGCCGTCATTCAACAGCTCCGAAATGTATTGCGTGTACAACGGCATTTTAAAACCGTTACACAAAATATACGTGTCTTTTGTAACCTTGCCTTTTGCATACAACGAGCGCACGATGGGAATATCAAACGCAGAAGAAGTTTCCATGTGCACATCTTCGTTCTTCAGGGCTTCTTCCATCACAAATGAAAAGTGTGACGACTTGGTGCAATAGCAGTAGGTGTATTTACCGTTGTACTTAAACTTTTCAAGCGCGCTTTGGAAGAGGGCTTGCGTGGACCGGATGTTTTCGCTGATGCGTGGAAGATAGGTAAGCTTCAGTGGAGTGCCGTATTGCTTAATGATTTCCATTAACGGAACGTCATTAAATAAAAGCTCGTGCTCGCGGACTTTAAATTCCTTTTGTGGAAACTCAAATGTCTGCTCAATCAGGTCCCGGTAGCTCTTCATTTATCTGTCTGAATTATGTGGTTAAGTAACTTGAAAACGCGGTTTTAATCAACAAAAATAGGGTGCAATATTGGGATAAATTTGCCATCTTTGCAATGTTGAAAAATCATGATCAATCGGTATCCCAATCCTGTTTTTGCCATAGCGCACGGCCTGCCTGATTTCTGAGGCTGCTGTCCCGATTGTATTTCCTTTTCTACCCAAACTTTAGCGTAAATCAGTTCGTTTAACATCTAAGTGTACTTCCTGTGAAAGAGATAAAAATTATCGAGGTGAAATCCGAAATCGGTGCCGGCACCCGCGGAGCCAGCCTGGGCGTGGAGGCCATGAAGATTGCCAGTCTTGACCTGAAATCTGATTTTTTCAGAAAATATGATTCGGTAGAAGTTGAAAACGTAAATGAGCTTTTGTTTGACGGAGCCAAGCATTCGTATGCCAAATTTATCGATGGCGTGTTGATTATGGAGGAGCGGGTTTGCCTGGAAGTTTACGAAACTATCTGGGAAGACAATTTTCCGTTTGTGATTGCCGGAGACCACAGCACGGCCTATGGAACGATCTCCGGAATTAAAAAAGCAAATCCGGGCGCACGGCTGGGTGTGGTTTGGATTGATGCGCATGCGGACATTCATACACCGTATACTACGCCTTCCGGAAACATGCACGGCATGCCACTATCGATGGCTACTGGAATCGACAATCTTGAAAATAAAGTGAACGATCCGAAGGGTGAAACGCTTGAGTATTGGGAACAGTTGAAAAATGTAGGCGTCCCAGGACAAAAAGTTTATCCGGAGGATATTGTCTATGTAGCGGTTCGCGATCTTGAAAAGCCTGAGAACTATTTGATCAATAAATTCAACATCAATTTCGTTGAAACAGAAGATGTGAAGAAGCTTGGTGCTGAGGAAATTGCAAAACGTGTGCTCGCCATGCTCGATCATTGCGACCTGATTTATGTTTCATTTGATGTAGACAGCATTGATAGCCGCTTTTCTACCGGCACCGGAACACCTGTTCCGAATGGGTTAACGGTGGATGAAGCAAAAGCACTCAACGTAGAACTTGTAAAAGATCCGCGCGTATGTGCCTGGGAAATTGTTGAGGTGAATCCAACACTCGACACCGAGAACAGAATGGCGGAAAGCGCGTTCGAAATTCTGGAAGCTACGGCCAAGTCTATTGCCAGCCGCCCGGTAATGGCGGAATAATTTGAAAATTTGAAAATGGCTGACGCGGGTTAGCCATTTTCAAATTGTATAATCTTCAAATTAAAACATTACTTCTCCGGTTTATCCTTTTTCGGAAGCTCTTTAGATTCCTCTCCTTTCAGATAGGTTGGAAGATTCAAACCAGCCATGTTGAACAAATCATTTAACGGAGGCACCGTCTTCATCATCCCGGAAACAAAGTTCGCGGTTGAGTTATTGCCGTTTTCACCTGTACCCGAATCCCAAACGGTGATCTTATCGATCTTGATGTTCTTAACGGCTTCAACTTGTGTTTTGATCAACTCAGGGAGTTTCTCAATTAACAACAACTGGAACGCTTTGGTTGGATCGCCACCGGCTGCCTGAACTACCTGCTTATATCCTTCGGCTTGCTTCGTCAGGATCTCGAATAGACCTTTCGCTTCAGCTTCCATCTTGGCGTAAATCGCATCGGCTTCACCTTTTGCCTGCTCACGGATTTTTTCAGCGATTGCCTGCGCTTCAATGATGGCGCGTTGCTTCGCAATCTCGGCCGGGATTACAATGTTTGCGTTTTGTGTTGAACGTTCCCGCTCGGCACGTGCAGCTTCGGCTTTCTGTTCGGCCAGGTACGATTCTTCAAGTGCTTTTGCCTGCTGAACTTTTTCAGACGCTATCGCAGTGCGTAACGATTCAGCTTCTCTTTCTCTTCGTGTCGACTCCGACTTTGCAATCGCAATCTTCGCTTCGTTCTCACCTTGAATCGCAATTGCATTGGCTTCCGATGTTTTTACGCGCGTATCACGCTCGGCCTCGGCTTTACCAATCAGCTCATCTTTCTTGGCGGATGCAATACTAACCTCTTTATCTTTTTGTGTGATGGCGATTTTCACGTCCCGGTCACGGTGTGTCTCCGCGATCAATGTGTCTTTCTCACGATCTGCAGAAGCTTTACCGGTTTCACCGATCTTTTCCTGAGCGGCCACACTAATCTTCGCTTCGTTAATGGCTTTCGCAGCAGCTTCTTTACCCAACGCTTCAATGTAACCCGATTCATCTTTAATATCGGTTACGTTCACGTTGATCAACTTCAAACCGATCTTTTTCAATTCACTGTCAACGTTCTTCGAAATGTTATCCAAAAATTTATCGCGGTCGGAGTTGATCTCTTCGATCGTCATGGTCGCGATTACCAGACGCAATTGACCAAACAAAATATCTTTCGCGAGTTCCTGAATTTGTCCGTGCGTTAATCCGAGCAATCGTTCTGCTGCCGTATTCATGCTGTCGTGCTCGGTTGAGATGGCAATGGTAAACCGGCAAGGCACATCTACGCGAATATTCTGACGGCTCAATGCATTGGTAAGATTTGCATCAATGGAGATTGGCTTCAAGTCCAGAAACGCATAATCCTGAATCACGGGCCAGATGAACGCACCACCACCGTGAACACACTTGGCAGACGTTCCGCCTGTGCGGCCATAGATAACTAAGATTTTATCGGAGGGACAACGTTTATAACGAGAGATCAGGGCCGTGATGGTGACAAAAATTACCACTACGGCAACAACAATAATAGCTACTGGAGTCATAAGGGATGTTTAGGGTTAGATTAAAGCGTTTCTACAATCAGTACATTTCCATTCATAATTTTTACAACCTTCACCATGGTGTGGCTTGGTATTTTTTCATACTCGGTCATGGCATCGAGTTCATGAAAAGCTCCTTTCACGCTAATCATTACTTTTCCTTTGCCGGACTTACGTTCGGGAATGGCCAGGTAAACTTCAGCGGTTTGATGAAGTGTGTTGTCA
>Ga0075156_10000955_pt1 | contig 15429 bp, 15 predicted proteins | sample JI81AbrownDNA_FD_70966 | JGI IMG/M metagenome (GOLD analysis project Ga0075156, IMG submission 70966) | Wastewater effluent complex algal communities from Wisconsin, to seasonally profile nutrient transformation and Carbon sequestration -... | ecosystem: Engineered > WWTP > Effluent > Algae...
AAGGCCCACGCCATCAAGAGCCACCACAACGTGGGCGGCCTGCCGGACACCCTCAACCTCAAGCTGCTGGAGCCCCTGCGCGAGCTGTTCAAGGACGAAGTCCGCGAGCTGGGCATCGCCCTCGGCCTGCCCCACGAGATGGTCTATCGCCATCCCTTCCCCGGCCCCGGCCTGGGGGTGCGCATCCTGGGTGAGGTGAAGAAGGACTACGCCGACCTGCTGCGCCGCGCCGACGCCATCTTCATCGACGAGCTGCGCGCCGCCGACTGGTACGACAAGACCAGCCAGGCCTTTGCCGTGTTCCTGCCGGTGAAGAGCGTGGGCGTGATGGGCGACGGCCGCACCTACGAATACGTGGTGGCCCTGCGCGCCGTGCAGACCCAGGACTTCATGACCGCCCACTGGGCCGAGCTGCCCCACAGCCTGCTGGGGAAAGTCAGCAACCGCATCATCAACGAAGTGCGGGGTATCAACCGGGTGGTGTACGACATCAGCGGCAAGCCGCCGGCGACGATTGAGTGGGAGTGACTGGCAGAGAATAAGTACAGTAAAATCAAAACAATAACTAATTGTTGTTGATGGTGCAGAACGACTTATCAACGAGCAGAAACCCCGGAGAACGCTGGGGTTTCTTGCTTTCTGGACGCAAGCGGTAACTCCGCAGCGTTCTTCCCCTCACCCTTCCCGCCGTAGACACTCGCCTCCCAGTTCAACACCTGAGGCGAAACCCATGGCAGACGCACGCAAGAGCAAGTGGCAGCGGGTTTGTGGGGAGGAGTGGCGGACCTTGCTCGCCCGCCAGGCATGAGCGGGCTGAGCGTCGCGGCGTTCTGCGCGCGGGAGTCGTCAGCGTTTCGAGCTTTCAGCGCTGGAAGGCACTCGCCGCCCCGGCGGGCGCTGCGGCGCAGGCACAGACGCCAGTACCTCAGGCGGCCTTTGTCGACCTGGGGGGTGCTCGCCTCGGGCGCGGCCTCGCGCCTGGAACTCAAGCTGGATCTGGGCGGCAGCCTCGTGCTCCATCTGGTGCGTGGCTGATGTTCTTCCCTGAAGGCACTGTGCGGGTCCATCTGTACGGTCGTCCGGTCGATATGCGCAAGTCCTTGAATGGACTGCATGCATTCGCCCGTCACGGGGTGGGTCAGGATCCCCTGTCGGGGTTACCTGCCAGGTGCGCTGCCGAGCGCCACCTTGAGCCCGATTCCGCCTAGCGCATCAACCGATCACTGGCTTCAATACCCTGCGTCGCATCCCGCCGCGGGCACTTGTTACCGCCACCCTGAGCCCACGCATCGTCGCCGAGGTGCTCGCACAGATCGCCCTCAAGCTCCAGAAGTTCGTCCCCGAACGCCATCGACCTCGAACGCCCCGCGACAAGCCCCACAAGTTTCACGCCTACAAGCCCGCCGTATGAGGGATGCTTAAGTTGAGAGGGTTGCTCAGCCGACGGCTCACTGACAAGGGCTTTTGTGGTTAGCCTCTATGAAGTCTCATTCTCTGAGACTTAGTTAGCGCAAAGTGCTACTGACCCACCAATGGGGATTGCCATGAACAGCGCTTATCCGCCCGATCGCTTCGTTTTCTTCGCCCCGCTCTTTGCAGCCTTAGTCACCAATTTGCCTTGGTAAGCAATTTTCTGATGGGTAGTGCAAATATGCGCAGACGTTTATGATCATGGCAAACTTGATGAACACGGCATGACCAAATCTGAACGCTTCGGCATCATCGAACGCATCCTACTTTCTCGGCGCGGCGTTCGTTTCGTTGATCTTCAAGACCGCCTTGGCGTTTCTCGCGCCACATTGCACCGCGACATCCGGGACCTGCGCGATCGCATGAACGTTCCCATCGTCTGCGACCGCGACACGGGTACCTACCGCATTGATGCCAGCGTCGAGCGCTACGAACTCCCCGGCGTCTGGTTCTCAGCCGGCGAAATCCACGCCTTGCTCAGCATGCAGCAACTTCTCGCCGCCTTCGACGCCGGCGGTTTGCTCACCGAACATGTCGGCCCGCTGCGCCAGCGCCTGCTCGGCATGCTCGAAAGCGCCACCGATTCGGCCGACGACATCGCCCGGCGCATCCGCATCCTGAGCGCCGCCGCCCGCCACTACGCGCCGCAACACTTCCAGCACATCGCCGCCTCCCTCATGGAACGGCGCCGCCTCAGCATCGAATACGTCGCCCGCAGCAAGGGCGACACCAGCCAACGCGAAATCTCGCCGCAACGCCTGACCCACTACCGCGACAACTGGTACCTCGACGCCTGGTGCCACCTGCGCAACGAACTGCGCAGCTTTGCGGTCGACGCGATAAAAACGGTCAAAACCATGGACGCCGTCGTCCAGGAAATCCCCGAAGCCGAACTCGACGCCGCGCTGGGCGCCGGCTACGGGATCTTTGCCGGCAAAGTTCTGGCTTGGGCAAAACTCCGTTTCACCCCGGAGCGCGCCCGCTGGGTGGCTGCCGAGCATTGGCATCCAGAGCAGGAGTGCTGGTTTGAGGAAAGCGGGAGCTTCGTCTTGCGGATTCCTTATGCCGACCATCGGGAATTGATGATGGATATTCTGAAATACGGAGCCGATTGCGAAGTACTGGAGCCTCCGGAACTACGGACACACGTCGTGGCGCAGTTGGAGATGGCGGTTAAAAAATACGGGGATGCTGTTGTGTCGCCGTCCTCTGTCCCGGATGGCGAATCGGAAGATATCGATGAGGAGAGGAGGCCGTTACCTTGAATTTCTTTAATTACTGGGGGAAAGCTCGTCAGCTAAACGGAGAGGGCGAGCCGTATCACCTGCTGCCCTATCACTGTCTGGATGTTGCGGCGGTTGCCTATGCATTCGTAGGTCGTTACCCATCTTTTCGACAGCACCTGTTGGCGGCATCCCAAATCGACACCGAGGAAAATATTCTGGCCTGGCTCGGGTTCTGGATAGCCTTGCATGATCTGGGTAAATTTTCCGAAGCTTTCCAGAGCCAGCGCGCCGACCTGTTTGCCGTCCTGCGTGGGCGCCAGCCGCTGGCAGCCAAATCTTACCGCCTACGCCACGACAGCCTGGGCATGCTGTTCTGGCAAGAAGTGCTCAGTGATGTGGCAGTCAATGAGTCATGGTTCGGCCCGGAGACTGAATTTCACCTTGACGGGCTGAATTGGTGGGCGAGGGCTGTGACGGGGCATCACGGGCAGCCGCCGGAAGTGTCGGCAGGCTGGGGGCTGCATTTCCATAAACAAGACGACCGCGAGGCGATCCTCGATTTTGTGACCAAGTTGCGAGCCTTGTTCTTTCCCAAGGGTTTGCCATCTGTCTGCGCAGATATTGACGCAAGCAAATTCTGGCAACTCAGCCGCGATTTGTCCTGGTGGATTGCTGGCTTGACGGTCCTTGCCGATTGGCTGGGCTCCAATACCGAATATTTCCCTTATCGGACCGAAGTCGTTTCGCTGGGCGAATATTGGGAGGAGGCCAAGTGTCGGGCGCAAAGGGCGCTTGATGCCTCGGGTGTGCTGCCCGGTGAGTCTCGGCCAGAAATGGCCTTCGCGGAATTGTTTCCCGCCATTCCGTCGCCCTCGCCGTTGCAGACGTGGGCTGCTTCCGTGCCGCTGGCGAACGGGCCGCAAATCCATATGCTTGAGGATGTGACGGGTGCCGGAAAAACTGAAGCAGCGATTATTCTGGCCCATCGCTTGATGGCTACGGGTTGTGCCGATGGCTTCTTTATTGGGTTGCCGACGATGGCCACCGCCAATGCGATGTACGGGCGGATCGCGGATGTCTACGCCAGCTTGTTTGCCGGCAATGCCAGTCTGGTTCTGGCGCATGGGCAACGCAATCTGGTCGAGGCATTTGCCGAGTCCGTCATCCCCGCCGGGCCGGTTGATGGCGATCCTGTGCAACAGGATGACAGTGCTACCGCCCGCTGTGCGGCTTGGCTGGCCGATCACAACAAACGTGCGCTACTGGCACCAGCAGGCGTTGGCACCATCGATCAAGCCTTGCTTGCCGTGTTGCACAGCAAACATCAGTCGTTGCGCTTGTTGGGTCTGTTCGGCAAGGTTTTGATCGTCGACGAAGTACATGCTTGCGATGCCTATATGCAGGGGATTCTCGAACGCTTGCTCGAATTCCATGCCAGGGCAGGTGGTAGCGCAATCCTGCTCTCGGCAACCTTGCCCAGTCGTATGAAACAAGCTTTGCTCGATGCTTTTGCCAAGGGCTGCCGTGCAGAGCCTCCAGCTTTGCAGTCTGGCGCTCTTACGCCTTATCCACTGGTCACGGGTTGGTCTGTTGCGGCATCAGAAAATGCCACCGAAACCCCCTTGGCGACTCGCCCCGATGTTCGGCGGGAACTCGCCGTGCGTTACGTCAGTGATCAATCTGAGGTTGTGGCCGGTATCACCGAGGCTTTGAATGCTGGCAAATGCGTTTGCTGGATGCGCAATACTGTAGCCGATGCCCTGGATGCGAATGCCTTGTTCAAAGGTCGTCTGGACGATGACAAGCTCACCTTGTTCCACGCGAGATTCACGCTGCGCGACAGGTTGAATACCGAAGGCAAGGTGTTGGCGTGCTTTGGCAAGGCGAGTACGCCGGAGTTGCGCTCCGGGCGCTTGGTGATTGCCACCCAGGTCGCAGAACAGAGCCTTGATGCTGACTGGGATCTGGTGGTCAGCGACCTGGCGCCGATCGATCGACTTATCCAGCGGGCTGGTCGTTTGCAGCGCCATCCTCGTGATGCCGACGGTCGCCGACTGATTGACCAGAAGGGAAGAGATCAACGTGGCCAGCCTTGTTTATGGGTGTTCGGCCCACCATGGGCGGACGAACCTGCCGCCAACTGGTTCAAGGCGGCATTTCCCAAGGCAGCAGGCGTCTATCCGCATCACAGCCAGCTTTGGCTGACCGCCAGGGCATTGCAATCGGGGCATTTCGCCATGCCGGACGATGCCCGCTCGTTGATCGAAGGCGTGTTCGGCGACGAGGCCGAGATTCCCGAAGGGCTACAGGCAAATGCCAATCAGGCAGAGGGGAAGGGCTACGCTGATGCCAGCGAGGCTCAGCAAAATACCGTCAAGCTTGCCACCGGTTACGAGCGCGCCGGTATCGACTGGTGGAGCGAGGCCAAGACGCCATCGCGCTTGGGTGAGCCGAGCATGAGTGTCCTGTTGGCGCGTTGGGACGGCAATCAATTGCGCCCGTGGGTGGCCGGCAAACATGGCTGGGCTTACAGCAGTTTGCGGGTGGCCGAGCGTCTGATTGCGTGCACAGCGGAACCCGGCGATCCGGCTCGTAAAGCAGTATTCGCGGCGCTATTGGAAACCTTGCCGAATAAAGGGCAATGGTCGGTCCTGTTGGCGCTTGAGGAAACGTCTGAGGGGTGGGGTGGGACGGCTTGGAGTGGAGGAACCGAACATAAGCCGGCGGTGCTTAAGCGTTGGCGGTATTCGGAGGATTTTGGGCTTCGGGAGATTGAGGCGTCGAGCGGATGTCCGCTCGACGCCACCCCGCTGGAGCGGGGAACTTGTTCGCTCTTGGTCAATGAATAACACAGGATACGGTTCATCTCCATGAAATGGAGAACGGAACGGATTTTGCCACAAGTTTGGTTTTTTTTGTAGAAAAACACAGGATACTTAGTTGACGTGTTTTTCTTTGCTCGGTACAGTTCTCGGCAGTGGACGCTCTCGCTGGTCTGGGTTGTCGGATTCGTCATTCCAACAGTCGGATTTCGCCATCGCCGTCGAGTGGGGTCAGCCTCCAAGCCTGGTCCGGTCCACTGCCTTCTAGGAGATAGATGTGCTGCTATTAACTGAAAAATGGTTGCCTGTCCGTCATCAGGATGGAAGCCGCTCGCAAATCGCTCCGAATCAGTTGGGTGATCCGGATGTTCTGGCATTCGATGCTGACCGCGCTGATTTCAACGGTGCGCTTGCCCAGTTTGCCATCGGTCTGCTTCAGACGACATCGCCGGTGGACAACCCGGCGGCTTGGCGGCAATTGTTTGCCACTCCTCCCGATGCTGCGACCTTGACGCACTGGTTTGCCCCGGTCGCCGCAGCTTTCGAATTTGATGGCGACGGGCCGCGCTTCATGCAGGACTTCAGTCTGAAGCCGGGAGAGGGGGCAACTTGCGATATTGGCGCCTTGCTGATCGACTCGCCAGGCGAGAATGCGCTCAAAAACAACAGCGATCATTTCATCAAGCGCGGGCGGATCGAGGCGATGTGTCCGCATTGCGCTGCGATGGCCTTGCTGACCTTGCAGATTAACGCGCCGTCAGGCGGAGCAGGGCATCGGACGGGCTTGCGCGGCGGCGGGCCGCTGACGACGCTGGTGCTTTGCCAGCCGCAACGCAGTCTTTGGCATGACCTCTGGCTGAACGTTCGCGAGCGTTCAGGGTTCCTTGCATTGCAAGGCGATGTCTCCAAAACGGCGGCGCATTTTACTTTTCCGTGGCTGGCGGATAGTGGTGCCATTCAGAAAAACGGGGGTGAAACCGTTCCCGTGCAAGTACATCCGGCGCATGCCTTCTGGGCCATGCCGCGCCGGATTCGTCTGGATATGGATGGCGATGCTGCTGGCAATTGCGACATCTGCGGACAGACCGCTGAAAAACTGGTCCAGCAATATGAGACCAAGAACTATGGTCTGAATTACAAGGGGCCTTGGGATCATGTTCTGTCGCCCTATTACGAAACCAAGGAGGGTTGGTTGCCACTGCATCCGCAGCCTGGAGGCTTTGGTTATCGCCACTGGCTGCCCTGGGTGATGGGAATGAGTGCCGACAAGAAGCGGCAGCGACCGGCACGGGTTGTGGATTATCTGCGCGATCATCGCGCTCGTCTTGTGCAAGGGCAACTGCGTCTTTGGGCCTTCGGTTTTGATATGGACAACATGAAGGCACGCTGCTGGTATGAGTCGGCCTTGCCTCTTTACGCTCTGGCCGATTGCAGCCCGGATGCCCAGAAACAGATCGAAAGCGAAGTCGCCATCTGGCTGGCCGGGGCGGAACTGGCTGCTTACTTTCTGCGCAGTGCGGTCAAGGGCGCATGGTTTAGCGCAGATGCCAGAGGCGATTTCAGTGCCATCGATGCCAGTTTCTGGGGGGCGACGGAGGCGGTTTTCTACCGGCAACTCAAGGCGCTGATCGATCTGCTTCGGGATGATGACGATTCCGAAACCGATCCGCTGCCGACACGCGAAGCGTGGCATCGGCATCTTGTTCATACCTGCTTGCGCCTGTTCGATGGCGAGTTTGTCGGGGCTGGGGCGGTTGAGCGGCAAAACCCGCATCGGCTGGCGACGGCTTATCAACAGCTCAAACGCAATCTGGATGGTCCGAAGATGCGCCAGGCTTTGGCCCTGCCAGTTCCTGAGAAAAAATCAAAGCGTCTTGCTAATAGCACGAAATAGTTCTTCACGGAGGATATATGTCGATTCGGTTCAAGACATCGAAAGGCGAGGCGACGGCATTGGGTCGCGTTTTGGTGACGTGGTGGGAAGGGCTTGAGGAAGATCGGGCCAGTCGGGCGATCCTCAGGCGTTTGTCGTCACCGATGCTGGTGACGTTTTCGGCGCCATACCAGCGCTTGTACCAACGCCTGTTGGCGGCGGGCTGGCCTGCCGATGCACGTCCCCAGCAGAATGATCGTTTGGCTGGCATCGTCGGCTTGCTGGCACACGTCAAGAAAAATGAGCAGGGATCGATCGCTGATGCCATGAGTCGGCCAGCCGAGGGGGGCGACCGTCCGCCCGTCAGCGAATTGCGTTTTCTTCGTTTGCTTGATGCGCCGGACATCGAGGCGCTCTACACGGGGCTACGCCGCGTCCTGCCATTAATGAGTCACCAGATAGATGTGCTGGCCTTGGCTGACGATTTTCTTTATTGGGGAGATGCCGTCAAGAAGTGCTGGGCTTATGGCTATCACTGGCCTGAGAAAACTGCAGCCTGATTTCCCTGGAATGACCCATCACGAAATCCCATTCGGCGTTCAAGCTCAAGGAGTTTATTCATGTCCCGTTTCGTCCAATTGCACCTGCTGACCAACTATCCCCCTTCCAATCTGAACCGTGACGACACCGGGCGCCCGAAAAGCGCTCTGGTTGGTGACGCCACCCGCTTGCGGGTTTCGTCACAGAGTCAGAAGCGGGCATGGCGGACTTCGGATGCTTTCGAGATATCGCTGGCCGGCCATCTCGGTACGCGTACGAAGAGGATTGGCAAGGAGGCTTACGATGCCCTGAAGTCGGCGGGGGTTGCCGATAAGGCGGCTCGCGATTGGGCGAAGTCGATTGCCTCATGCTTTGGCAAAATCAAGTCGGAAAAGAAGACCGAAAACGACGAAGACCTGGAGATCGAGCAATTGGCGCACATCAGCCCGGAAGAACGGGCCGCCGTTAATGCGCTGGTCCAGCTTTGTGCCGAGCGCGGCAGCGAACCCGCCAAGGAAGAGTTGTCCTTGTTGCGCAAACCACGGAAAGCCGTCGATATCGCCATGTTCGGCCGGATGCTGGCCGACTCGCCGGAGTTCAACATGGAGGCGGCGGTTCAGGTTTCTCATGCCATTACCGTCCACAGGAGCGCTGTGGAGGATGACTACTTCAGCGCGATTGACGACCTGAATCGCGGCGAGAGTGGCGCCAGTCATATTGGCGAACGCGGCTATGGTGCCGGCCTGTTCTATCTCTACATTTGTATCAATCGCGAACTGTTGAAGGAAAATCTCGGTGGTGACGAGACGCTTGCCGCCAAGGCGCTTGAAGCGCTGATTCACGCGGTTACCAAGGTCTCGCCGACGGGCATGCAGAATAGTTTTGCCTCCCGCGCCTACGCCAGTTACGTGTTGGCCGAAAAAGGAGCCCAGCAGCCGCGCTCGCTGGTGCAAGCCTTCCTTAAGCCGATCAAACCTTTCGAAGATGAAGACATGCTGGAGAAGGCCGTCAAGGCCATCGAAAGGCGTCGCGATAATTTCGATGCGGTCTATGGCGCTTGTGCCGATGCCCGCTACATCTTGAATGTTGATGCCGGCGACGGCCGTCTTTCCGATCTTGTGACGTTCGTCCAGGAGTAATCGCCGTGGGATTTCTCGTCTTTCAGCTCCAGGCGCCGTTGGCGTCCTGGGGCGAGCCGGCAGTGGGCGAGTATCGAGGCAGCCATGGCTATCCCGGAGAGTCGGCCCTGGTCGGTTTGCTCGGCGCGGCTTTGGGCGTACGGCGCGAGGATGAGGCTGCTCATGCGGCGTTGCGCCAAGGCTATGGTTTTGCGGTTGGCGTGCAGTCCACCGGTAAGCTGCTGCGCGACTATCACACCGCTCAAGTGCCGGGCAGGACATCGCTCAAGGGGCGGCCTCATGGCAATCGAAGAGATGAGTTGCAGGTTCCCAAGGACGAACTGAATACCATCCTTTCCACCCGAGATTACCGCCAGGATGCAGCCTGCCTGGTCGCCGTGCAACCTGGCAAGGAAGCACCTTATGCACTCGAAGTACTTTCCAATGCGCTGCGGAACCCGCGTTTTGTTCTATATCTCGGACGAAAGTCATGCCCCCCTGCTGTGCCGCTTTATCCCTTGATCATCGATGTTGAGTCAGCCCTTGAGGCCATCAATATTTATCGTGAGCGACTTGGGCAGGTGTGTCATGAAGAGATCGGGCGTGTCCTTCAGCTAGCTTGGTCTGAAAAGATTGAGGCTGGAGTGCCTGCTGATTTGAGTTCACCACGCAAGGACCGGCTGATTCGGCGGGGTGCTTGGCAGTTCGGTGATCGAACCGAGCATGTCGCACTTTTTGAAAGCGAGTGAGTATGTATTTCAGCGTGATCACCCCGCGTTCTGACCAGGCGCATGCCGCCGCCCATGAGTTAGTAAGGGGTGGGGCATATGGCGAACATCAGTGGTTGTGGCATTTCTTTCCCGCTGCCCAGGGTAGCCCCCGGGAGTTTCTCTTTCGACGGGCCGATCGTGGCAGCCTGCCGCGGTTTTATGTGCTTTCCAAACGATCGCCTGAGGGGGGTGGATCAGCCTGGAATATTCAGTCTCGTGAATATGCACCGCATCTTGAAGTGGGTGATCGGCTACTGTTCGAACTGCGGGCGAATCCTGTTGTGACAATCAGCGCCAATGGCAAGTCGAAGCGACACGATATCGTGATGCAGGAGAAGAAACGCTTACTCCAGGCACGTGGCCTTACCCGGTGGGATGACTGGCGAGGCGACGACAAACCGGGCATGTATGAGATTGCCTATGAAACTTGCGCTAAATGGCTGGGAGATCGTGGCTCCCGCCTAGGTTTCGAGTTAGATCAAAACAGCCTTTCCGTTGAGGCGTATCAGCAGCATCGAGGGAAAAAAGATATGTTGCGTTTCAGCACTGTGGATCTTTCTGGGGAACTTACGGTGCTTGAGCCTGAGATTTTTGCCAATGCGCTTTACGATGGTATTGGTCACGCCAAAGCCTTTGGCTGCGGTTTGCTACTAATTCGGCGGGCAGATAGCAGGTAGCAAATTTGTGCTATCGTTTGATGGCACAAATTTTATTTGGAGTACCAACATGAACACCTTTACCGTCCGCGATCTGCGTGAACACACCGGCGAGTTGATCCGTGGGGCCGAGAACGGTGAGTTGTCGGTCATCACCAAGCACGGCACACCGGTATTTATCGCTGTGCCTTTTGACGAAACCTTGCTCCGCGAAGGCGTGGGGATGGCGCTGGCGATCAAGCTGTTTGACGAGGAGCGTATTTCCCTCAGTCGAGCCGCCAAGCTGGCAGGGCTTTCGGTCAGCGAAATGATCGATATGTTGGGTCGGCATGGTGTGGCGGTGATTCGCCCGACGGAGGAAGAACTGGAGCGTGAGCTTGCCGACTTCAGTTAGGATCGTCGTTGCCGATGCCGGCCCGTTGATTGCTCTTGGCCGGCTGGATGCTTTGCATCTGCTGCCCGCGCTGTTTGCCGAAATCCAGGTGACTGCCACCGTATTGGCCGAATGTGCCGCGCGACCAGGGTTCATCGATGCCCAGCGGGTCGAGCAAGCGGTGCGAGAAGGTTGGCTCAAACCTTGTGCCGATGAGTTTGAAATGCCGAGCGGGCGTCTCGATCCCGGAGAGGCCAGTGCCATTGCCCGTGCGCTGGAAATTGAAGCAGGTTTGCTGCTCGATGATCGGGCGGCCGTGGTCTATGCCCGCGCTCTCGGCTTGAAGGTCATCGGTACGTTGGGCTTGCTGGTGTTGGCCAAACGGCGTGGTGAGATAGAGCGAGTGGCACCGTTGATCGAGGAATTACGGCGCGGTGGGCACTATCTGGGGCCACGCGCAGTACAGGCAGCTTTGTCTGCTGCCGGAGAGGAAGTCGTCTGACGCCATGCTGCCACCGCTCAAACCCATTCCTATCAAGGAGCGCATGTCGGTTGTCTTCGTCGAAAAGGGCGAAATCGACGTTGTAGATGGCGCCTTTGTCGTTGTCGATAACCTTGGGTTACGGGTGCGACCCGTTCTCACACATATTCCGGTGGGCGGCGTGGCGTGCATCATGCTGGAGCCGGGAACGCGCGTTTCCCATCGTGCCGCAGCCTTGGCGGCACGGGTGGGTACTTTGTTGGTATGGGTGGGCGAGGCTGGTGTCCGGCTGTATTCTGCGGGCCAGCCGGGCGGGGCACGAGCTGATCGTTTGCTCTACCAGGCGAAATTGGCGCTGGATGAAAGCTTGCGCTTGAAGGTGGTGCGCAAAATGTATGCCATTCGCTTCGGCGAAGAGCCGCCAGCGCGTCGCAGCGTTGAGCAGTTGCGAGGTATTGAGGGCGCGCGGGTTCGGCGTACCTATCAGCTATTGGCGCAAAAATTCGGGGTGAAGTGGAGTGGGCGGGATTACAACCCGGAGGCCTGGGATGTTTCCGATTTGCCGAATCGCTGCCTTTCTTCGGCTACGGCGGCGCTTTACGGTGTGACCGAAGCCGCGGTACTGGCAGCCGGATACGCCCCCGCGGTTGGCTTCATCCACACCGGCAAACCTTTGTCCTTCGTTTACGACATCGCGGACATCTACAAATTTGAGACCGTTGTTCCGGCTGCTTTCAAAGTGGCGGCCGAGGTGCCGCCCAACGCCGAGCGAGCGGTTCGCCTTGCCTGCCGCGACATCTTCCGGCAAACCAAGTTGCTGGAACGCATCATCCCGGATATCGAGGACATTCTCGCCGCTGGTGAAATCCCCCGGCCGGAAGCGCCCGAAGATGCCGTCGGCCCGGCTATCCCCAATCCGGAGAGTATTGGCGATGCTGGTCATCGTTCTTGAAAACGCCCCGCCCCGCCTGCGCGGCCGTCTGGCGATCTGGTTGCTGGAGGTGAGGGCCGGTGTCTATGTCGGCAACTACTCCCGCAAAGTTCGCGAGAACATCTGGAGCCAGGTCGAAGAGGGAATCGAGGACGGCAATGCCGTCATGGTCTGGAGAACCAACAACGAGGCGGGCTTTGAATTCGTGACTCTGGGAGCAAATCGCCGGATGCCTGCCGATTGGGATGGCGTGCGTTTGGTGAGCTTTCATCCAGAGGTGGGACCCTCTGATCCTTAACAATTCGAATATGACATGGGAATGTCGTCTGGTTGGTAGAATTTAGGCCTCTGGTTTTTCCGTGAAAATTCATGGAGATGGAGGAAGTGTGTTCCCCGCGCCAGCGGGGATGAACCGCAACCGCTGGAAGGTGACACCCTCGAGGCTGTGTGTTCCCCGCGCCAGCGGGGATGAACCGAAGGAGTAGCGCGATGCCGCCGGTCAGTCTGTGTGTTCCCCGCGCCAGCGGGGATGAACCGCCCTCATGCATCGCAGCGTCGAGCATGTGCGGGTGTTCCCCGCGCCAGCGGGGATGAACCGTAGCGGCCCCGGCGCTCCAAAACGGCATCCCGGTGTTCCCCGCGCCAGCGGGGATGAACCGGTAACTGTATGGTTATCTTTTGTCAATAACCGGTGTTCCCCGCGCCAGCGGGGATGAACCGGCGCCTTGCAGGACCTGGCGGCCAGCATCGCCGTGTTCCCCGCGCCAGCGGGGATGAACCGTCATTTCTTCAATCTCCTTTGGTCTGGGGGTTGTGTTCCCCGCGCCAGCGGGGATGAACCGCCGAATTGGTCCATCTCGGCTGCGACGTCGAGGTGTTCCCCGCGCCAGCGGGGATGAACCGAATTTTTATCAACGCATCCAGCGCCTGCTCCAGTGTTCCCCGCGCCAGCGGGGATGAACCGCTTACGGCGAATCGTCGTGATTATTGAGCAGCCGTGTTCCCCGCGCCAGCGGGGATGAACCGCCCTCGGCTTCTTCCAGAGGGCTCAGGCCCTCGTGTTCCCCGCGCCAGCGGGGATGAACCGTTATTCAGCCCAGTGCAACAATTCCGGGCATGGTGTTCCCCGCGCCAGCGGGGATGAACCGCCATCTGCCACAGCCCGTAGCCCACGTTGCAGGTGTTCCCCGCGCCAGCGGGGATGAACCAGGCTTGACCCGAACGCCCCCTGCCGCAACGCCGTGTTCCCCGCGCCAGCGGGGATGAACCGTGCTTCGCGTCCTCCTTCAGGCTCTTGAGGGCGTGTTCCCCGCGCCAGCGGGGATGAACCGCACGGTTCAGTGAATTCACCGGCTCGTTACCAAGTGTTCCCCGCGCCAGCGGGGATGAACCGCCGGCGGTGTTTTTGGCGTTGCGGGCTGAGGTGTGTTCCCCGCGCCAGCGGGGATGAACCGGCCATGCGCGCCGAGGCGATCAGCAACCTGGAGTGTTCCCCGCGCCAGCGGGGATGAACCGATCACGCGGGTGCGGCATGTGATGGATATCGAGTGTTCCCCGCGCCAGCGGGGATGAACCGTGACGCAGCGCACAAAAAAGAAGTGAATCGCGGTGTTCCCCGCGCCAGCGGGGATGAACCGAGAGTCTTGCCGTTTGGTGCCTGGATGACCACGTGTTCCCCGCGCCAGCGGGGATGAACCGCTGACGCGAGACTTCCCTCTCATCGTCCGAGATGTGTTCCCCGCGCCAGCGGGGATGAACCGCCATGCGTTCAGGGTTGTTCGGAACGTGACCAGTGTTCCCCGCGCCAGCGGGGATGAACCGGGTCGCGACCATGGCCCGGAGCTTCACCGGGTGTGTTCCCCGCGCCAGCGGGGATGAACCAGGGTGAAACCCATTCAGTAGCAGAGTGGGAGAGGTGTTCCCCGCGCCAGCGGGGATGAACCGCCGACATCAAAGCCCTGCTCGAGTCAGAAATCGTGTGTTCCCCGCGCCAGCGGGGATGAACCGCACCTCCACGAGTTGCGTCGTTGTCCAACCTCGTGTTCCCCGCGCCAGCGGGGATGAACCGCCCCTTGCCACCCCCGAAATCATTGAGCCCGAGTGTTCCCCGCGCCAGCGGGGATGAACCGGCCGTGGATCGCAGCCCCCGGGGCCGCCTGCGGTGTTCCCCGCGCCAGCGGGGATGAACCGGTTGGAAGTCTCGTCAGATGCTTCCTGCAGATGTGTTCCCCGCGCCAGCGGGGATGAACCGCCGTTGGCTGGCACAAAACGCTGTCGAATGTGGTGTTCCCCGCGCCAGCGGGGATGAACCGATCGTCACCCGGGGCCGCATCGCCAAGATGGACGTGTTCCCCGCGCCAGCGGGGATGAACCGAGGTTTCCTTGTGGTCATCCCAGTCCTGCTTGGTGTTCCCCGCGCCAGCGGGGATGAACCGAGCACAGGCGCACAGCTCTCGGCAGCGTCGATGTGTTCCCCGCGCCAGCGGGGATGAACCGTCTTCATCGTGTTTTCCGTCGTCTAGGTCTGGCGTGTTCCCCGCGCCAGCGGGGATGAACCGCAGCGGGCCGAGGCGCAGGCCGCGGCCGAGCAGTGTTCCCCGCGCCAGCGGGGATGAACCGTAGCCCGTGCCCGGGTAGCCGGTAGCGAGTCCGTGTTCCCCGCGCCAGCGGGGATGAACCGGCCATGCCGCCTTGGGTGCACCGCATGCTTGTGTGTTCCCCGCGCCAGCGGGGATGAACCGTTTGAATCGAGCATCGGCGTCCCGCGCGACGAGTGTTCCCCGCGCCAGCGGGGATGAACCGCTCTGGATCTATCTGACGTGGTATCTGGATTAGTGTTCCCCGCGCCAGCGGGGATGAACCGCCGGTCGCGTCGTCGAGCAAGCCATTGCTGAAGTGTTCCCCGCGCCAGCGGGGATGAACCGGGATTCGGCGGGGTGGCTATGTGTCCACGTTGGTGTTCCCCGCGCCAGCGGGGATGAACCGCGTGCCGTCGCCGAGGCCAATGCAGCCGCAAAGTGTTCCCCGCGCCAGCGGGGATGAACCGTCGAGGCCGATGAGGGTGCGGCCCGCATTGCCGTGTTCCCCGCGCCAGCGGGGATGAACCGTTGCCGAGTACAAGGTAAACGAGATGTCGGCGCGTGTTCCCCGCGCCAGCGGGGATGAACCG
>Ga0075156_10000957_pt1 | contig 15427 bp, 14 predicted proteins | sample JI81AbrownDNA_FD_70966 | JGI IMG/M metagenome (GOLD analysis project Ga0075156, IMG submission 70966) | Wastewater effluent complex algal communities from Wisconsin, to seasonally profile nutrient transformation and Carbon sequestration -... | ecosystem: Engineered > WWTP > Effluent > Algae...
TGATGGGTTGAAGCGGATATTTAGACCTTCCAAGAAGGGGCTATACTACTCAGACGTAGCAAGTGACATCGGGGCCATTATGGTCACCACTGTAGATAGTGATAAATCTAAATATTCCGTTAGACAGTACTCTAGTGCTAAATAAGCTCGTGCCCTGCAAAATGTAATAGGTAGGCCTAGTACAGAAGACTTTATCAAGTACATTGAGGGCAATATGATACCAAACTGTAATGTTACAAGAGACGACATCTTAAGAGCGGAAGACATATTTGGACCAAATTTAAGATCAGTAAAAGGGAAGACTACAAGAAGACCTACTGGACACGTTAATCTAACATGGACAAAAGTGCCCAGCAATATATTAGAAAAATAAGGGGATGTTACAATTGCCATAGACATCATGGCAATTAACAAGATTCCATTCGTGATCACCGTATCAAGGCATATACATTTTGGAACTGCCGAACTGATACGTAATAAGTCCAAAACAACAATTATGACGTCAATACGACAGGTAGTAAGAGCATATGACGCCAGAGGTTTCAAGGTGCGCAACATATTAGGAGATGGCAGATTTGAATGTTTTAGAAATGCCCTAGCCGATATGGGCATAACACTTAACGTCGCATCCAGGAACAAACACGTACCAGAAGTCGAGAGATATATTAGAACTATCAAGGAAAGAGTTAGGGCCATTGCGAGTGTACTACCTTTCAGGCAATATCCACTGCGTCTGATCGCAGAAATGGTATACAATGCAGTATTTTGGTTAAACACGTTCCCACACAAAGATGGTGTACATGCAACAATCAGCCCTAGGACATTGATAACAGGTCTCGGCATAGATATCAACAAGCACTGTAAATTGCCATTTAGTACCTATGTACAAGTCCATGAAGAGGGCGATAGTTTGCTAAGACCCAGAACATCAGGTGCTATTGCCTTGCGACCAACAGGAAATGAACAAGGAGGCCATTACTTCCTCAGTCTACACTCCGGAAAAAGGCTTAACAGATATGCATGGACGGAAATGCCTATGCCTAATGAGGTAATTGCCCAAATTCATCGACTGGTGATAGCGGCTGAGAAATATGATGGTATAGTATGCAAGGAAATGTATTGCCCGAGCAAATGGACGAGGATGAAGACAGCAACAATATAGATAACAACACTTCTGAGGACAATAGCGATGACCAGGATCACACAGATGGACCACAAGGCAATAATGACGATGATGAGAGCACAGAAAGTCAGGATGACATAAATGCACATGATGAAGGAACAGTCCAATCAGGCAATAATGTGGATGATGTGGATGAAGCAAGTGACAAAGTCATGGAAAACGTAGATGAGTTAACAAACGAAGCAGAAGAAGACCCATACAAACAGAATATTACGATAGAAGATATAAACATTGTGACGGAAATGAACACATCACAACTTGCAATACAACAATTGGATGAGGAACTAAATGGTGAACAGCAAATACAAACACACGGGTATAACCTCAGAGCATGACCAACAAAACGAAGGGATCAGATGTCGCTGGCAATTGCAGATAATATCACAGGAGTGCATGAGGAGGCCAGGGAATACTTGACAATCCACCCAAAAGTGCATGCTCACATGATGCTTACACAAATGAATGTGAGGCAGGGGCTGTTACTCTTTGGGAAAAAGGAAATGAGGCAATCACAAAAGAGCTAAAGCAATTGCATGAAAAAGGGGCCATTAATCTGGTGCAGCAATCAGACATGTCAGCAGAAAAAAGGAGAAAAGCATTGAGATACCTAATGTTCCTAAAAGAACAACGTGACGGAACAATAAAGGCAAGAGGATGTGCTGATGGACAACCACAGAGGGAATATACAAAGAAAGGAGAAGTAAGTTCACCGACTGTGTCACTTGAGGCTATTATGTTGTCATGTGCCATAGACACCAAAGAAGGGCTATATGTAATTGTGACGGACATACCCGGTGCATTTCTTCATGCAGATATGAACGACGAAGTACACATGATTTTGGAAGGTACTATTGCCGAGCTAATTGTTAAAATTGACCCTAGCATATACAGAAAATATGTTTGGCACAGTCAGAAAGGTAAACCAATGTTGTACGTACAGCTCAAAAAGGCCCTGTATGGAACACTACAAGCGGCACTACTATTCTTGTTGGAGGAAGTGCCATATGATATGACAGGCATAGCAAAAACACCTGCAGCATGTCACCTATTCAATGTAAATGACGGAGCAAGAAAATTAGATGAAAAGAAAGCGCAGTTATTTCATCACATGGTAGCAAAACTCCTATATTTATGTCGTAGAACTCGACAAGACATTCAAACAGCTGTTGCCTTCTTGTGCACCAGAGTGAAAAGTCCGGATGAAGATGACTACAAAAAACTAACACGCGTAATTCAATATCTGAGGGACACAACAAAACTGACGCTTACTATAGAACCAGACGACAATCCACGCTGGTGGGTAGACAGCTCGTATGCTGTTCACCCAGACATGAAGAGCCATACAGGCATATTTATGTCATTGGGAAAAGGGGGTGGCTATACAGCATCACGTAAACAAAAGCTTAACACGAAAAGCTCTACAGAAGCAGAATTGGTAGCAATTGATGATGCTATGGGACAAGTTTTGTGGACAAGGCATTTCCTGGCGAAACAAGGAGTGGCAGTGCCAGTAACCACAATATACCAAGACAACAAGAGCACCATATTACTATCGGAAAACGGAAAGGCATCCAGTAGCAAACGTACTAAACACTTGGATGTATGTTATTATTTTATCACAGACTGTATTAAACGAGGTGAGGTGAAAGTTGCTTATTGCCCTACGGAGAATATGTTGGCAGATTTCTTCACCAAGCCACTTCAAGGAGCAGCATTCCGACGTATGCACAGCCAAATACTTAATATGCCCTTCACTGACACAAGTGCCAGTGAAGCGCACAGGAGTGTGTTGGACGGGAGAAAAAAATGACAAGAAAAAAAATGCCACGGATCAAATGGCTAGGGTAAAACAAGCATAAAACACGCTGGCAAGGAAAGAAAAAGGAAAGAAACGGAAAAAAAGAAAGAGAAACGAAAGAAGAAGAAAATAAAATGAGAAACGGGCTAGCTCATAATTTTTAATTCATTAGCGTGCGTTAATCAAAACATCTGTGCGTTCAACAGCGTATTTTGATCATCAACAAAATTGGCAATGCTCGTGGTAAGCCAAAATGCTTAGTGCTCAGTAATAGAGCTTTAAGCTTTAAGCCTAAAAACGAACCGAAAAGAATTGGCCAAATTAAACATATGAAGCTTAACAAAGTATCTTACCAACAGTATTTTGTGATGATTAACAAATCAACAACAGCCTAAATTATGTGATATCCCTGATTTTATTATACGAAATACGAGATGACTTGAGAGGACCAATGTTAAACATATTTATGCGGATTCGAAGGGCCCAAGTCGTCAATCTTATATGTATAAATAAGTCCCTCCAGTAGAACTAGAACATGAAATTGACAGTTTGCTATGATCGTTAATGAATCAATCAATCGAGAATCAAGGGCGCTTCATATAAGATAAAATAAAAAGTTGGAATTACTGACTAATTTTGAGTAAAAACACAGCAGACCAACAACTCGATAGAGGTCCTTCAAGTTGTGGGTAAGCTTAAGGATTATTTCATCTATCAAATTCATAGTAGCCGCGTGACTGTTGTTTAGGGAAGGATTTGGCAATTACGCTCCTTGGCACATATTCTATCGAAAAGCTTTATATTTGGCGTTAAAAAACTTGAAATGAAACTGGCTAGCATCTACTACCAACTTCTGTCAGTGGCTTTCATTTCGACATGCGCGGAAGCAGATGTGACTTCTGTGAAAAAGGAAAACAGGCTTGAAAAAGCTGCCTGGTACCGTGCCTTGAGACAAATCAAGACGCCTCGTTCAGAGAGTCATGAGGACAATCAACAAAGAGAGTTGTCATTGCTTTTGACTGATCCGCGTACTGAAGAAGTGAAATCAGACAAAGCTCGGGGATGTGACCAGTTAATACGTGATGGGCCGCTGCCAGTCGTGCTTATATCTATGGGAAGATCTGGATCGTCTGCTATATGGGAGACAATGGCCGTGTTAACAGGACAAGGTTCTCAACCCATAGAGCTGCCAGGAGAAAATCTTGAAGAAACTGCAGTGTTTTTTGAGTCACTTGCAAACCGAGGAGACTCCTCTGGTAGATGGATGTTCAAATACTTCTATGAAAATCAGAAAGAACGAATTAAGCGTGATCAAAGCGAGGGTATCGTTGGCTTTAAGTGGAAGCCGTATCCTTCCTTCTTTTCCGAGGCAGCACAAAAAAGTCTCGGAGCCATCGCCAAGTCATGTCCGCAAATCAAGGTTGTAAGGTCCAGACGGAATGCTTTAGACGTTTATCTGTCGCTAGAAAAGCATAGTAACGACTCAATAGACCGGATACCTGCACACTGTAAGCCAGATGATTTCACATGCTTAGAGAAACATTACGCTAGATCAACTGGCATGAATGTTTCCGTACCTAAAATGTTGTCAAGAATGAAAGCTTTTGTGAGGCTGGAGGATCAAGTGGATGAGAACTTGGACGCTCTTGGTATTCCACATGTCGATGTTAGTTATGAATTGTTGTTTTCTGACGATGAAAATGTAGTGGTTGATGAGTGGGACAGAGTCTTCAAGTTCTTGGAAATAGGTCCTACGAAAGGCAATGGGCTCAGCGCTGAGCTTATAAGGAATGCACCTGGTATGGCCGTGACATCCACTCACTCTCATAAAGAAATGATAGCAAACTATGAAGAAGTAAGGAGTGCTCTTTCAAATACTCCATTTGAAAGTCTGCTGAATTAAACAAGGTAAACTCATGTGTGGGATTTTCCGCTGATCTTAACCAAGAGATGCATCGACTTACAAGATGCATATATTTTGGATTCGTAGTGTTTAGACTGAAGTTACATGAGCCAAAAAGTAATTGTGAGAATCATGATTTACGCATTAAAGATAAAACTGTTCTGGATCGAGTTTATTTGAAAATGCGGCATTTCGAGCACTAGGAATTTGTACGGCAATTCATCTGTTTAGGTTTTTTCTTCTTGGCACATATACATGAGTGTTTTTTCATCAGCTTACATGTTAGCTCTTTTGCAACCATTGTACTTGTACTGTCATTGGGGCCTATATGCGATAAAAATATATACACGTCATCATGAAGTGAATCGAAATTTCTTGCAAAACATGAAATACAAAACATTTAAGGAGTACCAGGTCCCAGGTGACAAGTAAACTCCCACATGACTGAGAGTTAAACCATTATCTTCGTAAATAAGCGATCTTCCTCACGCGACATTTTTACGAGTTAATCAAGCGTTTAAAATAATCAATCGCCATGACAAGGTTTCAAAGTAGACTAATTTGTGGGATGGGATTCTTTATTGTTGATATGCATTTATTCAAAAGATATGCTTATTTTTGATTCTTATCTGAGAAAAGTGAGGAATTTTGAACTCTGGGATACAAGTAAAATGTGAAGACTAGCACCATTAGCAAGAAGAAATCATGACTGGGTGAAAACATGCTCACAAAATGAGGTGAGGTCTATTTGCCCAAAAAGGGTGCTCTAAACGAATAGAGAGTAATTTAAGAGGATAATTCAGCAAGTGAAATGAAACTTGTACTCATTAAAAACGTTAGCTTCACAATTCTAGCCTAAAACTTTTTACTATACAACTCTCCCATCACGATTCCAACATTCTTTCTCTGTGCAAGGCTACTTCTAAAAACAAAAAGATGCAATTCAAATGTAAGGCACTAATGCAGCCAAAATGCTCTAACCCAGGTCAGTTAATCACAACCTGATATACTTCAACACTACATGGGGATAGAAAGATTGGAGTGACTTTACCAAGAAGTTGAGCAAAAAACTTTATGAGGGAACTCCTCAAAACCTAAGGATGCTTTTGGCTAAGCTCAAGAATAGAAGAGCCAAAGGTGTGGAATGAAATCACCAACATTGACAACAAGAACCTCCTCACCCCATATGAGACCATCTCTATTGAAGATTGTAAGAAGGAGCCTGCAAAGTATCTTGCACTAGATTCAAATTGAAACGAGAACTCAACAAGAAAGCGCAATGTCAGCTCAAATGCTTAACTGCATACAAAGCTCTGTCAGTGATGAAGGAGCCCTGAAGGTGGTCACTAGTGTAGAAAGCTTTAAGATTAAAATCAAGGACCGATCTCACAGCCTAGAATTAGCCAATTGGCCCCTGTACCTCAAATCCTGATCTCATGGATCACCATTGACTCTAGAACCACAGTATTATAGGACACTATCAACACTTGATGATTACATGACTAGTGTATATTGCAGTGTAACAACGCTCATCAGTTTTGACAGGCTTAAAACGGACCCTCAAAATGATAGGGAAGGAACATCCAGCAATGTTCATATAAACTTTTCAAGAGTTATCTTGAAGCGCCTGACAAGGAGCTCAACATATATATCAAATAGAAGAAAAATGACTACAAAGAAGGTCATAAAATCTCTGAGGATGATATCATGACAATGGAAGAGAACAAATACAATTCCTTTCATAAGAGGCGGTAAATGGAATGTGCGCTCGAAGAAAAAATGGAAATACTATCAGCAAAACGTGATACGCGCATCAACAAGAAGATGGGAGGAAAGAAAAGGGAGCAAACAAGAAATATGAATGGCAGAAATCTCCCCAAAAGATCTTAAGGAGACTACACCAAGGATCAGAAATACCTATCACCGGTGAACAAACATCAAATGTGGACCCTACATATAGCTGAGAACTGCAGGCTAGAGTTGAAGGAGGAAAATTTGGCAAAGGACAATGGACTGAAACTCAACAAAGCTCTTGCCACTAATGGTCATGATGAGGATTTGGATTAATGACTGTTAATCTTTGGAAAAATGTCAGACACAAAAATGGTCACTTGGAAGTTTGAAATGGAAGACGATGATGGAACGACACATGCAATATACATACCCAACACATTGTTTGTGCCAGAGGAGCCTTTCGACCTATTTTCACCTCAACATTCGGGCCAAGAAATCGCAGGCCCCAAAGGTTCATATTTCATCATGAAAGATGACAAAATGGGCCTAACATGGAATAGAGGAGAGCAGTAAAGACAGGTACCCCCCAACACCCAAAACAACTGTGGTTTCATGCTAGTACACTGTCTTATAAAAAATTGGCACAAACCATGAGCAACACAATATAATAGGAAAACGAAACAGACATCATCAGTAAAATCACACACACCGAAAAAGTGAAAAATGAAGATAACATATTCATCACACGTTACAATTTTGATCTAAAAACTGATATAGACGTAACACGAGAAACTGGTGACCAAGACCACAACCCAAAAAGGCTGATGTTAGAATGGCATCTGAGACTAAGCCACTTACCCTTCAAGAAGCTAAACACAATGGGACTACAAGGGAGGATACCAAGGGGCTTTCACAGGAAGAAAAACCATTTTTGCCCAGCGTGGTATTATAGAAAAAGCCACCAGTAAAAGATGGAAAGGCAAGGCAGTCAAGAAAATATAGAGAATATAATTCAGTCAGGAGAATGATGTTGGTTGACAGTTTTGTGTCAACGTCAGCAGGTTTTGTGTTGGAAATCAAGGGGACATTGGCTAACAAGCGAATTTATTACAGAGATGTGGCTTATGTTAACCTACAAGAAGATGACTCAAACTGGGAGACGCTAAAGGCTAAATTCAGCGTGGGAGCGTATGCATTAAGATTGGTTGTAAGGGTCACACACTATCATGCAGACAACTGCAGGTTTGCCGACAATGCCTTTATAGAAGACTAATATCTCAAGGGTAGACAATAACATACTGTGGTGTATATGTCCACTATCAGAATGGCAAGGCAGAAAAGTAGAAAAGAGATTTGTAAGAAATAACAAGGATAGTAGTACTACTGCACACCATTCAGCAGTGTCCCAATGCAATAACACCACACCTATGTTCATACCTCGCACCAAGGATGACAGACAACCTGATCCTGATTTCGATATTTGCAAGAACAACATATACATCACATATAGATCACTTCCATCCATTCGGTTGCCCAGTTTATGTATATGATACTAGACTACAGCAAAGAGGGAGGACTAGCAACAAATAGCAAAGAAGAGGGATTGGAGTAGACCTGGGCAAGTCGCCATCACATGCAAGGTCAGTACATCTTGTTTATCCTCGATAACAGGTTTGGTTTCACCACAGTTCTACGTTCAGTTTGACAATTAGTTTAAGACAAGTGGGAGAACTATATGCCAAGATCACTCCACCCAACATGGTACCCATCAACAAAAACCATGATCAAGAGAAAATTCGCAAAGGTACACGGGTAGGAACAGATCGAGTAGCAAATAATCAGGTTAGTGAAAAGTAGAACGTCACCACTATTGCACGGGAAGGGGACACAACAGACAGCAACACTGGTAAATGCAGACAACACCTTCAGGATAGAAAATCTACGAATGTATGCGCATACGTGGTAAATCAATGCACAAGGCTCACACAAGATCCAAGGGAGTCACACAAAAAGCCATACTGAATATAGGTAGATACCTCTTGAAGACAAGAAACAATGGTAACATATATATGCCGGAGATTGCTAAAAGCATGTAATTGTGGTGTGACGCGGACTTATGCATGAACTGTAGAGCAGAAACAGCACATCTGGACAGATCTACATCAAAATCAAGTACAGGGTAACTGGTGGAGGGCTTCCATTCACATGGGCATCGAATATGCAAATGGAGATGTCTCTCAGCACCACAGACGTGAACTCATATCCACGATTGAAGGGCTTAGAACTGTAACTCTGCTAATAAGTTTGATCGTAGGAGAAAATACGGCGTTTATCCGGTATTATAAGCAATAAGCAGTCAATAAGAAATTACTGGCCAACGTAACAAATGCAAACTAAATGCTTGGTTGAGCCATACATGTGTATGATCGACAAACTTTCTGGATGGTATGCCCACGAGGAAAAGACATGTATCAAACTCTTTTTGGACAAAATGATTGGACTAATGACACCTCTCAAATGATAAATCATATCCAGCAAGCTTAAAATAAAAAAAGACCTGCAGACCAAATATTTTTGATCAAAATGTTCAGAAGAAGATCGGTAAGCTTCCCTAGCAGAATAGAATGCGTTGAAACAGGGATATCATATCCACTTTGCATGAGCTTTACACATGTTATGCTACAAATATATCACAAATGAAGTGATCGAAGTGATAAAGAAACTATGGCCAACTTAGCTCTGTCAATATCGTGTGCCATAGAAGCATGACAACTTTAAAGTGCCATCAGTCTTGACAATAAGAGCATATCATGCACCATTATCCAGGATACAAACTCCTAGTGATTGATTTTGTTCATAAATATTTCAATACAAAATTGTGCATAAATCTGCTGCAAGAACCTATTGGATATTCAATTTGATCCTTACTATTGACGAAACTTCACATCAATAGCACCAAATAAAAAACTTGGTCCAGATACCTCTACTCTTTTGTTGATAAATTCTCGACAAAAATATTGACAAAAATGATGCTGCAACTAATCTGCTGATAGAGAAATGCCTTTAATATGTTCAAGAATGCATGTCTTAAATTTTCATATTACCGAGAATCATGAGGAATTGGTTATTGAGTTCATTTGTACATCCAACATCTTTTTAAGTTCGCAATACTTTTGACTATAGATATTTTCAACATATAGAAGTTGTGGATAATAAATTAAAGATTGAGATAAAATGCGTTCATCGCAATCTTGAGCGAAAGCAAACGTTCGATCCCAGGATTTTTCCTAAATAGCAGAAAAGATCTATTAAAATAATATTCAAGATTGCGCCTTAATTCAATTAGGTTATCTCCCAACACATTCAAGGAAGATACTAGACTATAGAATTGCAAGCAGTGCAACAGAAAGCAAACTTAAAATAATCAAATTGACCAGCATAAAATTATGCAGATTAGAAAATACTTTACGACCACCTACACAGGAAATAGGCAACTCACTGATATAGTGTTTGAGTGATTCTAGTTGCATCTTTCTCTGCAATAGAAATAGTCACTTTCACAGCTGGATTGATTGATTTAAAAATTTGGAGTTCACGAGTAAAAAGTGTAAATATATATTTCGTATTGTATGTCAAGGTTGAGTTGAGCAAAATATCAGGAAAGATTCTGTTTTTCATTGTAAACGCAATTATGGATACCGTGCACCTATTAATAACATGTTTGATTGAAATGGGCTGGAAAGCAATAGAATATCTTGCTCCTTTGTTTTGATAATCAAAGGGATGACGTGAATCCTCCCAAAAAACTTTGAAAGAAAAAAATTGCAAGTTGTTTTTTTTGGCGAATTTAAACATTTTGATATCTCTCCGAGAAAAATATCTTATTTCTGGAAGTTACCGGACTGTTTCGTCGATGAACCCCTATGGATATACATATATTTGCGAGATTGATGGTTGGAACTGCGTAAAACATAAGCAGAACCCAGAAAGATCAACAGAGAGTTTTGTTGAAGATACAGAGTTAAACTAGTATTAAACTGAAATTAAAATGCATCTTAATAAATTAGAAATTATGAGCTAGTGCGCATCACGCGGGCCCAATTTTTGTCATTGGTATTCATCTTCTGCTGACTCACAGCATTGCCATAGGGTCTTTTAGAGCCGCACAATTTCTCTTTGCCAAGATCACAATTTTTCTCCTTTTACTACACACTCCTGAGCACATCTGTGTTTTCGCGGGCAGATTTAGGATTTTTGCTCTCATGCATGTGAACATGCTTCCTTCCAGAGACGTTGAAAAAAATCGGCTAGCATATTGTAAGTAGGGCAAAATGCTACCTTCACTTCTCCTTTTTTGATTCTGTCTGTCATGAAGAAATAACGTACATCCAGATGCTTGGTTCTTCTGCTGCTTGAACTTTTACCATTTTCTGCCAATAAGATTGTGCTCTTATTGTCCTGTTAGATTGTTGTGGTAGGTACGTGTATTCCCTGAGATGCTAAAAAATGTCCTGTGAAAAGCACTTCAGCCAAATAATCATCAATGACCATGTATTCCGCCTCCATGGAACTTTTTGTATTTATTTACTGCTTTGTTGATGCTGTGTATCCAGCAACCTTCCTTAAGTCATAATTATCGCACTGTGAGTCCTCATGTCCAGGTTCACCATCCTCTAATTTGGGCTGTTGTCTTCCCCTGGTTCTATGGTAAGTGCCAAGTTTCTTGTACTATGTAAGTACTGCATCACCTCAACAAGTTTTTTGTAATTGTCAACATCAGGCGCCTGTACTCTAGTACATAGAAACGCCACGGCCGTCTGTATGTCTTGTCATGTTCTTTGAGATAGATAAAGAAGTTTCGCCCATTAGGTGATGAAACAACGGCCCTTCTTCTTCAGAAAGTTTCTTCGCCTGTTCGTCAATATTAAATAAATGCAGTTCTGGGTGAGTGTTGCATACCTTGTTCATGTCTGAAGGCAATTGTCAACATCTTGTCAGCATATTCCTGAATTGAAATTTTCACTTTTACATTTGTCAGATAGTGTGTGTCATGCCTAAATATTCTAATACTTTTCCATGTGCTGTCATTAGTGGACTCCTTAATTATACCCTCCATGACTTTCTTTTCGACATGCAATATTTGTAGGTCATCTACATACCAGATGATCATACACTGCTTGCCATTTATGATTTTATTTGCCCCACACGCATACCATTGGCGAGCTTGTCTCTGATTTAGTAGTGTATCCCCTGTGCAAGCATTTATCTGCACAGCCCCTGGCATTGATGCATCCGTCACGCTTTTCTTTCAGGAACATTGTTGGTCATAAGACATGTCATCATTCTTGAGTGGCAGTAGTGCCTGTAATAAGTTGTTGTAGCTCCTTAGCTCCTTCATTTGAGAATCATTCTATTTATTTCCGAGTTTTTTAATGCCTTCTTTTACACTCATCTGTGTGATTATGATATGCATGTGTGGTTTCCCTATTTTCTTTTGCATATTGCCAGATTGCATCATATTGTACATGTCAGTGATGTATTTAGTACTCATTCTGGTTGGTCTTGGTCTTAGGTTGTAGTTGTGACCTCTTGGAGTTCTGACGGGCTATTCTGATAATGTGTTTGTTGTATCTTCTCTTGTTACTGGATTGTTATGTAGCTGGGCTGTATTCATCTCGTGTATTGTATTCATGTTGTCAATTGTCATGTATAAGTTGTGATGTGATTTATGCTCGATGGATATGTCGTCATCCTCATGATTTTATATGTCTTGATCTTTATTTTGTCCTTCTGTTTCCGTTGTTTCGCAATGGTTGTATTTTCATATACTGTGTTCATTCCTGTAATATTGCCACTTGTGTAATTCAATCTTGTGATGTTGTTTTCTGTAATACTCCCACTTATTTTGATCACTTCTCTGGTCACTCATGTGGTAATGTCTCTAGGGCATTTGCACCTGATGTCCTGGATTATCATTTTTTTCGTGTTTTATCATTTCTGCTGTCCGAAAATGAATAGCTCTGGACATCGTCATCATGAATGGTATGCCGTTGATAATCTTTATATCAACTGACAGTGTGACATTGACATGTTTCTCTAATAGGCTGTCGGGCAATTTGTCACATGAGTTGATTGTCACTTTTTCGAGCGTATTTTTTCAGGTGCAGGATGTCGGCCTTGGTAATAGGGCAGTTGGGGATCAGATTTCTTTCTATATAATTCATATAGTTGTCTGTAATAGGGTGACCTATGATATTCTGTAATAGCCATGCTTAATTTGCATCTGAGTACTGTTAAACAATGATTTATTTTTATTCTTATCTACTGTGTTGACCAGGACATAAGCAGTTTCACCTTTAACATCAGAGAATAATAGCCCCTTTTATTAGGGCATAAATACTTGGTTAGTACCATCTGTCTTGTGCACAATATAGCTGGTGTTCACAGAACTATCATAAGTCACCTTGTACTTGTTCTGTATGTAATTCAAGGATAGAATGTTGGCAATACCTTCGGGGTGATACCACACAGTCCCATAGCCCTTCAGATCACCTTTCTTGGTCACTATGGCCATGCTGGTATTACAGTGCAATGTCAGGACTCGCTTTGTGTCCTGTACATTATCCAATAACTCGGGATTAGAGAGCAAATCGTTTGTAGATTGGCTATTGGGCAATATCCAACTCTTTGGTGTTGCCAGCTCTTCTTGCATGAACATAGTACATCTTGCACAAATGCAAACCCACTCTAGTCATCATCATCCATGTCATTTTCTTCATCATTGCTTGATTCTTCATCTTCAGTTTTGTCATCTCTGCTTTCTTGTTCTGCTTCTTCAACTGCCTCCAGATTGACATATTCAATTTTAGAGTCCTTATATTTGTCAGAATCATAATCAGAGATACTATCCAGCATGTCTATTCAGTATTAGGAAATTCTATCCTTTTTTATTGGATGTCTTCACTGTCCTCTCTTTGTCACATTCATTCGCGTAGTCTCCTGTTTTGATGCACTTATACCATGAATTTCTTTCTTTTTGTTATTGCTTTTTCATTCTTCTGATCCAGCAAAGGCAATTATCATTATTGTCACATATACAATTATCTCTACCTCTGTATTGGTTTTTCCATCCTGTCAATACACTGCATGTCTTGGCAATAGTCTTCAGGAACAGGTCTTTCTTTTTCTGCAACTTCTCATTTTACATTTGTTCTACCACCTTTCCGTATAACTGTTTGTCTACCTTGTACATAAAAATAATTGTGTGATGTTCTTCCTCGATGGCATCCAGAGTTTTCTTCAATTGCTCCTGGGTAGCCGCACAATTTTTCTTTTTTCTCCTTTTCCAACAAGTATCGATAGGATTCGATTAAATGCGAGATCAGTTGATCATAAGCTGACATACTTAGAAATGAATAGAAATTTCTAAAACAAAAGCAGAATCATTAAAGCTTCAGCAGATATTATTAACCATGTAAATGTTGAACATCTTCTGATCGGAGCTTGGCAGATAATAAAGAATCGAGATTGGAATACTTAAAAAAATGTAGAAAATAAAACAAGTCTTTTTTGTGTCTAGTATATTTGCTCACTAAAGATATCGTTATTGAAGATGAAGAATAAACTTCCATTTTGAAATGTTGGCACAAGATTGGCTACAAACGGAACAGTTCAAGTTTGATGAATTGGCGAGAGCAGGACAGATATATATCTAAATTAAATGAACTTCAACAGAGCAATCGATTAGATTAATATTATTTTGCAAGAAGATCCTTACGATAGTATGTATAACCACAGAGTGGGAGTAAATAATCCATCATCAATCAATATACATTTGAAATTAGATACAATTAGAATCTTGAATTTGTCTCCATTTTTTTCACACTTGCAGCTATGAAACGGCACGCACCATCTGCTGTTAATCTTACAACCTAGCATATCATTTGACTAATGATTTAAACTTGCCGCATCACTTGCGAATTGCAAAGGCGAGAGCAGGACAGATATATATCTAAATTAAATGAACTTCAACAGAGCAATCGATTAGATTAATATTATTTTGCAAGAAGACCCTTACGATAGTATGTATAACCACAGATTGGGAGTAAATAATCCATCATCAAACAATATACATTTGAAATTAGATACAATAAGAATCTTGAATTTGTCTCCATTTTTTTCACACTTGCAGCTATGAAACGGCACGCACCATCTGCTGTTAATCTTACGACCTAGCATGTCATTTGACTAATGATTTGAACTTGCCGCATCACTTGCGAATTGCGAAGTAGCTGTGCTTTATAATGGCAATATTCCTATCTTCCAAAAGTATTACTTGAATGTTATCACCTACTGAAGTAGATCAACATCAATTGAATCTTAAAAGAATAACCTTCAAAAAAGTTTTGATCAAAATGTGTTCCTGTTAGATCTATTGAATATCTTGATTTAAACATGCAAATCAATCATTTTAAATTCTATTCCATTTACTACAACTTTCGTATGTTCACATCTGGCAAATTTTTTCTGAAATGCTGTTTGAACTGTTCTATCTATGACATCTTGTCCAATGAGGCCGTACTTTATTTCAGTCATTCGGTTCTAGCATTTCAGATGAAACTTTCGAGCCTTAAATGTCTTCAGCTAAGACTTCACTTCACCTCAACACAACTGCTTCTATATTTCAAACCATAAAAATATGTGTCGCCGATGAATTGTGCAGGTGTTTGTATGTAATTTGCAACACGTGACAGCTCGCCAGGCATACAAAGATATAACACCCTACAAACTGAAGAATTTAAATTGCAGT
>Ga0075156_10000959_pt1 | contig 15420 bp, 9 predicted proteins | sample JI81AbrownDNA_FD_70966 | JGI IMG/M metagenome (GOLD analysis project Ga0075156, IMG submission 70966) | Wastewater effluent complex algal communities from Wisconsin, to seasonally profile nutrient transformation and Carbon sequestration -... | ecosystem: Engineered > WWTP > Effluent > Algae...
GACACGGTTTGAATTTCATTAGATGGAGGAGTTCCACAGGTCTGCACAGTACTACAATCCGTATTGACCTGCTCAATATAGTACGAAGCAGTTTCAGGGTGCATGCCAATCAAAGGCTTTCCGTTTGCGTCATATGTATCGGTACAATCAACGCGAAGGTAGTATGTCACTCCACAAGAATCAGTTACAATAGGACTGTTTGTGTCGGAATAACCTTTGATTACACATGCTTCCCCAGTGATGCTGTTCCTAGTCTTGAGAACGTATGTGAACTTGTAAATACCTTCGAAGCCTGTTGTGGTTGTTTGTGTATTGACTGTGTCTTTAGTTGTGGTAGTGCCGGTCTGGTTGATAGTTGAAGTCGCTGTATCTGTGGTCGCGGCCCCCGAATTCTGTGCTTGAATGGACTGGCCTGTGATTGCTACATTCTGTGTCTGGATTGCTTGTGTGCCCTGTCCCTGAATCTTAACTTTGGGAGCCTTTGGAGCTTTGGCAGTCTTTGGGGCCTTGGCAGTCTTTGGGGCCTTGGGAGCCTTTGGGACCTTGGCAGCCTTGGGAGCCTTTGGGGCCTTGGCAGCCTTGGGTGTCTTTACTCCAGGAACTTTGGCAGCCTTGGGTGTCTTTACACCAGGAACTTTGGGTGCCTTTGGTGTCTTGGCAGCCTTGGGTGTCTTTACTCCAGGAACTTTGGCAGCCTTGGGTGTCTTTACTCCAGGAACTTTGGCAGCCTTGGGTGTCTTTACTCCAGGAACTTTGGCAGTCTTGGGTGCCTTGGGTGTCTTGGGTGTGTTGGGTGCCTTGGGTGTCTTGGGTGCCTTGGCAGCCTTTGGTGCCTTGGGTGTCTTGGGTGTCTTAGCGGCCTTGGCAGCCTTGGGTGCCTTTGGTGTCTTGGCAGTCTTTGGGGCTTTTACACCAGGAATTTTGGCTGCCTTGGCAGCTTTAGGACCTGCTGCAGATACAAAATCAGATGTATCATACTCAGACACTTGATGAGTATGCTCATTCTCAGTGCCATACTCAGAAGAACCGTCGTATTCAGAGGACTCTTCGTATTCAAAAGATTCGCCACATTCAGAGGACTCTCCGTATTCAGAAGAAGCTGAGGAACTGTAGTCAGAAGAAGCTGAGGAACTGTAGTCGATGTAATCAGAGGAAATGCATTGAGAAGCAGTAGTCTGAGCAGTGGTTGTTTTGGTTGTAGTAACGGTGGTTTGTTCCACTGTGGTTGTGGTGGTCTCGATGGTCTCAGTCGTCGCAGAGGTGGCAGAGGATTCAGTAGATGCAGTGGTCGCACTGGTAGCACTGGTAGCAGTTGAATTCTTAACTTGTGTCTGATACGAATCCTGCGCGTGACTTCCAGATGAATCCTGTGTCTCTGTCTTATTACTATATTCCAAGTAGGAGTAAGTGATGTTTGGTTCAAGAATACGTACTCCTTGGGACAAGGCGTAGTTGTTTGCTTGAGTCTCACGCAAAAGCCCTGCTGTAGAAGTTGCTCTACCCCCTGCTGATTGCCCGCCGGACAAAAGAGAAGCAGCTGCGATGGCAGCAACTGCCGTTCTCAACCAATTTCGTTGAGACATTGTAGCAGCCAAACTTGGATGTACTCCAACTTTTTTTGAAGCTTATAGTTTTTATGAGTATCGGTGTAGAGATAAATTCTAACAAGACAATTCGTAAGGAGAATTGATAAAACGCTTGAACTTATTTCGACAGTTGCTTTTGTGATTTGAAAGGAAAGCTCGAATTATGAAACCTCAGATCAAGATCAGACCAATGCAAAACTTACTTGGTATTGCTTTCGTGCGTCTTGTTGCGCGGCTCTACAGTAGTATTTTTCTCATGAGTAAGCACGCATTCGCCTCAGCATACAAATCTTCAAGGGATGTGCCATTGATCCAGCGTCACTTCTTTCTTGTAGCACCTCGTCTGTTGAGAGGCCGCTTATGCGTTCCAGATATTTCCTATTCTTTCACAATCCAACAAGACTGCTTCAAACAATATATACTCTTAATACATATACATTTAAAACGGAAAATTTCTGATCTAAACACAACTTTCCGAAGGGCTGGCATGTGTTTTGAATCGTCTTTCTGAGCAATGCTCTCGTGCACAGATGTTAGTTAGAATGCCACATCTAATCCTACTTTATGGGTACCCGCAAATAGCCATGGTTATAAAACGGATCCTGTGCAACGGACACATTTCAAATCGATAGGACTGAAATATGCACAAAAAGTTATCGTCCAACTTTGACAACCCCTAATCAAGAATCTCTACGAAATTTTGCACACACGAGATTTTTTTAAATCAAGATTGGAATCGTGCGAGTCGTAAATTGTCTTAGTATATTTAGATTAAGTCTCAGGCGCATCTTAGTGCAACCATCCACTCAATTAGCCACAAAAAAAAAGCCTCGAGTGTGTTGGCACTAGAGCGAGAAAAGGACTTCAGTTGGTTGAGTCTGTAAATTAAATCTTCGATCCGGCTCTTGATGGAATTTGACGCCTTATTGCATCATCTCATAATCAATTTCAACTTTCGCCTTTATTCCTCTTAGACCCCGTTTAAAGAATTTCCAATGTGTTGAGCTCACTTGCTGCCTTGTAAGTTGCTTGAACGTTGATCATCACTTTCATCTCCAGCTTGTGGTGCACTAGGAACAACTTCAGCTTCCCTGATAACTGATGGATCATGCACGGTAGGGAATTGTGCACTAAGATCCTTGGAGTCAGCTTCAATGAATATTGTTTTCGTTTGCATTTTGTGAAGTGTAAAGAATATTGTACTCTGGGGCTTGGCATATTTGAGCAGGATGCAACCTAAAATCTTGCAATAATGGTAGCAAATACCAAATCTGCTAAGATCAGGAGTGATATGAATTGCGTTTTTACCGTACTTTTACTTGAAAGGCATAAATTATTGGCTCTGTTCAGGAATTTTAACATTGTTTAAGTGTTTCAATTGGTTTTACTGATTAGGCTTGTAGGATATTTTTTACATCTCAACGAAGAAAGTAAAATTAAACCCAGTCATTATACGAAAGCCTTTTGAATATGTTTTCATGCTGGTATATGGCATTCAGAAAAAAAAGGAAGAGTGAGCGTATTAAACATCAACACAGGATAAAGTCCATGATGTATACGAGATCTCTTTAAACAACAAATATTTCAAGTCGACAACAATCTTTCTGAAGCCATAGGAGCATACATTTAGAACATTTGACAAACAATAAATTTCCTCTGAAAATCTCAGCTCAGGCTACCTTCTTATGGACAAAAAAACTCAACGCGTGATTTTGCAGCTGCAACGAATCCTAATTGGAATAAAGCTATTAATGGACCTGAGAAGCTGAATATATCAGAGCAGCCGAAGTAAATCGATACCTGGAAATCAAGATTTATTTAAAAGGAATTGATTCTAAAAAAACATTCGCTCGAGCTATGAATTGGACAACAATACAATCGATTCGGATTGTATCAGTAATCCTGAGACTACACAAAGTTTATTATGCATAATAATATGTGGACTTAGCTGATTCTCAGCAAATTATCGCAAGCGTCAGTTCAAATGCTTGTAAATCAAGCATCCAAGGTAGACTCTTCTCAAGGTTGAAACTTTCAAAAAGGATAAATCTAAACACGGTAATTCCAAGAAAAAAATTAGTTCAGGAGAAAACCTGCAAATTCATAGTGACTTTGACTGCAATCGACGAAGACGACAAATTGGCGGAATGACTCCTGAGACTCTGGTAAGGCAGAGTCCTGGCAATATAAGAGAGCAGATAATGATGAATGAAATATATTCACATGGGAAATGGACAACTATTATCACTTTGTTATTTACTGCTGTCTTCAAGCATTCTTCCAACGTTTTGCAAATCTACTCATAATTGCACACAAGAATGAAAATACATTAAAAACAATACCACTTCAGGAAAAATTACCCAAATCCACAGCAGGACCAAACATTACCTCAAGAATCAAAATGGAAATGAATAAGTCAGGTCCACTAAAACAAATACACCTACAAGGAAGATTTAGCAGTTAACCTGACAGTGTACAATACTGGTGTACCGAACGGCATCCAACAAATCCAAGAGACAATGTCCTATGAAAACGCATATGCTATTGCTATTTTCAGCTGTGGTTTGAATAATATAGCAAAGAGGAGAAGCATTTGTGTGAAGATTTGACTTAAATCTGAACATGATTTTCTTAATTTTTTGGTGACTGTTTGGTGAGATTATTAGGTGATTGTTCCAGGGTCCAAGTATTTTGTGTTACTGATTAATGGTTTCATCAGTGTTGCCTTGTGTTGTGCCCTTCTAATCTTGGTAACAAATGCGTTCCATTTGATTGTCTCTAAGAAATAGTCAAACTTTACATGACGCTGTGGCGAAACTGTTTCGGTTTTACTAGAAAGTATTAGATGTACTGATCTTTAATGCTTGGAAGAGGATCCAAAGAGATTTATTCTGCCTCTGTTTTCGCATTTTACGACTTTGTTGCCTTAACGCAGGTTTTTGTCTAGAACATATGCTGGACATCCAATTGGACGAAGTTGGTTGAATCTCAAAGGGTAGTTTGAATTTGCAAAAAGATTAATTGACACTTTGCCAATCTTATGTTTTTGGAGTGATGTTTGAAATTTCATTTCCCAGTCTGGTGTTGTAAAGCTATAGATGTGAGAAAAATGATTCCTTCCATTTACGTGCGTCGTGAATCAGCATAGTTCTACCTTTTTTTAGTTCTCCCTTTTGCCTGAAGGTCTCTAATTAGTTTTTCTTCCTTGATGTTCTGATGATTTGCATTTATTTTACCGTACGATATAGTTTGTCGTTTTAAGTTTAATCCTTCATGAATTTGTTGTCAACAAACCACCCCTTTTCTGCATGAAAATGCTGGAAGTTTACGCCATTTTTACTCTTATGATTCTGAAAGTTGTGTTTACCTTTTGAATAATCAGCTATAAAAGATCACTACAGTGATGAATCAACACTCTAGCAATCCTGTATCTCTTGTTTTAAGAATCCCTTTCACTAGGGCAAAAAATGGACTGTCGATGATTCAGATGAATATATGGAAACAAATTGTTTTGGCTATGCAGCCTCTTTGATCTAGTTATTTTTGTTTTTGTATCCTCACAGTTTTCTTGTGGATTAGCTACGTGTGCATGTTGGTAAAAAGGAGACTCTGATGTTGCCAATTGTTTACGTAGGATTTCTTGTTGTGCAAACAGTGTAAGCATTGGAGAGTATAGGTGTTTCATCTTTGGGTGCGATCTCCACATTTCTTTAGTTGATTGTATTTTTGGTGGTTTTGCTGTGAGCAGACGCTCTTCCGATTCTTCAGAGGCTGTGTGGGGTTACTGGCTCTATTTCTTTTTCATCTGTATATTCCCTTATGCCTGTAGATCTTTTTGTATCCTCCCAGTTGTTGACCTTTTGAATCAATGTCCTGTTGCATATTTGTTGTATCTTTGATAAGATGGTATTGTGCAAATGAATCAACAATTAATTTTGTTGTCAAGTTTTACTTTTCTTGTAAATTATCATCTTCAATGTTAGATAATGCAATATATTCCGACTGTATCCGTGCTTTGCTGTTCCCAGAGCTGTGCCAACAGTAAGTGATAGGGAGCTTCAGTTGCTAATAGCGTGTTTGGAATGAGTATCTCATATATTCCCGGTCTTCTGTTTTGAATTTCCATCCATACTTTTTGGTGATTTTGGTCTTCCATTCGAAGCTTGCATAGTAATGTTGCAGTTTTGCATTTTTCCAACATAATATTTTCTCCATTTGACTTTACTAAGCGAGCAGCAGCTGTCTATGACAATAGGATAAGATTCGGTTTCCCAGTACACTTTCTCACTGTTTTCTTGTTCAATAACTTATTTACTATTCTGTTCAGGACCACTAGAATCTTTTTCTTGATCATGAATTTGACTTTCATATTTTTGTTGTTTTATCTTATGCTCCCGAACCATGTCCTTTATTATTGCCGAAACGCTATTTGTTTCGCTCATTTGTTTCCTTGTAGTATAATGTAAGTTACATGCGTTGCTTGTCTTGAAGTATGGATGGTCGTTAATTCTGTTAAATAATATTTCAGTCAAAAAGATGTAAGTAGACGACAAAATGATAGCTATAATTTACTGTAAGCCCCTTGTCTATATCCTCTATGAATCAACTTAAGTAAATAGGCAGTCTTCTACCGTTCCGAAGACATAATAGTCATTCGACAAATTCTTCCTCTCCTTTGATTGTAGGTGCCTCCTTTATCTGGAACCCTTTTATTCCTTGGGATTTTACAACAGACAGTCTTCAGCTCTGCGAAGGGGCCACATTTTATGCTTGACACCTGTGGTATCTTTCACTATTCTTCATCTTTGTATCCTTAATATAAATTTGAGCTACTTTCGTCCCTTTGTACCGTCAATCCTTTTCTCTTGTTTATCGATTTTATTTTCATTGTGATAGATTACAGTTTTGTAGTTAGTGCCCTTATCTCCTGTTGTTCTTTATATGGAGTGTTCCATTCCCCTGTATGGACAAGTGATTTATAAATTTTTTCGCCCATCAGCATAAAAAATCAACAGTTATATATTGTCCCACTTTGCATTCGTTCTTCTTATGTTTCCTTTAAATATTGATTTTTTGTCTGGCTCAGCTAGATATCCTTTGAACACATTTACTATGATGTTGATTGACGATTCACCCCTTGCTCCCAGTGCATCTAATTTTAGTCTCTCAATTTTTTTTATTTTAGATAATGTTGGCAATACTTGTTACATAGTTTTCCAGCTCCGATATGTCTTTTGGATGTCAGAAACAGCAGATCCTGATTCAATACTAACTTTTGATATTAGAATACATAAAAAGGTTGGTTCGTCTTGTACCATCTTAAATAGTTTCCCATTTTTAAATCTATTTTGTCGCTTTCGAACACTAGTTAATATTTTTAGTGCACAGTCGTCTTCAATTGAGCTTTGGTCAGCATTTGTGTTGATAACTACAAATTTTTGTTGCAGTGCCCAAGCTTCGTCATGTACCAAGTAATCTTCTACTGCTTCGTTTCAGTATGTACTTTACAATCAATTTTGTGCTTGATTTTCAACATGACGGCACAACTTTTGAAACTAACCTCTCTAAAAAAATCTTCAGGTTCTGAGGTTTCCATCAAAAGATTTTTCACTTAGCTTTAGTGGTTGTGGTCCACTTTTTCAGTCCCCATGTTGTCAAGTAAATGATGCGTTCGTCGGAGGGCGATCCTGGAGCTTTAGCAAACTTAGTTCTGCTTGAAATTTAGTTTAGTTTTTTGTAATCTTTCTGCAGAGGAAGTGTGAGGGAACTGCTTCAGTTGCAGATAAGCTAATGAGGCAAATCGACAGTTTTTGAAGTTGTTCAAAATTTTAACAATGGCAGTTACAACAGGGTTGCAAATTTGAAGTTGGGATTATGAAGGGAATACTGTGGATGAAAATATGATTGTGATTTAATTTATGTTTTATAGTTTATGCGATCCTAATTAATTCAGAGCCTCTAATGTATGTATCAGAGATAATCCCTACTGGTCATAAATGTATTTAATTTAAGTTAAAAAATATACGCTATTCCATTATCTTTTTCTTCTTACGGCATTCATAATCTGATTTTAAGTAAATTTGGTTTCTCATATTGATTTGATCACTTTTGGTGATTTATGTTGTTCTCTATAATCTTTATTTCATTTAATTCAACCATAATATTTTTTGATCTTATTTTTCTCATTCATTTTTCATATCATTCAACACTCTTTGTTTACTCATTCAAATTTTTTATTTCATTAAACACTCTCATGTGCAAATAATCAATTTTTGGTGTTTGGCAGAAATAGTATTGTGTTTCTAGTTTGTATTATGCCTTGTAGTGGCTTTGTGAAGCAATCACCTAGCATGTTTGTGGCAGGACAAAACGCCACTTTGAGTGTGCCATTCTTTAATTTCTTGGTTATAAAGCAATAACTTACTTTTCTAGGTTTCTCGATCTCCATCTGCTTGAGACTCTACCTTATTTGGCTAGTATTATTTCTTCCATTATTTTGGTCGATTGTTTCTGTTGGTCGCACATTAATTGTGATCCTTAAAAGTGTCTTGTTCGTAATACTTGTAACCTTGTGTCTTTAACGCCTAGTAGCTCTGCTTAAAGTAGAACTCTTCATATAAATGTATTGTTTGCATGAGGCAGTGTATGTGGTTCGTTTGCCCATTTTCTTGTTGATGCTTGAGCGACTCTGCATCAACACATACGAGCTGTCCACCCACCATTCGCCTCTGTTGTGAGTGTCATGTAATATTTCCTCCTATGTACTGCCATACTCTGCATTATTTGTTGTGTCATCCATGTCTAGGTTATCTTTTGTACATGAGAATGTAACTGGTTGTTGTATGTCATTTAATTTTACAAGTATAGTAGTGTTGCAACTAGATGGTGGTATACAGTGTATTTAACTATTTTTTTGGGTTCATGTTGAACAGATAACTTGCAACTGCTGTCTGTGCGGTGCCATATATGTCATGTGACAATTCTTCAAGCCTTTTCTTAATGCATTCATACACGTAAAACTATGCTTTCTTGGGTTATCTATAATTTTATGTCATGCCGACATATTTTAGGACATTTCTAGAATTTGTTGTCAGAGGAACTTCTTTTCCCAATTTGCTCTCTAGTTTTGATAGTATTCCTTATACGAATTTTTTTTGCATGTGATGCTCTAAGGTCCTTCATCTGTCAGAAGATCGTTCGTTGTTCATTTATATTTCATTGATAGCCAAATAATTTACATATGCTTTTAATCTAAAAACCCACTGTTGTAATGTGTATGATATGAGTCTCTAGAATAGTAGTTCCGCTTGAAATGTTCTGCACTTTGCTTTATGTAGTTGTACATATATCATTGGTTTCCCATAATAAATTACCAAATGTATTTTTTATATATATCCTTGGGTCGTAATTTACAATTATTTTGGCTGTTGATCCTTCCAGAAGCATATGCATCTTGTAATTAGTGCCTTCATGTAGGTAATCACCAGGTGTATGTGTTACTGCGACATGTCGTTTTTCTGTGTCATCTATTTTACATGCCAACATCAGGTAACGCAGTGCATTATTTTTCTTGTCTAGCGTTATGTGTTCTTTGTATTTAGGTTCCAGCTCCTTGTATATGTTTAATTTTTGAGTTCTTTGATGACTACCCTTCCGTTTGCCTCGCCAAATTCCCACAGCTATCTATGATTTTTTGTATATTTAGTTGTGAATTCAGGATCAACCTGTGCAGGTGAAGTGTAATTTCCTTTTTGGTCATGGTCTGATGATTTTTTTCGTAGCCCTTCTTGTTCTTGTCTGTTTCTTTTACACTTGCATTTATTTGTGTAAATATGTTAGTAACTTAAATTGTTACAGGATCAATGGGTTCTTCTTCCTTGACTTACGTCATCGTCTGTCATTGATTAATGGTGTGACCGATGGCGTTTCTCTGTTTTGATGGTTTCATTATTAACAACTCTTGTGGTTTTGTAGACCACTCATTGGATGTATTTGCCACTTCTGTGATTTGTCTTTGCTTGCTTGTTATCTTACGTATTATCAATCCATTTTCCAAAGCTATGTTATAGGTGACCCAGAATTTATTGTTAACATTGTTTAGTGATGCAATGTTTCCTATGCCTATGGGATGAAATCAAATTATTCCTCTTTAAAGTGACAGTTTTCTTCCCAGAACTTCAGTGTCAAATGCAATCCTGAGTCAAGCATGTTAGTCAGAAATTTCTTGTTAAAAACACATCCACAAACAATCGAATGTCTTGGAGGATCCGGTGTCAGGCATCACTGCCTGTTCTTGCATGTTTCAGACAGCTACATCATAGTCATCAGGATTGATCATTTCCTAGTCTTCTTAGTTGCTATTCTCTCGTGTCTTGAATAGTATCAATCTTGTCATCCTGATTATCAGAGTACTCCTCGTCAGCTGCCTTGACATCATCATTTCCGTACCTATCAGCATCCGAATCCTAACCTGTGACCAATAGAATAATGCCTTTATTGTGTCCAGATTTTGGGTGGTACTCTACACTACTCTAAGTAATGCCCAATTTCTTGCATTTAAACAGGTACATCTCTCTTTTTATCAGTCTCTTTCTTGGCCCCTTCTGAGGATGACACAATGAAGGCAATTCTGTCATTTGCATCCTCTCTTGGCTGTTTTACCCCATACAGATTTTCCAAGCTACAGAATAGCCTACAAGTGTCAGCAACAGGTTTTGGAAAAGATCTTTCTCTAGGAGTATGTCATTCTTCATGTCTTCAATCAGTTCGCCGAATCGTATGGCTAGTGCCACATACAAACTGAATTACATGATGCTCTTCAAAGGATATTTTTCTGTGTCAAGATCATGTCTTTCTTCATGTCTTCAATCAGTTCGCCCTATTGTATGGCTAGTGCCACATACAAACTGAATTACATGATGCTCTTCAAAGGATATTTTTCTGCTTCAAGATCAATAATCCCATACTTTTCTACATATTGCTGTTCTCCTTGCCAGATAGCCCCATCTTGATTACCAGATGCTCGCATACTCTATTTTGTGCTGCAAATCTGTCACAATAGTCTTGTGGTTAAGGTTAGTGCTCTCGCCATAGCTTGATTATAAAATATAAGTAGACCCTTGTTACCAATGGGATAAATTAAATGCTTTATTTATTCTAGAAGCTCCAGGTTGTCTGAATTTACGCGCATGCTTTTGTAGTTCGCAGAGATATAGATCTTGTCTTCTAGATCAGTGTCACACATAGACATAACAACACGAACAGGGCTTTAGATTAAATTCCAGCTGTTTCTCTTGCTTCATTATGGTATTAAGACAAATTTTGCACATTACTTTATTGACTGTGCTCGAATTTTCTTCCAGCTCAGGAAGATCAAAAGATACTATTCGGTTCTGCGTGATGCATTCTTGTATGTCTGACTTATTATTGTAATTAGCACATACTTATAGTTCCAGTTTCTTCACATCCTTGAGGCAGTGATTATGACCACATCTTTAAATAGAGAAGCTTAATCCCCTGATTATCTCTGGTGCATCATTACCTTTGTTAAAGATGTTTCCAGTACTAACCTTCTTCTTGAAAAACTTAGGCACTTTCTCCTTACTCAGCTCTAACTTTACATCTTTTGGGTCTTTTGGTTGCACCATGGCGAACCAAGTAGTTTTGAACTTCATATTAAGATACAGAGTAAACCTCTAGTTGTGTCTGTGAATGTATTTCAATACACTTAAGATCTTAAGCAGTCATTGAAATTTGGTCCCATTGATTGATTTTCAATCCCAATTTTGTTCTCGAATATTCCATCCATTCTTTCTTGCATGTTATTCAACTCATGTCATGAGTAGGTTAATTTTATTGAATATCAAAGGTATTTTGAAGAAATGCGTCACAGATTTTGCAGTGCCGTGATGGTGTAAGAGAAAAAATCGTGCGACTGTATTTAAGTGACCTATTTCGTAAGGCTGCCAAAATATATGTGCGAAAACAAACACAACTAATATTGACCGAGCTGTAGTCCAAACACGCTCCTTCTTTATTCACTCAGACATGGCAATGGGCCACACAGCCACAAGGTGGAAAACTCTCGGCATTGCCTTTTTGTCAGTATTTATAGGCTCACTATACAAGCTGGGATTTTTAAGGGTGTTTACAGAGCCATCCTGGTCAATGCAGACTCAGGTGGACTCGTTGGAGGGCATTACGGCATTAGTTACAGGCGCAAACTCTGGTTTGGGCTTGCACACTGCAGCAAAGTTGTGTTCCAAGGGAGCTACAGTTATCTGCGGCGTACGATCAAAGACGAAATTCAATGAGGCACTTGATGAATTACAGAAATTAGGATGCGATCCCAAAAACCTCAAGTTCCCCTCAGAGCTAAATTTGGCCGAGCCCACTAGTGTGCAGCAATTTGTCAAGGCTACCCTGCAATCGCTTTCCGGTCGTACACTGGATCTGCTGATCAATAATGCAGGGATCATGGGCACTAATCCAGCACACAACTCTCAAGGAATTGAAATGCAAATGGCCACAAATCACTTTGGTCATGCGCTCTTGACCTCGCTGCTCATGTCTGCCCTTTTAGAATCACCAAATCCCCGCATTGTCTTTCACGCAAGTTCCATGCACGAGTTTACAGACTCAATTCGCTATCAAGACGGCGCGCCGCATTACAACAATTCGGCCTTGAATCCCTTTGATATATACATGGACACCAAGCTGGCCAACATGCTCTATACTTCAGCACTCGGCTACGCTGCTCATGATACTAAACTCAAAGTGCTCTCATGTCATCCTGGATGGACATGGACTAACCTTCAAAGACGCTCAGTTATTGGCAAGTTTCTGGACCTCTTTAGTCGAGTACTCGGTATGCATCCTTCTCATGGCTCAGAATCAGTACTACGTGCAGCTCTTGATCCGGTTCTTGAGAATATGTCTTATGTTGGACCCAGATACAAGCTCTTTGGTTCCCCCATTGTAGTCTCACCTCAACCCTATGTATTTGATATTCGAAAGGTGGCTCAATTTGTGCGATTCACTGATCAATACATGTACCAACAGATTCCAAGTGTGCCATCAAGCTTATATAACTTTCCAAGAATGAGATAAATTTGAAATGCGAAATATTGCTAATTATTTGGGGACTTTACTTACTGCAGGATGATACTTTCTATTGATTTACATTTGTATTCATTATTCAAAATCTATGTCCATGATTTGCATCATTTCATACATGATGATACCTCATGTCCATGATTTGCATCATTTCATACATGATGATACCTCATGTCCATGATTTGCCTGAGTTCATGTCCATGATTTGCATGATTACATACTCACTTTATTCAATAGAAATTATATGCTTGATGAAATCAATAAATAAGAGTTTTCTTGGTCAAATATATGTTGTTTTAAATCTTCTAATGAGGGTCATTACATGTTAATATTAAAACGTACTTTTCTGTCCAACTCTTATTCTTTTCAGATACCATTAAAAAGCACATGTAACTACTATATTAACTTTCAAACTTGAGCTTGCTGTTTCAATTCTGTCTCGGCCCGAGCTCGAGCTATGGACTGCTCTTGATATTGAAGCATTTGTTGTTCTAATGAAAAGGGTGACATACCACCAGTACTAGGACGAATTCCTCCTCCTGCAATCAAAACACCATCAATTGTAGTCAAGGAGGGAATCATTTCTTTAAGTTTTTTGCGATACTCGAATTCATCGGCGACGGGATTAAACTCCAAATATATGCCATCAAGCATGGGTTGAGTGCCTTGATTTGACGCTGAAAGGGGGGCCACATTTTCAAAGGTGGCAATTTGGTTGCTAGATAACCACAAATCATCTAAACCCAACAAGTGAGAAAACGGTTCAGTGGATGTAAGTCGGTTTTTGGACATGTCTACAGTTGTCAAGTTCAACAGTGTAAGTGTACATAAATACTCAGCACCTTGGTCGTCAATAGCATTATCTGCTAAATAGAGTTCCTCTAGAGTGTCGTTTTGAGAGTACAAGTTTTGAATCCTGGTGAGACGATTGGATTGAATATCAAGCCGTCGCAACTTTTTAAGATTATCCAAACCCTCGATGAATTCAATTTTATTCTTTCCCAACCACAACTCTTCCAACGTATCGCTCAATGGTCCTGAAAACTCTTGTATAGGTATTTGTCTAATTCGGTTAGCACCTAAATCCAATTTCCTCAGTTTTGTCAATGATTGAAGACCCTTGATTTCTTTGATCTTGTTGTTTGCCAAGTCTGGTTTTTGCATAAAAAATGTTGAGAGGAAATCAAAAATTGTTTGTTATCTGTGAAAAAACGGCAAGACTTACACAATTCTACCAAATTGGGACAAAATTGAACTGGAGCCATATCGCGAATAACATTGAAACTCATATCCAAGACATTCAATGTTCTACCTGTTAATCCTGATGTAGTATCGCTGGATTCCTCTAGAGACTGTTCTTGTTGAGTGTTATTCAAATTTTCAAGGATGGATATCTGATTATCGTATAGCTCAAGAGTCTTCAAGGATTGGAATCCATCCAGACCTTCCATGACTGAGATGAGGTGAGATCTAAGAACAAGCGTGTCCATGGTTTTGTAGGCGCAGGTTTTCCAAAGGTCTTTCCCCATGTGTGTAATTTTACGGCCATGTGTACCAACAATATAGAGTGATTGCGAAGTGTCTTCTGGTATATAGTCCTGTACATCGCTAGGATAATATATATGCTGGGTAGTCCCTTTGGCCGTGCCCATCTTGGTCCACTCTAGCGGAAGTTCGCCCACTTTCGCACGAGGTTTATCAGTAACCTCATTCTCTGATTTGTTCGGTGGATCATGTGTCTTTGAGGTTACAAAGCTTGACTCTGTATAATGCACTTCTTCTCTCACTTGTGATTGTTGTGATGGTTCCGACGTGTCATTTAGAGAGCTTTGTGACTGTTGTTCCGAGGGACATGGACCTGTCTGTAATGGTTCGTCCTCACTCATGGTTTTTTTGTTTATGGCTGCAAGCTGTGGAAAATGGGGCACAAGTGTGAAGAACCGTTTTATCACGAACACACCTCGACTCTATGACTGGCTGGACAAAATAATCTACCTGTAGCATTCGAGATTAACAAATAAAAACAAACTTAAAAAAAATCTCATGTTTCAAAATCCGAGTCTCACATGCCGTTGTTTCGTAATTATCTCTATATTTTAAACTTTAATAATCTGTCATACACATTCTTACTACAAGCGCCACTTGATTAGCACACAAAATTCACCTCAAGAATATTGGCATCTTAACAGTATGCAAGAACTGTACTTTTTCTACAAATTGCATCCATCATTCATCTCTTGATGGAATTTTGACTTCTAATTGGTTATTGCTCCATCTCATCCTCCACTTCAACCTGTACCTTGGCTCCTCTTAGACCGCGTCTGTTTTCAAAATTATTAAATGTGAACAGTCCAACCTTCTGCTGGGTACATTTGGTGCCTTGTTTATTGCTTGCACCTGAATCATCACTTACACATCCAACTTGTGGTGCACCGGGCACAACGGCAGCATCCTTGATAATTGGTGGGCCATATGCAACAGGGAAGGGTGCAGTCACACCCTTGGTGCCAGCAGTGGTAGTGGTTGCCACAACATCGTTATCTGCTGTGGGAGTTGTGTTGAATGTTGTACCCTGGGGCTTGGCATATTCTACAGTGTAATCCTGGCCATTCACAGGGACCTTGACCTCGTACTGACCGTTTTCATCAGTTCTACCCTTTTCAATGACTCCTTTGTCAGGAGTGTAAACCTGAACAAAGTAGCCAGCGCCAACTGGAAC
>Ga0075156_10000961_pt1 | contig 15389 bp, 21 predicted proteins | sample JI81AbrownDNA_FD_70966 | JGI IMG/M metagenome (GOLD analysis project Ga0075156, IMG submission 70966) | Wastewater effluent complex algal communities from Wisconsin, to seasonally profile nutrient transformation and Carbon sequestration -... | ecosystem: Engineered > WWTP > Effluent > Algae...
ACTCGTTTGCTGATTTAGCAGCGTATTTCCTTGTGTGTTTTGTTTCCATTTGGCGGTGTGTTTTAAAGTTTCAACAAATGTATGTACACAAATGTAAATATCCAAATGTTTAGGCACAATTATTTTGTTAAATTACTTAACTTGTTGATTTTCAAAGGGAATAATTTAAGTTAGGTTTTTGTTAGGTTTTCCCTAAAAACGATTGGCGGAACGAAAAGGTACTTTTTTGGTACTAATTCGTTCTTTTTTGGAACATTGATAAAAATAAATTTGCATTTACAAAAATAATGTAGTATATTTGCTGCATGATGGCTGACCACATCAAATATAAAAAATTTTACAGCCTTTGTAGGGGGAGTAGTCGGTCAGGGCGAAACCTCGACAAAGGCTTTTTATTTTTATGGCAACAATAACACATTTTTTAATTACTGACGAATACAGTAAAAGCACCGCAAAGATTTATATTAATTCTGAGAATAGGATTTTTATTTGTGTCGGTGGAGATGTAGACGATATTATGGATTCACATTTTATCACTTTGGATGATGAAGATTTGACCTCTCTTATAAAAGAGTTGCAACGTTTACAAAATGAAATTAAAAATGGCTAAAGACACATTTTACTTCACACACGATTATAACTCCCGTTCCGACGAAAAGATTAAATTATTGATTCGCAAACACGGGATGACTGGCTACGGTATCTTTTGGGCTATAATTGAGGACTTGTACAATAATGCGAACGCATTGCGCTTGGATTACGAAGGCATTGCATTTGATTTACGAACGGACGTTGAGGTGGTTAAAAGCATCATAAATGACTTTGACTTATTCGTGTTCGACTCTGAAAACTTCGGCTCTTTATCCGTTCAAAGTAGGATTGAAAAAAGAAACGAGATTAGCAAAAAGAATAGCAACAATGCTTATAAACGTTGGGAAAATCACAGAAATAATGCGAGCGCATTGCGAGCGCAATCCGAAGGCAATGCTATAAAGAAAAGGAAAAGAAAGAAAGGAAATGAAACAAATGAAAGTAATGAAACTAAAAAAGAATTAGTTTTTCCTTACGATTCAGAAACTTTTATGAATACATGGAAAACGTTAATAGCATCAAAAAAATGGAAAGGCAAGTCGTTTGATGCTTTACAGGCCAGTTTACTAAAATTAAGCAATCACTCTGAACAAACAGCTATTCAAGCCATGATAAATGCCATATCAGGTGGATATCAAGGGGTATTCCCTGAAAGTGTGCCTAAAACCGATTCTAACACCACTCAGACGAACAAATTTGCCGCCAATGATGCTGCGGCTCAGGAAATATTAATCAAGCTACTAAACGAAGAAAATCATGATTAAATACGAATTACACATAGGAGAAACATTTGACTTAGAAAAAGGAGAAAAATGTGCAAAACAAATTATACAGATAACAGAAGAGCAATTTGCTGTTATCCAACAGTTCGCATACACAAAAAAAGATGCCGACTTAAATACGATTTATAAGTTAAATGATTGTGAGTTTAAAGTATATCCGTATTTTAACCTTAACCCCCAACCAAATAACCTCTAAATAAACGTATAAAACTATGGAATGGATAAAGTTTAAAGACAAAAAGCCTGAGTTAAACCAAGAAATATCAGGTAAATACATAATTCACCGTTTTGGGGTAGCCGAAGAAACAGGCGAATCTACTGGTGTTTTTTTAGGCATGAACCCAGTAATTAACAGGCCAATGGTAGATACTGGGTTAGATGATGATGGAGGGTGCTATTTAGAGTTCGTATACTGGAAGCCAATTAAAAATAACCCCTAAATAAAACAACATGGAAACATTAAAAGAAAACGAAATCAGGATTGGGAAACGAATTAACAATCAAAAGTTGAAATAATCGGAAATAAACTTGACTTTTTACAAATTAGTGCTTATATTTGTAAGCGGTGGACACCGAGGTTAAAGTAATAATAGATAAGCATTTTAGCGATAATATCGAATATTACAAGACTATTTGCCGTAATTGGTACAAAGACCGTTACTTGTGGGAGGATTTATTACAGGAGGCATATTTAGGAATGTTAAAGGTTAGGCCAGAGGTAGTTAAGTATTCACCAGACACAGCCTACCTGAAACACATAGGTAAAAAGGTTATAAGTTCAATATTGCAAAAAAGGAACTACCACAAGAAACACGTTGATGGCTCTGACTCCGTTCTTTTTGAAACCTCAAACAACGCTAAAGAGTTTAACTTCGACATCTTTGAACATAACCAAGAATGTAAAAAGGACACCGAGGAACTGATAGACAAGATTAACTCAATAGTGTACGATGGGTTGCTAAACAAAGACTTTGAAACGGAGGTATTTGTGATGGCCCAGATTGAATCAATAAGTTCAATATCCCGTCGAACAGGGGTTAACTATTACTCGGTATCAAAGGCAAACAAAACAGCGATAGAGCGCATTAAAAAACAGTTACAATGACAGAAGAATTAAAACAACATATCCGTGAGAATGAAGCGATATTTAAAACATGGCTCGACATTGGCGAAGCGGTAAATATCGGACAAGGGCAAATTCAACCTTTAATCCCAGAATTTACCAAGCGTTTCCCAGAGGTTAACTTAACAGGAAACTGTAAGTCCTGCATCCACGATATGTTACTTTGGGCTTTAAATGGAATTAAAACAGAAACAAATGGCAAAAAAAAGAACAGCAGCAGAACTGGAAGCGGAGAATAAAAGTTTAACCGCCCAAGTAAAGTATTACACCGACCTTTTTAAACAAAGACAGGCAAGGCCAATACTGTTACCAAACGATATGACCCCGACTGAATTTAACTGGCTGTGTCAGATTATGGAAGTTCAGCGTAAAAAGTTAACCGAGCCTTTGTTAACCATTGCTCAACCAGTAGAGCAAAAGATTATACTGGACGCTTAACCATGCAGGACGAATACGAACACCAGAACTTTTGGAAGTGAAATTAATACCGTTTATACTCATTTTGGCTATTTCCTGCAAAAAAGCAGAAGTAAAACCAATAGAAGAACCAAAACCAATAAACGGATATGTTAACTTCAAATGGAATAACAAAGCAATAACCAGTATAGAGGTGGAAATGAACGGATATACCCAAACATCAACAAAGCCACAAGGGGGAATAACATTTGTTTATCCTTATGGCAATTACCGTTACACCTACAAAATAAAATCAGACTCAACCCAATTAACCAAATCCGACACCGTAACCTTTAGCGAGGTGTATCGTGTTGTGTTTTTAGATAAGTAACCATGAATGAAAGTAGGGAGGCCACGAAACATGAATAACCCAATGGAACTTTTAGCAATGTGGGATGAGTATAAGAAGTATATCGACACACATTTGGATAAGGAAGAAGTAGTAACGATAAAGGGGGATATTGTCGAAAAGAAAATAAAGAAACCGTATCTAAAATCGGGTTTTGAAAGTTTTGTATTCAGAAAATACAAATTTAGCATAAAAGACTATCTATCAAATAAATACGAGGAATTTTCGGATGTCGTAACGTGTATAAGGAATGAATGGGAGGAAGACCAAGTGTCAGGAACTATAACAGGCAAGTACAAAGCGGCTAATTTAGTTGCAAGATTAAATGGCCTAAAAGAAACCACCGAAACAACAACCACCGCCAATGTAAGAATATTAAACGTCGACCCATTGGATGATTCAGCAGACAACAGCGTTAAGAAAGATTTGCAGCCTTAAAAAGCGAATCAAGGTTATAAGAGGCTCACAAGGGGCTGGTAAAACAATATCCATTCTTATAATCCTTATTAACCACGCTTCATCGAAGCCTGATAGGGAAATACTAATTTTATCGGCTGAGTTAACCAAGATGAGGTTAACAGTAATTAAAGACTTTGTCAAGGTGATGAAGTTGATAGGCATTTACAAGGATGAGTCCTTTATCGCTGGCACTCTATACCGTTTCCCGAATGGCTCTTTTATAAAATTTATCGGACTGGACAAGGAAGATGTAGGTAAGGGCTTGCGGTCACACGTTGCCTATTTTAACGAGGTAAACAAGATTGATAAAGAAAGTTACAGGCAAGTGGCCTCACGGGCTGAGTATGTTTATGCTGATTACAACCCAGACACCCATTTTTTTATTGATGATGACGTGATACCGAGGGATGACTGTGACTTCTTACAGTTAACGTTTATGGACAATGAATTGTTAAGCGAGGCAGAACGAGGTGAAATTCTGAGATACAAGGAGAACGGGTATAACCAAGACGGAACGATAAAGAATAAATACTGGGCTAACCTGTGGCAAGTTTACGGACTTGGGAACATTGGTAACTTGCAAGGAATGGTATTTGAGAACTGGGAAACTATACCAGAAATACCAAAAGAGGCCGAATTGATAGCGTATGGATTAGACTGGGGATTCTCAACCGACCCGACAGCATTGGTAGCCGTTTACAAATGGAACAAGGATTTAATTATACATGAGTTAATCTATGATACTAATTTGACTAACAGTAAGTTAGTTGAGCGAATGAAGGAGCTAAAAGTAGATGAATACACGGATATTATCGCTGACAGTTCAGACCCCAAAAGCATACAGGATTTATCCGACTTAGGATATACAAACATTTACGGGGCAAGGAAAGGGCCAGACTCAATCAATTACGGCATATCAAAGATGCAGGAGTATAAGATTTGGGTAACCGAATCAAGTAAAAACGCACGTAAAGAATTTAGCTCTTACAAGTGGGAAACGGACGTTAATGGTAAGTCAACAGGTAAGCCAGTAGATACAAATAACCACATTATCGACCCTACTCGTTACGTTGTTTCAGACCGTGTCGGTCAGGCTCAAATAGAAATCTATTAGATTCAAAATTGAAAAAATTAAGTATTATACAGGTATGCGGATTCCAAGTAAAATCGACAAATTAAAAGTTAAAGACTACATTAGGTTTTTGGAGGCAGAGCGTTCACGGATGGATGCTTTGGATAAAGCGAATAAGTTACTTTCAATAGTAACTGGAAAAAGCCTTGATTATATCGAGAACTTGGATTTAAGTACACTGGACTATCTTTATAAGAAATTAGCCGTGTTACGTGCCTCTAAGCCTTCGATGAAGGTTAAAAAGGTTATCTGGGTAAAAGGCAAGCGGTTCAGGCTTGTTAAGTCTGAAAAGCATCTAAACGCTAATCAGTTTGTAACATGGGAAACGTTTAACGATGACCCAATAAGAAATTACAATAAGTTGGCATCTGTTATTTACTTGCGTTCACCGTTACTTAAAAAGGCCAAATTCACAAGCGATGGTTTTACAGAGAATGTAGAACTTTTGATGGAAGCCAAAGTAGGTCAGGTATTCGGTGCGCTTTTTTTTTGTCGCAGAAAATTAGAGAAATTAAAGAGCGATTCCCAACTCTATACGAAAGAGGCGGAGATGATGATAGCGGAACACATGAAGGTGATACACAAGGTTTTGGCGGATTCAGGCGTGAATATGGATGGTATTACGTCATTGACTGCACAACAGGCGGAAATCCTTTTCTCGAAGATGAATTAATGGAATGGAACGTAATACGATTCTTAAACCGATTGCAGTACGTTAAACATAAGAACGAGGCAGAAGAATTTGAAAGAAGCATAAAAAGGTGAACGACTTAAGAAAAATATTGGATGAATTTGGAACTGAGCTAAAGGAGGACTTACAGGCTGAGTTGCTAAGAAAGGGTGTTGAAACCAATGCAGGGCAGAACTCAAGACTTGGTAACTCGATTAAGTTCTATTATGGTGAAAAGGATGGCTCACCAGTATTTTACCTATCGATGAATGATTATTACGAGGCGGTAGATAAAGGTAGAGGCCCAAACAAAACACCGCCACCAATTAATCCTATTGTTGCTTACCTGAAAAGAAAGGGAGTTGACCCGTTTAAAAAGGACTTATCATTTAGACAGGTAGCCAATAGACAAAGAAAGGCCAGTCTGATTAAAACGATAAAGGATAGGCAACAAAGAAACACCCTAAAGAAAGTCACACGGGAGAAAGCATTAAGGAGCATGGCTTTTGCAATTAGCAAGAACATAGGCAAGAAAGGAACTATCAAAAGGTTCAACTATAACGGTGCAGACTTTTTTGATAAGGTGGTTAACGATGGGAGAATAAAGGATTTGGAATTGAAACTGGCTGAGTACTTAAAAAAAGAAATTAAAATACAATTATTGTAATGGCTGAAAAGGTTGCCTTAGTATTAGAGATAAACGGTGTTCCTAAAAACATTGCAAGCCTTAAGGAATTAAAGCAAGCGATAAAGGATAGCCGTAATGAGTTGCTTAAGTATGACGTAGGCACTGAGGGCTTTGCTAAGGCTCAAAAGAACATATCCGAACTAACCGATAAGGTAAAAGACTTAGGCGATTCTGCAAAGATTCAAGGAACAGGCGTAGAGCGTTTAAGTGCTTCATTCGGATTACTTGGTGAGGCTTTTACATCTGGCGACTTGGATAAGGGTAAACTGGCCCTGACTGGAATAGGTCAGGCTATGAGTGCCATACCTATATTTTTACTGATTGAGGGGCTTAAATTGCTTGTCGATAACTTTGATGAGGTAGTTAAGTTTGCCCGTTCATTAACTGGATATGTAAACGAAAATGAGGTAGCGATTAAAAGGCTCACTCAACAAATAGAAGAACAAAAAGGGCAAACAGAACTATTAAAGGCAACGATTGAGGGGGAGATAGCAATACTTACAGCACAAGGAGCGAGTGTAGATGTAATTCTTAAAAAGAAAAAAGAACTATTAGAGGTACAGGTAAGGGAGATTGAACAGTCAATCGTTCTAAACAAATTAAAGTTACAGGAGGCTAAGAATACAGCCACGACAGGTGATATTATACAAGGGGTAATAAACCAGACCTTGTTTATGATGGGCTTGCAAGAAACGGCCTTTAAACGAAACTCTGAACAGGCAGAAGAAAGAAAGCAAAGACAGGTTGAGATTGAGAACCAAATAAAGGCAAGTGAAGCAGCAATCTACGAACTAAAGAACAAGTACACGGTAGAAGAAATCACCGCCAATAAAGCCAAAGCCGATGCGAGAAAAAAAGCACAGGCCGATTATGAGGCGGAACAAAAAAGGATTAACGATGCTTTAGCTAAACAAAGTGAAGAACTTGCCGCCTCTGATTTAGAAAATGAACAGGCTTTTTATGACTCTGAACAGGCAAAGATTAAAGCTACCGAGGATAGGGCCAAAGAACAAAAGAGAATTGAAGATGAGTTAAACGCTGCCATCTTTATGGGCCGAATTAATCAGGCAGCTATTGATGATAGGCTGAACGCTGAGAAACTTGCCAAAGAAAAATTACTTGCCGAACAAATAGCCAACGCTGAATATAATGCAAGAAAGCAGGGGCTACTGGCTGCTCAAAACTTATCACAAGCCTATTTTAACTACGAACTAAGTAAGGCCAAAGGTGATGCTGCTGCTCAGGATGCCATCAAAAAGAAAGCGTTTGATATTGACAAAGCCTTTAATATTGCTAAGGCCACAATGGATGGGTATAGGGCTGTGCTTAGTGCTTATGCTTCGACTCCGGGCGGCCCACTTCTTAAAGGCGTTGCTGCTGGTGTTGCCGCTGCTTTTGCAGCCTCACAAGTTGCTTTAATTGCAAGTACACAGTATAACGGTGGGGCAAGTACTACCCAATCCTCGCCAAGCGCAGTGCCAAGTATTGCAACTGGCAACGGTGGACAAGTGCCAAACATTGCCACAAGGCCACAAAGCGGAACTTTATTAAACGAGGAGGGCCAACAAATATCACAGGTGGAAAGAGATAGAGAAGTTATAAAGGCTTATGTGGTGGCAAAGGAATTGACTAACAAACAAAAGAACAACAAAAGGATTAAAGAACAAAGTAAATTCTAATGGCAGTAACGATAGTAAAACAACCGCTTAGTGTTGTTCCAGCACATAACGATATTGAATGGCAAGCTACCTCTACTCAGTACACGCAGCCTGATTTTGCTTTTTATGTAACAGTAACGGTAGTTAGCTATTCAATCACATTAAACTTCAAGATAGCCCCAGTAAACAACGATAGGCTTTACTTTAACCTAATCGAGATTACCCGAAAGTATGTAAGCAATTATTACCCGTTTCAGGTTTACGGATGGCAAACGGCAACCGATGCTATTCAAGAATTTACAGTAAACATAGGTGAGTATTACAGTGGAACGGTTCACGCTGGCTCTGATGAAACAATATTAGCCTATAACGCTTCGTTAACTAAAGAGGAACGCAGACTATACCAGCCATCTTTATACGAGGTTACGGGTACTAAAAACAACGATTGGCTTAATAATCTTTACAATGGTTCAGCCACAAATGGGCGGACTTCGTGTAAGATAAACCAAGACTTTGTGTTTTACTTTCTTGAAACAGGAGCGAGGTCTGTTGAGTTGGTTACTATAACTACTTATGACAGTTCAAATACTTTACTTGGAACTTCGGTTATTTCCAACTCATTTGACCCACCATCCTCAACAGCAACTAAACACCTGTGCATTAACTTAGGCCCGTCTGGACTGGATAATATAGATTCTGGTGCTGTAACTGGGACTTATCCAATTATCACAAGTTCTGTTGCCAGCTACATGATAGCGTTTAGGATTGATAACGGTACTGGGTATAATTACTTTTACAGGTACGTTGATATTGATAGATGCGCTCCAAAGTTCGAGAAAGTGACCGTACATTATTTAAACAGGAAAGGAGCTTATGATTTTTACAACTTTTACGGCAATCACCAAAAGAGCCTAAACATAAATAAGAGTGTTTTTTCAGGAATTACAGAACGCTTCGAGGGCAGTTATGATTTGGTTGGAACTGGCACTATTTATCCAAATAGCCCAATAGCACCGAACAAAAAGACTCTGGAGATTAGTTATGAAACTATCCGAGTATTACGCTCTCAGTACTTGTCAGACTTTGAAATAGAGGCTTTACAGGACTTAATAACAAGCCCTGATATTATTATCCAGACTGATGAAAAGTTGTACTTAAGGGTAACTTCTCAGGACTTGAATTACAGATTTAAGAACATTGGCGAAAAGCAGCAAATACTCGAAATAACATTAAACGAAGGGTTTACCGAAAGGAGGCAACGTGGCTAATGTAAGGCTGTATATTGATGATATTGAAATACCTTTACTTAGTGACGTTTCGCTACCAGTCACTTACTCTATTGAGGATATAAGAACTCCAGACAAAACGAGTAGCAGTTATGCCGAAAATATCGAACTGGCAAGCACTAAAGAATTGGAAAGTGTGTTTGAGTTTGCCTTTGATACGAATGTTGACTTAACATCATTCAATCCAAACATAAAGACTCCAGTAAGAATAGTCGCTGGCTCTACTCAGGTGTTCAGAGGAAGCCTTAAATTAAACAAAAGTATAAGGAACAGGAACACTGGAAGCGTAAAGTATATTTGTGACTTTATTGGTGAAAAGGCCGATTTATTTAATACGATTGGCGAAAAGTACTTGATAGGCAACGATGACCCAGCCGATGACTTGGACTTTAGCACATACGACCATACATTAAACGTTACGAATGTTCAGGCCAGTTGGTCAACATCAACAACGGCTGGAGCAGGGTATGTTTACGGATTGATTGATTACTGCTTCGAGAATAGCGGTATAAACGGAGGGAATGATACTATCTTTTATGTTCAGCATTTACGTGCGCAGTTGTTTGTCAGAGAGATTTTAGAAGCAATATTTACCGCCTCTGGTAAGACTTGGACAAGTACTTTTTTAGACAGTAACTTCTTTAAAGGATTGGTTATTAGTGCAAATCAACCAATAACAATACCAGATGCCACGTTCAATAACAGAAAGTTATTAATGTCAATACCTAACGGTACTGGATCTGGTAGTGCTAATGCTATGACTTGGTCTGGAACAGATTGGGGTTCAGCGTTTGTTTACGACCAACAATTACAATACGACACAAAGTCGCCAGCCCCTTTTAACGATGCTGGCAATATGTATGACCTTTTTTCTGATATTATTACAATACCAGCCGATGATGAGTACGAGATTATAGTAAAGAACCCATTTGCAGAACTAACTATAACAAATGTAGGCGCATCTAATGGCCCTGCGTACAATAGTAATTGTACTTATGACTATGAGTTTACTTTACATATTCAAAAGTGGACTGGTGCAGCATGGGTCAACTTAACGGCAAGTCAAACTTATTCTGGAACTGTAACGGCTGGAGTTGGGACTATTTATACAGACGAAAGTTTTGGAGCGTCTTATACTGGGCTGTTTGTTGCTGGTGACCAGATACAAATAACTGTTGACACTAAGGTTGATAATTTGACTTTAAAGAATGGCGGAGGAGCTATTATTTCAGATGGTACAACTTCGTACAATTACACTTTTTTCAGACAAACATCTGGAGGTTTTAATATACTTCCAATTCTTAGCGTAATTCCAACCGACAATTATATTAACGAAGGAGAAACGGTAGAGGTTAACCAATGTTTGCCACAGAACTTTAAACAAAAGGATTTTTTAAAGTCAATCATACAAGCCTTTAACCTTTACATTTACGAGGATAAGGACGTGGAAGGCAATTACTTTATCGAACCTCGTAATACTTTTTATAGCGGTACGGTAAGAGATTGGACAAACAGAGTAGATGCCGATGGGGACGAAGAATCGTTAATCATGGGTGAACTTGATGCCAAAAGGTATACGTTTAAGTTCGCAGAAGATACAGACTACTTTAATAAGATTTATGCCGATAACTGGGATAGGGTGTATGGCTATAAGCAGTACGTTGTCGATAATCAATTCTTGGTAAACGAGAATGTAACGGAGTTGTCATTCGCTCCGACTCCAATGGTAAACAACTTTGTTAACGGGCTTATAATCCCAGCCATTTACAAAAGCGAGGGAGGGGTAATTACACCACAGAACAGCAAAACAAGGTTGATGTATTGGGGAGGTTTAAAAAATATGTCATTTGGCCTTTGGAATTTAAAGGATTCAAGTGGTGATAACTTTAGCTCCCAATATCCTTATGTTGGCAGTATTGATGACCCATACAGCCCTACTTTTGATTTGAATTTTGGCGTACCTAAAGAGATTTATATTACTGGGATTACAAGTTACGCATGGCCTACATCAAATTTATTTACTGAGTATTGGGAGGATTTATTAACTCTTATCTCAAGCCCTAATAGCAAGATAGTAAGAATGAAGGTTTACTTTGATGAGATTGATATAAAGACTTTTGATTTTAGAGAGCCAGTTATTATTGATGGAACTAAGTATGTGGTAAACATTATTGAGGATTACGATTCAACAGAAAGACGCTCAACTTTAGTGGAATTTTTTAAGATATGAGTAAAAGGCCAAAAAGATTAACAACAGGAACGTTGCCAGAGGTAGGACAAAAAGCGTTCACTACACCAGCAGAACAAGCAAGTTTATTGACTGAGTCAAAGGCTTATACCGACTCAATAGCGGCTGGTAAACAAGACCCTTTAGTTAGTGGCACGAACATAAAGACTATTAACGGAAACAGTATTTTAGGCTCAGGGAACTTGGTTGTTTCTTCTTCATACCATGCCGTAACTACATTGGCAAGCGATACACCAACAGCCACAAACACAACCCCTGTTACATTAACTGGAATGTCTTTTAGTTATGCCGCTAACTCTAAATACTTAATAAGGTTTATAGGGGCTGTATCTTCTGCTGCGGCAACTACTGGATGCGGTTTTCAGTTTGATGTTAGTAGCGCAGTCACTTCTATTTACGTTTCTTTTCATCACCAATTAGCAAATGCAGGAACTTTAAGCGGTGGTTCTTCTACTTCCGATAATGCCAGTTTAGGTGTATCAAGTGGAGTGCCTACATTAAACGTAAACGTGCCCGTTATAGGAAGTGGCCTTATTATAACTGGGGCAAATACAGGAACGGCTCAATTAATGTATAGAAGTGAAACAACAGCCGTTACAACAGCAAAGGCAGGACTAACCATGATAGTTGAAAAAATAGCGTAATTAAAACAAGTAAACATTTAAGTATTATATAGCTATGGATTTACCAATTAAAAAGGCCGTATTTGATGAAAGCCAACCAGACTTAGGGTTAAGGTTTATATCCCTTGTGGCTAATCCTGCTATTCAAGTTGAGTGGGTAAAGTTCAGCGAAGAACAGGAAATCAAGTTAGCCATCCAGAGTGAGGAACAAATGAAGTTCTTAACTCCAGTACTTATCCCAAATCAATTAATACCAAGAAAGGGTAAAGATGGCGAGATGTTTAACTTAACTTTTGATGCTGATACGATTGAAAGAATAGCCTATAACTGGCAAAAAAAGAATCTTTCATCAAGTGTGGATATTGAACACTCCAGAAAATTAATTGATGGGGTAACTTTTGTTGAAACATTTATCTTAAATAGAGATACGGTTAATTCAGTTAAAGGATTTGATATGTTACCAGAGGGGACATGGTTTGTAGTAGGTAAGGCAGACAGTCCAGAGGCTTGGAAGCCAATTAAAGACGGATTGGTAACAGGTGTTTCTATTGACGGGCTTTTTGGGTCTGAACCAGTAGAAATGAGTATATCAGAAGATGATTTAAAGGCAGTTATCGCACAGATTTTATAGAGTTAAACTTTTTAAGTATTATTTAGTTATGGAATTAAAGAAAAAACTAAAAGAATTGATTTTGGTTAATTTCTCGGTAGAGGAACAGGCCAAATTAGCTGAATACGCTAAGCCGATTGAAACTAAAATGGCAGAAGTGTCAACCGTTGATGGTAAAAAACTAAGCATTGTTGGTGAAATGCCAGCAGTAGGTTCAGAGGTTATGGATATCACAACTGGCACTCCAGTAGCTTGCGCTGATGGTTCTTATGAACTCGAAGGTGGTAAAGTTATTAAGGTGGCTGCTGGTAAAATTACTGAGATTGTAGATGCTCCACAAGAAACAGAAGAACAAATGAAAGCCCGTCAAATGGCTGAGGCTGCTGTACCACAGTTAGCACAAATGAGCGTTCAGATGACCGCTATTAAGGCTGAAAATGACACTTTAAAGGCTGAATTAAGCAAACGAATTGACGAATTGAATAAACAATCTCAATTCATGGCCTCACAACTTGAAAAGATTTTAAACGCTCCAATTCAATTAAGCGCACAAAGCGAAGATGTTGAAACTCCTGATTTTAGCAAAATGACCGCATCTGAGGAACGTGAATGGAAACGCAAACACTTAAACATTAAATAAAAACACACACATGGCTAATTGCAGTTACAAATTTACAGATAAAGTGCCATCACATTTGATGCCAGTTTATAGCAAAGACAAAGAAAAACCAAATTTCCAAACAGGAACAGAGTTTCAAAAAGGTTTATTCGTTCACGGCCCACAAGCAGGGCTTTTGACAGAAGATAAACTTACCGACCCAATCGTTGAGTATTTACTCGAAAAAACAGATGGCGAAGGCAACCCAATTTACGCCCATTGCTTTGAGAAAAAAGGCAAGAAGGATAAAGATTAACAATTAAAAAAACAAAATAGAAAATGGCAATTTCAGCAACTATTGTAGACATTCGTGGCGAGGTATTCCCAGAGGTTTACGAAGAATTATTATTCACTACCAAGACTTTAGACAAGAAGTTGGTAAACTTGGACGATGGCTTCAAAGCGAATGCAATCTTTACTGAGTCTACTACCGTTGCGACTATGCAGGCTTACACCTCTGGTGTTCCTACAAGTTCTGGTACTTTAGGATTTACCGATGTTATCCTTACTCCAGTAAAGGTAATGTTCTACCAAGAGTATGACCCTAACAGTATTCGTAGTTCACGTTTCAACACCACCATGAAGAAAGGTGCTTGGAATATTGAAAGTTCAGAGTTTTTGCAAACCGTTGTAAACTCTTACAACAAGAAAGTAGCTTATACTGCTGAGGCTAAATTCTGGAACAATATTTCATCCGCTACTCAAACAGCTATTGCTGGTTTGACTCCGGGCGCGGGACAAGGTTCTGTTGGTGCTGCTGAGCAAACATACGCTGCTGCTCTTACTGCTGGTCAGTTTGATGGTGTTGTATCTTACATGATTTACAATCAAGGTGCTTTGGGTACTCGTATTAAAGTAGCTGGTACTACTGTTACGGCCTCAAACATTAAGACTGAGATGGATAAGATTTACGCTGCCATCCCAGCCATTGTGTTGAACCAAGATTCAAGCAAGCCGATTATTTATGTTCCTTATTCTTGGATGCAATTTATCAACCAATACAACAATGTAGCAACTAACTACAAAGATGTATTTGTTGTAACTGGATTGGGAACTAAGACTGAAACTGTAACCTTTAACGGGTTGAGAATCGAAACTGTACCTCTGCCTGAGAATTGTGCTATTGCAGCTAAGCCTGAGTACATCAACTGGTTGACTGATTCTTTTGATGACGTTAACATGATTAAGACTGGCCCTGCATACTTAAACGCAGACACTCAGTTCATCAAACACGTTTTCACTATTTATGCTCACGTAGCTAAACAGTCATACAACGTACTTTATTTAGGTTAAAAAATCGGGGGTGTAAAAGCCCCCATTAAAATTAAAAAACAATGAGTTGCGCTTTAACTTCTGATTATACATACTTAGGCTGTAAAGGTGGCGCTGGTGGTATCAAGGCCGTTTACATGACAGAGATTGCTAATAATGCAACTTTTGCTGTAACTGCTGGTGTTGTTACTACTTGGACGCTTACTACTGGTAAAGAGTTTAAGAAATACTTACTCGATAAAGAGATGGGCTTTTTTACCAACGCTGGTACTTATACTCCTAACTCTGGTACTGTTTCTTATGAGCCACAGATTGACTTTACCATTAAGAAATTAACTTCTGCAATGATTCAGGAAATGCACTTAATCGCTCAAAATACTTTGATGATGATTGTGCAAGATGTGAATGATGATTACTGGGCTTTCGGTTGTGGTGATTCTGCTACCGAGATGAACGGTAGAGGTATGGATTTGATGACTTGGTCTAATGAGTCTGGGACTGCAATTACTGACTTTAACGGCTCTAAAATGTCGTTTAAAGGCAAAGAGATTGGCCCGATTTACAAGGTAACATCTTCCTTGATTACTACCCTTACCGCTCCTGCTTCTTAATTTTCTTTGTTTCTCCATGTGTAAAAGGCCTCGGTAATACGGGGCTTTTTTGTTTAAAAAAGGGCTAAGTTTTAGTATTATTAGGATATGCGTATTAGGCGAGGTCAGGTTAATCAAGTTCCCGTTACTGTTAGCGAGTTAACCACTTTGACTAATCCTTACTACCTCTTTAA
>Ga0075156_10000962_pt1 | contig 15371 bp, 13 predicted proteins | sample JI81AbrownDNA_FD_70966 | JGI IMG/M metagenome (GOLD analysis project Ga0075156, IMG submission 70966) | Wastewater effluent complex algal communities from Wisconsin, to seasonally profile nutrient transformation and Carbon sequestration -... | ecosystem: Engineered > WWTP > Effluent > Algae...
GTCGATGCTCGCTATCCCATCCGGTTCACGCGATCGGCGGGCTTCCGCAGCCTCGGCACTCTCGTCGGCCTCATCATCGGCACCCCGCTCATGTTCCTGGCCTACCCCGTCGTGTGGGGCATGACGCTTGTCGTCTACATCGGGTTCGAGACGTTCGCCTTCACGCTCCCTCCCGCGGTGGGCGCCTTCGCCGTGTTCAACGCGATCTTCGGCAACGTCACGGTCATGATCCTGTCGATGATCACCGGGGCGACTCGTCACGGATGGCGCATCTCCGGCTACGCCCTGCTGAACCCCATCTACTGGTGTCTTCACTCGTACGCCTCGTGGCGCGCCCTGTTCCAGGTGTTCTTCAACCCCTTCGCGTGGGAGAAGACTCCGCACGGCCTGACGCACGGCCGCGCGGAGAACGCCGAGGTCACCTGACCCCGCGCCTGGTGGACCGCACTGGACTCGAACCAGTAACCAATGCCTTGTAAGGGCATCACTCTGCCAATTGAGTTAGCGGTCCCTCTCGCGGCGACGAGGCTACCGCTTGACGATCGGCGGGTTCCGTGGCGGGCGGGACCTACGCCAGGTCGGCCAGGGCTGCCGCGTAGTCGTCGGCGCTGCGCGCCTCGCCCGGGCCGTTGATGACCGACCACCGGACGACGCCGGCCTTGTCGATGACGAAGGTCGCCCGGGTGGCGAAGCCCTTCTCCTCGAGGAAGGCCCCGTACTCGCGCGACACCGTGCCGTGGGGCCAGAAGTCACTGAGCATCGGGTGGGTGAGGCCCTCCTGCTCGGCGAAGACCCTGAGCGTGTGGGGGGAGTCGCACGAGACGCTGAGCACCACCGAGTCGTCGTTGACGAAGTCCGTGTAGCGATCGCGGATCGCGCACAGCTCGCCCGTGCAGGTGCCCGTGAACGCGAACGGGTAGAACATCAGCACGACGTTCTTCTGACCGCGGTAGTCGGACAGCGAGACCTTCTCGCCGTGCTGGCTGGTGAGGGTGAACTCCGGGGCTGGCTGGCCGATCTCGGCGGGCATGACGACTCCTGGGTGGCGTGCGGACGGATTCGCCGACGCTACCGCTTGGCGCGCGGAGCCACCAGTCGAGTGCCCTGCCACTGCGAGCCGGCGCTGATCGTGCTGGTCTGCTGCAGCCCGGCGGTGGGGGCGGCATCGGCGATGTCCTCGGCGTCGATGTGGCCCGGACGGCCCGGCTTCGGCGTCATCAGCCAGACCACGCCGTGGTCGGCCAGCAGGCCGATCGCGTCGACGAGTCCGTCGACGAGGTCACCGTCGTCCTCGCGCCACCACATCACGACGACGTCGACCACGTCGTCGTAGTCCTCGTCGACCAGCTCGCCCTCGACCACCTGCTCGATGCCGGCCCGCAGGTCGAGGTCGGCGTCGTCGTCGAAGCCCCGCTCCTGCACGGTGAGACCGGGCTGTAGTCCGAGCCGACGCGCCCGATCGCGGGCCTCGTCCTCCGCAGCGGCGGTCACGTCTCTCCTCACCTCGGACGGCCCCGGCACAATGCCCGGGCCGGTCTCCGGGCGGGTGCGAACCCGCCCTCAGGCCCGTAGTCCACCCGACGCGGGGCCCTGGCGCAAGTGACCCCGCCGAATTGTGACCGCTTTCTTCGTCGATGGACGCTCCTCGACGGAGCGTCATCTCCGGACCATCCTGCCCCTCCCGACGACAGGGGTGCGCAGATGCGGAAGGATGGGCCCACCAACGAAGTGCGTGTTCCGATCCCCCCGATGGCCGGCGATCCCGGCCATCGGCCGAGTCGAAGGGTTCCCCGTGGCCCCCGGACGTGACCGTGATCCGCTGCTCGCCGGCGGCCTTCCCACCCAGTACGTCGATGTCGATCCCGACGAGACGGCCGAGTGGGTCGAGTCGTTCGACAACATCGTCGATCACTCAGGCAACTACCGCGCCCGCTACCTCATGCTGTCGCTGCTGCGGCGCGCGGCCGAGCGGAACGTCGGCGTGCCGAGCCTGCGCAGCACCGACTACATCAACACCATCCCGCCGGAGCGCGAGCCCGTGTTCCCCGGCAACGAGGAGCTCGAGAAGCGCATCCGCCAGATCATCCGGTGGAACGCGGCGATCATGGTGCACCGCGCCCAGCGACCCGGCATCTCCGTGGGCGGCCACATCTCCAGCTACGCATCCTCGGCCACCCTCTACGAAGTGGGCTTCAACCACTTCTTCCGCGGCCCCGACCACCCCGGCGGCGGCGACCAGGTGTTCTTCCAGGGCCACGCCTCCCCCGGTGTCTACGCCCGTGCGTTCGTCGAGGGCCGGCTCACCGAGACGCAGATGGACGGCTTCCGCCAGGAGGTCTCGCACCCCGGCGGCGGGCTGCCCTCGTACCCGCATCCGCGGCTCATGCCGTGGTTCTGGCAGTTCCCGACCGTCTCGATGGGCCTCGGGCCGCTCAACGCGATCTACCAGGCGCGCTTCAACAAGTACCTCACGCACCGCGGCATCCGCGACGCGTCCGACCAGAACGTCTACGCGTTCCTGGGCGACGGCGAGACCGACGAGGTCGATGCCGTCGGCGCCCTCACCCTCGCCGCCCGCGAGGAGCTCGACAACCTGACCTTCGTCGTCAACTGCAACCTGCAGCGCCTCGACGGCCCCGTGCGCGGCAACGGGAAGATCATCCAGGAGCTCGAGAGCCTGTTCCGCGGAGCGGGCTGGAACGTCATCAAGGTCGTGTGGGGCCGCAAGTGGGACGAGCTCCTCGCGCGCGACCGCGATGGCGCCCTCGTGAGCCTCATGAACAACACGCCCGACGGCGACTTCCAGACCTACAAGAGCGAGGACGGCGCCTTCGTCCGCGAGCACTTCTTCGGCCGCGACCCCAGGACGGCGCGACTGGTCGAGGGCTGGAGCGACGACGAGATCTGGAGCCTGCAGCGCGGCGGGCACGACTACCGCAAGATGCATGCCGCCTACGAGGCCGCGAGCCGCGTCAAGGGACAGCCGACCGTCATCCTCGCCAAGACCATCAAGGGGTGGACTCTGGGGTCGCACTTCGAGGGGCGCAACTCCACGCACCAGATGAAGAAGCTCACCCTCGAGGACCTCAAGGCCTTCCGCGACACCCTGCGCATCCCGGTGTCCGACGCCCAGCTCGAGGAGAACCCCTACCTGCCGCCCTACTTCCACCCCGGTGCGCAGGACGAGGCCATCGAGTACATGCTTGAGACGAGGCGCCGGCTCGGCGGCTCGGTGCCGACGCGGCGCACGTCGGCCAAGCCGCTGAAGCTGCCCGGTGACGACGTCTACACGGTGGTGAAGCGGGGCTCCGGCAAGCAGGCCGTGGCCACCACGATGGCCTTCGTCCGGCTCCTCAAGGACCTGATGAAGGATCCTGAGATCGGCGATCGCTTCGTCCCGATCATCCCCGACGAGGCGCGCACCTTCGGCATGGACTCCCTGTTCCCGACGGCGAAGATCTACTCGCCGCACGGCCAGCAGTACCTGTCGGTCGACCGCGAGCTCATGCTGTCGTACAAGGAGTCGCAGACCGGCCAGATCCTGCACGAGGGGATCAACGAGGCCGGCTCGGTCGCCTCGTTCACCGCGGTCGGGTCGTCGTACTCCACGCAGGGCGAGTCGATGATCCCCGTCTACGTCTTCTACTCGATGTTCGGCTTCCAGCGCACCGGCGACGGCTTCTGGGCGGCCATGGACCAGATGGTCCGCGGCTTCGTGCTCGGAGCCACGGCAGGGCGGACGACCCTCAACGGCGAGGGGCTCCAGCACGAGGACGGCCACTCGCTGCTCCTCGCGAGCACCAACCCCGCCGTAGTGGCGTACGACCCGGCGTTCGGCTACGAGATCGGCCACATCGTCAAGGACGGCCTGCGACGCATGTACGGGGACGATCCCGAGAACATCTACTACTACCTGACCATCTACAACGAGCCGTACCCGCAGCCGGCGGAGCCGGACGACGTCGATGTCGACGGGATCCTGCGCGGCATGCACCTGGTGAGCGAGGGTGCCGCCGGCGGGCCCAAGGCGCAGCTGCTCGCGAGCGGCGTCGGAGTGCCGTGGGCGCTGCGGGCGCAGGAGCTGCTCCGCGATGACTGGGGGGTCAGCGCCGACGTCTGGTCGGTGACCTCCTGGAACGAGCTGCGCCGCGACGGGCTCGCCGTCGACCGGCACAACCTGCTCCATCCGGACAGCGAGCCGCAGGTCGCGTACGTGACGTCCACGCTCACCGGACGCCCCGGGCCGGTCGTCGCCGTCTCCGACTGGATGCGGGCCGTGCAGGACCAGATCCGCGAGTGGGTGCCGGGCGACTTCGTCTCCCTCGGCACCGACGGCTGGGGCCTGTCCGACACGCGCGGCGCCCTGCGACGCCACTTCCTCGTCGACGCCGAGTCGATCACGGTGCAGACCCTCGCCATGCTGGCACGACGCGGGGAGTTCGACGCGAGTCGGCTCTCGGAGGCCATCGAGCGCTACCACCTCGACGACCCCTCGGCTGCCGACGCCGGCAACACCGAGGGCAGCGGCTAGACGTGTCGAACGATCCGCGGCGCTTCCTGCGCTACCTCGAGGCCGAGCGCAGTGCGTCCCTCCTCTACCGGGCCCTGGCCGAGACGGTCGAGGGAGATCGGCGCGAGGCACTGCTCGAGCTGGCCGACATCGAGGACGAGCACGCCGCGCACTGGGTCGACAAGCTCAACGAGCACGGCATTCCCGTGCCGCCGCCACCCACGACGCTCGACACCAGCAATGCCGCCCTCGTGGCGCGGGCGCGCGGCGCCGGGTTCGCCGACGTGCTGCGCCAGCTCGAGGTAGCCGAGGGTGCTGACGCCGGGATGTACGACGACGAGCCGGAGGCCCCGGCGTCGATGTCCGAGGACGAGCGCGAGCACGTCGAGGTGTTCCAGAGCATGCGCAGCTCCCTCGAGACCCCGGGGGCGCCCGTCACCACCCGCCCTCGACCGAGCAGCACGACCCCGGGCTATCCGGGAGCGGGCGAGTCGTGGCACCGCGGCGACCGCACGGGCTCCACGCGGGCAGCCGTGTTCGGGGTGAGCGACGGACTCGTCTCCAACACCGCGCTCGTCATGGGATTCGCCGGGGCCTCGACCAGCAACAGCACCGTGCTGTTCGCCGGACTGGCCGGCCTGCTGGCCGGTGCCTTCAGCATGGCCGCCGGCGAGTACGTCAGCGTGGCGAGCCAGCGCGACCTGTTCCGGCGCGAGATCGACATCGAGGCGACCGAGCTCCGCGAGAAGCCCCAGGAGGAGCAGAAGGAGCTCGAGCTCATCTACCGGGCGAAGGGACTCGACCGCACCAGCGCCGCGGCGGTCGCCGCACAGATCATGGCCGACCCCAAGACCGCCCTCGACACGCTCGCGCGTGAGGAGCTGGGCCTGGATCCCAGCGAGCTCGGCTCCCCCGTGCGCGTCGCGATCTCCAGCTTCGTGGCCTTCGCCATCGGCGCGTCGGTCGTCGTCATCCCCTACCTGTTCTTCATGGCCCCCGGAGCCTCGACCACCATCCCGCTGGTCATCGCCATCACCCTCGCGGTCGCCTCGATGCTCCTCGTCGGCGGAATCGTCGGTCGCCTGTCGGGCCGGGGCGTCGTGTTCTCGTCGCTGCGCCAGCTCCTGTGGGGCTCGGGCGCCGCCCTGGTGACCTTCGTCGTCGGCCGCCTCGTCGGCGTCTCGCTCGGCTAGCCAGGCCGCGGTGGGCACCACCCCTGAGATCGCGCTCCTCACCCGCGCCACCGGCGAGCTCACCACGGCCGCCACCAAGCGGATGGAGGAGACGCTCCCGTGGTTCCGCGAGCTCGGGGCGGAGGAGCGGTCGTGGGTGTCGCTCGTCGCGCAGGCGGGCATCACGGCCTTCATCGACTGGTTCGGCTCGCCGCAGGACACCCCGGCGCTGACCTCCGACGTCTTCGGCGCCGCGCCGCGCGACCTGGCCAGGGTCATCTCGCTCGAGCAGACCGTCGACCTGGTCCGCACCACCGTCGGCGTCGTCGAGGCGGCCATCGAGCGGCTGGCGACCGAGGCCGACCAGCCCGAGCTGCGACTGGCCGTCCTGCGGTACTCGCGCGAGATCGCCTTCTCCGCGGCCGAGGTGTACGCCCGCGCGGCCGAGGCCCGCGGCGCGTGGGATGCCCGGCTCGAGGCCCTCGTGGTCGATGCGCTCCTGCGCGACGAGGTCGACGAGCCGGTCCTCGGGCGGGTGGCTGCCCTGGGCTGGTCCACGCAGGGGCAGGTGATCGTCCTCGCCGGCGCGGCCCCGATCGGGGATCCCGAGGGGAGCCTCGACGTGCTCCGCCGCGCCGCCGACCACCACGGCCTCGACCTGCTCACCGGCATCCACGGCGACACCCTGCTGGCCGTCGTGGGCCGGGGCAGCGATCTGACGAAGGCGGCCCGCCTGCTGGCGCCGCACTTCGGGCCCGGCCCCGTCGTGGCGAGCGAGCCCGTGTCCGGGCTGGCCCTGGTGCCACGGGCGGCGCGGTCCGCGCTGGCCGGACTGCGCGCCGCCTGGGGCTGGGCCGACGCCCCGCGTCCGGTGGCGGCAGGCGACCTGCTGCCGGAGCGGGCCCTGGCCGGCGACCGCGAGGCCATCGACGCGCTGGTGGCCGCGATCCATCGCCCGCTCCTGGACGACGCCGCGCTGTACGACACCGCCTGCACCTTCCTCGAGCGCACGCCGTCGCTCGAGGCGACCGCGCGGACCATGTTCATCCACCCGAACACCGTCCGGTACCGCCTGCGCCGGGTCGCCGACATCACCGGCTACAGCCCCACGGACGCGCGCGGGGCGTTCACGCTCCGGATGGGGCTGACCCTCGGCCGGCTGGCGGGTGACGACCTCCTGGACTAGCCAGACTTGTAGGATTCCTACAAGAGGAGCCCGTGGAGATTGGCGAGCCCAACAGCGCCTCGCGGCCCCACCTCACGAAAGGCTACGAAGGTGCTGGTAGTCGTCGCGCCCGGGCAGGGTGCCCAATCCCCCGGATTCCTCACCCCCTGGCTCGAGGTCCCCGGTGTCCGCGAACGCCTCGACTGGCTGTCCGTCGTGAGCGGCGTCGACCTCGTCGAGCACGGCACGGTGTCCGATGCCGAGACGATCAGGGACACCGCCATCGCGCAGCCCCTCATCGTGGGCGCCGGCCTGGTCACCCTCCTCAGCCTCTTCCCCCACCCGGGCAACGCGTTCGCCCGCATCGGGGCCGGCGCCGGACACTCCGTCGGCGAGATCACGGCAGCCGTGGGGGCCGGCGTCCTGACCGCCGAGCAGGCGATGGTCTTCGTGCGCGAGCGCGGCCGGCTCATGGCCGAGGCGGCCGCCGTCACGCCCACGGGGATGGCCGCCGTCCTCGGCGGCGACCCGGAGATCGTCGTCGCCGCGGCCGAGCGGCACGGACTCACGCCGGCCAACATGAACGGGGCCGGCCAGATCGTCGTCGCGGGCACGCGCGCCCAGCTCGATGCCTTCGCCGCCGACCCGCCGGAGGGCTGCCGCGTGCGACCGCTCGAGGTCGCCGGCGCCTTCCACACCGAGCACATGTCGCCGGCCGTCGCCACCCTGGGCGGATACGCGCGGGCGATCTCGACCCGGGACTCCCGGATCCCGCTGATCTCCAACGCCGACGGGCGCGTCGTCCACGACGGCCGCGACGTGCTGCGCCGGCTGGTGAGCCAGGTGAGCAACCCCGTCCGGTGGGACCTGTGCATGAGCGCCATGGCCGATCTCGGCGTCACGGCCATCATCGAGATCCCGCCCGCAGGCACCCTGGTCGGCCTCGCCAAGCGGGCCCTGCCCGGCGTCGAGACCCTCGCCCTCAAGACCCCGGACGACCTGCCCGCGGCCTGGCGGCTGATCGAGCGGCACGGCCAGCACGCCCACCTCGACACGACGCCGACGTGGCGGCTTCTCGTCGCCCCGATCAAGGGGACCTTCCGCGTGGGCGCCGACCTGTCCGAGGGTGACGAGCTCGGCCTCAACGCCAGCATCGGCTCGGTCGAGACCCTGCGCGACTCGATCGCGGTCGTCGCCCCCCATGGCGGCGTCGTCGTCGAGTGGCTGGTCGAGGACGGCGATCCCGTCGCTCCCGGCCAGCCCATCATCCGGCTCCATCCGCTCTTGCAGGAGGCAGGCCCGTGAGCGCCCCCATCACCCCGTCCTTCGGGGCCCCGCACGCCCGCATCATGTCCGTCGGCGGCTACCGCCCGGATCGCGTCGTGACCAACGACGAGATCTGCGAGCGCATCGACTCGACCGACGAGTGGATCCGCGAGCGGTCCGGCATCATCGAGCGGCGCTGGGCGGCCCCCGACGAGTCGGTCGTCGACCTGGCCGTGGCCGCGGCGCGCAAGGCGCTGGTCCAGTCCGGCATCGATCCCGAGCAGATCGGCATGGTCATGCTCGCGACGGTCACGCACCCGTACCAGACGCCGTCGGCGGCCGTCGAGGTCGCCGCACAGCTGGGCGCGGTCAACGCCGGCGCCCTCGACCTCGGCGCCGCCTGCGCAGGGTTCTGCTACGGGCTCGCGATGGCCAGCGACATGATCCGCGGAGGCAGCGCGCGGTACGTGCTGCTGGTGGGCGTGGAGAAGCTGTCCGACTGGGTCAACCCCGACGACCGCGGCACGGCGTTCCTCTTCGCCGACGGCGCCGGAGCCGTCATCGTCGGGCCGTCCGAGGAGCCGGCCATCGGTCCGGTCGTCTGGGGATCCGACGGCGCACAGAAGGACGCGATCTGCATGACGCAGTCGCTCATCGACTACCGCGACAACGGCGGCCCGATCTTCCCCACCCTCGCGATGCAGGGCCAGGCGGTGTTCCGGTGGGCCGTGGGCGAGATGTCGAAGGCCGCGCAGCGCGCCCTCGACGTCGCCGGCGTGAACGCCGACGACCTCGACGCCTTCATCCCGCACCAGGCCAACATGCGCATCACCGACGCCATGGTGCGCGCCATCAAGCTGCCCGAGCACGTCCCGGTGGCCCGGGACATCGCCTACACCGGAAACACGTCGGCCGCATCGGTACCGTTGGCGATGGAGCGCATGCTGGAGTCAGGGGAGGCTCCGCACGGAGGCACTGCGCTCCTCATCGGCTTCGGGGCCGGGCTGGTGTACGCGGCGCAGGTCGTGACACTCCCCTAGCCTGACCCCAGGATCCATCGCAATCGCACGTCCCATCCAGCAGGAAACCGAACCGAAAGGGAATCACATGAGCCAGGACATCCTGGAAGGCCTCGCCACCATCGTCAACGAGGTCGCAGGCGTGCCTGTCGAGGACGTTCAGCCCGACAAGTCCTTCGTGGACGACCTCGACATCGACTCGCTGTCGATGGTCGAGGTGGTCATGGCCGCCGAGGACAAGTGGGGCGTGAAGATCCCCGACAGCGAGGTCAAGAACCTGAAGACCGTCGGCGACGCCGTCAGCTTCATCGCGGCCAACCAGAACCAGTAGGCACCGCCGGCACATCCCCTCGCCGTCGCTGAGACCGCCTGCCGCTCGCCCTCGGGCGGCGGTCGGCGGTCTCAGCGGGGCGGGGAGTTCGCCCGTGCAGGGCGGGGAGGAGCGATCAGATGACCCAGCAGGTCGTAGTCACCGGAATGGGCATGACCACGCCTGTCGGCGGCGACGTGGAAACCTCATGGCAGAACCTCCTGGCGGGGGTCTCCGGGATCAGGGTGATCGACGAGCCCTGGGTCGAGGACCAGCCCGCGAAGATCGCAGGCATCATGGCGGTCGACCCCAGCGAGGTGCTCGATCGCGTCGAGGCCCGCAAGCTCGACCGGGCACAGCAGGCCGTGCTCGTCGCGGCACGCGAGGCCTGGGCGCAGGCCGGGAAGCCGGAGGTGGACCCCACACGCCTCGGCACCGTCATCGGCACCGGGATGGGCGGCCTCACGTCGCTCATGAACTCGTACGACATCCTGCTGGAGCGCGGTCCGTCCCGCATCTCCCCCCACATGGTCACGATGATCATGCCGAACGGACCCGCCGCGGTCGTCGGCCTCGAGGTGGGCGCCCGCGCGGGGGTGCACGCGCCCGTGAGCGCCTGCGCGTCCGGAGCGGAGGCGGTGTCCTACGCCGCTCGCATGATCCAGACCGGGCGCGCTGACGTGGTGGTCTGCGGCGGCACCGAGGCGGTCATCCACCCGATCACGATGGCCGGCTTCGCCGCCATGCGCGCGCTGTCCACGCGCAACGACGACCCGACGGCCGCCTCCCGGCCCTACGACATCGACCGCGACGGCTTCGTCATGGGTGAGGGCGCCGGGGTGATCGTGCTGGAGTCGGCGGAGTTCGCGGCCGCCCGCGGCGCCACCGTGCTCGCCGTCTACGGCGGCGCGGGCCTGACCTCCGACGGGCACCACATCGCACAGCCCGACCCGGAGGGCCTCGGCGCCGCGCGAGCCATCGGCTTCGCCCTCGACGACGCCGACCTCTCGGTGGCGGACATCGTGCATGTCAACGCCCACGCCACCTCGACGCCTCAGGGAGACATCGCCGAGGCGGTCGCCATCCGGGCTGCGCTGGGCCAGGCCGCTGACGGCATCGTCATCACCGGGACCAAGTCGATGACCGGCCACCTGCTCGGTGGCGCGGGCGCCGTCGAGTCCATCTTCACGATCCTGGCGGTGCGCGACCGCCTCGTCCCGCCCACGGCCAACCTGCACCAGCAGGACCCGGAGGTCGACCTCGACGTCGCCACCGGCGCTCCACGGGAGCTCCCCGAGGGCGACATCGCGGCGCTCAACAACTCGTTCGGGTTCGGCGGCCACGACGTCGCCCTCGTCTTCAGGAGCGCATGACATGACGGCAGCGGCCACCGAGCAGACGATCGACCCCCGTTCGCCCCGCGTGCGCCTGGCTGCCTTCTTCGACGACGGCGCCTTCACCGCGATCACGCCGGAGGACGACCGAGGCGTGCTTGCCGCCGTCGGCAGGGCGAACGGCACGCACGTGGTCGCATTCGCCACCGATCCGACGGTCCAGGGCGGCGCCATGGGCGAGGGCGGCTGCCGTGCCATCGTCACCGCCTACGACCGCGCCTTCGCGGACTCCGCCCCGGTGGTCGGGCTGTGGCACTCGGGCGGCGCGCGGCTGCGCGAGGGCGTGGCCAGCCTCGACGGCGTGGGCCGGGTGTTCGCCGCGATGACGCGGGCGTCCGGCAAGGTCCCGCAGATCTCCGTCGTCCTCGGGCCTGCGGCCGGCGGCGCGGCCTACGGCCCCGCACTCACGGACATCGTCATCCTCGGCCCGGCCGGCCGGATCTTCGTCACCGGCCCCGAGGTGGTGCGATCGGTGACCGGCGAGGACGTGGACATGGAGCGGCTCGGCGGCCCGGAGCCGCATGGCCGGCGCAGCGGCGTCGTCCACATCACCACCGACAGCGAGGCCGAGGCGCTCGAGCAGGCCCGCAGCCTGGCCACGCTGCTGGGACATCAGGGATCCCTCGACATGGACGCCGTCGATGACGTCGACCTCGGCGCCTGCCTGCCCGAGTCGTCCCGCCGCGCCTACGACGTGCACCCGATGGTCGAGGCCTTCCTCGACCAGGGAACGCTCGTCGAGCTGCACGCCAAGTGGGCGCCCAACATCATGGTCGGCCTCGGACGCCTCGGCGGCCGCACCGTCGGCGTGGTCGCCAACAACCCGCTGCGCCTCGGAGGATGCCTCGACTCGTCGAGCGCCGAGAAGGCCGCCCGCTTCGTGCGGATGTGCGATGCCTTCGCCGTTCCTCTGGTCGTCCTGGTCGACGTGCCGGGCTACCTGCCGGGCGTGGGCCAGGAGTGGGAGGGCGTGGTGCGCCGCGGGGCCAAGCTCCTGCACGCGTTCGCCGAGTGCGTCGTCCCCCGCGTCACGGTGGTCACCCGCAAGGCCTACGGCGGCGCCTTCGTCGCCATGAACTCCGCGTCGCTGGGCGCCACGAAGGTCTACGCCTGGCCGAGCGCCGAGGTGGCGGTCATGGGCGCCGTCGCCGCCATCCGCATCCTGCACCGCCGCCGGCTGGCCGAGGTGCCCGATGATGCGCGGGCCCAGGTCGAGCTCGAGCTCGCCGCCGAGCACGAGGTGATCTCCGGCGGCATCGCCCGGGCCGTCGACCTCGGGGTCGTCGACGAGGTCGTGTCGCCGGCGCACACGCGCCGGGCTGTCGCGCAGGTCATCCTGGACACCCCAGGCGTCCGCGGCCTGCATGGGAACATCCCCCTCTAGACCACCTGGTGCAGCACCCGCACGCTGGAGCCCTCGTGCGCGCACCGATAGGGCTCGAGCTCCTCGTCCCACGGCTGGCCGATGAGCCGCGCGATCTCGTCCGCGAGCGGCTCGCCCGTGGTCGCCGCCTGCACGACCGCGGTCTTGAGCCGGTCCTCCGGCACCATGACGTCGCCATGCACCCCGATCGTGGCCCGGAACAGGCCCAGCGTCGGGGTGGAGGAGAACCGCTCCCCCTCGCGTCCCGGGCTCGGGTCCTCGGTCACCTCATGGCGGACCTGCCGGAAGGCGTGGAGCGCGCTCGCGATGCGGGCACCTGTGCCCACCGGACCGCTCCAGATCAGCTCGGCTCGCACCATCCCCGGTGCGATCGGCTGGTCGGCCCAGTCGATGTGCACCTCGGTGCCGAACACCCGGGCCAGCGCCCACTCGACATGGGCGCTCACCGCACGAGCGCATGAGTGAATGAAGACCACGCCGCGCGCGGACCCCGAGGTCGGGGAACCGGCACCGGACGTGCCCTTGACGTTCACGACGACCGTCATGTGAGCCTCCTTCGAGTGTCGCCTTCCCCTGCGTCCTCGATGGAGTGCTGCTGGCGGGCCAGCCGCCGACTGTGACGTGAACCTCACTGAGGATAACGTCCCGCGTCCCGTACCGCGCAACGACGCCCCGTGTGTTCGATAGTGTTCGGCCGACGTACACGTCCGATCTCCCGGAGGAACCATGGCCATCGCCGCCCCCCAGCCCCGCGTCATCGCCGACGTCTTCGGCCACTCCGCGGTGCGGAACGCCGTCCTCGTCGCCGGCGGTGCGGCCTTCGTCGGGCTGTCGGCCCAGATCGCCTTCTACCTGCCCTGGAATCCTGCGGTCCCCGTCACCCTGCAGACATTCGCGGTCGTCCTCGCCGCCGGGGTCCTCGGCTCGCTGCGCGGCGCGGCCGCCATGGCCCTGTACGCCCTCCTCGGGAGCGTCGGACTGCCGTGGTTCGCCCGCGGGGAGAGCGGATTCGGCGGACCCGCGTTCGGCTACGTGATCGGCTTCGTCGTCGCGGCCTTCATCGTCGGCCGGCTGGCCGAGTCGGGCGCCACGCGGACCTTCTGGCGCTCAGCCGGCCTCATGGTCCTGGGCAACGTGATCATCTACGCCATCGGCGCCACATGGCTGAAGTACGACCTCGGAGTCCCGTGGTTCGGCGAGGCGTCGGCCTGGGCCTACGGCGTCAAGGACTTCCTCGTCGGCGACGCCATCAAGATCGCCGCTGCCGCCGGCCTCCTCCCGCTGACCTGGCGCCTGCTGGGCAAGTCGGGCCTCACCGGCGACAAGTCCTAGTCGGAGCCTGCGCGATCCACTAGTCCAGCGCGGCCAGCACCTCGTCGACCATGTCGGTCGTGGTCGCCGGGTGGAGGAACACCAGCCGGCCGATCGTCTCTCCGCGCCATCCGCTCGACGTGACGAACGCCCGCTGCGTCTCCAGCAGGCGCCTCGACCAGGCCTCGTAGTCGGACGCCTGCCAGCCCCGACGCCGGAACAGCACGACCGACAGGTCGGGCTCGCGCAGGACCTCGCAGTCGGGCCGGGCCTGCAGCTGGGCCGCCGCGTACCGGGCCATCTCCAGCGAGTGCTGCACGGCTTCGCGGTAGGCGCCCAGGCCGTTGACGGCCATGGAGAACCACAGCGGCAGGCCTCGAGCGCGCCGGGTCAGGTGGTACGCCAGGTCGCTCGGGTTGATGTCGGAGTCGTGCTCGTGGATGACGTCGAGGTACGACGCGTCCTGCGTGTGCACGGCCTTGGCCAGGCGTGGCTCACGGTAGATCAGGGCCGCGGAGTCGAAGGGCGCGAACCACCACTTGTGCGGATCCATGACGATCGAGTCGGCCTGCTCGACCCCGTCGTAGCGGTGCCGGATCTCCGGTGCGAGCATTCCCGCCCCGCCGTAGGCGCCGTCGACGTGGAGCCACCACCCATGCTCGCGGGCGACGTCCCCGATGCCCGCGATGTCGTCGATGATCCCGGCATTCGTGGTTCCTGCCGTGGCGACGACGGCGCACACGTCGTCGAGCCCGGAGGCCCCGTCGAGTGCATCGCGGATCGCCTCGCCAGTGAGGCGCCCATCCGCCGTGTCGACGACCAGCGCGCTCATCATCGTGATGTTGAGCGCGTTGGTGATCGAGGAGTGCGCCTGATCGCTCACCACCACCCGCAGGGGCACGTCGGGCAGCCCCGCCTCCGCGCGGCGCCGACGAGCGGTGTCGCGTGCAACGACGAGGGCAGACAGGTTTCCGGCCGAGCCGCCCGACACGAACACGCCGCCGGCTGACTCGGGCATGCCCGCGATGTCGGCCAGGGCCCGCAGCGCCTGGTTCTCCGCCATCACGGCACCGGCGGCCTCGAACCACGAGATCCCCTGGAGCGACGCCGCCGACACGACCATGTCGAACAGGAGGGATGCCTTCGTGGGTGCCGAGGGGATGAACGTGAACATGCGCGGGCTGTCGGCCGACAGGACCGTGAGCGCCAGGTGCTGCGTGTACACGTCGAGGACCTTGCGGAAGTCGTGGCCCTCCTCGGCGATGAGGCCCTGCAGTACCTCCGCGAGCTGGTCGCGGTCGGCCAGCCCATCGAGTGGCACTTCCGGCTGGAGCAGCCGGTCCGCGACATAGCTCAGCATGACTCGCGTCATGTCCTCGTCGGGCCGGTGCATCCGGTCGGCGTCGATGGGCAGGGCGGCGACGAACGGAAGGTCGGAGCTCATGGACGAGGGTCCTTCGGTCATGGCACGAGGCCGGCGCGCCGTCAGCTCACCTGCCAGCAGGCACCTCGCGCGATGCTAGCGAGTGCGGGCCGGTGCGACCAAGCGGATGGTGCGCACTGCTACGAGCACCCACACGATGAGCAGGATGACCGCCCCGATCAGCCCGACCACCTGAACAGGGGTCGAGTCGAGCACCTGCCCGATCGCAGTGATCGACAGTGTCATCGCCGCCACCGGGAAGACGAACCCCCACCACCCGGGGTGGAAGGGAACTCCCCCGTTCCGCCTTACGCGGAGGAGCTCGAGTCCTGCGAACAGGGCCCACCACAGCCCCAGCCCCACCCCCATGGAGGCCACGACGACGCCGGCCGTCGGTGACGTGAAGCCCTCGAGCCC
>Ga0075156_10000963_pt1 | contig 15370 bp, 12 predicted proteins | sample JI81AbrownDNA_FD_70966 | JGI IMG/M metagenome (GOLD analysis project Ga0075156, IMG submission 70966) | Wastewater effluent complex algal communities from Wisconsin, to seasonally profile nutrient transformation and Carbon sequestration -... | ecosystem: Engineered > WWTP > Effluent > Algae...
CTGCCGGCTCGGCCGGCTCGGCCCCCCGGTCGAGGATGAGCCAGGCGAGCAGCCCGGTCAGGGCGCACATGGCGAGCCAGCCCCACGTGTGGCTGTCGGCGTCGACGAGGCGAGAGACGACGGCGGCGTCGGTGCGGGCGGCATCGAGCACGGCGAGCGCGGCGGCGGCCACGAGCAGCAGGTTGCGCACGAGGGTGCGCGGCGTCACCCGCCCGGTGCCGAGTTTGCCGAAGCAGGAGCAGTCGACCGGGTGCTCGAAACCCAGGGCGCGGGCGATGACACCGGCATATACCGCCATGAGCACAAGGCCGAGGATGCTGGCGAGCAGCGCCGGCCAGCCCGGAAGCAGAACCAAGGCCGCGGCCAGGGCGAGCTCGGCCCAGGGGAGGACGACCGGGGCGGCGGAGCGGCCCAGAGCAGCCGGCAAGCGCAGCGAGGTGAAGGCGTCGCGGGCGGCTTGGGGTTCGCGCAGCTTGGCAAGACCGCTGAGAATCAGCACGGCGGCAAGCAGGAGGGGCGCCACGATGAGCGGTGAGAGCACCGGCAAAGTATAAGGACCGTGCGGGGGAGGCCTATTGTGCTTCGCCATGACCTCCTTATGGCCCGCGCTGCCGTCGAAGCCGTCCCGGGCCGACCGGCTCCTGCGCCCCCTGCGGGAACGGCCCTCGGCCTTCCTGCTCGGCGCGCAGTGCATCGCCATGGTCGCCTTGGCCTTCGTCGGGCCCGCGCAGCGCCCCATCTTTTCGCTCGTCGGCCTTGTGATCTTGCTGCTCGCGATCATCACGGTCCGGGCCACGCCCGCCCTGACCTGGATCTCGGGCTTCATCGCGCTGCCGGCGCTGATCTTGGAGTTGTGGAGCATCCGAGACCCCGGCCATGTGGCGGTCTTCGTCGCGGCGCACAGCCTGCTCGCCATCTTCTATTTCTATGTCGGCTATGCGCTGATCGCTTATGTCTTCGACGATCACTGGGTGACTCGGGACGAACTCTTCGCCGTGGGGGCCGCATTCACCGTCATCACGTGGGCCTTTGCCTATGTGTTCTTGGTGGTCCAGGAGTTGCAGCCCGGATCCTTCGCGGCCTACTCCGGGCCCGAGGGGTCGCGGACCTTCCATGACCTGCTGTATCTCTCGGTGGCCAACTTCACCAGCGTCGGCCTGTCCGATATCCTCCCGATCCGCCCGGTGGCCCGGGCGGTCGGGATGATCGAGCAACTCTGCGGCGTGCTCTATGTCGCGATGGTCATCTCGCGTTTGGTCTCGCTCTCGGTCCTGCGCCGGGTATGACGAGCGTCCGCGGCGCGTCCGCGGCGCCTACGCCTGGTCGGCGACACGGTCGGGCCGAGCGGGTGCGTCAGGTCGTCGGCGGCGCGAGCCGTGCGCGCCCCGGCGGCGCGGCAGCAAGATCCCGCACGACCTCATCGGCGACATCGAGCACGCGCAGGATGTTGCCACTGGTCAATTTCCCCAGCTCCGCCGGTGACCAGCCGCGTGCGGCGAGCGCAGCCAGCAGCCGGGGATAGCCGGTGACATCGCGCAGCCCCTCCGGCAGCCGGTCCACCCCGTCATAGTCGCCGCCGATGCCGACATGGTCGATGCCGGCAACCTCACGCACATGCTCGAGGTGGGCGACGACATCGTCGATGGTGGCCAGCGGGGCAGGGTGGTCCACGGCATACGTGCGGGAGAACTCTTCATACGCGCTGTGGTCGTTGACCTGGATGCCGGCGCTCGCGGCGACCTCCTGCGCCGCCAGATCCCAGGCGCGCTGCGCGGGGGAGACGAAGCGCGGCACAAAGGTGACCATGCAGACCCCGCCGGCGGCGCGCAGCCGTTCGAGCACATCGTCGGGCACATTGCGCGGGTGATCGCAGATGGCCCGGGCGCTGGAGTGAGAGAAGATCGGCGGTGCCGAGGTCACATCGAGCGCCGCGTGCATGGTGCTCGGGGCGACATGGCTCAAGTCGACGAGCATGCCGATGCGATTCATCTCCCGCACCACCTCGACCCCGAAGGCGCTCAGCCCGCCGTGCCGCGGTTCATCGGTCGCCGAATCGGCCCAGTCATTGTTCTGATTGTGCGTCAGGGTCAGATAGCGCACGCCGAGGGCGCGCATCATGCGCAAGGTGCCGAGCGAGTTGTGGATGCTGTGCCCGCCCTCGGCCCCGAGCAGTGAGGCGATCTTGCCGCGGGCCCAGGCCTGGCGCACCTGCTCGGCGCTGTCGGCGAAGGCGAGGTGATCGCCATACCGAGCGATGAGTTGGTGGACGACATCGATCTGCTCGAAGGTCGCCGTGACGGCCTCCGCGGGGGCGAGGGTTCCGGGGGCGAAGACGGACCAGAACTGCCCGCCCACGCCGCCCTCGCGCAGCCGCGGAAGATCGGTGTGGGTGCGATCGCCCCGCGCGGTGACATCGAGGGCGTCCAGGTCATAATCGACCAGTTCGCGCAGGGCCCATGGCAGGTCATTGTGGCCGTCGATGACGGGGTGCTCCGCAAGCGTGGCAGCGATGTCGAGTTCTGGCATACCCGACACGCTAAGGCACCCGCGAACTTCCCCGCGCCTGGCCGTCCGCCCTGCCCAACTAGAGTTGTGGCCATGACCGATCTCGCGCGCCGCAGCGTCGCCCTCGTGACGCTGGGATGCACACGCAACGAGGTCGACTCCGAAGAACTCGCCGGCCGGCTCGCGGCGCAGGGTTGGGACCTGGTCGAGGATGCCGCCGATGCCGATGTCGCCGTGGTCAACACGTGCGGCTTCATCGAGCAGGCCAAGAAGGACTCCATCGACACCCTGCTCGAAGCCAGCGAGCTGAAGTCCACGGGCCGCACCCAGGCGGTCGTCGCGGTCGGCTGCTTGGCCGAGCGATATGGCCAAGAGCTCGCCGCCGAACTCCCCGAGGCCGACGCCGTGCTGGGCTTCGATTCCTATGCCGACCTCTCCGGCACCCTGCGCGCGATCCTCGACGGCGCCCGGCCCCAGAGCCACGTGCCAACCGACCGGCGTCGGCTGCTGCCGTTGACCCCGAGCAAGCGCCGGGACGAGGCGGCGGGCATCGCCATACCCGGCATGGGCCAGGGCCGGGACCTGGGCGAGGTCGCCCCGGCGTCCGGGCCCCCCGTCGTCCGGGCGCGACTGGATGATCGCCCGTGGGCGCCCCTGAAAATCGCGAGTGGCTGCGATCGCCGCTGCGCGTTCTGCGCGATCCCCATGTTTCGTGGCGCCTTCGTCTCCCGGCATCCGGATGAGGTCGTGGCCGAGGCTCGCTGGCTCGCCGAGCGCGGGGTCAAGGAGGTCTTCCTCGTCAGCGAGAATTCCACGTCCTATGGCAAGGACCTCGGGGATCTGGGCGCGATGGAGAAGCTCTTGCCGCGCCTGACGGCGGTCGACGGGCTCGAGTGGGTTCGGGTGTCCTATCTGCAGCCGGCCGAGATCCGTCCGGCATTGCTCGAGGCGATGGTGGCGAACGAGAAGGTCGTGCCGTGGTTCGACATCTCCTTCCAGCACGCCTCCGGTCCGTTGCTGCGCCGGATGCGCCGATTCGGCGATGGGCCGGCCTTCCTCGACCTCATTGCGCGCGTGCGTGCCCTCGCTCCCGAGGCCGGCATCCGCTCCAATGTCATCGTCGGCTTCCCCGGCGAGACCGAGGACGATGTCGAGCTGCTCGCCGACTTCCTCACCGCAGCACAACTCGATGTGGTCGGCGTCTTCGGCTATTCGGATGAGGACGGCACCGAGGGCATCGGGATGCCGGGCAAGCTCGCGGCCGAGGAGGTCGAGGACCGCGTCGCTCGCCTGCGCGACCTCGCCGAGGAGTTGACGGCGCAGCGCGCCGAGGACCGGATCGGACAACATACGCGGGTCCTCATCGAGGCCGAGGAGGATGGTATGCCGATCGGTCGCGCCCTCTTCCAGGGTCCAGATATCGACGGCCAGACCGCGATCATCGAGCGGGGCTCGCATGCTGTCGGTGACATCCTCGCCGTCGAGATCGTCGGCAGCGCCGGGGTGGATCTGGAGGCGGTTGCTTCATGACCGCTCCGGCGGCGAAGGTCTCGAACTGGAACCTGCCCAATGCCTTGACGGTATTGCGGATTCTCGTGGTGCCCTTCTTCGGCTGGGTCCTGCTCGCGGATCATGGCGAGAGCGTGAGCCTGCGCTGGTGGGCGGCGGCGCTCTTCATGCTCGCTATCGCCACCGACCGCATCGACGGCGACCTGGCGCGCAAGCACGGGCTGGTCACCGACTTCGGCAAGGTCGCGGACCCGATCGCCGATAAGGCGCTGACCGGGATGGCCTTCGTCGGCCTGTCAGTCCTCGACGAACTGCCGTGGTGGATCACGGTCGCGGTGCTCGTGCGCGAGTGGGGAATCACGATCATGCGCTTCGTCGTGATCCGGCACGGGGTGATGCCCGCCGGGCGCGGGGGCAAGACCAAGACGGCCTTGCAGTCGGTTGCCCTGACGCTTTTCATCCTGCCGCTGTGGACCTTCCCGGCCGCCGAGGCGGTGCAGGTGATTGCGTGGATCGTCATGACCGGCGCCGTCGTCCTGACGCTGGTGACCGGCATCGACATCGTGCTCAAAGCGCTGCGGCTGCGCCAGACCAGCGAGCGGGCGGCGATGAAGCGGGCCCGGCGGGCGGGCGGCAATGGCCACTGACGCCGAACTGGCCGAGCTTGCTGGCGTCGTGATCGCGGCGGCACGGCATACGGGCTGCACACTCGGGACGGCCGAGTCGCTGACCGGCGGCGGCGTCGCCAACGCCTTGACCGGCGTGCCCGGGGCCTCCGCCGTCGTGCGCGGCGGGATCATCTCGTATGCCAGTGCGGTCAAGGCAGCCGTGCTCGGCGTTCCGGCGGCCCTCTTGGCCGAGCGGGGCGCGGTGGACGGCGAGGTGGCGGCCGCGATGGCCCGTGGCGCTCGGGAGGTCCTCGGCTGTGATCTCGCGGTGGCGACGACGGGGGTGGCCGGTCCCGATCCGTGCGACGGGAAGCCGGTGGGCACGGTCTTTGTTGCGGTAGCTAATGGTGTCGAGGTCCGCATCGAGGAGTTGCGGTTGTCCGGGTCGCGAGCAGACATCCGCTCCGATAGCGTGGCGGGAGCCTTGCGGCTGCTGGGGCTGGCATTCGACACCGGGACCCTATTGCGGTCCGCACCGGACCCGGGAGAGTATCTTTCCCACACGAGCGAAACGATGGACAAGGAGTGGTCATGACTCTGCTTCGGCGTGAGCTGGGGGAGGCGTTGCGCGACGAGCGCACCGCCCAAGGCCGCTCGCTGCGGCAGGTCTCGGCGGCGGCATCGGTCTCGCTCGGCTATCTCAGTGAGATCGAGCGTGGGCAAAAGGAAGCCTCCTCCGAACTGCTCGGCGCCATCTGTGGCGCGCTCGGTGTCCCCCTCTCCGCGGTCCTGAGCGATGTGAGTCTGCGCGTGGCCCACTCCGAAGCCATCGACGCCGGACTGACCCCGCTGCCGCTGAAGCGGGCCGGCAAGGCCGTCTCGGCCTCTGCCGCCTAGCTCGGCCCGCGGTCGATTAGCTCGGCCCGGGGTCGGTTAGCTCGGCGCGGCCGGTCTGTTCTGGCCCGCGACTGCCGTCAGCCGATCGACCCACCGCCATAGCACTTGCCATAGCCACTGGCCCGCGCGATGACGCGCATGCGCTCGTCGCGAAGCAGGAACGACACCGACGTCAAGAACTCATCCGGCCAGGTCTGCGTGGCCGCCCAGGTCCCGGTGAGCGAACGTTTGGCCTTGGTCACCGGCAGTGTCACGGCCTCATATTCATAGGCACCCGTGCCCGGATCATCCCCGTGCACGCTGTACTCCACGTCGACGAAGTGGACCCGGGCGGTGCCCCAGGACAGATTCCAGGCTGCCGTCATCGGGTCGCACCGACCGTCGTTGAGGAGGGTCACCGTGGCGGTGGCCGCCCGCCCCGCATCGGCAGGGACGGCTCCGAGAAGCACGGCAGCAGCCGCGGCGGAAGCAGTCAGGGTGAGGTGGTGACGACGCACGGGGTCCTCCACGGGCTGGTTGATGGCTGCCGACGTCAGCTTCCATCAGGGTGCCTCGGCGGGCCAGTCGTATGAAGCAAGGTCAGCCACCGCGATCCCACCCGTCACACGCCCCGCGGCCGGCGCGGGTTGCTGCCCAGGGGTCGTTGTGGCCGGCCGTCGTCGGTGGGGGCCAGGCCACCCTGACAGCCCGGGCAATAGAAGAAGACTCGACCCTGCGGCGCCGTGCCGATCTGCGCCACCCGGATCGTCGCGCCGCACTGGCGGCAGGGCCGGCCCGAGCGAGCATGCACGTAGGCCAGCGCATCGCGCCCCGTGCGCCCGGTCGAACTCTGGATCCCGGTGTCGGCACCTCGGCGCATCAGCCGTTGAATGCTCCCGATCAGGTCCCGCAGGTCGCCGGGGGCGAGCGCCCCGACGGCCGCCCAGGGGTTGTGGTGGCCGAGGAAGAGTCCTTCCGAGGCCCAGAAAGTGCCGATCCCCGCGAGCTGCCGTTGATCGAGCAGGGCCTCGGCAATCGGCCGCTCGGGTCCGCTGCGCAGGTTCGCGATGGCGGTGTCCGGGTCCCAGTCCGGGCCGAGCAGGTCGGGTCCGAGATAGCCGAGCCGTTGGGCGGCCTGCGACGTCGGCCAGATCTCGACGACGCCGAGCCGCAATCCGAGAGCTGACCATGAGGGCGTGGCCGCGAGCACCCGCACCTGCGCGTCGGCGCGCTGGCGGGCGGTCAGGTCGCCGGACGCGACGAGGCGCCAACCGCCTTCCATCCGCAGATGCGTATGCAGGGTCACCCCCGTGTCGAGGTCGTGCATGAGGTGCTTGCCGCGCGCACTGACCCGCAGCGTCGCGGCAGGCAAGAGGTCCAGCCCGCCCAACTCACCCCAGCGCAACTCCAGTTCGCGCAGCGGCTGGCCGGCCAGGGCCCGGTGCAAGCGGTCGGCCGTGCGCCATATGGTGTCGCCTTCGGGCATCGCTCACCGCCGCAGCCGCAGGCCGCGCGGGGTCAAGGTGAAGCCGCTGGCGGCGAGCGCATCGGCGATGGGATTGCCTGGGCTCAAGACCGAGGCCCCGTCCGCCTTCTCGACGGTCAAGCGGCCCAAGGCATTGGCGCGCACGGCCAGCGCGAGGGCATCGGTGGCGGACCGCAGGGCCTCGGGCTGCGCCGGCCACGTGAGCATGGTCTTGCCGCCGCGCTCCACATAGAGCACGAGCGCACCATCGACGAGGACAACGACGGCGCCGGCCTTGCGCCCGGGTTGATGCCCGCTGGCCTCGGGGCGTTCCGGCCAGGGGAGGGCGGCGCCGAAGGGGTTCGCGGGATCGGTGGCGGCCAGGACGAGGGCGGGGGTGCCCATGGGCGCCGACCGCAGCGCATCGATGACGCCGGTCGTGGCGAACTGGGCAGCCCCGAGGGACTCCACGAAGTAGCCGCGCCGCAATCGGCCCGACTCCTCCGCCGCTGCGAGCACGCGATAGATCGACGCGAAGCCACCCGGCACCTCCTCGGCCGCGACGATGGAGCGGGTCAGGACGCCATAGCGATCGAGCAGGACCTCGGCCGTGGTCACGGCTCGCGTCGTCGCGTCCGGATCGGGCACGGGCAGTAGGGCCCACCGGCCGACCCCCGTCGGCGGGGCCGCGCCGTGGCCGACGCCGCCCGAACGCGCCAGGGCGCCGCTTCGTGGGATTCCCGCGAGGGCACCCCGGCGCCCGTAGCGGGTGGCGCGCGGGGCGGCCCGGGGGCGCTGCTTGTGCGCGCCTCGCCCCCCGGCGAGCAGCGCACGCACGGGGGCAAAGGTGTCGCCGCTGACGGCGCCGCCCCACACCAACTCCCACAATGCCGCGATGACCTCGGCGTCGCTGCCCGCCTCGGTGGCGGCGCTGAGCGCCCGGAAAAAATAGGCGCCACCTGATTCGAAAAGCACCGTCAGCGCGGCCGCCACGTCGGAGGCGGCCTCGGTGGTGGCCGAGAGGGTCGGCGAATGCAGCGTCCACGGTGCGCTTTCGGCCAGATGGAGCGAGACCCAGCCGTCATCGCCGGGCAAGGAGCCGTGACCTTGCCAGAGCACCTCGCCGGCCGACATCAGTTCGTCGAGCTGCGCTGGCTGATAGTCGCTGACGCGGGCCGGCAGCACGAGCGCCTCGAGGGCACTCGCCGGCAGCAGCACCCCGCTGAGTTGCTCGACCACGCGCAGCACCCCATCGGTGCCGCGAATCGGGCCGCCGATGCCCTGCCAGCCCGGCAGGAAGCGGGCATACTGCCGGGTTTCGACCGCTTCGACCTCGGCCCGCAGGCTGGCCAGCGAACGGCGCCGCAGCAGCCGCAGGACTTCGGCATCGCAGAACTCCGTGCCCGCGCCCGCGGGCAGGAACTCGCCTTCGGCGATCCGCCCAGCCCCGGCGAGGCGACGCAGCGCGTCATGCGCGACCGCGGTGCCGATGCCGAAATGCGCCGCGAGATCCGCGAGCAGGAAGGGGGTGTGGGTGCGGGCATACCGGCCGACCAGTTCGCCGAGCGGATCGGTGACCGGTTCGAGGAAGGCCATCGGCAAGCCGACGGGCAAGGCGGTGCCCAGGGCATCGCGCAGTCGCGCGGCATCCTGCGCCACGGCATACCGCTGCTCCCCGGCGATCCGCACGACGATCACCTGCCGGCGCTCGACCAGTTCGCCGAGCGTGGCCGGTAGTGCGGCCGCCAGGGCCTCCCCTGATCTGGCGCGCAGGTCATCTGGGGACAGCGGGCCGAGGACGCGCAGCAGGTCGGTCAGTTCATCGCCGTCGCGCGCGGCGCGCTCGGGCGTCAGTCGTTGAAGTTCGGCGCTGGTGCGCGTGATCGCGCCGGGGTCGAGCAGTTCGCGCAGTGCCAGGGCTTCCCCTCGCCCGAGAAGTTCTGCGAGGAGTTGGGGGTCCAAGGCCAAGGCAGCGGCACGTCGTTCGGCGAGCGGAGAGTCCCCTTCGTAGAGATATTGCGCGACATAGCCGAACATCAGGGAGCGCGCAAAGGGCGAGGGCTGAGTGCTGTGCACATCGAGCGTGCGGACCCGGCGGGCCCCGATCGAGCGCATCAGTTCCACCAGACCCGGCACGTCATAGACATCCTGGAGACATTCGCGAACGGTCTCCAAGACGATGGGGAAATCGGGATAGTTCGCGGCGACGCTGAGCAGTTGAGCGGCGCGTTGGCGTTGTTGCCACAGCGGTTGCCGTTGGTCGGGCCGCCGGCGCGGCAAGAGCAGGGCACGGGCGGCGCACTCGCGGAAGCGGGAGGCGAAAAGGGCGGACCCCGGCAGTTGCCCCGTCACCATCGCCTCGACCTCCTCGGGGTCGAGGAAGAGGAGTTGGGACAGTTCGGCGCCGGCATCGGCGCCGTCATCGAACTCGATATCGGGCAGGCGCAAGACGATCCCATCGTCCGCGGCCATCGCTTGCACCTCGACGCCGAATCGCTCGCGCATCCGGGCGGCGATGCACAAGGCCCAGGGGGCGTGCACGGGCATACCGAAGGGGGAGTGGATGGCGACCCGCCAATCGCCGATCTCGTCGCGGAAGCGCTCGGCGACGACCGTGGTGTCGCTGGGCACCACCCCGGTCGCCTCGACCTGCTCGCGCACATAGGCGATCAGGTTGTCGGCGGCCCAGGGATCGAGGCCCGCGGCCTGGGCGCGAGCGAGCGCCTTGGCGGGCGAGAGCGCGGCGACCTCGCGGACGAAGGCGCCGACCGCGGCGCCGAGTTCGACTGGCCGGCCCTGAGTCTCGCCCTTCCAGAAGGGCAGACGGCCCGGCTCGCCGGGGGCCGGGGTGACCAACACCTGGTCGCGGGTGATCTCCTGGATTCGCCAACTGGAGGTGCCGAGGGTGAAGACGTCCCCGACTCGGGACTCATAGACCATCTCCTCGTCGAGTTCACCGACTCGGCGGCCCGGCCCGTCGGTGGCGAGGAAGACCCCAAAGAGACCCCGGTCGGGGATCGTCCCGCCGCTGGTGACCGCGAGATGCTGACCACCTTTGCGCGCAACGACCGTGTCCGCGAGGCGATCCCACACGATGCGCGGGCGCAGTTCAGCAAATTCCTCGCTCGGATAGCGCCCGGCGAGCATGTCGAGGACCGCTTCCAGCACGCTGCGGGAGAGCCCCGCAAAGGGGGCGGCCCGGCGCAGCAGCGCATGCAGATCGGACACGGTCCAGATGTCCATGGCGGTCATGGCGACGACCTGCTGGGCGAGCACGTCGAGCGGGTTGGCGGGCACGCTCAGCGCCTCGATCGCGCCGGCGCGCATGCGCTCGACGACGACCGCCGTCTGGACCAGGTCACCGCGGTATTTGGGGAAGAAGAAGCCGCGAGAGATGGCGCCGACCTGGTGCCCGGCCCGGCCCACTCGTTGCAGGCCGGCGGCGACACTGGGCGGCGATTCCACCTGGACCACCGCATCGACCGCGCCCATGTCGATGCCGAGTTCCAGGGAACTGGTGGCGACGACGGCCGGCAGCCGGCCGGCCTTGAGGGCCTCCTCGATCTCGAGGCGTTGTTCCTTGCTGACCGAGCCGTGATGTGCGCGCGCGAGGATGCCCGGGGCCCCGGACGACGCGCCCGATTGCGCCATCACCTGAGCTGGGGACCGGCCGGGATGGCGGCGCAGGGTGCCATCGCTGATCGCCTCGGGCGCCAGGATGCTGGCATCTTGCTGGGCTTCGGTGACGCGTTCGTCCCAGATCTCGTTCAACCGAGAGGTGAGGCGTTCGGCGAGGCGCCGGGAGTTGGCGAAGACGAGGGTGGATCGCTCGGCCGCGACGAGATCGACGATGCGCTCCTCGACATGCGGCCAGATCGAGGTGCGGCGCTCGGGGCCGCTCGCGGCGCCGGAGAGATCGCCGGTCGGCTCCCCGAGGCTCGACATGTCCGCGACCGGGACGAGGACTTGCAGGTCCCATTCCTTGCTCGATGGGGGCGCGACGATCTGGACCGGGCGACCGCCCGACAAGAAGCGTGCCACTTCCTCGATCGGGCGCACGGTCGCCGACAGCCCGATCCGCTGCGCCGGTTTGGGCAGCAAGGCATCGAGGCGTTCGAGGCTGACGGCCAGGTGCGCGCCGCGCTTGGTGGCGGCCACGGCGTGCACCTCGTCGAGGATAAAGGTCTCGACCCCGGCCAGCGCGTCGCGGGCATTGGAGGTGAGCAGCAAGAAGAGCGACTCCGGCGTCGTGATGAGGATGTCGCTGGGCCGCTTGCCGAAGGCCCGGCGCTCAGCGGCAGGAGTGTCTCCGGAGCGCACCGCCACGGTGACCTCCGGTGCGGGCAGGGCTAGGCGGGTCGCGGCGTGGCCGATGCCCACGAGGGGCGCCCGCAGATTGCGCTCGACATCGACGGCGAGCGCCTTCATCGGAGAGATATAGAGGACCCGGCAGCGCTGCAACGGATCCTCCGGCACGGGCTCCCGGACGAGTTTGTCGATGCCCCACAAGAAGGCCGAGAGGGTCTTGCCGGACCCGGTCGGGGCCACGACGAGGGCGTCCTGCCCGCCGCTGATCGCCTCCCACGCTCCTCGCTGGGCCGGGGTGGGCGCGCTGAAGCTGCCCCGGAACCAGGCCCTAGTGGCGGGGGAGAAGCGGTCGAGGACATCGGTGCTCATCGTGTCGCCAACTCTTGCACGCCCCACTGACAGCCACCCGTCGGCGTACCCCCGACGACAAGAACCCCAGTCTCCGGGCGGTTCGCCCGCCTGGGCGCGGCGCGTCACCCGACATTCTGTCGTCGTGGGTTCGGGCCGCAGGCGTCAGCGCGCCACGCCGAGGTCGGCCAGGGCGGCGTCGAGTTCGCGGGCCACGACCTGGGCGAGCGAGGCGGTATAGGTCGCGGTGATGTGCGAGCCCTGCCGCCAGACCAAGACGTTTCCGATGACCGGCCAGCACTGCTCCTGCGGGCAGATCCACGGGTTGAGGTCCAGCAGGCGGGCGGTCGGGACCTGCGCGACGGCCTCGCGCAGGGCAGCACCACCCGAACCGTCGTTCCAGTTGCCCTTGCAGCGGGTCATGAAGTCCGTGGGGTGGTCCAGGACGCACTCATAGACGACCCTGCCCGGTTGCGGGGTGTCCATGAGCGCCACGATCGGGATGCCCGCTGCGCCCGCGCGCGTCCAATAATCGACATACCCATCCACCATCACTGACTCCAGATCCCGGCCCTCGGCGTCATATGCCGTGCCCCGGATCCCGGAGGTGACGATCACCGTTGGCTTGTCCGGGCCGGTCAAGGCGTCGGCGACCGCGGCGCCCCAGGTGCGGCATATGGTGTACTTCTTGTCCGCCGACTGCCCCCCATAGATCAGCGCAGACGACCACGGGCAGGCTGACTTCAGATAGGTCTTGATCGTCCAGCCATGCTCGGTCGCCCACGGCTCAAGGGCGGGGAACCACTGGGCCGCCTTGGAGTCACCCACGAGCGCGAGCACCTTGTCGCTGTTCTTCGCCCCATAGGTGCACGAGAAGACGACCGTCTCCGTTTGTGGGGTCTGGCAGTCATCGGCATATAGGACGGGCACATCATCGGGGGCCCGCAGCGGATCGGGGGTCATCGCCCGCGGGTGCATGTCGATCTCGATGTCGGCCGGCGTGGATCCCGACCCGAGCACCTGGGCCCCGAAGCTGCCGGCCTGCCGCTGTGTGTGATCGACAGAAGAGAAGCCGCTGGTGGCGCCGGCGCGCGCCACGGCATACCCGGCGCCGACGCCGAGCAGCGAGCAGATGAGACCAAGGAAGAGGGCATTGCGGGTGTGCTCGGCGACGAGGGGATGGAATCGCAGGGGATTCTCGATCAGCTTGTGGGTCAACCAGGCCGGTATGACGCTCGCGGTCACCACGAGCACCCCTTGCCAGGCGGTCAGCCCGTGCCAGCGGTGCTCGGCGACGACCACCAGCGGCCAGTGCCACAGATAGAGCGAGTAGGACAGGCCCCCGATCCACACCATCGGCGCCCACCCGAGCACCCGGACGGGCCCAAGCGGCCCGGCGCTAAACCCGCCGAGGATGACCGCGGCGGTGCCTAGCACCGGCACCAGGGCCGCGGATCCCGGCCAGGGCGTCGTGGTGTCCTGCACCAGCAAACCCGCCGCGATCAGCGCGAGCCCACCCCAGGCGAGGGCCGCGCCGATCGGCGGGGCGAGGCGACTCCATACCGTCGCGCCGATGGCGACCAGGGCTCCGATGCCGAGTTCCCACAGCCGGGTGGTCGTGACGAAATACGCGCGCGCGGGATCGGCCGAGGTCAGGTGGATCGACCAGATCAGCGAGGGCGCCACGATGGCCGCGAGGCCGGTGGCCATGACCGCTCGCACCGGCCACCGCCGCGCCCGGATCAGCAGGGCGAGGCCGAGCAGCAGGACCGGCCAGATGATGTAGTACTGCTCCTCGACCGCGAGGCTCCAGAAGTGCTGGACCGGCGAGGCGGCGGTGTCCTCGGCGAGATAGTCGACGGAGCGAGATGCCAGTCGCCAATTGATGACATATGCCGCGGACGCCACCAGATCACCGCCGGTGTCGCGCCACGTGATCTTGGGGAGGAAGAGCAGCGTCAGGGCGGCGGTCGTCAGCAGGACGGTTGCGGCGGCGGGGAAGAGGCGCTTGGCGCGGCGGGCATAGAAGCGCGGCAAGGAGATTCGCCCGGAGCGCTCCACTTCTCGCACGAGTTGGCCGGTGATGAGGAAGCCGGAGATGACGAAGAAGATGTCGACGCCGGCGAAGCCGCCGGTGATGCCGCCCAGGCCCGCGTGAAACCACAAGACGGTGACGACGGCGATCGCCCGCAAGCCCTCGACGTCGGGCCGGAAGCCGCGCGGTGTGGCGGTCGCGGGGGACACGGGCGCGGTGGTGGCGCTGGTCATAGGTCTGCTCGGAGGCTCTCGCTCGACGGGATCGGGGCGCGGGTGGGCGGCATACCAGGGTACTTAACCCTCGGCCCTAGCCTTGGTCCATGATCTCGGCCCGCGCCCGTGTCCGCCTCGCCCTCGGCGTCGGTGCCGGCGTGCTGCCGGGGCTGCTGCGCGAAGGCCGGATCATGCGCGCCCATGGCGGCGACATCACGGCCCTGCAGCGCGCTGGGTCCGCGCCGGCGGCGGCGCAGCTCCTGGACACCTGGGGCCCCACCGGTCGGGCTGCCGCCCACCGCTCCCTGCTCTGGGATATCCCTTTCCAGCCCGTGTATGCCGTGCTCCTGGCCGACCTCATCGCCGCCGTCAACTCCTGGCTCGGTGCGCGCGACCCGCTCGCCCGGGCCGCGCCGGCGCTTCCGGTCCTCGCGGCCGGCGCGGATGCGATCGAGGGAGTGGCCCATCTGCGGCTCTTGAGGACGTATGCCGAGGGGCAGCCCCTGCACGATCGCGACGCTCGAGTCGGGCAGCGTGCGGCCCTGCTGAAGTGGGCCCTGCTGGCGGCGAGCGTTGGGCATGTGCTCGGGCGGCCGGTGCTCGCGCGCTCACTCGCCGCGCTCCAGGCGAAGTAGGGCGCTCTTGGCGGCCGTTCCCCCGAGATAGCCGCCGAGCGAACCATCGGCGCGCAGCACCCGGTGACAGGGCTGGACGATCGGCAGGGGGTTCGTGGCGCATGCGGTGCCGACGGCCCGCACCGCCTTGGGGTTGCCGAGGGCGGCGGCGACCTGGCCGTAGGAGGCGGTCGCGCCATACGGAATATCGATCAGATGGGCCTGGACGTGGGCCCGGAAACCGGTGCTGAGGGCGTCGTCGAGGTCGAGGTCGAAGGCGGTGCGGGCGCCGCGAAAGTACTCATCGAGTTGCGTGGCCGCCCGGTCGAGGCGGGTGGGAGCGCGCAGGATGCGCGGGCTGAGGCGTTGCCCAAGGGTTTCGAGGACCTCCTCGATCCCCTCGGCGGCGAAGGCCACGCGCACCAGCCCGCGAGCGGTGCTGGCCAGCAAGAGCGTGCCGATGGGGGATTCGATCTCCCGATAGGCGACATCGAGCAACCCGGCCGCGGTGGCGCCGTGAACCAGGCGTCTATGCAGCACCTCCAGGTCTGCCGGATCGAGGGCGGGGATGGTCATGGCGTGGCTCCTACGTCGTGGGCGAGGGCTCGGCGCAAGGTGGCGATGCCTTCGCTGGCGGCGCGCCGGACCGCGGTTGGGGTCGAGCCAGTCAACTCGGCTGTTTCCGTATGCGGCAACCCCCCGTAATAGTGGTAGGCCACGGCGAGGCGCTGCTTCTCGGGAAGCGCTGCCACCGCGGCCCAGATCGTGGTGTCGGGTCGCTGCGGTGACGTGCCTTCAAGGAGGGCGTCACTCGGCACGGGGAGACGTTTGCGCGCGCGGAGGATGTCGATGCATTTGCGTTGGGCCACGCGAACCAGCCAGGCCTC
>Ga0075156_10000964_pt1 | contig 15358 bp, 14 predicted proteins | sample JI81AbrownDNA_FD_70966 | JGI IMG/M metagenome (GOLD analysis project Ga0075156, IMG submission 70966) | Wastewater effluent complex algal communities from Wisconsin, to seasonally profile nutrient transformation and Carbon sequestration -... | ecosystem: Engineered > WWTP > Effluent > Algae...
CCGGACGCAGCTGACGGTCCACGACGACGATCGGACGCTGACCCACAGCGGGGGGCAGCCCGACACCATCGTCACGTCGACCGGGCTCCGGGGCGACGTCCCGCACCTGCCGTAGGTCCCTGACGACCTGCGACGGCCCGTGCCTCACCAGCCGCGGGTCGGACGGAGCATCCGCATCCCCGGTCGACGCAATGGTCTCGGCGGCCGCGCGTCGGTCAACCGGCCTCGACCAGTAACGGCTCCCCCGTCACCCGGACGCCCACATTCTCGCCCTCGCGCGGCAGCGTCGTCGAGTGCGCCAGCCGGCACTGCAGCGGGGTCCCGTCGGCGAGCCTGAGGCCGAGAAGGGCGTCGTGCCCATGGAAGGCGACGTCGGTCACGAGGGCCGGCGTCCCGTCGCTGGCGAGCACCACCTGCTCCGGACGCACGAGGGCGCGCGCCCGCGGACCCAACCCGCCGCCCACCGGCAGGGGCCCGATGCTCGTGCGCAACTGCCCGCCCTCCACGCGTCCGGGGAGCCACCACGCCTCACCGAGGAAGGTGGCGACCCACGGGTCGGCCGGGTGGCTGTAGAGCTCGAGGGGGGACGCGGTCTGGACCACGCGTCCAGACGACATCACGGCGATCCGGTCGGCCACGCTCAACGCCTCCGACTGGTCGTGGGTGACCAGGAGCGCCGTCATGTTCTGCTCGTGCAGGACGCGACGCACGTCGGCGCGCAACTCGGTGCGGAGGCCGGCGTCCAGTGCGCTGAACGGTTCGTCGAGCAGGACGAGCGCGGGCCCGGGGGCCAACGCGCGCGCGAGGGCGACCCGCTGCTGCTGGCCCCCCGACAACTCGTGCGGCATGCGGCGACCGTAACCGGCCAGGCCGACGAGCTCGAGGAACTCCTCGATCCGGGCGGCCCGGGCGGGCGAGCGGCGCGCCAGGCCGAAACCGACGTTCTCGGCGACCCTGAGGTGCGGGAAGAGGGCACCCTCCTGGGGAACGATCCCGACCTCGCGGCGGTGGGTGGGAAGGTGCAGTCCCTCGAGGGCGACGACGTGCCCGTTGAGGGCGATCCGCCCGCTGTCGATGCGTTCGAACCCGGCCACCGAGCGCAGCAGCGTCGTCTTGCCGCATCCCGAGGGGCCCAGCAGCGCGACGAGTTCACCCGCTCTGACGTCGAGGTCGACCGAGTCGAGGGCCTGGACGCCGGGGAACGACTTGCGGACGCCCCTCACCTGCAGCGCCGTGGTCATCGATCCGGTCGTCGATCCGGTGGTCAGCGGTGCTCTGGTCATGGGTGCTCTGGTCATGAGTCGTCCCTTCCGAAGGCGCCGCTCCCGGTGGCGAGGAACCAGGTCGGCACGGCGGCGAGTGCGATGAGGATCGCGGCGTACGGGGCCGCGGCCGCGTAGGCCTCGACCGAGGTGTACGTCCACAGGCGGGTCGCGAGGGTGTCCATACCCGTCGGGCGCAGCAGGAGCGTGGCCGGCAGCTCCTTCATCGCCGTGAGGAAGACGAGCGCCGCCCCCGCGCCGATGCCCGGCAGCATCACGGGGAGCGTCACGCGCAGGAGCGCGGCGAACGGCGTCAGGCCGAGGGACTCGGCCGCTTCCTCCAGGGAGGGCGGGGCCTGGCGTGCGGCGTTCGCCACAGCAGCGCTGGCCAGGGGCAGGAAGAGGGTGACGTAGGCCAGCGCCAGCAGCCACACCGACTGGTACAGGGCGTAGGCGACGTTGATCCCGAAGAACACCAGCGAGAGCCCGATGATGACGCCGGGCAGCGAGTGGGTGACGAAGACGAGGCGCTCGAGGCCGAGGGCGAGGGGAGTGCGGACGCGGGCCGCGTACAGGCCGAGCGGGATCGCGAGCGCCACCGTCAGGACGGCCCCCAGGAGCGACACCCCGAGGGACGCGCCCATCGCCGCGACGACCTCCCCGATGCTCCCGGGTCGCGACACCCCCGCGAGGAACCACCGCAGGAGCGACGCCAGCGGGACGCCGAGCGCGACCGCAGCCACCAGCCCGAGGAAGGCGGCGGCGGGCAGGCGTCCCCAGCCCAGGCCGAGGGGGCGCGGACGCCGTGGCCCACCCGATCCCACCCTCGCGTACCGCTTCTCAGCACCGCGGGCCAGGCGCTCGACGACGATGATGGCCAGGGCGAAGACCGCGAGCACGGACGCCAGCGCGACCGCCCCCGTCCGGTCGAAGCCGACGCTGAACGCGGTGAAGACGGCCCGGGTGAACGTGTCGACGCGCAGGATCGACACCGCCCCGAAGTCGGAGAGGGTGTAGAGCGCGACGAGCAGCCCGCCGGACGCCATCGCCGGCAGGACGCCCGGCAGGGTGACGCGGCGCAGCACGCCCCACTCGCCCTCGCCGAGGGAGCGCGCCACCTCGGCCGGGCCCTGATCCTGGCCGGCCAGGGCGGAGGCGACCGTCAGGTAGACGTACGGGTAGGAGTACAGGGTGAGCACGAGGACGGCGGCCCAGAAGCCGTCGAAGCGGCCGCTCGGTTCCCAGAGGTCGGCGACCGCGGCCCAGGTGTAGGCGGCGACGTAGCTGGGGACGGCCAGCGGGAGCGCCAGCAGCACCCCGAACACCCGGCGTCCGGGGGCGTCCGTGCGCGTGGTGAGGAGGGCGGCCGTGACGCCGAAAATTGTCGACCCGAGCCAGACGAGCCCGACGAGGGCGAGTGTGCGTCCGGCCATCGCCGCGACGCGCGGCGTGGTGACCTCGGCCAGGATCCGGGGCAGGCCCGCCTCCGCGACCCGGACGACGAGGTAGACCGCCGGGATGAGCGCCACCGCTGCGGCGAGCAGGGCGCCCACGAGCAACTCCGGACGCCGCACGGCGCGGACCCGCTCGAGCACCCCCGGCGCGCGTCGAGGCTCCCGACCGACGGGCCGGGAGCCTGGCGCGAGCGACGTGGTGCGGCTCAGAGGAGTCCAGCCTCCTTGATCATCGTGATCGTGGCCTCCAGCTCGTCGAGGTCCGACAGGTTGATGTCGGGGGCGTCGAGCTGGTCGAGGGGGGTGAGGCCGGGGGCGGTGGCGACGCCGCTGACCAGGGGGTACTCGAAGGTCTTCGTGGCGAAGTACTCCTGCCCGGCCGTCGACATCAGGTAGTCGACCAGGGCCTGGCCGTCCGCGTCCGGCTGGTTCGCGAGGAGGCCGATGCCCGACACGTTGATCAGGGCACCGGTGTCGCCGTCGCTGAAGAAGTGCAGCTTCGTCGCGAGCTGGTCGGCCGGGACGCCCTTCTCGGCGGCCGCCTCCCACAGGTAGTAGTGGTTGACGAGGCCGACCGGGTAGGCACCCGCCTCGATGTCGGACACGATCACGCCGTTCTTTTCCCGGAGCTGGGGCTCGTTGGCGGCGAGTCCCTCGAGGAAGTCACGCGTCTTCTCGTCTCCGTGCTGCACGCGCATGGCCGTGATGAACGACTGGAAGGACGCGTTGGTCGGCGCCACGCCGACCTTGCCCTTCCACTCGGGCCCGGTGAGTTCAAAGACGGACGCGGGCAGCGCGTCGCCCGACACCATCGAACCGTTGTAGGCGAGGACGCGGGAGCGTCCGGTCACGCCGACCCAGCGTCCGTCGGGGTCGCTCCAGGCGTCGTCGACGAGGTCGAGGGTGGCCTCCGGGAGCGTGGCGAACTGGCCGGCCTTGGCGACGGCGCCGAGGGCTCCGGCGTCCTGGGCGAGGAAGACGTGGGCGCGGGTGCGGTCCCCTTCCTCCAGCAGCTGGGCGGCGAGTTCTGCGGTTCCGCCGTAGCGCACCTCGACGGCGATGCCTGTGGCTTCGGTGAAGGCGTCGAGGGCAGGCTGGACGAGGGTCTCGTTGCGTCCGGAGTAGAGCGTGACCGACGCATCGGACGCGGCTGTGCCGGGTGTTGCGGTGGGCGACGAGCAGGCAGCGACCGTGGTGAGGACGAGGGCCAGCGCGGCCCCGGTCAGGAGGCGAGGGGTGGGGAGGGGCATAGGACTCCGTAATATGGCAACTGAAGGCTTCACAAAATATGGCAAGGTCAGGCTAGCCTAAGAGATGCGAGAGGGGAACCTTGGACGGTCTCGGAGCGGGCGGTGGACCTCGACCGTCGAGTGCCTCCGGCGGCGTCCGGGGAACGTTTCCTTGACATGTCAGGGTTCCGTGCGTCGGGACGCGTGTTCGTGTCGCGCTTCCATGACATGTCAGGGTTCGACACGAGGGCCCTCCTCGGCCTTCTCAGGAAGCTTCGAGCGTCGTGGCGGTGTTCGAGGATTCTCAGACCCAGGAGAACACCGGGCCGAACCCGACACCAACGACGACCGCCCAGGCCAGGTACGCCGGGAGGTATCCAGTCTGCCAACGCTCCAGCTGGGCGTACGGCCGACGCCCGCGAACGAAGCTGATCAGCAGGACCGCCGACCAGGCGAGGTTGACCAGCAGCAGCACGTTCAACCCGAGCGAGGCCACCTTGTTGGGGCTCAGTCCGAAGGCGCCGATGCGGCTGAGCATGGCCACGAGAACGTAGCCGTCAACGATGATCGCGCTACCGAGCAGGACCACCTGGAGGCGCTCGAAGCCCCCGGGCGGGGCCAGGGGGTCGCGGGCCGACACGGAGTAGAGCAGTAGCGCCAGAACCACGATGAGCACCAGATCGAAGACGATGAGCAACTCGCGGTCCACGGTCTGGATGTCGCCCTGCCAGAGTGCCGCCGCTCCGAATGCCAGCAGCATCACTGCGAACAGAGGGGTGAACACCCGGGTCAGGACCGGTGCCATGTTCTCGATCACCCCCTGCTTGGCTCCCACCAGCCAGGCCGCAACCAGCACGGCGCCGGCTGCACCACACGGGAGGACCCAGGAGAAGATGGCAGTCTCGGTGTCGACGCCGATGGTGCTGAAGACGCCGGCAGTGAGCCCGAGGAGGACGCCGCCGCCCAAACCGATCAGCACGTAGTAGATGAACCACTCGCCGGTGAACCGGACGTAGTCCATCCGTGCACGGCCCGAGCGCCAGTCACCGCCTGCATGCGCCACCCCGAGCAGCAACCACAGGGCTACGGGAAGGTGGAGAGCGGCCAGGATCTCGGTCGCGGAGTCAGCGGCGAACGGGTACAGATTCAGGACCAGCGCCGACGCCACGACCGCTACGCCGACGACTGCCAGAAGGCGGGCCCGCATCCGCGGTTCGACCGCGGCGCGCCACACGAAGAAGCCGGCCAGGAAGGGCAGCACCAGCAGGGGGAGGATCTTGACGTAGACCTCCGGGCTCTGCTCGAGCCCGATCCCGAACAGTGCGGGCACCTTGACCGCCACACCCGCGGCGACACCCAACCCCAGTGCCACTCCGAGCCCTTGGCGTCCAGCGGTTGCGGCGTCCGCCGTCCCCACCAGCTGCTTCCACAGCCGGTCTGAGTGCTCTTGGGCGTACTCGCGCGACAGCGCGTCGACCTCCCCCAGGCGTCCGATCGCGATGAGGAACGCCTCGTCGTCGGACAGGCCGACGCGGCGCAGGTCGGCCATCTCGTCGCGCAGGTGTGACTCCAGTTCGTCGACGTCGGCGGCGCTGATCGCGGCGCGGCGACCGACGAAGGTGCGCCAGGACGCGATCCGCGCCTCCGCGGGGGCCGTGCTGGTGGGCTCGGTGCTCATGCGGGGACGCCTCCCGCCGCGAGGGTTCCGGGGTGTGCGGCCGTGGCCGTCCAGATCTGCCGCAACGCCTCGCTGACCACGCGCCACTGCTCGCTGTGGTCGGCCAGTGCCGCCCGGCCGTCGGCGGTGAGCCGGTAGTGCTTGCGCCGACGACCCTCGGTCGAGGTGTGCCAGTCGGCCTCGACGTAGCCGAGCCGCTCCAGCCTGTGCAGGAGGGGGTAGAGCATGCCCTCGGTCCAGGCGAGCTGCCCACCGGACAACTCGCCCACCCGCTTGAGGATCGCGTAGCCGTACGACTCGCCCTCGGCCAGGATCCCCAACACGAGTGGAGTCGCGGCCGCCGCCACCAGGTCTTTGCCAACCCGCATGTTGCCCTCCTTGATGCCTAAGACTGCAAGGTATCGCGGCTATGCCTAGAAGTGCAAGGGGTGGATGGAGATCCCAGGCTACCCAGGGCCTTTCACTGCCCCCGCGTGTTCCGCAGAGGGGTTGGGGCTCTCCCGTGTGAGCTGATTCTGACCCGTGACAAGGACTTATGCGGGTTGATTGAGGAGCTCTGCGTCCGCGGATCCGGGCCACCTCGGGTCGGCGGTGAGTCAGTTCACTCGAGGGTTGTTGACGCTGTGCTCTGGCAGCCGGGCCACCACGGGAATGTGTCGCAGATGCCTGGTGCTGCTTCATTGAGTGCGACAAGCAGGAGGATCACGATCATGAGTGCGACGGTCAGTAGTGTGCTCGTTGTCCTCGCCCGGATGCGCATGTGAAGGACGGTAGTGCCGGACTGTTGGGTGCGAAGGTGAGAAGGCACAGGTCTGTACCAAAGGACAACAGGTCGGTCCGGTCGTGCCACGCTTCTCGGCGTTGGCTACTGTGGGCGCGTGCCTGAACGGTTTGGTGCCCTCCGCGCCTCACGCGTCCTTGCCGTCCCCCTGGAGGTGTTGCTCCCGGGCGTTCTCGGGGGTGCTTTCCTTGTGTTCTCGCTGTATGGCGACATTGTGCGTGGCAACCCGCTGGTCGCGACGGTCATGTCGGCGGCGATCTGCGGGGCAGCGGCACTCTCTGGCTGGAGACTTCGTGCCTCGGCCATCGTGAGCGTCGTCCTCCTGGTCGCTGCGGTGCCACTCCCTGCGGCCCAGGTCGGGATCGCGACGAACGCGTGCATCGTGCTCTTCCTGGCTGCCGGCTTGCGGGCGAAGCGGCGCGTGGGTCTTGTCCTTGCGGCCTTCCTGCTGCCGCCGCTCCTGGTTCGGCCCGCGATCCTGAGTCATCTGACGGTGTCACAGATCGTGTTGACTGGTCTGGTCTGGCTGACGTTGTTCGGGCTGGCGTGGGGTTTCGGCTTCACCGTCCACTCGTTGCAGCGGTTGGCGGAGTATCGGGCCGCGGAGGCGGTCGCCGCAGAGCGGCGCCAGTGGGCGATCGAGCTTCACGACACCCTCAAGCATGATCTGGTTCGGATGAGGATGCTCACGCAGTCGCTCACCGCGAAAGGGAGTGAAGAGCGGGAAGTCGTTCTTCTCGATGAGCAGGTGCAGCTGGCGTCGCGCCACTTGAGCGGGCTGCTTGGCGTCCTGACCGAGAACACCGACGCTTCGGTGGCGAGGGCGTCGCTCATTCGGGCGGAGTCGGAGACGACTGGACCTTCTGTCGCCTCCTCGCTGCGGGCTGAGCGGGGACGGTTGGAACGTGCCGGCTTCAGCGTCCATGCCACCCTCGACGAGGGGGTGGTCCCAGTGAAGGCGTCTGCGCTGCTTGCTCGAGTCGGTCGCGAGGCGACGAACAACATTGTGCGCCACGGCGACCCCGCGGGGCCGGTGACGATGCTGCTCGAGGTGGCGGATGACCGGGCGCGACTTGTGCTGGTCAACGCCTCGGCTGGTCATGAGGGTCCTCGTTCGGGTGTGGGCCTTGCGACGATGCGGGACCAGGTGGTCGCCGCGGGCGGGACCTTCCGCGGCGAGGAGCGTGACGGGTGCTGGATGACCGACGTCGTGGTGCCTTGGGGGCGGGCATGACACTCGTCACCGTCGGCACCTGCGACGACGATCCTTTGGTGCTGGCCTACGTCGGGGAGGCGCTGTCGCGTGATGGCCGGTTCGACGTCCTGTGGGCTGCCGGCAGCGGCGAGGAGGCACTCCGGCTGATTCAGGCGAACCCAGTCGAGGTGCTCCTGTTGGACCTTCGACTGCCTGGCCTGGACGGGTTGGCGGTGTGTCGGCAGGTTTCCCGGGTCAGCGCGACGCGTGTGCTGTTGTTGACCTCACTTGAGACCGACTTCCTGGCGGAGGACGCGCTCCGCGCTGGTGCGTCCGGTGCGCTGGTGAAGGGGAGTTCGTGGAAGGAACTGGCCGACGCGACGATGGCCGCGCACGGTGGGTTCAAGGTCTTCTCGCCCAGGCCGGGGGAGCGGCTGTTGCCCGAGAGCCGTCGCGGCGTCACTGAGCGCATCCTTGACCAGGAGATGGCCACTGCCACCGCCCGGGAACGCGAGGTCGCTCGGCTGCTTGCCCTGGGATACGGCAACGCCGAGATCGGACGCTCGATGAACCTCAGCGAGTCGTCCATCAAGAGCTACACAGCCAAGCTGTACCGGCGCCTCGGCGTCACGAGCCGAGCCGAGGCCCTACTCAAGCTGCACGGCTGGGCGCCCCGGTCCTGACCAGCGCGATCGCCGTGCCAGGGGGGCACGTTCGTAGTCTCGTCCGGGTTCCGTTACTCAAGCCTCGTTACGGAGTCTGCTTCCGCAATCAGTGCTGGATCGTGGCTGGCCAGCAGTATCGCCGAGCCAAGATTCGCGGCGGCCCGCAGAGCTGCTATGACGCGCGTCGCGCTCTCGCGGTCAAGACTTGCCGTGGGTTCGTCCACAGCGATGGTGGTCGGGGCCAACAGCAGTGAGCGAGCGATCGCCACACGTTGCCGTTCACCGCCGGACAGGGTTCGAGTCTGCTGCCGCGCCTGTTCAGCCAGGCCGAACAACTCAAGGAGGGCGTGGGCCCGCGCCTCCACCGCGATGTCGATGCCTGTCGGAATGGCCGGGAGGAGCACATTGTCAATGACTCGAAGCTCGCCGATCGTCGTCGCGCCCTGATCGACGTAACCCATGTGCCGTCGCCGCGCTTCGGCCAACTGAGAGCGCGACAGGCCATCGATCCGCGCTCCTGACCAGGACACAGTGCCATCGGTTGGCTGCTGGAGACCGGCTGCGATCCTCAGGAGCGTCGTCTTCCCAGACCCGCTCCGCCCTGCGAGGCAGTGCATCTGGCCACCATCAAGGAGGAGGTTGAAGTTGTCGGCGAGGACGAGCTTTGGCCCGAAGGGTCGCAGATAGGACATCGCCACGCCCGACAACTCCAACGCTGCCGGGGGTGACGCGTGCCGCCGGCCCATCGAGTCAGGCATGCAGGGCCCTCGTCCACGCCACGACCCACGTTGTTGCCAGGCCGACGGCGATCACCGTGATCGTCGGTAGCAGGACCGCCGGTAGTTGCCCGGGGACGAGCTGGGGCGCGAGGGCGGTGGCGAGGAGCAACGCCACCATTGCGCCAGGCAGCGTCGCTCGAGAGATCATCGCAACAGCGGCACGACTGACGTCGGACCTCGACCATCCGCAGCTTTCAAGAAGCCGCAGGTCTGGTGCGCAACCGTCGAGCAAGGCCGCTGTCCCCGACCGGAGAAGCGCCACACCGGAAGCCAGTCCGGCCAGGGTCAGGGCAAGCACGAATGGCACGAGCCGACCGCTGAGCAACTCGGCCAGACGGCTTGACCCGCCGGATGCGCGCGCCGCAAGAAGAGACCCAACGGAAGCGGCAGTCGTCAGGCCGAGGATGGCTTGTGCGCCGCCGAGGAGCACCATCGCCAGTCGACGAGTGCTCCCGAGCCGTCTGCCAACTCGTGTCCGTGTGCGGGCTGGTGGCGCCGAGGCCGGCAGCGGCCTGGCGGAACGACCGCCCACAAGGGGCAGCAGCGCTCCGAGGGCGGCGGTGAGGGTGAATCCGAACACGACGGCCCCGGCCACGAGCAAGGGTTCGCGATTCGCTCTGGTCAACGCCACCGACATTCCCGCGACCGACACGACCAGGGCGATCTGGGGTGAGCTTTCGATCAGGAACCAGCCGACAATGCGGCGCCTCGTCCAGCCGAGGTGGGTGAGCAGGGTGGCCTCCTTTCGACGGGATGTGCTGGCAAGAAGCTGGGCAGCACCCGCAAGCACGACAGCGCTGATCGAACTCAGTGCCAGCATCCAGTTCACAGCACCCCTGGAGGCCCGATCGACGCGAACGGCTGCGCCGAGACTGGTCCACTCCTGCAGGGTCCACCCGAGATCCACCCCATCGGCGAAGAACTGCGGCAGGTAGATCCCCACAGGTGCCAGGGACGATCCCGCCACCACCCTGACATCCAGCCCCAGTTCGGAGATGGCGGACGCGACGCGCTCGATTTCGGCGAGTGATGCAGGCCCATAGTCAGACACTCCGCTCAATCGCACCCTCAACAAGTCGATGGTTGCGTCCGACCTCACCCGCGTCATGGCCGCCAGTGTGGTGATGGCTCCCGGCGCAGCCAACACGCTACCCATTCCGGAGAAGGACGGGCCGAGAGTACGGCCCTGCCAGATGCCGGGCTGGGTGACCTTCGCCGATCCCGTCGCGTAGCTGCCCAGCGGAACGTACGACGCCTGGCCTGTGTCGGATGCGGTGTGCGTCGGGCTGTACTCCCCGACAGGCGCGAAGAACGCTGGGCTGGCGCCGCCAGCAACCGCGTCACCCCCCGAACGATAGGCCTGCTCGCTCGCGGTGGATGTCAAGATGATCTTGCCCAGGGGAGTCGATTGGACGAGGGTACTTGCGACGGGGGCCGCAGACAGTGTGTCCGCGTCCGGGACTGTGTAGCTCGACCGCAGTACGAGAGACGGGGTAAGTCCCGGGTTCGACGTGACCAACTGACCTCGGGGGGCGGCTGGCGCATCCGGCAGCGCCACTCCCAAGACAGGCTCAGCCAACGGCACCAGCAAACTGGACAAGTCGGTCGTCGACACGACCGCAGGGCCCTTGGGCGCGCTCGCGAGGAGAGCGGCGCCCTCGTCAGAGAGTTCCGGAGGTCTTTGCGCGTTGTCAATGAACAACTCTGCGTTTGTCGGCAGGTCGATCGTTCTGATGGTGACCTCGGCCTCGACGGACTGATAGGCGGTGTCACTCAGCACCACCGGCACGGGTGGTTCGGAGAGTTCACCATTCGCCAAGGACAGCTTCTCGTAGCTGTAGCGACGCGGGATCAGCTCAGACAGCGCGGCTGACCCGGCGCCAGAACTCAGCAGCTCATCGAAGGTGATCAGGGGGGTCAGAAAGTCTCCCGCGTCTCCCAGTAACGCACGTTCGGCGACTGGGTCGATGGCGACAACGTCTGAACTCAGTTCCGGCAAGGCTTGGAACGAGCCCTCCACGTCCCACGTGCCGTCTCCGCTCGTCGATATGGAGGCGTCTCTGATGTCTCCCACAGCCCCGACAGCGCCGGTCCCAGACCCACGCGAGAAGGCAAGGGCGCCGGCTCCGGTGTTCAGAACCTGCTTCCTCACTCCGTCGTCAGCAGTCACACGCATGGAGACTGCGTATGCCTTGGGGCGATCGGTGAAGAAGAGTTTGCTCGTGGCGGCACTCGGGTCAACGGCCCCCACCTGCACTGCATAGCCGGGGGAGGTGATGGAGCCGATGAAGGTGAGAGGAGCGGCGACTTCCACGCTCTCCAAAGCGCGAATCTTGGCCAACTGGTCAGCTGTGATTCCTCCGCGTCCAGTGAACGCAGCGAAGTTCTGCTCGATCAACCCGTCGGTCGCCTGAGCCTGATGCGCAACGGCGCCGCCGTCGGCAACGAGGAGGTCGTAGGATCCGCGCCAGTTCATTTGCAGCTCGGCATCGATTGTGGCGATGCTCGTCTTCGCCAAAGCCGTCGCGACCAGCAGGGTCAGCGCACAGAGGACCGCTGCCAGTGTTGCCGTTCGGTTCCGTAGCCAACGGTAGAAGAACCGCCGGCGAGTTCGTCCGAGTCCTAGCGACACGGCCCACCGTTGACGCGCAGGGAGGCGTTCGCTTGCGCGGTGCTGACGTTGATGTGGGGGGCCAGGGACGCGGTTGTGCAGGACTCATAGGTGTGTGTGCCAGAACCGGAACCACCGTTGGTTTGGCTGGCGAACGTCTTGCTGGAGCCGTCTCCGTAGTAGAGCCTCGGTGAGTACGTTCCAGTACCGCCCCAACTCCATCCCCACGTGGCAGACGTCCCCGAATTGACGACTTGGGAGCTTGGTGCAATCGCGATGGAGCTGACTGCGGCGTGAGCTGCCACCGAGGCAGTTCCCAGCAGCAGCAGGCCCGCCACGGCTGATCCTGTAATGCGGAAGTGTTCCATGTTGACCCCCTCGTTCCTGACACTGCGCGGCTTGGAGCCGGGAAGTCCCTCGATTCTCGGGGGCTGGTGCCACAGAGTCAGCGTGGCATCCGTCGCGCCTTTATGAGGCGATCCGACCCAAAGACGGTCCTTTCGGACCAGGAGACTGTCCTTCCGCACAATCGGTGCGACTGCTGGAACGTGGGTGCCCGGGTCGCCTGGGCGTCCCGCGGCGGTCGACGGGGCCACCCCTACCCGCCCCACCAACTGGACCAGCCCTTCCCGCAGCCGCAACCTGAGGCTGACCAGCCGCTTCGTTGCCGCCGGCGAGGCCTTGCTCGGGCTCCTGTGCGGCCGAGACGACCGATCGGTCATCGGCTCGCCGGCCCGGTAACGGTCGACCCACCGCTTCACCGTGGGCCACGCGCACTGGAACCGGGCAGCGCCCTCGCTGATCAGATGGCGGTGACCGACCACCTGGGTCGGGGCTGCGTCTAGAGCTGGCGGAGTCAACCGTCGCCCATATCCATGAACACGCCCAATCAACAGATTCGGTCCTTTCGTGCCGCCGGTCGGTGGGAAAGGACCATCCATGTGGACAGTACGAGAGACGGCTCCGATCCACGCCCGCCAGCCACCGTCGCGTTCGAGATGCCGTGCCTTCGAACGGCCGATCTTGGCCTACGTGGTTGAGGGGACCATGCCCCCGCCGGTTTCAACGCCGGGTGTCGCCGTCCTGATGCTCGCCGCCACCCTGGCTGGAACCCTCCCCCCTGCGACCCGCGCCACCGGACTCGATCGTCCGGGTTCTCTGCGTCGTCTCATCGGGCCAGCCTCGAAGTCTGTAGTCGATCTTCACCATTGCCGGGCAAGTGGCAAGCCAGATGTGCGTCTACGGAAGAACCTCGCCAAGAACTGCGTTGGTCGGCGGGTTGAAGGGGCAAAGAGTCTCGTCACCCTTGGGGAAGTCCTCCATGTAGCCGTCGTTGGCCAGGAACACCTCCCTGCTAGGTACTTCCAGATTGGTGTAGCCTTGCTTCGCCAGACAAGGAACCAGGAATTGAACGACATAGTCGTAGGCAATTCCCATCTGCGCTGACGTCGCCGGAATGGTCACTCTCGGGTCCAGGCTGTACATCGCGGCGCATTGCCACTGAGCCAATGCTGCAGCTTTGTCCTGACCACCGGAGATGTCTCCGCTGTAGCCTGTGCCACTCGCGTTCGCCGTTACGAGAAACCCCTTGTCGTTGAGGCACGGAACGATCGTCGAACCAATCTCCTCGGGGTAGATCCACCGCACCAAGTCGGGCATGACAGGATTCTCAAGCCCCGCCGCCTTCGCCTGGTCCGCCAGTTGCTCCAGCCGTACCCGCTGCTTCTCCTCGTCACTCATCATGACCTGGGGAAGGGGTGTACGGGGCTGCCACCGCGACGCCCGAGCAGGCTCCACCGTGGGGGTCGAAGTCGTGGGAAACACCGGCGATCCGGCCGTACCGCACCCCGCCAGAAGGACGAGCAGCACGAGCCACCGAGTTCTTCGCGTCGAGTCGCTCATCGCTAGAAGTTGCTGCAGTAGCCATTCCAGGCGGACATGGTGCTAGATGCCTGGACGGTGACAGTCCCAGAATGCTGGGCGCTCTGAGAATCAACGCGGTTAGCCAGCGGATAGAAGTAGGCCGTCTCAAGATGGCCGGCGGCGTTGGCACTCACCGAGTACTTGCCCGTAACATATCCCCCCACCCACAAAGTGCCGCATGTCTTCATCACCGAGAACGGCCCAACTGTCTAAACCGCCGCCTCTGCCACTGCGGGAACTGACATCGACGTCGAAAGCCCCATGAGCGTCGCGGCCGTGAACAACCACCTCATACTCACACCAACCCCCTTGTTGTGACCCATGCCCACAGTACTCCCTGCCCAACTCCGCGCATATTGGCGGTGTCGATGACGCCTGAATACTGACCCCGTGGCGCCGAGTGAACCCTATCCGAAAGTCTCGTATGAGACGCCCGAGTTGATGGTCGGGCAATCTGTCGATTCCATACACCGTGAGGCGTGAGTGAGCAAGGCTCGACTACACGTGGATCGAATCCCCCCTCTTATCTGGCTCAGATGCGGGGGCGGTCAACCGTTGAGACGGACGATGCGGACGGCGAGATCGACCAGGCTCTGTGCCCTGCGGACCAGGGCCTGGGCCTTCACCGCAGCGATCATGGTGACCCCGTACTCGACGTCGGCCTTGCTCGACACCAGTTCGCGGAGCCCCGTCTCGGCGCCAGCGGCGTCCGGTCGTGGCCCCAGCGCTCGCCGTAGCTCCTTCGCCGTGAGTGCATGGTCCTTGCCCTTCACCGTCGAGCCGGTGAGTTCAGTGACCACGGCGTCCTTGGCGCAGATCCCTAGCGCTCCGCGGTCAGGTTGGCCTCCGCGGACGCCAGATACTCCTCGGCCTTCCTCAGGAAACTCCGGGCGTGATCACGGTGCTCCAGCGTCGCCATCACGCCACGCCAACCGTGGCCGGCGGGAGCGACCCGAACAGAACGACCCCGTCCACCAGGATCTCGGCGACCACCGGCTCCTCGCTGCCGGCGGCAAGCCGGCCGAACTCCTCCGGCGTGAACACGAGCACGTCGCACTCGTTGCCGCGTCGGGCACGCACTGCGTCCTCCAAGTCCGATCGTCCCACCCATTCCGAGGAGGCGAGGACGGCCAAGTCAACGTCGCTTCCTGCCGTCGCCTCGCCACGGGCCACCGACCCGAACAGGATCACCGCCGCGACACGCGACCCGACCGAACGCTGGACCACCTCCCGCAGCGCCTCGAAAGGATCAAGCAGGACACGCAGGGGCAGGATCGCGTAGTGGCCCTCATTGATCGTGTGCACCATCGCGCGACCCACTGTGCGGCTCTCCACCACACCGAGCCCCGCGAGGGAGGCGAGCGCCTGCTGGACCGACCACAAGCTGAACTGGTCCCGGACCAGCCTGTACACCTGGCGCCCGGTCAATGGAGCACCCGTACGCAGCATGACGGCGAGCACCGCCCGGACGCGCCGGGGATCAGGCCCCCGAACGCCGCATCGGACCTCATACGACCAGCCAACCAATCAAATGATTGTTCCACCAGTCATACGATGCCGTGCTGGCCGTGCGGTTCTGGCGAGAGCAACGCCGCTCACCACATCGTCCGCACCCCAGGCCCCCGCGGTGCTCCCGCTGTCGCGCAACGCCGAGTTTGGCAGTCGACCTTCGTCTGCAGCCATGGGCAAGCGCAATCAACAGATTCGGTGCGTTCGTACCGCAAGTCGGTACGAAAGGACCATCCATATGGAGAGCTCGAGGCCCGACCCGGACCCACGTT
>Ga0075156_10000967_pt1 | contig 15336 bp, 2 predicted proteins | sample JI81AbrownDNA_FD_70966 | JGI IMG/M metagenome (GOLD analysis project Ga0075156, IMG submission 70966) | Wastewater effluent complex algal communities from Wisconsin, to seasonally profile nutrient transformation and Carbon sequestration -... | ecosystem: Engineered > WWTP > Effluent > Algae...
CAATGCAGGGCGATGATTGGTTTGGTAAAGAAGGTTATTCGACTAGCAATAGTATTGTGGAGAAGGACTCATTCATCAAAGCAATGCAGGGCGATACTTGGTTTGGAACAGAAGGTTATTCAAATAGCAATAGTATTGTGGACAATGAAGTTTTTATCAAGCTTATGCAAGGAGGAGGCGATGATGGTTTCGGGAAAAGCCCACCAAAGGCTAGACATATATCACCCGAAGCCGACGCAAATAAACTTTTTGTGGACAATAAGTTTCATGGCCTCATAAATGTGTCTGGAGCAGAAGCGATCCCACCTCCAGCTCGCCATCGCCGTAAACCATCTTGCGACAATTTCTTTAACGAGGATAGATCAAGCTCTAAGAAAGATCTCAAATCTTTATCGGTTTCACCTGTCTATCCTCCCCTGGTTGGAGGCGAGTTGAACGAAATAATATCCAATGCGCCCTTACACACAGTAGTAGATAACTCAACGTTTCTGAGTCTCTTGCAATCAAATCATGCAAATGACGTAGCATCCGGAGATAAAATGCTCGCGACTGCATCTTTGGCCAAGAAGCAGAGCAGAGGCCGGCATATGCGAACAATAACTCCAATGGGGAGTTTAACAGATATGCTATCCGCTGCGGATGAAAGTGATGTTTTCAATAACGAAGATTCTGGAAAAAATGGGATCACTTTGGAACTTACTACTTCGATTAAAAACATTGGTCCAAACGATTCAAGCACTGTGAACTCTGATGACACACAATGTACTGCACCTGAGTCATCATCTTCACAAGATCAATCCGTGTCCTCATCTGTGGACACATGGTCTTCCATTTCAAGCCGTGGAAATTTTTTGTCCAGCTCTGATCACCCTACTACCGACTTGGAGGAAAAAAAGAAGGCTTCACCAGCTTCGCCAAAACCAGGATTGGACTCAAAGTACGACTTTCAGAATCTTCTTAAGCAAGCCACCTTTGAAGAAGAGAACAAAGCGGACTCAGGGAAGCCGCCCAATGACCTCATGAACTCTGGATCGTCCCGTCAGAATTTAAACCTTGCCTCCATGTCTTTTCATTCATCAAATCGGAGAAAGTGGTTGACTCTCCCCACTACATCAGCACTGGATACCATACAGGAAGATATTGAGGGTGAGGATGCTAAAAGCCCTCGGCGCGTTCTTGGCCAAAAAGTCTCTGCTGAGGCATTCAATACGAGCAACCCTTTACCTGTTGAAGATGTAACCGAGGATTCACGAGATGCGAATAAGCAAGAAATTCATGTGACTCCGCGGAAAGCACCTAAACAATTTCGTATACCTAGAAAGAGCGGGACAACTGACTTCTCAGGTTTCGGCGCGTCTTCTAGCCATGATGCTATGTCATTAAACAACGAAACACAGCTTGAATCAAATGCGGCAAAAATAGAAACTAAAGAGCCCGTCACTGAGTTTGCCGACTCAGAAAATGCTTCCTCATCTGGAGCACGACAAGGCAGAGGCCGGTCTCAGTTGTCCAACAAAGAAAGTAAACCGGTTCCTAAACTTGCTACGGACGACGAAATAGAAAATGCCGGTACAGCTTTCTTAGACAAAATTGGAAAGAATCTTGGTATGAGTGTGGCAACAAAAGACATGGCTGGTGAGGAACGCCTTGTTGGCCAGGCTCACCATAGGAAGACCAGAAGTAGATGCAGTATAGATTGGACGCTACCTCCTCCTGATTTGATTCAGGGACATCGACAAAGAATGGGAATGTATGGCCATGGGCGATTGCTATTTTTCGAAAACAACGGAGACGATGTGGAAGACGCAAGCGCTTCTTCCAATGGTAATAACAGTAGTGAAGAAGATGAGATCATTGTTGGTAATGTGGCATGCACGGGATCTGATGTATTTTCATCAGTAGCCTCTGCTACGTATGACATTGACACCAAGTTGCGCGCGTCGCCGTATGCATGGACGAACGAAGAGGCTTATGATTTAGCCGAAAGCAGCAGGGCAGGAGACAAAAGCAACGATGGTACAAGCACTGTCCACACATCGTCTACAGGCCCAATGAATTCCTCATATTTCAAGAACGCGGCGCTGTCTGCAGCTCATCCTCGGATCAAGTATATCAAGTTGCCTGGTTACGATGTTCGATTGAACAAAGGCAGTTTCAATAAGCAATGCTGGCCATACGTTTACGAAGTTGTCCTTTATACTTGGGTTACTCTTCTCTTGGAACAAACACGAAACAGTGACCCAAGCGGAGGAACAACTCCGATCACAAGTGGTGCTAGAAAACGAACAGCGACATCTCAGAGACATGTTCACGCTTTGTCTGCCGGTGTTGAAGGAACTCCTCCATACACTGTCCCTGAGCAAACAAATTTGTATCCTGTGCAATCGAAGCAGATCCAAAAAGTCTTGTCCGAAAATGCAACAAGAGCAAAGGGTGTTACAATCAGTTGCTCTCCTATCTTGTTCGAGTTAGTCAAAAAAAGCCTTGCGGAACGCGTAAGAAATTTACTGCTACAAAGACACCGACAACATTTGCGGCAGCCAGAATCCATCAGTGACGTTCAATTGGGATCGATGAAAAATCGTGAAAAGCTTTCTAGTGTGGTGTCGCTTGACGAAGACCTATTCAAAACGCTGCAAATTTTGGTCCGTCTAATTACAGATGCGTCCATAGATTCAAGAAATTTGGATTCCCAATCTTTTCGACAAACATCTTCTGATGTGAATGATACCTTAGTGATGTTCATGCGTGACTTATACTCTCTCATTCATCCGGCTCAAGTCCATCGCCTAATCTGCATATACTTTAGTAGATACATTCTCAAAGAAGGAAAACAGTGGTTGAATAGAGATTCTAAGATCGGACTGCGATGCTCGTGGGAAACGACCAAAATTCGTCTAAATGCAGTGACCTTACTGATCAGATTCCCAGACTTTGTAAAAGTTAATGCACCTCTTCTTGAACAAATTGATACGCGACGTCGACACTCTCGAAAGTTTTATGGTCAACTTCTCGATTTCATCCAGAATGATCTATGTGTTATGTCTCCGTTTGCTGCATCAGAAACTCAGACTCCAATAAGAAGACGTGGAGCCCCAGTGGGCGGTGTAGGAATGAGACCAAGTGGAAGACCTCCTGGCCTTGCTATCCCGACTTTTCAGCCTCACTGGCTGGCCGAGCTTGTAACTGACATATGTCTTGCTGCATCCGGTCATGCTGAGCATTCAATAAGTACGAGAGCTTCTTCGTTGCTTTGCGAACTATTCTGGATGCATCATATTGAAAGCAAATCAAAAGACAAGCTTGCGCAAGTGGGAGGTATGTATATTTCTTTCATAACAAAGATACTTGACTTCATGGGCCACCTTGCATGCGTTCCACCCAGGAGCCAGATTCGCAAGGATTTGCTTCCATGTGTCATATTCGTAATGCAGTGTGCACCGGGAGGGCTTCTATGTGCTTTGTGGCGCCAGCTTATTCGCAGAATGGCAGGACGAGGCACGGAAGGGAATGAAGGAAACGACTCCACAGGGGGGATCCCTCGACACAACAGTTTTGACGATCAACCACCTCCTCCTCCAGCAGAGAGTGGAGCTTCGGTTTCTTCTTGGGACAAAACAGAAGTAACAATGGACGAAGACGATAAACCTACCATACTTGATGTTTTTGGACTGTTGAATTTAGCGCTGAAAACTTTTGAGTATGAAGGGGCCGAAAACCTCGATGAGGTCAATGAAGGCGACGATTCGTCTGCACGTGACCAGGATTTCATATCTTCAGAAGAGAAAGATCCTTTGGAAGATGTTTTGGGAAGAAGGTCACGAGTAGCTGCAATGTATAACAGGGGCCTTCCAAAAGCCTCGAATGAAGGAGACAAAGCTAGGGCTCCAAAGTTTTCAACAGCCGCAAGTCGCAAATGGCATTCACACGACGCAGCTGTAGTTGTCATAAACACAACTCGATCGATTGTACATGAGACACTTTTCATGCTTCGGCCTGCTTCAAAACATGACAGCGCTACATACAGCAGCGACACTTTGAATCGCGCCGCTACAAACCCTCAGGCTCAAATTCATCTGAAAGACATTATGTCTTCTGCTGCCTCAGTGGGTAGCTCAAAGCGAAACTCGGAAAAATCAAGGAAAAGACGAAGACAAAAATCAACAGAAGATACGAATGAAGATCTGAAGTTCTCAGTTGGCGATACAATCCTATTTGTTCGAGCTACCACTTCAGTTTATCTTCACGCATTGTCTTTACGCCAAAGTGACGCTGTTGTTGTAAAGACTTTGGTAGCAACGGTGGAGATTCTCAAGATATTTGGAATCAAAATCTTCTTGTCAGCTGTTGGGGAGACATTGCAACACTGGATGCGAGTAGCCCTAATGTGGGGAGGCGCTCGACGCGCCAATGTCCGCGTCCAGGCCTTGGAATTTCTCGCCTTTATGCTTCGTCTTTCGTGGGATAGCTACGGCAGTCTGTATCGAATTAGAGTGCCTTTGCTTGCAGTTCAGCTGGAGGTCATGGAGCGAGTTGTAGCTCAAGCAGCTAGACGGCACTGCTACGAACAGCGTAAACTAGGAAAACCTGCAGATTTTCTTTCTAATGATGCTGCTGAAGCAAGTCTCAGTCCACTGTGGCGAACCTTGGACAGATTACACCATCAATCAGCCAGTCGTAACATCGCCTTCAGGGCATCGTTAGGAAATCTGGCAGAGAAAATGAAAAAGCTCTATCGAGCATACATAGCAGCGCATGCACTTTCGATTGCAGACCGTCTAAGAACAAATCCTCCCCCCAAGCCAGACCCGGATCAGAATCCATACGAACTCTCCTTGCGCGCGGACAGACTGCGCAAGCTAACTTCACTTTCAGCAGGTTTTGGCCGACAATTTCTGGGTCTTCTTTCATCAATTGAGAGCGGTGAGGCAGTTACACACGATGAAGCCGTTGAAGACGCCTTTCTTGCCGCAGCGAACGTATTTTCTTCCATGGAACTCCCCAGCCACAGGGTTGCATGGTTAGAGAAATTATCAGAATTTCACAAATCTCGAGGAAAATTCGCCGAGGAAGCTTCATGTCACTATAGTATCCATATTACATTTCGTCAAGCATCTCGAATGGACGAGTCTTTGTGGTGTAACGGCCATTTCTCTCCGTGGATTGAGGACACCGAAGGCATTCATCCTTACGGGGAGGGTCCTATTGGTGGCTCGTTTCAGTACGGCTCTGGCTATGACGATCTAGAAGATTCAATGGATGATTTCGATTATGACAGAAACGACGAAAACAATGTCGAAAAAACAGACTCCTTCCGCAGACTTTTTCGCCGTCAAGCAAATAGTGTTATGATGAGAACTGGAGACTTTGAGGGAACAGGACAAAGAACATTATTCTTCGGCGTTGCTAGACCTTCTGAGTATACCTCCTTCACTCAATGGTTATCACTCAGACAGATGGAGGACGCCATGGTCGAGGAGGCTGAAAATGCAGGTGATTTGTTTTTAAGGGCAGGAATTGTTGAAAACAGTAGAACATCTTGGTCTATCGCCACAAGATTTCATGCTGAACGATATGATTATGTCAGGCTAGCCAATGTTTATCGCATGCTTTCTCAAGTGGTTGCTTCTCAAGTTCCAGTCGTTGATACGAGCAATCCCCTAGAGCTGTACTCCCCTTTAGGTCGTTTTTATAGAGTGTGGTTCCATGGGTCTGCTCCTGATGAATTAATTGGTGCTGAGTTTGTTTATCGTGCGTCTGTATCTGTGAAACTGGAGGAGTTTGGAAAGAAAGTGAGCCACGTTTTGGGGTCTTTGCTGCCGGAAGGAACACCAATAGATTTGGTCCTCGACGACGGCCGCCCGGAGGAAGCAGTGAAAAAACGGCCTGCTAGAATTAGAGTTGCTCCAATACGTATCGATACACGAAATCGAGATTTGGGTGTGTGCCAAATTAAGGTTACCCCACTCCGACCCATTATCAAGGGAGAGAACAATCTCAGAGGTTCAGCTGAGTGGTTTCACCGACTCTGCGAATCAGCAGCATTTTCAAATATTTCTTCTGATCGATCAATCTATGGGAACGAAAATCGTAGCATTGTTTCTTCAAAGTTTAGCAATCCTCTCGATGAAGCTAGCCGCCACACAGCTTCAGCGCCTCACCATAGAGCAGGAAAAAGAGTCAACGACACAGACCGAGGAAGTAGCGTCGTGGGGCTATCGCAAGCTGGATGTTCATCAAGTCGCAATTTCGGTAGCATAGCGATAGCTCATGGGAATACTAATTTAAGCCTCAATAAGGAAATCATGGGGGTTGATACCTTTACTTTCACCCATCCTGTCCGAAAGGATCGGCGACATGGTGCTAGAGATTGGTTTAAGACGGCTGGCCCCGTAGCCGACAAGTCATTGCGTGTGACAAAGTTACAAGTTGATGAATGCTTTCCTTCTTGCGTATCGCGTCAACCTGTAACGACGAGGTCAGTTCACTATCAAAGCCCTTTGGAGGCTGGCGTAGAGGCAGTCTGTAGCTGGTGTTCTGTTCTTTTTCGCACAGCAGTTGCCACTAAAGGTCAGGCTGTACTTGGTACGTTGCAGACTCCGCAAGCTCTGATTTACTTTAGACAATCGCATTCCCACACTTTCCTATTCCCTATTCCGTCTCAATGCAGGTGCTTCTTCAGACCAAGGAATTGGTTCCCTCGCGGCGAAAGTAGTCGCGGACTGTATCCATTGCAGTAGAGTGAAAGACATGGCTTATGCGTTACTAAGTTCAGGGTCCAATTTTGTGAGTGACAAAGAAGACAGCGGATCAGGAATTCTGCCGGGAGGGCATGGAAAACTGAGCGATGACGAAGTAATGAATTACCAGGCAACGCTTGCGAGGAGCATAGTAGTCTTCATGGAACTGCTGCATTTACTGATTGCACGAAACAGAGACATTCTACTGGCTGTAGTACAAGAACATAAGCGGAGAAGCAACATTAAATCCAGTGCTGCAAGTGCTCATTCGAACCCCCCAAGTCCCGACAATGCGGCGCGAATGAGCCGTGTCTCGAGGAAAATTGGCAGTACGAATTCTGCTGCGGGACAATCGATGAGCCACTCCGACGCATTTTCGACGGTAGATCCTGAAAATGGTGAAAACGGAAGTGTAGCCAGTGGTAGCGCAGGGAAAGGGGTTGGAGGCAAGACTGACGCAGCTATTGCCATCCAAAGAGAATTGCAACGAGCCTTTATCTCGTTAGCCAAATTAATGCATCCACTCATTTCAAATGTTATTTTTAGCGAGACGCCTAAGTGGCTCAAACAATGTACACAGGATCAATACTTTTTCAGTGGCGCGTACCGGAATACCAAGTTGTGTAAGTTTTCTTCTTTATGGTTTCTGGGACTTTTAAAATGAGTTATGCTCATACTCTTATTTTCCTAATTTTAAGCGATTACTGAGGAGTTGGTTTTCTTCATGGATGACGGTTCGTTAAATCATCCCACTAACGGGCTTGCTCCTTTGGCTGATGTCTCAATTGTCTCTACAGAAAACGGTGCTGCTTCAATTGGAAACAGTAGGAGCTTTTCACCAAGTGGAAGTCATGGTGGGGGAAGTGTCGTGTCACGAAATTCAGATGTCTCAAAGCAGCGAGCGCGAAGTCCTTCAAGAAGTATTGCAGGGAGTTTGCGGTCCTTTGTATAAGACTTGTTGATTGTCTTGTATTACAAATCACTTAATACAAGTTATGAATGTAATGATAAACTCTAACAACTTAACAAACTAGAATCACTACTAATCCTATTCTAGTGTATCGTAACTGAGTATGCTAAGTCTATGATTTTATAGATTCTGATCAGATTTGATAATACATTCCTTCTACACCTCTAGCATGCCACAAGAGCAGTTGCTTATCTTCATGTATCATGAATAACGCCGAACTATATCCCTGAAGCGCAAAATTTTCATTTTTAGTAGTGAGAACACTTATATGGAATCCACAAAGTTTGTGGTCTTTTATACTGAGAACTCTTGTCTGAATATAAAATGAAAATACTTCTACACTCCCTCTAAAGCCATTGCCTGATCACTATCCCATTTAAAACTCCCAATGTGTTAAAATGGTGCTTTAACCAAATCCATGTAAAGATGTCAGCTATTTTGAATATTCTTTGGTTTTAAAAAGGATCAAAAGCAATGATATTTGACAGAATATTACTTTGATCTTGGTGTTATTTGTGGTAATTCTAGTTTTGCTAGAGTCTTAATTCTGTGTATGATATTTAAATACATTGCACCGGATGTTGACTTTATGACCATTCCCTGTTCCTACTCCAGTAAGGACAGATTGAACCAAATTGTTATTAGAAACTGAGAGTGTAAAATATTCAGCATCTATTTTGATGGTACCAATTCATTCCTGAAGTTGAGAAATCAACATCACTGGACAGCCACTAATGCAGCAAACATATCCCATTCTACTTTTAATTCAGTTTCTGTAGATAGAATGAAAGTTAGGCTTGCGTGGATTAAGTGATCTTGAGGGAGATGCTTGCCTTGAACAGTTCTGCTGGATAAAGGGTCATCATTTGTTGAGATAGCAGAAGTGTTGGGATTGGGTCCCAAGAAAGGGCTTTGTCACCTTTTCAATCAAAAGGTATAATATCTAGGCTATTGTGGTTTACCGTAATGTTGTTTGATACTCGATAAAGAAACTTATGTTTTTTACAGTGACTCAGTTTATTATGATTACCGGCAAGAACATCTCTACATGATTGACGCGATTAACAAGGTTTTGAGTATGCTCGAAAATTTTAATATGATTAATGCACAAGACATGATTTATGACTATAACATTCATCTTATTGCCAGAAATCCTAGACCTTTGATCGCTTTGAGCTAGAAGACAATGTCAACTCTTGCTCCCTGACCCTAACCCTAACTCTCGCTCTTGATATGATCTCGTCTCTCAAAATCATTTTGGGCAAAGCTTCAAGTTTGATTTGTGCATCTGAAAGAGTTCAACAAATACCTTGGATCTGATCTGTTCATGGTGGCGCTTGAAACTTGTCATACTTCTGTAGTGCATTTTATTGAGGGTGCAAAGCTGGCGATATGTTCTCTATAACTTTATTTTCTCATGAAGAAACTGTGACAGCTGGAGTAACTCAAGCTCAGTGTATACGCAAATTCATGCAGATTAGATAAGCATTTCCTGTGTCAACTGGTTCTATCATTTTACCCATACTTTGAAGTGAATATTTCAATATTAGGAAGATTACCGATAATTTTAGGTAATATTTCAATCTTAAGATGTTTACCCATACTTTGGAGTGAATATTTCAATCTTAAGCTATACAATTTTCTTGACAGAGTAAAAAATATGGAGCACAAGTACAAATTGACAAACATCACAAGGCTGAACTCTACGGTCACACTCCTATTCCTGCTACAAACTTGTCTAACGTTGTTTCTGATCAATCTTCAGGTGTCGTGACTGAGCCACCAGAGTTGGCTGTACAAATGTGAACTTTCTACTGATCAAATCTTATTCATTGGAGATTGGTGTGTACTGGTGATTATTGAGGATAGGGATTCTGTAAAAATATCACTCTTGTACAAATAAGTTGAGTATGATGAAAAAGAAGAAAATCAAAAGATATAACAAAATAAGAAAGTTTAAACCAAAGATAATGCAACTGGAGACGAAGATGCAAATGAGACGAACAAGATGAGAGAAATTCCACTATGGATGTGTAAGTCATGTTTCCTTTCTAAAGATCTAACTTGAGATGTTGCTATAAAGTTTGGTGACAGCAGTTATAATGAATAGGTAAATTAACATTATCAAGCTAATTCTATTACAAAGAAAAGTAACTAAAGTTTTTCATATAGCAAGAACAACGCAGTAGCATCTTCTGACGCAAGAACAATACCCTTGACCTAAATTCGCAACCGCAACGAAGGAGCATCTTCTGACGTCAGTTTTCTATAGGAAAACTTGGTATGTGGAGTATACAGAAATTACAAGAAGCTGTAGACAAGAAAATAATACTGCACGCGTGTTTTTGTTTTTGCAAGGGCAGATGCAATCATGACAAATGTTGTTGTGAAACAATAATGGTAGCAGAATAATACCTAATAACGATTCCAATGCCAATCCTTATTTCAGAAGTTCGAAATATAACAGCTATTGTATAATTATAATTTATTTATTAATTGTGAGTTTATCTTACATTTTCACTTAGACTCTTTGTTTGGACGCTGCAGAACTCATCATTGTCCTAACAGAGGAGATCTTAATCCATTAGCAACTGCGCTGTTTAATCATTTTGAGTCATGACGTCTTAATTCTTATGGGGGCCCATCAACAGGAATGTTTGTTCGAGGATGTATGTTGATCATGGATCTGTTTTTTCATATGTGGAGAATCAAGTTTCTTTCACTGCAGTAGTTACTGTTAGTTTAAACAAAGATATGAAAATGAATGAGTATGGTACATCGGAGTATTTACAATCAGTCTCTAATTTTTGAAGGGCCATTCTTGTATAAGCTTCGCCTAATTGGAGAAATAATGTTGATTCTGATTTGTAACCGATGGCAATTATATGTGTTGCTTATCTTTACAACCCCACTCCAAGAAACAAAGTGTGTCCTGTTGAGTATTTCTTTTGCAGTACAGATCCTAGCCATCTTTTCGAAGTCCTCCATGTTTGAAGTTGCCCAGTATTCGTATTTGATCTGAGACTTAAAAAAGGGATTTTCTTCATTGATGCGATGCAGCCCAGCAGGATTTTTGAAAGTGTTGAAGAAGTTCTTCCATTGGAGAGATCAGAGAGATTAAAGGGAGCTACAGCGAATGTTTAGAGATAAGATTGAGTTTTAGTGAAGGGAGAGGCTGGACAAGGGGTAAAGGACATGGCAAACATAGGGGCACACAGGTCTATTTACGGAACAAGTGTTTTGCTCCATAGTTTTCAGACCCTAAAGTATACTTGTCCAACATATTGATCCTGACATGCACATGGGGGAGTTTGTGGAAAACTATGTGGAAGCAATCAAGAGCGAGATGAAAGCTCATATGCAGCAGAATATTTGGATAACTATGTCTTAAACAAGGCTAATAGTGTCTTCAACCTGGGACTTTAATCGCAACGAGGCTCCCAGCTTGAACTCTATGTAAGTTCAAGGCAAGGTTCTGTGTGAGAGAGGATCTACAAAAGGAGGGCATTGATTAGTTTGCGATATATGCACCAGTCGTCTCTTGGTCCACAGTTTGGATCTGTCCCACAATTTTTGAAATAAAGCTGGACTACACTTGAATTTGACTATTATGATGCATTTGCATAAACTGGAATGACCGAGATGTTATTCGTAGATCCTGCAAAGCACTTTGGGCCCAAAACTGGCACAGATCTTATTCTAAAGCTTTTTAAGAGTTTATATGGACTCAAACAGGCACCAAGGACATTTTCGTAAACTCAAGGCTGGATTGTTCGAAAAAGGAATTGAACAATCATAACTTCATCCATGTCTCTATATGAAATATGGCATTATTTGTGTTGTTTATGTTGATGATACTATTTTACTGGTTTAAAAGAAGAAGAACTTGAAAATGAGATCATAAGTCCATGAATAAAAACTAACAAAGTTAGTCATTCATTTCAACCGCAAAATGAAGGGGAGGTTGGAAATTTCCTAAGCGTCAGGATAGAAAAAGGAGTGCAAATCACTTACACATCCTGGCCTCACGGAAAAAGGTGATTAAAGCAGGTGGCATGAGGAATCGGCATTGAAGCAGTTTTTGAGCGGATCGATACGCAGATCGAATTATCAGCTTACCAAAGGGCTTTGCCAGTAGACACGAACACTCGTTTTCAGTTCTCTGCGGTGAAGAGGGAGAGTTGACAAAATAACGTATGTGGAAGCAACATACAATTTACATCGGGATCCGGCATGTTTTCTCAGTACACAAGATTATGGTACTGAAGTTAGAGTTCTCTTCTCAATATATAACGTACCCGCTCTAATAAAACGCCGGCGTTGTACTACAACGCCGTAAATTTCAAGAGCATTTAATTGGAGAGAGTGTTTTATTAGAGAGGGCGTTATAATTTTCAACAATTAATCCTCGAGCACAATTGTTTCCTGTAAGCCTTCCTCAAGCAAGAACAGGTCTTCCTCTTCTCCTTCGAGTAGTTCAAATTCAGTGAGAGTTTCAGAAATATTGGAAACTCACATTGATTTGAAGCGCGTTCCAAAGATGTTACTTGCCATGGAAAAACAATGAGCAAAAATAAAAACTACGGCGTTCAATTGGGAAGGGCGTTCACACACAACGCCGTCTGACAAAAGGGCGCATTAATAGAGAGGGTGTTTTATTGGAGCGGGTACGTTATTGGCAGAAATGCAGGCACCAAATCAGCAATCTGGCGTTGAATGGGCAGCATTGCAGTATACGAGAAGATAATAATTCAAGTGGTTTAACTTTTTTTTTGAATCATAATTAGGTAAAACTATTTATTCTGTTATTTACGACTTTGAAAGCTGAATGGTATTACTAGGATTATAGTTTCTAGAATTTGGAAGGATATCAATCTTGTTTAAAATGTTGTAAATCTAAACGATGTAGAATAGCCAAGTTAATACGGAATTAACATTAACATGAAAAAAGGGTGGCCTCCATAGTTGAAGAGTTAGTCCATTGTGGAATATTATTCAACAAAATTGTGTGACACAAGCTGCAGGCTTGGCATCAGAAGTTTCAGTATCTCCTACTCATTGTGGAATCTCAGAACTGACTTGTGTTTAATTGGTTTGTTTGTCCCAACACATAATAGAAGGATCATACTTGAAAGTTTTGCTTTGAATTTCTTCACAATTTCTGTAAACTACTTTCAACTAAGCTTGTTAACTTGATTAGAATGTCATCACCTCAAGCTTTCTAGGAAGTGCAATCTGGGTCTGTATGCACCTTGTAGCTGATTGAATGCTTTACTGAACGATTTTGATTGTAGAAAGTTTTTGCAAAGTGAAAATTGCAAGATGCCTCTTCAGTGTTAGAAGTAATGATGACATCATTCATTACATTAAAGAACCAAGATCCAACTTTCTCTATATCAGGAACATTCATAGTACTTTTCAAAATTTTCTTCTTTAGTTTATCCTCACAGAATTGTTCCAGGAATGTTCAGAGCATTCGAGATTCTAAATTTAATATTCTTTTCCATACATGCAAATAAATAAGCAGATTCACGAACTTCCTTTTCTAAGATCTGTTTTACATGAGAGTATGAGAAAGAGTAGTTTATCAATTATACATACTTGAGAGCAGAAGCTTAAATAAAGAGTTGTGCATTGAACAATAGTTTGTACTCAACAAGCCATCTACACAAGCGCTACACGCTCATTCGGCTCACTATTGGCAGACTGTATGTGACTTTGATTCTCAAGGATAATGTGACCAAAGTGAATAATCTCTCCAGACTGCTCTTGCTTATGCAGTTGAATTGTTTGTAAATCCTGGATAAGAGGTTGCGCGAGCCCACTATCACCAGGGGTTAACAAGGGAGTTTCGAACCTCGATTCAGATGCTTCCTTCACAATCTGCTCAGCGATCGCTTCCTCCTGTGGAGATGGCTTCGGAGCTGCTTCCACTACTGATTCTGCAACCGAGAAGGCAGATGCAAGATGCTTGATTTGGTGCGTTTGTTGGTCAATCGCCTCTTGCGAATTTGGTATGCCAGGCAGGTGTTTCTTAGCCTCTGCAAGAGTTTCTTCCGCGGATTTCGTTAGTAGAGAGTTTTCAATTCGGCTTCGTTTTGTAGGCGGCCGTCCACGTTGTTTACGACCCCTTGAATTGGGTTGAGCTGGAGTATAAATACTTTTGAAAAGAGTCGGGGTAGACTGGGCTAGAGATGGCATATGATTTTCCTCTTCTGTATCACCTTCTGTAGATTTAAGTTCATTTTCGAGCTTGACCAAACGATCTAGAAACGATCCATCTCCTGCAACCCCAAAAATGAATTCTTCGAGATTGACCATCCGATCTTTCATGGAACCTTGTTGCAACATCTCACCAAGCCAGCGCTTTTCGATTCTCATCACACGTTCCATGACAGTTAGTTGGCGCTCTTGCTGATCTTCTACCGCAGCAGCTGCAGCTGCCGCAGCAGCGGTAGCAATTGGTCCCATCATGGTAACATCTTCTGGTCCAAGAGCATCAGCAAAATTGAATTCCGGTTCAATACCACCGTGCACCTTTTGAATCATTTCATTGTAAGCCATCACATTCTCTTGATGTTTGGTCCGTTTGTCACCCTTCTTCCGTCCGTGAACATGTTGACACATGGCACGCTTGCTGTAATCTACAAATGAATTGCATGCCTTGCATACGATTCGGCCATTTGGATGCAATGTGTAGGTTTGGCCCAGTAAAGAGTCGTAGTTGGTCCCCTCCCAAACATATGGTTCTTTGAGAAGTGCTTGAAATGACTTCTTACCCACAGGTCCAGTTAAAAGTGATCGACCAACATTAACTACACTTGGCGTGGGGGTAATAAACGTCTGTGTTCCGCTCGCGGAGTCTTTCATGTACTTTTTCTTTGCCAACCGGTTCATATCATTTGCATCCATCAATTCTGCAGTAACTGCACGTACTGTTACAGGTTTGGTTGGGGGTGGATTGCGAAGAATTTCTGGATCCATTCGCGCCACCTTTAGTTGATGTCTAGTGAGTTTGCCCTTTTTGTTCACACCATGAATGTGTTGGGCCATGCTTTTCTTGCCGAAACCGACATTTACACCACACGCCAGACAAAATACAGGCGTCGCGATCGAAAGATCTTGGTATTCTTCATATTCAGGGTCCCAGACATAGCCCTGGTTCAAAAAGTTCGAATAGGAATCCTTTTCCCAAACATAGGGCTCATTCAATATTTGGTCAAAGGCGGCTTTAGTGCGCTTTGTTTTGCGTTCCTTGCATCCACCCATCATTCTGGGCATGCGCTTACGCTCATCATCAGTTTTGATGGCACTTGATGCACATTTGCGCTTTAAACCAAGAACAGAATTACTAGGGTAGTCTTGTGGTGTCGAATTATCGTCTGCTTCATTCTCAATCATACTTGAGGCATAGCAAACCTGCTCAGAAGTCGGGGAGTGAACTTGTGAGTCACTCTGAGAATCGTCCAAGGTGGTATTTTGATCTTCAGGAAGGACGGAGTGATGTTCTCTGAGTGGCTCAGTAACATGTTCTCTGAGTGGCTCAGTAACATCTTCCCTTTCCTTCATATGCACATCTAGCAACACATTTGAGTCTTGCGCAGGAGCCCGTGAGAGTGGTTGGTG
>Ga0075156_10000972_pt1 | contig 15305 bp, 17 predicted proteins | sample JI81AbrownDNA_FD_70966 | JGI IMG/M metagenome (GOLD analysis project Ga0075156, IMG submission 70966) | Wastewater effluent complex algal communities from Wisconsin, to seasonally profile nutrient transformation and Carbon sequestration -... | ecosystem: Engineered > WWTP > Effluent > Algae...
CATACTGATACTCCAACGAAATCGCCTATTGATCCAACGACCTCGCCTACTGAAACGCCAACCATCTCACCTACTGACACGCCAATCTCACCTACTGATACTCCAACGAACTCGCTAACTGATCCAACGTCCTCGCCTACTAATACTCCAACTAACTCATCCAGTGGTCTTCCTACCGCTGCTACCCCAACTGATAGCTCAATCAGTGTACCTTCAGAAACTCGCAGTGAATCGCATAGCGGTAATCCAAGCGCTATCCCAACTGAAAGCCCGAGTAGTCTTGTTTCAAAGGTTCGCAGTGGATCGCCTAGCGGTCTTCCGACTATCAACCCAACTGTTAGCCCAAGCTGTGTGCGTACAGATGTTCCCAGTGGATCGCCTAGCGGTTTTCCGACCACTACCCCAACGAATTGGCCAAGCAGTGTACCTTCAGAAGGTCCCAGTGGTTCGCCCAGCAGTTTGCCCACCGCTATCCCAAGTGATACCCCAAGCAGTGCGCCTTCAGAGATTCCCAGTGACTCTTTTAGCAAGGGGCCCATCAATCCTCCAAGTGTTATTAGAACATATTCACCAAACGAAGTACCAAAAAGTTTGCCTAGCTTGACACCATCTTCATCACTTTCAGCCGCAAGCGAACCATCTTCTATTCCAAGCATGTCGCTCACGAGGACCGCAAAACCAAGTTTGGAATCTTCATCAACATCAACACCAAGTCAATCGATGTCTAGCTCCGTAAGCCCTAGCGAGCGGCCTTCTTCTAGTTTTAAATCGTCTTCACCAATTGACATGCCTACAAATAAGTCAGAAATTCACACTAAAGGCCCATCACGAGCCCACACATCACAACCAAGTTATCGGCCCTCCAAAACGACAAACACTATTCCCACTGGGGGAACATCAGATTTTCAAATTACAACTACGGTAAAGTTGGAATCACTGACAGTAAAGATGGATGAGTATCAAGTCTCTGTCTTCGAAACTACAACAAAAAAGTTCTTATCAGAAAATTGTGATAAGTCGGATAACGTTGATCTTGTAATACTTTCTACAAAGGTGATAAAACAAACTATTGTCAAAGAAAGCGCAAACGAAGAAAATGGTTCTCATATTGCTGTTGAAAGTTATCTCGCGGTGGATCTCGCGATCGAAGGACAGGCGACACCCTACGAGAAATTAGAAGACAATTCAATTCAGAATTCGATTCAATCACCTTTGATTATTCAATTTCCAGAATACGTTTTCAGTTTACAAAAGGAATCCAATTACTTCATTAACGTGACTTTTGCATCTCACGACCCCGACAATGATGTTGGTGGGACAGTAGAGGAGAGTGGAAGCATCCAAAAACTACAAGAAGAAATATCATATACAAATATATTAATTGCATTAGGTGTTGTGTGCTTAGTCGCGTGTGTGGCCATTGGGGCAATTTTTGTGAAGAAAAGAAGCTTATCAACTGATATCAGTCCTCAAGGGAATCGTATTGATGGAGAAGTCAATATAGTTCCAAGTCAAAACTCCGAAATTTCTCGACGAAAATTGACTGTGCTTGATTCACTTGAATTTTCTGAAACTGACTCTAGCCCTCAATTGAGCAACTTCGCGGATAAAAGTCGGGGCTCTGCAATGTTCCCTTACACAGCTAATCCTATCCCGACTTCAAGAACTTGGGACAGAGAAGTCAACCAACATTTCGTTTCACAATTTTCTCCCAGATCGCTGATGGATAGATGCAAGGTCAGTATGCATTGAATAAAACTTCTATCTTGTTGTTGACTTGAATCGCCTGATTTTGTTTATTTCTTCGATTTGCAGAGTGATTCATCTGAAGAACCCACAGAGGCAGATAATGATCCACAGGTAAACAATCGCACTGAATTTATAAATAGCTCTTCGCCAAAGCCCCAAACCTTTGTTAATCGAAGCCGATACTTCGCCACTCAGCAGGTACAACTTGAAAATGAAACGACCGGAGTAATATATCCTAACGCCAGCAGTCTTACAGAAGATGAAACTTTCGGTCGAACCAAAGAACCGAACGTGCAGGTCTGTTATGCTCCTTCAGGAGCTCTTGGTCTTGTAGTAGATAGCACTCCAAATGGACCTTTCGTTCATTCAATCAAACCACAATCTCCGCTAATTAGAATTTTGCAACCGGGTGACTTTGTTCTTGCAGTGGACAGTATTGATACAAGAGGGATGAATGCTGCTACCCTTACAAAGTTGATGGCAAAAAAAGCGCATCAAAATCAAAGAAAGATAACGTTTCGTGCCGGTAATCAGTGTCGCGCACCGTAATGGGCAGCGACTGTGTATTTTCTTAAACAATAAGTGTTATGAAAAAATGAATCTTTGGTCATGTGTAAAATTATGGTTCATTTTCATTCTTAACAGCGTTTTTTTCTGTGTGTGTGAGCGCCCCAAAAAAGCCTTGCTTGATTCCACGTGGAGCAATATTCAAAAGATTTTGTGCTGTGTTTATGTGAGCGCGAAAAAATGCCTTGCTTGCTTAAACGAAATTTAAATATAGTATGCTTAATGGTATAATACTTTCTAAATACTGTTTAAAATACGTTTAGACGTCAGAAATGCTGTGCTTCTACCGTTTGAGCATAGATGTTGTGAGACTACAAAAAAACATGGTAGAATTTTGTAACTGCCGAAAATGCCAGAAATGCACAGATTTTACCCAAATTCACCCCTTTTTAGCCCTGTTAAGAACACCCCTAACATCGAATATTTTTTTTTCGAAATTAGGCATTGTTTGATAACTTCTGGCTTAGCCAATCAGAGCAGCCCAACTTTGAGTACCCCCAAATGCATAATAATATCAAAAAGTTATCTTTGTTGCATTTGTACTTGAACAAACCCTTCCATATTCAAAAGAACCCATCTGCAGTCAAAAGAACCCATCTGAAAATGCCTAAGCTTTCTAAAAAAGGCAATCTTCATCAAAGAATATGAAGCCGTGTTAGCAAGTTGGGTTGTGGTGACTTATATACACTTTGATGATGAGGATAGCTTTGAAGATGAGACTGACAATTGTATGGTTGCAGAGCTGGCTGTGTTGATACATCTTTTGGGGTTCATATAGGCAATGGGATAGCAATTGGGATCGCATGCTCTATGATGGCAAGTATCTGACAGATTATGAGTTTTTGTCTCACTTTCACATAGATCAATCTTGTGTCATGCAATTAAACAGGCTGGTGGAAGATGATCAAGAGTTTAGAAGTGTTTCTGGAAAGCTGGGCAAAAGATCATCAATGCTTTGTATCATGGTGTTGCTGCTGAATTTCTTAGGTGGCTATGGCAATGAGGTGGCATTACAGAAGCTTGGTCTTATGATGGGGTATTTCCAAAGATGCAGTAAACAACTATGTGAGGCAGGCATGTAATGCAATCTTGAAGCATCGTGAGTAGGTTATCAAGTGGCCAAGCATAGAGGAATGATGGAACATCAGTGGCAGGATCAGAAAGGCACACGGTTTTGTTAATTGCATTGATTTGATTGAAGGTACATTGTTGCCTTTGGCTTTTGCACCCATGGTTAATGGAGAGGATTATTATATGAGGAAGGGGGACTACACCATCAAAGGGTTAGTTATTTGTGATGATGCTGCGAGGATTACTTGGGTTGAAATGGGGTGGCCTGGCAGTGTTCATGACAACCATGTCTGGGCAAATAGTGTGATCTATTTGAGCGAAGATAAGTATTTTGATCAGAATGAGTATTTTCTTGGTGATTCAGCCTTTTCAACCTCTGCAGTGATGATTCCAGCCTTCAAGAAAGGCCATAACAGAAATCTGAGCAAGGATCAGAGGTATTTCAACACCAAGCTAGAAAAGATCTGGATCAAATCTGAACATTGTATTGAGTTACTCAAGGCATGGTTTCAGCGTTTGTGAGGTTTTTGGAGGGCGATCCAAGACAAGCAGGATCCTCAGGCTGGCAATGTGTGCTTGTATCCTACATAATCTTCTTATCGATCAACCTGTTCTGCCAGAATGGTTCAACAAAAGCATAGAGGAGTTGGATCAAGATGATGAGTTGAATAAGTCTATGGTGCAAAGCAGTTGGGACACAAGATGAAACCAAATCTTCGCATATATGCTGGATGAGTTGTAAGTACCAGAATAAACTAAAGTCTCTTTGTATATTAACTAATAAACTCTCTTTGATTATTGACTAATAAACTAAGTATGAATTAAACTGCAAGTATTAGGTTAATCATTTACTATAGGTAATAAATTATCAATATCATACTGTAATACCCCTTCCTTCAGCAGCTGCAGTCGCTGACTTACCGCTTTAAACTGCTTGCATGCTGTATCTAAGTTTAGACATTTATGCTCTGCTTTGACTTTTAGTGCCTCCATCTTAATTACAGATTCTTTTTCTAGCAAGTTGAGCTTTTGCTCTTCAATATCGCACTGCATGACTTTGAATCTTGTGTCATTATTCATCTGCTCTCTCTTTAGCTGGGCAAATTCTGTTAATCAGATGATAAGCTGTTTGGAGATGACCGCAGCTTCTTCTTCAGGATTGGTGCATCCTCTGCTGTATGCTTGATACTAGGAGTATCAACTTCAAGGCTTATTGGCATCCCCTTCACCCATCCCAATTACCTCACAGTCTATGATCTCAAGCATATTGATGGAAGATATGGTGGATAGTGGCGTGGTGCTGGCCCTGTCGCTCATGAAATCCACAAGCTTGTAATAGTAAAGGCATCTCTGCTTCACTGCTGCCCTGATGCTTTCTTCACAGGTCACACCAGCCCCTGTCTGGTTCAGCCAGTCTTTCACAGCCCATAACTGCTGCTCAAGATGATTGATTTTTACATGTATATCCCACCCCTGCCCTTCTGAAGTAATGTCCTTGTCCTTGATGATCTGACTTATCTCATTTTCAATGTGGTAAGTGATGTTTCAACAACAACAAGAAAGTGCTCAAGGTGGCCGCAAGCAAATACAAAGGTAGGGTGCCATGGCAAACTGATGGTCCAACACTGTAAATCAACTCAATAGAAGTGATCATAGACTGGTTGACAAAAGAGGGAAACTACAATCGATGGCGTGGAGGCAACAAACAAAATGGCAATTCAATGACAGTCATAGGATTATCCGATCCCTCTCCTCTACATTTATGATAGTGGCAAGTGTAAATCATCGGTAGTTTGACGTACATGTTGACATACTTATATAAGGGAGTTCTCAATTAGTATTCTTACAGACAGTCACAGATTGGGGAAGACCTGCATTATTGCATTTGAATAAACTAGAAATTGGCATTTTCTAATTGAGCTTTAGAAAAAGTTAATGAAAAAGACTTTGCACTAGACTCACTAGTTGCTCTAATTAAAGTAATCATCGCAGGTTATGAACCCAAATCAATGCTAATGAATCCTCAAGCAATCCTCAATATGAAGCTAGACTTCAATGAAAAACGAAAAGATGACGCGGAAGCAATTGGCTCTAGAACTATAAAGAAGGAAGATCGCTCCAGTTTGAAGCTACCTGAGTTGGGAAGACTTGAAGACTGAGCTACGGATGCACTACCTGATAAGTTCACTTTGTTGTCACTGAGAGACAAAGAGGGCCAAATTGCTGATGCTTAAACTGTTACAGAGATATTGGTTGAGATGATTGAACACTTTTACAGATTTGAACCTCAAGATGTGTTCTACATCATCAAAAAACTTAATAAGCTGATGGTTCACTAAAACAAGATAACTTGAAATCACCTATGTACCTGGTAAACAACTATGCCAAGATTTCTATGCAAGAAATTCGCAACTCTATCTGCTTCTTTTGCATTTATGGACAATGTTATCATATTCAAAACCACGAATTGTCTGATTTGTTATTGAAAGGGTCTTGTGATGATGTTCTAAAGAAGCAAGTTATGGAATATCCAGTTTTGAAAGGGTGGGCCTTTGTACTTTAAGGTAATGATGACAATCATTACATCAAACACAGAAGAGGCAATTTGCACCCTAACTCAAAAGTTTTCTACGTTCAAGATCACTTATTCAAGGAGAAAACATTAACACCGCAGTTATTGACATCTGATGTCTGCAGAAGAGGTTCCTCACAACATTACTGATCGTTTGATCAATGTCTTTTGAAACACCTCTGTTGAAGAGTTTAACTCCACTTTCAAGGATAATATTCATATTGAGAATCGAAAATATGATCCTGAAGATATTTTGAATATTGCAGAGTTGACTTACACTGAAGTTCCAAGAGAAAGGAAACCTCTGCATCTAATTCTTCTGGTTCTAATCCGAACAAAGGAAGAGGAAAATGATCTGCTCCTATGAATGGCGAACCAGACATGAAGACAATCAATGGAAAACTGTTCAAGTATAACAAAGAAAGTAAACGCTCGGACAAGCGCCTGAAGAAACCATGATTGCATTTCAAGTGTTGCTGCAAAGGTGGCTTCCGAGTTGATTTCTGAGAACAATGATGCTCAACTTGCAGCTTGTGTAGCATCATTCTCTACTATTGTAAAAAAATGGAGTTCAAGATGCCTACTACGAATTTTGTCATTGATTACTAATCCACAGCTATCTCTATCTATTCAAATGTGTAGTCCATTTATTTATTTCTTTGGGATTCTTTGTTTCAATTTGGTTTTATGAAATCTTTTTATTGATCTATAAAAGCACGACAATTGCACCTATCACTTTCAAAAGTTTATGACCAATTTGGCATTATCATCTACTACGACATCTCAAATTAAGACGTTATACAATGATATCATCACGTCGATTTGGAATTTTAAACAAAATACAATACCAAAAGTAAGATCACCAGAGTCAAGAACACCAGAGTCAACAACACCAGAGTCGAGAACACCAGAGCCACAAAACGGATCTTTCAACAATTGAAACTGAATATTTTATTAAACAATTTAATCCAAAGAAGACTTTCAAAAATGACTTATCTTTTGAAACCATCAATAACAAAACTCAAAGTTTGATTCCACCAATGATCACTACCTCATTATATTCAATTACATACAACTCGTCAACCTTCTGGAGTAACAGAAATGGAATACCTATAGTGATTGACATTAGTGAATCTAGATCCTTTAGTACAATCTCTTCAGATTTTGTAGGAAAATTTCTCCAATGGACGCCCCAATTCAACGACCCTCAGCAACCACTAAAATCAAAGGTATAGGCACCATCAAATGGTTTATTTGTGATTAAAAAGGTACCTCAAATTTTATTGAGATGACTAAGCAGATATAAGACTATTTAAAAGCTTATTTCGATGAAAATAAGCCTGGCTCATTTGTCAAGAACTCAAACGGTACTGTGTTGACACTACCAAATCAACTCCCTCTCTGTTTTGAATATCATAAAGGTAATAACCTTCCAATGGCAGCTACAGCATCTTCAGATATGGTTGCAGATGTATGCATGGCTTTCGATGCATTTACAAGTCAATACCTATCAAGTTCTCTAGTTATACAGGCAGAACACTCTTTTTTACCCTTGAACAAAATTTATGTTTATTTATAACCAAGTGTCTGTAGGTACAAGAGAAATCTGTCTTAAAGTAGTATGTTTTTGCAGTATCAAACTATCATGGAGATAATGGCGTTTTTAACTCACAAGCCTTCAGAAGTGATTGTAATGACAGACAACAACAAAACACCTTTAGCAGCTCTGGTGCACATCAGAATTGAGTGGCAGAACATTCTATTCAAACAGTCATTGGATGGGCAAGAACACTACTTCTTCACGCTGCAATGCATTGGCCTGAAAAGGCCGACCTAAAACTGTGGCCTTTTGCATTACAACATGCAGTATATCACTGGAATATTCTTCCAAATCAACAAACAAAACTATCATTAATACCTGGTTCTCGCATTCCAACTATAATCACCTTCAATGACTACATGTTTGGGGATGCCCTACCTTTGTCTCATACACAAGATTGCAAGATGGAAAGAAGCTTCCAAAATTGTCTCCTAGGTCTCATTAAGGTTGTATCATGGGATATTCTAACTCTCATTCATCTACTGTTAGTCTAATCCTCAATCTGAAGACTGGATCTATCACTCCACAATATCACCTTGTGCACAATGATTGGTTAATTACTGTCTCCTATGCAACGTCATCTACTCTTCCTAAATCACTGTGGGATCATATTATATCATCTGGTTATGAATGGGAGACTTATGAAATACCTGAAGATCAATATACTTGGCCTGATTGTGAAGTATCCACTTCGAGTGAGGAAGATATTAAAGATCTGGATACTTAAAATCCTAGAAAAGAATCAAACTATGATGATAAAGGAACAAACTCAGACAAAGGCTCTCAAATTCTTGTCTCACAGGGAGCAAGCACCACACGTCTTCAGGGAGCTAGCACTATTGTCATGAGGGAGCAAGCACTATTGTCATGAGGGAGCTAGGACTACATGTCTTGAGGGATCAAGACAAACAAGAACAAGAACTGTAAGATCAAACCCAAGATATTTCGGATCGGAATGGACCAACATGGCCAGGCAAAAAACCAAAAAAAGTAAATTCAGGTATCTTGAATTTTATTCAAAGCTTAGAATGGAACTTTGTTACTGAATCACTCACACGTGATTATATTGCTTTCAAGGCAACCAAAGAAGCATATGTAAATCATTGTAAAAATGAAAAAAATGGTGGAATCCTCTAGCACTTGCAGCGAAGGTAAGTGCATCTGATAATCCAAGATGGCATGAAGCTATGAATGGTCCAGACAAGGCTGGGTATTGGGAATCCATGAAAATGGAAATCACAACACTCAATAAATTAAAAGCTTGAAACGTTATTCCTTTTGCTCCATATACAAATTGTACTCGACTTGACATTGGCTTTCAAATGCAAGAGCTATCCAGATGGTAATATCCGAAAGTTCAAGGCAAGGTTCTGTTGTAGAGGAGATCAACAAGTTCATGGGCTCGATTACTATGATACCTTTGCACCAGTTGTTTCTTGGACCACAGTATTCTCCTAATCCTATCAGTGATTTTAGGACTAGACACTAAACAAGCGGGTTATACTTGTGCTTTGTTGGATGCTCCAATCACCAAGGATGTCTATGTTTGTATGCCTAGAGGATTAGAAAAGGAAGGAAAAGTTCATAAACTTCAAAGGTAACTTATGGATTATGTCAATCTCCAAGAACTTACTTTGAACATCTAAAAGAAAGCTTGATTAAAGTGGGCTTCAAACAGTCAGAGGTAGACCCTTGAATTTCATCCCAGAGAGGGTCATCTGCTTAGTTTGTGTGGACAACACACTCTTCTTCAGTCATAATTTATCAGACATAAACATCCTATTAGAGAAATTGAGAGAATTAAAAATGGAATTGATTGTAGAAGACAATGTGACAGGTTACTTGGAGTTCTAATAAAGAAAATAGATGAAGGAAGGCTTAATCTCATGAAGAGAATCTTAGAAGCAATGGGAATTGAAGGAGCTAACCCTTAATCGATGCCAGCAGAGACCAAAGAATTACCAGCTGATAAAACGGGAAAATTGACTGAACCACCTTCCAATTATGCAAGTGTAATTGGAATGTTATAATATTTACAAGGACATACTCTACCAGACATCTCATTTGCAGTAAGTCAATCTAACAGATATATTCATCATCACACCAATATTCATATCACAGCTTGGTTTAGAGCATGTCTTAAATCTGAAAATATCAAGGTTTTAAAGGTAGAGTTGAAACTACAATTGGCAGATATATTCACGAAAGTTTTGCCCAAAAGCACCTTCAAAAACATCAGAGAACTACTGATGGGATGGTAGTCAAGTTGGCACTCAAGAGGGAGTGTTGACATATTTTTATACGTACATGCAGAATCTGATATCAGAGTTCTTAGGAGTTCTCAATGAGTATTCTATAGGAGAACCTGCATAATTGCATTTGTGTAAACTTGAAATTGGCATTGCTTTAATTGAGCTTCAAAGAACTTTTAGTTAAGATAATGTATATAATTTTAAAGTTAATGGACTTTGCACTAGATTCACTAGTTGCTCTAATTAAAGTTATCATCTAAGTAAGACTTTGAGACAATCACAGAAAATGAGAGTGCTATGTATTGAATCTCTGTGGTGCAGAAAAAATTTATTCCTGAAGGCAAGCAATCAACAGCACTGTACAATTACAAATACATATAAAATATATTGTCCTACCATTCGAACAGTTTTGATTGTCAAGATCCCCCATCTTCTGCAGCTCTGCATTTTGCCCAATCTCGAAGTATATGAATTGTAACCCATAAATGCCTATATCATAATATGAAGAATAATAGTCGTGGACCAGATGTATACTATGTGCTGGTTGGTTGCGTTTATATCACATTTTGTCATGAACCGCTGATACATAATCGGGACTGCATTTCTATATAGGGCTTTATACAAAATACCTCGATTTGCAACCAGTTCTTATTGGTAAATCGGTTGTTCATTATTTTAGCAAATTTCCCTAAAAGCTTTGTTAAAACTACCGGTAGACACTTAATCTAGTTCTTGTTAAGAGATGATTGAAGACAAATAGCTACTACCGGTAGTGAGAAAAAAGGTGGCGTCAAGAGCCCTGGAACATAAAGGCGGAAGAATGGTGCCAACAGCGACAAAACAAATCATGTAAACGGTGAGGAGGAGTATCAAGACAACGCAGGCAAACATAATGGAAAGCCAAAGTTTACGAATAAATCTCGAGGTGTTGACAAAGGATAAGGGTGAGGAGGAGTATCAAGACAATGCAGGCAAACATAATGGAAAGCCAAAGTCGACGAATAAATCACGAGGTGTTGACAAAGGATAAGGGAAATTATGATAATTAAGGTTAACAAATCACAACTATTTACATTCAAATTAAAAGCCAAGATCACTATATCAGAAAAATTGACTTTAGCGATTCCCTCACACTTCCTCTGCACAAAGCTAAATAATAACAATAAAATGTCAGGCACTGATGCTGTCATAGTATATGCTCTGTCACCAGGCCAGGCAAATGACAACCCAATTGGTTAAGCACTACATGGGATCAAAAGAACTGGACAGATTCTACCAAGAAGCCAACTGACAAGCCCTATGAAGTAGGTCCTCAAAATCTCAAGATGTTTTTGGAAAGCTGGATTCCAGAGCTGAAGAGTCAGGTTGGACAGAAATTACTAAAATTAACAACAAGGTCTTGCTAACCCAATACAAGACAGTCTCTATGTAAGATTGCGAAAAAGAGGCACCAATTATTTGGCATTAGATTCAAACAATAAACTGGTGGCCAACACAAAGGCTCAGATGTCAGCTCAAATGCTCACATGCATCCAAGCTTCCATTAGAAATGACTGGGCTCTCAAATTGGTCACCAACAGAGACAAATTCAAGCTGGAAATTAGCAATGGCTCCACTACTCTGGAAGTAGTAAATGGCCCACTATACCTGAGAATCCTCTTATCATGGATTACTTTTGATTCAAGATCTATCATATCTTACATCAGAAAATCACTATCTGAACCAGACAACTACATGGCAAGCATTGATTACAACATCACCACTTTCAATTGTTTTGTATGGTTGCAGATGGATGCCCTAAATGCATGTAACATGCACATTTAACAAAAAAAATTACTATGAAGAAGGACGAGACATCTCAGAAGATGAGATTATGGTCATGGCAGTTAAATGCCCCATCGAAGGAGCAGAAAGAGATTTTATCACTGACAACCAAATTGAAGACCATGTTTAAGAAGATGAAAGTTCGAAAGAGCAAAGATCAAAACTAGAAGTATGAATGGAAGAAAGTAGAACCAAAAGATGCAAAAAAAACAAATAGAAGAATGGAAAGACATACCACTGGTGCTTTAGCATCAGATGTGGACACTACACAAAACAGAAGACTGCAGGCTAGAAGAACCGGCAGAATACTAAGAGAGTTAATACATACCTGCCTTTTTGTCCAGAATATATTTACAGTAATTCTACCAGGAATCTTGCAGAGGAAAACTATCAAATAAGCCATTGAAGTCAAAAAACTACAAGAACATGTGTTGGTTGATAGCTTTAAATCAGCGAAAGCAGGGTATATAGTGCAACTCAAGGGGATACTGACCAACAAAAGATACATGATAGCTACAATATACATCAACCATACAAAAAACCTATCTTATGTGTTATCCAACAAAGAGGCTCTGAAAGTAAAGATAGCATTCTAACAATATGGGAGAATGTTTGGTGTTAGAAAAAGTATGCTACCATGTGGACAATGGTAGGTTCACTGACAATGCCTTTGTAAACAACCTCAATCAACAAGGGCAGATAATCAACTATTTTGGTGCAAATGCATATCATCAAAATGGCGAAGTGATCATAGACTTAAAAAAGAAAACAAGGATTATATTACTCCATGCAACTCACCAATCGCCAGAAATCATCATTCCCCATCTTTGGCCATATGCTCTGCAAATGGCGAATCAAATAGTTAACATCACATCCAGAAGACAGGATGGCTCAATACCTATGGCTTTTCTCCAGGTCAAATCAGGTGCTGCAAATCGCCCACTTACATCCATTTGGATGCCCAGTATGTCTGTTGGACTCACAACTGCAACAAAGAAAGAAGATAGACAAGTGGCCACAGAGAAGCATGTGAGGACAGTACACCTAGTTTTATTTATTAATACAGTTTTGGTATCACCACAATACCATGTTCACTTAGATAATTTCTTCGAAACCAAGAATATGGAGTCTAATACTGGGAAGCCTTCACTCCAATTGACACTCATACAATACTTGACAATTGGACTTCGTGTTGGCATACTCACAAGCATAAGTGGAAGGTAATACAAACATGAATCTGCCCAAAGGTTTCAATCTGTCTGAAGAATGTAGTCACAAAGCAGATATACTGAAGCTTTTGAAATATATCTATGGATTAAAACAAGCAGTCAAAGTATGAAATATGCATCTAGAAAAAGGATTGGTAAAGTGAGGATATCAACAATCAAAGATGGATCCCTGTCTATACTACTGTAAAAAAGTCCTACCTGCCATATACATTGACAATGTATACTAGTGACAAAAGAAGAAAGAGTTTAAGAAAGCTGTTTAAGAATTTGCCATAGAGTTCAAGATAACCGACAAAGGAGAAGTGGATGAGTACCTTGGTGTAAAGATAGAGAAAAGGGAGGATGACACAGAAAAAATGTACCAGCCATACTTGATAACACAAATCCTGGAGAATCTAGACTTCAATAATAAAACCAAGAAACACACCAGCAGTGGCCAGCAAAATATTACACAGAGACATATCATGGAAAGAGATGATAACTGAATGGGAATATGCCAGGGTTTTAGGGCAACCTTATCAGAAAAATCTACAAGACCAGATATAGCATATGCAGTCCACCAATGCACAAGATCCACAAGCAATCCAAGGGAGTGACACAAACAAGCCATGCTGAGAATAGAGAGTTACCCAGTGGATACAAGGGAAGAAAGGAAAATTTTCAAGCCTGAAAAAGAACAGAATAGGCAACTATTGTTGAAACCACAAGTCAAGAGTGTATATCCAATGTGTATATAAAACAACAGGACTATTACAACAACAAATGATGGGGGTGGCGTTTCGCAATATTAAACCAGATAATTATTTTAAAGTGAATTTTACCTCCATTTTAGGTTTTTTTAGGAAATTGCTAGTTGTACTACCTTTTTTTACTAATTGTAGAGCTGATGAATACATCATAAGTAATGTTGTTCCCCTGAAGAAACTTATTGTTTCAGCCTGTAACAATTTTGTAAAACATTTTGGTAACACTGGCACATCTCATGAAGAAGGGCAGCACCAAATTATCAAGGAATACTTCAACTCTTCAACAGGAGATCTGCTGACAGCTGTGGGTAATATACATCTATCAAGTAAAATTCAGGTTCATGAATTTAATGCAACAATAGAAAGAGAAAAAAATACACTGTATAATAATATCAGAGGCAAAATATCCGCTACTGCGCTAGCGTTGGTCCAAATGCAAATTTCAGCACCTCGTCCTCGAAAAGAATGTTGAAGTGTTTTTCATAGCATTTATGGGATTATTTGTGGACACACTGTAGCCATTGGTGGCAAGCTAGAAATGGATGACTTTGACAGGCAGAGGTGGCTGCAAGTTAATGTATGAAAAGACATTACCAATTGCAAGTGAATAGCAATTTCCTATTTTTTCCGTCGTGGATTCTTTTTACTTGTCACAAGAGTGAGTACATCAGTGTCACTGTTCACGCTGTTTAGTAATTCCAGTTCCAACACACTCCTGTGATCTAGCAATCGTTGAGATCCTGGAGCAATGTTCATAATGAAATCCTGGAACTCTTTAAAGAGGGTGCCTTGAGTGGTTTTGTGAAGAAATCTGCAATCATTTCAGCTGTGGGACAGTATTGTACTTCAAGTTCTCCATCATCAATCTGGTCGGTAACAAAGAAATAGCAGATGTTGAGGTGGCATGTGCACTTGCTGCTTGATGCGCGTCCATTCTTTTCCAACAAGGCTGTGCTTTGGTTGTCTTTGTATACAATGGAATCAATTGTACCATATCCTTGTGCTTCCAGAAAATAGCGTGTCTATAGAACTCGGGGTAGCACCTCATGCAGAGCAACTAGTTCGGATTCAGTGGAGCTCCTTATATTAATTTTTTGACATGTGGATGTGCCATAAATGACACCTTTGCCAAGTGATAGAGCTCCACCAGAGACGCTTCTCATATCAGCATGCACAGCAAAGGAGGTGTCAACCCACCATTTAACAAGTTGGAGGCTATCAGCTTCCAAGGTCAATGGCATGCTGGTGGTTTGGCGTAGGTATCAGATTACGCTTGCCAGATTTTTGTAGTCATCAGTATCCAGAGCCTTGACCCGAGTACATAGGAAAACAACTGCCATTTGTATTTCAGGTCATGCAAGGTTGCACAGGAATGTAATCTTGTAGTAATGTGGTGGAATAGTTCACTCTGCTCACTGTCCAGCATGGTTGGGACTCAGTATTTACTGTAAATAAGTGGTTTGGTGTGGGGGTAGGGGACTCCCCACTCATATCACCTGGGGCTTCATCAATGACCCCCTTAACATACTCCTCCATGGTGAATTGTACCTTGCCAAGAGCATTGAAATTTATCTTTAAAGCCAAAGTCAAAGAATAAATCTTGAGGCATTGACAAAGGATAAGGGAAATTTAGATAATTAAGGTTAACCATTTAGACAAATCAACTGTAAAATCAAGAACTGGTTACATCATAAC
>Ga0075156_10000973_pt1 | contig 15293 bp, 2 predicted proteins | sample JI81AbrownDNA_FD_70966 | JGI IMG/M metagenome (GOLD analysis project Ga0075156, IMG submission 70966) | Wastewater effluent complex algal communities from Wisconsin, to seasonally profile nutrient transformation and Carbon sequestration -... | ecosystem: Engineered > WWTP > Effluent > Algae...
CTGCATTCTGAAGTATCAACAAGAGAATCTGTTTCCGGAATTTCTGAAGGAGACTTCGTGTCTGAAAAATTGGAAGACAGAGGACAAGAAAAAAGACGAAAGAGAAAAAGGCGTGTTAAAGGTATCGAGATTAGCAGTGAAATCATTAGTAAAGGAGAAAATGTATCATCGTCATCAGATAAATCCAAAAAGGGAGAAGAGGCTGACATCAGTATTACATTCCCACAGCAAACTTTTGAAAAGGACCGAGATTCAGATAAGACACAACATTTATTAAGAGTCAGTAGCGAAACCTCTCCAATTGACAATAACTCAAGCGCTAGAGTCGAATCGGACTTAAGTGAATCACAAATATTGGCTACTACAAGAACTATCCCAAAGACAAAGAAAAAAAGAAGAAATGCAATATTAGAACCATATCAGCAATCCGACTTCGAGAAGGACAAACCAAAAGCAATCGTGAACGACCCATTTGGCGTACAAACAACAAAACAAGAAATTCAAACTAATTGTGAAAAGGGATCAATATCTGTCTCATGCGTGACGTGGAATCTTGCCGAGGCCTCGCCTTCAACAGAAGATGCGGCATTTTTAAGGATACTAGCGCGGGGCGAATATCCTTCTGACATTATATTTGTGTCCGCACAGGAATGTGAGCAAATCAAGCCAAGGCGATCCGAGGGACAACGTTCACGTGAATTGAGAAGATTGTGCATACATCATCTGGGAAAAATGTATGTACCTATCGCAATGCATTCCTTAGGTGGCATACAAGCATTGCTTTTTGTCAGACGTGATACCATCTTCTTTCAAAAAATAGTAAACAGTGTTAAACTGGCTGATGTAGCGTGTGGAATCGGAAACACGTTTCATAATAAAGGTGCTATCGGAGTATTCCTAACGCTCAAGACCACATTAGAAAACACATCAAGCGCTCGAGACGAGGATAGAACAAAAAGAAAGAGTAAACAAGGTCCAAGCGAGAAATTTACCTCATTACTGTTTATTTCAGCTCACATGGCAGCGCATGTCAAGAACGTAGATGGACGTAACTCCGACTTTTGGAGAATAGCAACGGAGCTGCAAGCTCAAGCACCGCCGTCTTTCATTCGCCGCACCTCGCATAAAAGGGCTGCACAGTCAGAGAATCCATGCAAATTACCTTCCAGTGTATCCCAATCTCAATCAGTGAAGCAACAGAAAGATATTGTAAACAGCTTTTTCCATCATATTGATCAAGTCTTCTTTTGTGGTGACCTAAACTATCGAATCGAACTCCCTCGAGAGTATACAGAAAGCCTTGTCCGGCAGGCTTTCAACATTAACTGTACACCTTTCCAGATTAATCAAGATGATAAGCATGTGAATGAACTTCGACTACATGATCAACTTATGGCACAAATCGCGTCAAAAAGAGCTTTCGTCGGTTTTAGAGAAGGAAAACTAAATTTCCCACCGACGTTCAAATTTGACAAATGCGATATGGACGGGGGGCAGCCACAAAACTACGACACATCCAACAAGCAGAGAGTTCCCTCGTGGACGGATCGGATATTATTTTATTCAAAAGCCAAAAATGATATTAAAGTGCTAAGCTATGAGAGTGTCGCCCTTACCCGACACACTAGCGACCATAGACCTGTTTTTGGACGCTTCATGTGTCGAATTGCTAAAGATTGATTATTTGTCATAAGGTTACGGAACCACAGCTCCTATTAAATGAGGTATAAAGGTCCCCAGTTGATCTAGCAGATCATATCTCTAATTTACTAATTATAGCCGTTGACTAAAACGGCAAAAGGAAATCTTGACTATTTTCTAAATACCCTTCCATCCTTCTCCAACCTCTGCATCATTTGTAACATAATCGCTTTCCATTGTACAAACATTCTCGATAGCAAACAAAAGCTTTTCCCTCAGAGTTTCTTTGGTAGAGTAATTTGGAAGAGTTAACGAAAAAAAGCATGTGCTAGCACTTGGCAACGCCTCGTCGCATTTAGGGGATGCTGACGCTTTAGCATCACGAATGATTTTAAAGGGTGCATCAAAGTCACTAGCTCTACAAGGTAGACGCGTGCGAGCCCACACAAATTGCAAAAACAATTTCTTTTCTTGGTTTGACATTTCTCGCAGTACAGTCCAGAAGTGGGACACGACATCGTCTTTGGATTCATCATAGTTTTCATACTTGGCCACACGACGTAAGAGATCGACATCTATCTCGCTATTGCCGCAAACAACATCTCTGAATTCATTGCCAGTAAAGAGTGCAAATGCCTCAACTGGCAGTACTCCACACATACCATCAACGAAAGAGTTCAACAATCGTTGCTGTGCAGATAGCAGTGCGTGCACATGTGCCCGCTTTACTCTTTCGTCTTCTATTTTGGCGGTCAACAATGAAACTTCTTCCACGGCACTATTTTCATCAAATATTTCTTCTGTAAGCCGCTTCCACACAAGATTCAGGGGCAAGTTTAGGTCCATGGGTATGCCATGCCTTACTGCGGTGCTCGTCAAACGCCCCAAGAAAGCCACACGTTCCTCAATCTCCCTCGAAGTCTCATCGCCGGAGCGAATAACTCCTGAAAACTTCAGTAGAATACGTTGCTCTTCATCATTGAACTCGTCCTGAAATTGACTTGCATGTAAATAACCGCCAGTTTCACCGTCTGAAAATAAAAACAGGTCCCTATTGTTTCCTACTTGAGTTATTTGGTTAGGACTGGGCTCTAAAACCCCTAATAGACCTCTACCGTTTTCACCGATTTCACAGACTTCACGTATGGCGTCTGTAAAAACTTCACGGTAAGGCCCTGAGTAATCGTTTACTCCTTCTCCTATTAATTTTACCTTGAAAGCACGTTTCTGTCCACCATGTCCTTTCGCTACAAAGCCTCGCCTCAGAGCTGCGCCACTCCAGCTTCTCATTTCGTGCTGCAGCTGTGAGAATACGCTAAATTTTCGTTTGGCGTGACGACCACCAGCTCTACGAGCTTTTAATCGATTGACACGGACAGTGCGAATCTCACGAGGCAGCTCATACTCATCATGAGATAGTTGAGTAGGTGTGGTAGTAGAATCTAAAAGCGACTCGAAGAATGCACGTTTCACTGTTGTAAAGATAAGATTTTTGAATCGTCTGATCCGCGTGCCGATAGATGGCACCTGTATCCACTGAAAATAACCGATTGATGATATAGATAAGATATTGAAGCTGTAGTGGCGTTATCGTGTAATCAACCAAAAAGATTTTCACTTACTTTTGAAAGAGAAGTAACACCTAAACGCCCAAAACGATTCCAGGGCATACCAAAACCTTCACTACCACCAAAAACGGAACTCTTTTCCTGGATTGGCTGAACTGAAAGCCAAGGTATTGCAAAGCGCACTCGTCGATTGAATGCTCTTAAGAGAGCCACACGCGCCATTATAGCAGGTAAAGAAGGTATAAAAAAAGATAAATCACCTTTACTTTGAGGGAGGTAAGTGGAGAACACGGTGGCGGCTGCATGGTTCACTGACGGGCGCCCTCCTTCATCACCTACTGCTAAGATTTGTCTTGGCTTGTCTGCCAACGCAGAAAGGGCATAGTCCAACGCCACAGCAACTTTAGCGAAGTCGACGTTCATAGGATCGCCACCTTCGAGTTCGTCAGATATTCGAGACACAGCTGTCGCAAGTACAGAGTCCGAGTCGACAGCATTCATTCCACCCATAACCCCTTCTCTGAGCAACCTATTAAAATCATCGAAAGTTCTGTCCTCCATATAGACTGGAACATTGTGCAATGATGTTGACATTGTTGTCGTGGAGTTAGAAGATTTATATCTGATTTTGTTAAATTTTTTGATCCAACAAGCTGCCGCATCTTCCGCATATTCGTACTCCTCAGTGGGCGACGTTCCCAGCGATTTTTCGCCGCCACCATCTATTACTCGTTCAATTATAGGCTCTTCCTTTCCACCACGAATGCGGGCACTGATCCAACCCTCGCCAACATCCTCGTGCTTTATTTTATATCTAACCACACCGCATGAATTGACCCGGCGTTCAAGAACTTGTTCGCGAGCTATAACTGTACCATACTTGACAACACCTATGCTGGAAGATCCGTCAAATATTTCCAGATCAGACCTTACGACTGCTCCTCCGCTATAAACGACCCGGAGACCTCCCCTGCAAGGACAACGAAACTTGGAGATGAGAGGTAGCGGAATACCTAGACCTTTTGCGTGCTCCTCGTTTGCAAGACTAACACCGCCATCAACCACTTCTGATTCGTCCCAGTACCAAGGTCGCCCTCCGCCTTCAGATAAGCTACTACCCTCGCTTTTTTGGTTCAAAATCTTATAATACAATCGACCGAACAAGCTCCCAAGTACTAAGGCCTCCTCGGGAATTTCTAAGATTCGCCCAAAGCTCCGTTTTATCAAGACTACATCTCCTGGCAAGAAAACCTCTTGCAAGCCTAACATTGCACAAGCGTATGCACAAGATTCAGGTGACGTGTCCAATTCAGCATCCAAGCCATAGCTTGACAAATTACATGGACCGCTTCCACGCGTGACGGTGCGAAACCATCTACCGCTCTTCCAACGTTTCCATTCTCGAAAAGACTCGGCAACAAACCAAGCTGGAAAGTTCGTCTGACTTGGTGAGACCGAAGGAGTTGTCAAACTATTATAGCTGCGTAACAGCTCATCTACACGAGAGATGTTTCTTAATGAGCATACTCCGTCTGGTCCGTAGCCTGAAATCCACTTTGTACCGAAAGAGACACGATCTCCTGGACTTCTTAGCCCAACAACAGGCCATAAGGAACGTGGCTGCACGAACCCATTTGAGGCATAGCGCCTGTCTCGAGTTCGATCCATTGCATTTGGTGCTCCTTGGCCTGCTCCACCGCTGCCACAACCATCTGCGTTGAACCCAAATGTTGACAAATTTTCGAAAGCGCACCCTAGATCATTCATGATGTGTTCCCCATATTTTACTCCGTCCAAAAAGAAACTCAGTCTACCAGAGTCGCAATCTAGCAAAACTCCAACTATGTCGCCAGCATGTGCGTGTGCACCATAAACTCTCTCTGCGCCAGCGCTGTACGTTGCACGGAAGTTAACAAAGCCGTGTCCTAACCAGCGATTTAGACGTGGTAGGCCATCTGGTCCAAGAACAGGAGAGCTTCCTCCGTTGCCTGAAACTCGCGGCTTCTCGGCAACCCCGATAAACACCGATCCAATATCGGCCTGTTCCACTCTGACTTCCCAGTAATGAAGTCCTTTTGTGAAACCTATATTCGCAAAAGCAGTGCCCCGACCTTCAGAAGACTTGCATGTTAGTGTAGAGCAATCTCGTGATAATGAAAAGGCAGTTGGGTGATAGTCCTCATCAAACTTTATGGGGGGCAGCATACATGGCGCTCGCGGCATAGTGTTGTTTGACGTAAAACATTTGAATGAAACTGCCTTGCGCCGATTTCTCTTCAAGTGCAGTTCACTTGTGATTCTGATTGGTTCGCCACCATTTCCCTTATCCATTAAACCAGCAACTTCACGGCTGTCGCTCCCCAACAATATTTCGAATGACGAAGAATCGGGGCTATCATCTGCATCCTCTAGTTGAGAAGTGGGCGTCAAAATGATGCATGTTCCTGATATGTAAGACGCTTGACCAAATCTGGCTTCCCAACCATGATCTTTAGCGCCATAAATCAATTCACCCTCAAGTAGAGTTACAGCGCCATCAGAGTGATATGTGCAAGTGACACGAGTACCTGCTCCGAGATCCGGGTATTCAAGAATTCCTTCACATTCCACTTCTTGTGGTGTTTCACCATCTTCGACTGGAAGCACATTGGCGGTTTGCTCACAGAGTCTCAAAATTACATGATATTTGTGAGGCGAGCCAAATCCGTGGCGTGCCGCACATTGCTCTGCAGTTTCTGGTAAGGGATGTCTCTTGCGGATTCTAGTTTCTTTGTCGTTCGTTTCTACGTGAACGAGATCAAATCGACCGCCTCCACCGCCCCAACGATATATACCCTCCATTCCTGTGCGATGCCAACGCACCCTTCGAGCTCTACCTTGAATGCCTTTCCAAGGTTCAATGCCAATCACCGTCCCAACAGGAAGTTTGGGTAAGGAAATTCTTTTGGAACTTTTGCCAACTGTAGCTTTTTCTGAAGACGAGGGTTCTTTGGTGTTCGAATCTGGAATCTGCGAGAGAAAATCGTTCCCGTCGCATTCGCCCAATTTTTGCTTTCTAGATTCTCTCTCGTCGTCATAAGAATCTTTTCCATCTTCAAAATAATCGCCGCTTAGATTAGTTTGCCGAGAATCCCAGTCAACACCACGCATAACCAGGTCACCTTCCTTCAACAATGGCGGCCCTTCACCCCCATCCATGAGAGTCCTGCCGCTGTATAATGTTGGATTGTGCCATTCAACAGGCAAAATGTGGAGGGTTCCTGTCCAAATGTCCCACTCGTTGTCTGAACAGACCAAGCCTTCGAGGGACTCCCAGGAGGGGTTTTCCGACCTAGAGGCAGTTCGATCTTCGCTTCTGTCAACACACGACAAGAAAGGAAGTGGCTTCGGCGTGGCAGAGTCAACAACAAATGGTAAAAGATTCCCTCGGGCCCAGCCACTTGCTTTTACAGCTGTCCACAAGTCTATCATGGCTTGTACATATTGTGAACACACAGGCGATGCGGCCCGCTCAGCCCAAATTCGACGGGTAACAGCATTGCCTAGATTCGAATAAAAGTGTTGAAGTGTGTGGAGCCGCGAGGTGGACCATTCCAACGATTTGGGAAACAAATTTAGAATACCAGTAGAGGTATATGCACAAACCATTCTCCACGGCGCTGACCCAGATAAGCAACCAATAGACCAGGCTTCAAACAGAGCGTATTCCAAAATATCAGCGTTATTAGATTCGTCATGAACATTGCTTCGTGAGCTCAAGACAAGACCAGACAGAAATGACGCGAATCTAGCATCAGCACCAGAAGAATCACTTGTCGCGCCGTTCTTATTGGAAAACTCTTTTGATTCTTCTCCATCCGACTATAAGCGACATAAAGCATTTTGTTAAGTGTTGAGAATTGAAAAAGACAAACCAAAAGATAACAAACTGCGCAAACACTTACAGCTACCTCGTGCTTTGTGAATTCGACGGATGATAAAGTCCGCACCATTTGTCTGACTGCAGCGACAACCACGAAACGACTTGATTTACTTGATTTCAACAGTGCAAGAAGAGCATCTCGCATAAAAAGAAGCATACCACTTCCTTCATGAAGCAAGGCAGACTCGGCACAAGCTACCAAGCCGTTTTGTCTGCTGAAAGGCTTAATGATTTCTGAGGTAGTCAATTGAAGTGTACAGCCAGGAGCGACTCGACAAGAGTTGAAAAAAGTGGGGCCATATTCCTTACTAACGAGGCCTATCCATATTCTACTTGATGAAGAAGCCCCTTGGCCATTTTGGCTGCTGGAAATCCCAAGACCAAGTGCTTCAGCGGCTATTGCCATTGTACCAGCTTCACCAACCCAACCCGTTGATCTAAGACTGGCACATGACTCTATAATCTCAATTATATTTTGTGCTGCACTTATCTCGCCCATGTGTAGGTCTTTCGTGAAATTTTCACAAAAAATGCTTAAATCAAATTGCTCATTTAGTGAGACCATGATGAACAGAATAAGCTTTTTGGACATCAGCGAAGCTAACTTTTGCGACAAACTTTCTATGCTGTGGCCTATGTCTTGCACAAGGTTGCTCAGTCCTTGACTTGCGATCTGCAAAGATTTTTCTGTAAAAGAGTTAGCATCGTAGGACATCAAATCAAGCGAGCAGCCAGAATGGTGCTCCTTGTTCCAGACAGCTTTGAACATTTTTTGTATAGCCATTTCTGGTGATGTAACTTCATCTCCACCTAGACTTGAGTCCCCTATCTCAGATGAATTATTGACCTTGGGCGAGCTGCCCAAATGGACAGAAGCGTCAGAGCCATAGTAACGATGCTGCCAAGCAAACAATTCGTGACCGTGTTCGCCGTCTGAGAAATTACAAAGGTACCGCTTCAACTGGTTTGGAACATTAACTCTATCCTTGAGATAGTCCTTTTCGAATTGCAAGTATTTTTCGTAGTCGTGAATTTTTACATCAAAATATTCTCCTACTGCTCGGTATCCTTCAGGAGGACCATAGGTCAGTGGTCCAAATTTACCACCCAGACAGAGCTTAATTTTCTCTTTCCGGTTGAAGCTAACGCAAGGGTAAACTCCAGAGACAGGTCTTATATCAGTAAAGGCAAGACCCATACCAATTTCTTCAGCTCTTCCATTTAAGCAAAATGATATAGTCTCCGAGTCCAGATCAATACAACATCCGACTACATCACCAACGGACCACCTAGCGCCCCATTCAGTGGCAACTCCATGCCATTTATATCTCCTCCATCCATCATATGCCCAGGAACTTGGACCATCTCCACACCCATCACCGCGTTCTGCATGGCAATGTCCCTGGAAAGAGCTGTCGGCCCAACCAATTTGCAAACAACCGGCAGTAAGCAGTGTAGCCTCATAGTACCATTTTCCTTTAGTCAAAAGTATGCCGTGAGTCCCCACAGAAGAAAATCCTCCGGTGGACAGGCCGGAAACAACTTGAGTTTTTGGATCGATCGCGGATTGTCCGGAAACGAAACGTAGAGGACATACAACATTGTGCTCAATCAATTCTATACCAGGATCGGTCTGATTGTTATGTTCCGTATCCTGACTAACATCAATTATGGACACATCTTTAGCTTTCACAAATGTTGAGGGGGGGCTTGTTTCCATGTCATCTTCAGTTTCAGTGTCGTCTTCAGCTCCCTCTTCACCTCCGCTTTCTCTTGCAGCCAATCTTTCTCCATTTGCTAGAATCCACGAAAGTGCTTCGTCAACATTGTTACCAGTGGCAGCAAGCGCTTCACTGCACCATTGCGATGGAAAACCCATCTCAAACAATTGTTGAAGGACCGCATTGGTAGCTTCATTTCTTCGAACGCCTCCAATTAGGCTGTTTCCGGATATACCATTCGCACCACTGTTTCCATCTCGAGCACGCTGTCTATTACGACGCTCTCTGTGACGTTCCTGATCGGTCGCAACCATCCTTTCCATTTCCACGCCGCCACGCTCCAAGCAAAAGTGCACTGCACTTTCAACGTTAACAGGTGATCCTTGGGTTGCAGTACGTCGCAGTGCAATGTGCGCCCAACTTCGCGGCAACCCTAATTCTGCCATTTGGGCAACTGCTGCCTCTCGTAGGTGCATATCCTCCTCACTTAACTCTATAGAGACACCGTCTTCGTCATCCTCGTTGTGGCGTTCATCACCTTCGTCTCCTCCTTCAATAATAGTAGCGTTGTCATTCCCGATATTTGCAGAATCGGTATTGCGCTGGAGGCTTTCGGAAACATTTGACTGATCTGACGCCATCCTCCCGGCAGTTCCCTCGGCTGTTATTTCAGTCGCAGTAAATTCTGCTGATGACACAGTGTTGTTTATTGCTTTACATAATCCTTGATTGTCGGCCTCGTTACTCCTTGCAGAAGCCTGTTCCGAAACTGGATAGTCTGTAGTGGCAGTTTTTGTGGATGTCTGCGAGGCAATCCTTCTATCCTTTTCCTTTTTAAATGTTTCTAGCCAAGGCCCAGGCTCAAATAAAGTTTCCATGACAGATGAAGAATAATCTAATCTATTGAATACCGCGTGTAGAAATGAGTAACAAGCCTCATTCCTAGAAAGCGACGCTAAACCACTGTTAGGACCTAAATATTCGGCAGCCAGATTGAGCAAATCATGCAAACGAGATGCAGATCCTGGGGAGGATATGAAATGCTTGAGTGCCCTTTTATCAGAAAGCAATTCGCAAAGAGCACGAATCGATAAAAACAGGATTTCAGGGTAATCTGAAGGGGTATCTGTCAACGTGGATGAGAGCTGTCTGGCCAAGGCAAAATCAAGCAACGAATTTAGCCCTGGCACGAAACTCTCATTCCCAGCCAAAGGGAATTCATTAACAAGCACAACCTCATTGATATGGGCCTTCACAGCTCTAACAGCAACCGTGTTCAAGCGAAGCGTATGATTCAAACCGGGTAAATTCAGGATGTCATCTACAGTATTACCTTTGAGAAGAAGATTCGTGTATCCGTTTCTGTCGACGAGAAGGACGTCTGCAGTACCGCGATCATGGTCTACGCCTATCACAATCCCTGCATCGACAGCATGTCTCGAAAACCCTGCAATTACTTGTTTAAGGAACGCACTCGCATGGGAAGAATTGGCGGAGCTCCCAGAGGAGAGAGTCGAGGACGCTTTGGCACCAACTCCACCCAGAGTAGTCTGGAGGGAATTGCTTTGAGAAAGAAGAACATGAGATCCTTCACAAAGACACAATTCCGAGCAGCTCTGACCCGACAAGAGTTGGAGAATTCCTTTTGACATGAGTATGGAGCGTGGGTCTGAAAATGACTTTGAGGCTTGGTTGAATAAGCGAGAGACTACAGCTATCCAGTTTATCCTTTGTGATTCAGGTTCAGACCGTGTCTCTTCAAGACAGAGCAAAAAGCGCAAGAAGGAAATTGACTCACGACAAACGCTGAGCTGACTTGTTTCAACGTCAAACTTAGAATTATCCGCAATCAGTAGCAATGCCGTTTCTACAACTTTTTCGCCGATGAACTGATCTACATTTCGGGTAGATGAAAAGATCAAACGCATCAAGCGGAGTGTTCGTATCTGGATATAGTGAGGCAGACAATCTATGTTTCCTTTAGAGAAAACAGGAAGCAAATAATCCCTCAGCAGTTGATTCACAGTGTCAGCTGAAGGTCTTGTATGACCAGAAGAACCTTGGGAGTGGCAAATCGTGAAAAGGACGTCCAGTACAGATAAAACGCAACGGAAAGGGTAGGTCTGAGTTGGCTTGCTTGGCGTCTCAAAATCAGAAAATTTGATTTCCGTTTCAGATTTCCACATCGAATTCATCCAGAGAGAAAATGCCGATGTCGCGGTCCTTGCTTGCAACCTCTTTTTAGTGCATCCATTTCTGATAGTCAGACTCCTGTCTTTGACTGCATCTTCTGGCACGGAATCATAGTTAATTTTGTTTTCTTTTAAATACATTTCAAAATAGTGGTTTGCGCATGTCTTCCCTACGGAAACTCTGTAGTCCATGTATCTCTTTCTGGATGCACCTGTTTGAATTGCGAAGTCGTCCATCACGTATTCATACAAAGTTTGCCCATGATGGGTCTCTGAATGAAGAGGTAGCACTTCAAAGTCCAAATGAGAAGATTGAGCGATAATTATTTGTGTAACAACCCAAGCCGCATGATACGATTCTTGTGACAAATGCCTTATGAAAGGGCCGGCCACCGCGTCAGGAAACTCAGGGGTGTTTTCAAATGCGATGTCCCTGTGCCTTCTCCGAATCAAAGATAACGTAGTACATAACCCACATTCGCGTGCAGCCGCTAATAGAGGAACATCATTCGGATTTAGCGCCCATCCTTCATCTTGTATGGTGGGCATAGGTATGCACCACGCACCCAACAATAAAGGTATGTTGGGTGACAAAACATTTAAAAGATTGGACGCTGTCAACGATTGGTTCACAAGTTGGGAAAGTTGCGAACCTATAATAACAAATAAGTATTTCAGCGTTGAGCATAGCTGAACCAAAATATCGGAAGTGCAGCCAAACAGACCATCCAAAAAATGATAGTTCAGATCCCAATCGGTTAAAAGTGATTTGGTGGAAGCGTGTTTTGTTGAATCATACTGAAATGTATTGGAAACGGCCAACATTGGGGGCAAAATTGTGCATAATCCATGCCAGACTTGTTCTGAAATTAGGCTCTCTTGTGAGCTAAAGTTTGAGAGGACAGCTAGTATAGGGCGAATTATTATGTGATCCTTGAGCATGGCTTTTATTGAAGATAAGCGAAGTTCTTCTAAAGAAGCGTCCCATTCGGCATTTGATGCATTTGAATTCACAAAAGCCACAACTTCCTGTATGACAGTTTGAAGAACTAATTCTGTATTGTTCTCGAGTGCTGTTGCTGGTTCAAGCTGCATCAAAAGCGAGACCTTTGCCTGACAAATTTCGCACGCCATGGAACATCGTCTTCTTATAGAATCGCCCATATCGGGTTTTCCCAAAGATGCTCTAACAAGTCTTTCCATGCACATGAGCGCGCTTCTCCAAACTAGGGCAACCAACTCGGATGGTGCACTTCCAGATTCCATGTCATTCTGAGCTTGCATGCCAATATTTGTGTGGTAAAGAATACAGCGAATGAGATACAACCTGGCAGAATCGAACTCAGTTGGGGCCAAGCTCCATAAAGACCCGTTGCCGCCTGCGCCAGAATTGGTTTTTGCCCACGCGTCCATTCTTTTTAGCGTTACTGGATTTGACATGGTGTCACTGTTAACAGCTGATGTCTCTTCTTGAATATTATATTTAAAGACAGAGCTTGTCCAATTTTTCAAAAAAGACTGTAGGGATTCATTGTCAGCAGAACCCACCTTTTTCTGGAAGATACGCCCTTCGGAAAATAATGAGATCTCATTTTCGATCCAGTTCTTCAAGGATTCCTTATCGGTTCTCCAAATTTTGAGGCCATGCACAAAAAGCATATTATTCTTGGATATAGATCCAACATGAGAAGAGGATCGTGGTCTTTTAGTTTCAGCTAGTGCAGCATTTGAGTCTTGGTGAATTCCATCTGCTAATACGTCGATAGAACACAGGAGGAGGGAAGATACATTCCCCATAGCCAGACTGGCTAATCGAGACAGTTCTTGAACATTCTGCAACTGTCGTGCTCTATTTACCTCAAGGTCTTTCTTTTCTAATAAAACGGCGTCAATCTCGTATACCAGTTTACCTGTGGCAGCACTGTAACAGCTACCAACAAAAGAGTCACAGCCTCCATCACAAGATGGAAAGACTCTGGCCTCACAAAGGTAAACCGAAGGAGGCGCATCGCTGTCATTTCGTCCTGCTGTTGCTCCCCACTCTTCAGTGAACATAAATCTATTACCGTGAATCGTTCCCTTGACAAAAACCTGTCTCTGAGCAAAAGAACTAGACCCGCTCCCATGGTAAATTGCTACGGGTAACTCAGATTGTTCTGAACCATTTGATTTGCGCAGATCAATGGTATATTCTTCAGGACGGTTCACGGATTCTTTAGCCAAGGCTCCGCGAGAGAGCACAAGCTTTTTCCTGTTGGCAGCTGAAGAAATGTTTTTACGGCAACCAACGCTGATGACGCCTTGAGTTCCAAGCCCAAGATTGGCATTCCTAGTGACTTTCCATCGTCCCTCACTTAATAAAGGGGAACTATGATACATAGAATTTGAGCCCAGCTCATGTGCCTTATAGTTGAGTTGCTCAATTGTCCACTGTAACAAAGGAATAAATTTGATCCAACAACGCGATGCGTGAAGCTGTTGTTGTTCATCGGGGAATGCAGAAGGGATCAAAAGAAAACTAGATAAGAGAGTTTGTAGAATTTGAAAAGCATACTCAAAATTTGCAAGATCCGAATCGTTTCTGGTCAGTTCTGAAACAAATTGACGTATGATAAATGTTGTGTAGAGCACAGCGTTTTCCCAACGAAGCTTGTCACCGCCGGATTGTCCGTACAGTAAGTAGCTCCTCTCAGAGTAAGGCAAGGTTGAGATGCGACTGCCACTGGATAGACGTCTGGCCGATGAGCCAATACTATCCAAGTTCGCAGAATCAGTTGTGCCGAGAGAATTATTGGCGATTAAGCTACTAACTGTTTTAATGGTAACGCCATCGTCTCTTTGATACAAGCCGACAGCAGGATAAAGATTGACGTTAAGCGGTAGACCCTCAAAGGCCACACCCCAATCTTCAATGTAGACTCCGCTTCCAACTAATGATGCGGAAGTCGTAGGGAAAGAGGGAGTGCTGTTGATGACTGTGCCGGTTCTATTTGCATCATGTAAAATACCGAAGCGCAAAGATCCTACATTGGAATCAAGAGTGACGATTACAGTGGAACCTGTACGAAATGTTGACCCATAATCACCACGCAACTTGCTGCGGTCGTGCCATAGCGCCTTTGTTCCAATCATACCCCATCCATGAGCATCACCGCCAACATAAGTTTTAACACTTGCTTGAGATGTGACGACACCTACAAATACATGGCCTCGATCACACTTGTCCAAATGTACTGCCCAGCTGTGAATGCCCGAAGAAGGTGCAATGGCCCATGTGGCACAAACACAACCCCAAACTTTTGAAGCACGTTGAGAAACAGAAACAGGACCTCCTTCGTTTTCAGTCCCAGAACCACTTCTTCTCGAGGCAGGAGTTGACGCTGGAGACGATGCAGCTCCTCCAAGACTACTAATGGGAGGCAGAATGGCAATAGAGTCACTGCATCTTGATGAGTCAAATTCAATAGTGGTAGGTTCGCCGGAAGACGGGCCGTCTCTAAGAGCATTGTCACGAAGACTCCGTCTCGGAGAATAAAAGTAAGTATGACCCTCTAAATTCACAAGGTTTGATGTGTCTGTCATTTGAGAACAACCGTTAAAAAAGTCCCATCTTTGTAAAGCGGTTTCTAACTTTTCACTGTATTCTTCGTCGATATCGAGCAGATTTGGTGACCAGGAGTGTAAAATGAAATACTTGTTGCTGTGGTGGAACAAAAAGTCATTTAACCTAAGAACATTTGGCAAATATCTCATAAGAATTGAACGCGCTTTTGGTACTGAAACCATGTTGTAAATCGTGTTGAGCATTGGAATGAGCATGCATTCATCGTTGGTGCCTTCTGATATCGAACCAGATTGCTTGGTGGAAGTTGAAGAAGGAGTCCATTGAATAAAGTAAGAAGCAAAGCAGTCTTTTTGCATCATACGACCACACAATGCATTAATGTACAGCGTGTCAGCATCAAGTTCACTCCAGGGAAAGTCTAGTCCTTTAGTTGTGAATCCATGAGAATCTGACTTGTGCTGTTGCAAAAGCTTAACCACTCGTATCATCTCCTGCATCAAGTAAGCTGCTCGATCTGAATGCTTTCTTGTCACAATAGGCCAAATACTTTCGAGAGCTTGCAAGCAATAGCTAAGATGTGTCCTAGGTAAAATTGTCTCCGACAAGGCATTGTATCTCGCAATACACGTTTTGTCAGTATCAGGTCCGATTGGGAGCGATTTAAATTGTTGAAGCAAAATTTTC
>Ga0075156_10000977_pt1 | contig 15255 bp, 15 predicted proteins | sample JI81AbrownDNA_FD_70966 | JGI IMG/M metagenome (GOLD analysis project Ga0075156, IMG submission 70966) | Wastewater effluent complex algal communities from Wisconsin, to seasonally profile nutrient transformation and Carbon sequestration -... | ecosystem: Engineered > WWTP > Effluent > Algae...
CGCAGACGAGACTAGAAGCGAGAATACGAGCAAACAGAGGTTTGGCTTATTCTATGGGCATTGAGGATGCTAACGGGTAAATGGAAGGAAAGTACCCGAGTGAGACGCTTCGATTGACTCAGGGTGGGAATTTGCCCCAGGAGGGAATCGCCCTCTCCGTTGGTTCGCCATCCTGGCTCACCGTACTCCGAGGCACGGTTTTGTTCGTCGCCTCCCATCCGGGTCGGCTTGTCCAAAAATCGCTTCCTATGGGTCGCGATCTATTGGCTCACAAAACTGTTCGATTCCGTTTGATTTTGTTAGCTGGAATTTGCCCCAGGAGGGAATCGAACCCCCACTGTCGGTTCCGAAGACCGATGTTCTATCCGTTGAACTACCAGGGCAAGGTAGGTAAGGTCATTTTTGGGGAGGGGATACTTTCAGCAAATTCTTTTTTAGGAACGGAAAGGTGGCCGTTAAAAATAGATAAGAGAGATATACGGCCCAAAAATAAATGAAGACGCGAAAACCAAAAAGTACAAAATACAAAGGTCTAGCAGTACCTGGTATGACAATTAAGGTGAGATCACTTAAAACGATCATTTCGCAGTTCAGTATTTTTCTTTTAATCGTTTCTAGTATTTTTTTGAAATCACCGATTCTAATCGATTGGTCGATTTTAGAATCGTTCGTATAACGCAGGCTACCATCATCACCAAACACATAAAAGTTGGATTCCCAGCCTAAAAATTGAAAATCAACAGGAAAATAGCCGCTAGTGTTTTTTACAAAAAAATAGAACTCATCCCCATCTAAAAAAAATTTTGCTAACTGTCCTTCTTTTCTAATTTTAGAAAGACTCAGTCCGTCTTCATAAAAGTCACTCCAATCCCCAAAGGAATAAATAATTTTTCCGTCACTATACCAGAGCAGTCCACCTAAATTAGGAATTCCTTCTAAACTCCGATTTAGTTTTTGTTTTGGAACAGGGTCAGAGGTTTTGAAAGAGGACAAAGACTTTTCTGTTTTAAGATAGAACTTTAAAGTCGTTCGAATTTTCGCCAGATCCTCTCTGTTTTTCTCTTGGACTCTTTTGGTGATTTCGGTGAGTTCTTTTTGCGAAGGAGAGAGGAAAATCTCTTCCGCAATCTCATCAAGCAAGGAATCCATTAAATTCGTCGGACTGGCATTGGCCAAAGTAGGTATAAAAAGTGCAAAAAGAAATATGGATCGTTTCAAAAAATGGTTTCCTCTACTAGCTTAAGTATCGGAGCATAGGGATAAGATGATTACCTGTCCCATCTGCGAAGCGCACAAAACCAAGTTAAATATCATCGCAGAAACAGAACATTGGGTGCTTCGAAAAGCTCCCGAGGATAAGAATTTGACTGGGTACTGTTATCTGGAGTCAAAAAAGCACATTGAGAGTTGGCAAGAATTGACTCTTGCCGAATGCCAAGATTTTGGAAACATTCTTCACAAAGGATTGGAAGCATCCCTAGTGCTACCGTCCACGCCAGACAAGCTTTATTTCGCGGCGATTGCCGAAGCAGTTCCACACATTCATATGCACTTAGTACCACGATACCCGAATCATTCTAAAGGAATTGGACATTTAGAACAGGCTCTCGGTTCGGGTTTTTCTAAGGCTCTTTAAAAAATTCTTTCCAAGGGATCGGGTTTGCGATCTCATTTGCTCCATGATTCGCTTAAAAGACGTCCTTCCTTTACCAGTCAAAGATACGAGTGATGACGAACTTGCCACCTTACAAGAGCAGTTGTTTATCCTTCAGAAAGAATCTTATGATAAGCAAATAGGTCATATTTTTCTATTGGAAGGTTGGTCATCAAGCGGAAGAGGCGAACTCTTAAAAACACTGACTGTTCGATTGGATCCTAGAAAATTTAAAGTGTATTCCCCCTTTGTTCACAAATCCGAAGATCGTGGGTATCCCTTCCTCTGGAATTTTTGGCAATACTTACCTCGGTTTGGTGAATCACTATTTTATTTAAATTCTTATTATGGTAGGCTTATCTATTTACTTGGGATCGAGGGATTGGGTCCAGACGATTATAGTCACCGAATGCTTTCCATTTTAAACACAGAAAGGATTCTCACAAGGGACAAGATGCGTTTTCATAAATTTTTTTTGCATATCACAGAAAAAGAACAAACGAGACGGATCGCTAAATCGAAAAGAGAAAAAAGGTCTTGGGAGCTGTCTTCTATTGACAAAGACCAATCAAAACATTATGGAAAATATCGTAAATTATTTGAGCGAGTCATGAATGAATCAAATACGGAATCATCCAAATGGGAAATTATTCCCTGTGACGATATTTCGAGCGCCAAAATTTATTTGTTAAAATCCATCATCTTTCGATTAGAACAAGAACTTAAAATCAATTCTGCGGAAGAGTTGAGTCATCTTGCAAAAGGGGGAGAGTTATTACCATGAAAAGTCCGAATGCCAAAGAAAGAATATTAAAGTTAGATGATGTTGATGTTTTCCCCAAATTGGAACGCTCTTTTTACAAAACAGAAATGAAAAAGTATAAAGAGCGCATCAGGCGTGCAACACTTTATGCCAAACATATCAATCGTCCGATTGTATTCGTATTTGAAGGTTGGGACGCCGCGGGAAAGGGTGGGGCAATTCGACGACTAACACAAGAAATTGATCCTAGGCTTTATGAGGTTCATAATATTGCCGCCCCTGATCCACAAGAAAAAAATCGCCATTATTTATGGAGGTTTTGGAACAGAATCCCAAATAAAGGTTATGTTGGTATATTTGATCGTTCTTGGTATGGGAGAGTGCTCGTCGAACGAGTGGAAGGTTTTTGTACAGACGAAGAATGGTCTAGGTCCTATGAAGAAATAGTACTTTTCGAAGAGCAACTGGCTAATTTTGGGACCATCATAGTCAAATTCTGGTTACATATTTCCTCGGAAGAACAGTTAGCGAGATTTGAGGCACGAAAAAATGACCCTCTTCGTCGGTGGAAATTGACGGAGGAGGATTGGCGCAATCGGGAAAAATGGGGAACATATGTGGAAGCTGCCAACGAAATGTTTTTACGTACAAATACTCCTTTTGCACCCTGGGTGATTGTACCTGCAACTGACAAATATTATTCGAGGATACATATTCTTTCCACTGTAGTGGAGACTTTAGAAAAAGAACTGAATATTCCGAAAAAGTTCAGATAAGAGTAAAGTGACTATTTTTGAATGCGATACGGTTTTTGTTTGATTTGAAAGAGCTTTCTCTCAGTTGCTGTAGTGAGAAGGATCTGGGAGTAAAAACTCAAAGAGAGCGATCGAAATTTTGACCGAAAGAAACTATAATTTTCATCAAAAATTTCGGTCCGGCAACTTTCCTCTAAGTTCTTTAATTTGTTCAGTGACAAAGAAAAGTACAAAAAACCTTTCGAACTAGAAGGAATCTTTTTGGGTTCCCACTGAATAGGTTCGGTAAAACATACGATTCCCTCTTTAGTCAAAACTCGAAATTCCCCCGTCCAGTTTTTGTTTGGAACTTCAATGTCTTTTGTTGAATTGTTTTCCACGAAAAGAAAGTAACCTTGGTATTTTTCGTCGGGTTCTCTCGATAAGGACAGATACATAGGAAAACCATCAACGACCTGTTTGGTGGAGATGGTGGGATCTTGGAAACTTCCAGGATTGAGACTACGGAAAACAAGATAAGCAACAAACATCAATAAAAAGATATCGATCAAAATGATGATTTGGCGCCATTTTCGTTTGGATTTTTCCTTCCCGATCGTCTTTAGGTATTCTCTAAACTCCTCGGGAGATCTGGAGTGGTATCCCTGTCCCATTGTTATACTTTCCTAACTAAATATTGTAACATCTCGTAAGCGGTCGGGTAACTTTCAGGCATCTCTCTTGTTCCTTCCAAAAGGCAAAGTGTGTAGTAAATTGCTTCTTGGACGGGAAAATTGATTGATAGAAAACGAGCAAGAATTCCTACCAGTAGGTCGCCTGATCCCATTGTCGCCAGACTTGGATTTGGTGACTCCCAAACATAAGATTTCCCCTCATTTGTCACAAGGAGACTAACAAAGGACTTAAACAAGATATGGACGCCATTTTCTAAACAAAAGGGAAGGGCAACCTCATATGCAGTTTGAATCGTTGTGCACTTTTTTCCCGTCATTCTTTCAAACTCGCCCGCATGGGGAGTAAGAATGATATTTCCGCTCGGGAGTTTCGTTCCTTTTTCCGGAATGGCGCCAGCATCTAAGATCAGAGTCTGGTCCTCTCGCAGCTTAAGGTCTGATAAAAAGGAAGGGTATTTTTTGAGACCAGGTCCAACGACCATCGTTTTTGTTTTCAAAAAGAATGGATCTGTTGAAATATCATTTCCCTCACTGACAGTGATCATGCGTGATGGATCGGCCTGAAGAAGTAAATCTTTTGTGGATATGGCTGGAGTGAAAATTTTAGAGATTCCGCCACCTAAACTATGAAAGGCGGAGCTGGATAACATGATGGCACCTTCCATCCCGGCATCCCCTCCATAAAAAATAGCCGCTCCCGCGCTGTATTTATGAGCCGTAGGTTTTCTTTTTAGAAGTGGTACAATTTCCTCGATCTCTTGTTTTTCCATATAGAATCGATTGGAAAAACTTGTCGGACTTTTATGACTGTGGATCGGAAAACCGATGCTTTCATAATACCGAGGTACAATTTTTTCATCTAAGGTAAAACCGATGTTTTCCCATTTTCGAGTTCCCAGTTCTTCGATCGAGTCGGCCTCTACAAAAGTAGACTCACTGTCCGGTAAAAATCCAGATGCCGTATCGAGCGATAATTTATAAAAAAAGAGATTCGAAACATTGATCCATCGGATCAAATCCAATAACTCAGCAGAAAGCGGGTTTTGAAATCCAGTACCTAAAATGGCATCTACAAGAAGTATGGTTCCAGACTCGGCCTTTCTTCCAAAAAGGTCAATTTCCTGGAGAGTATGCAAAGGGACTTTGGCTTTTTCGCATAAACTTGCATAAAACAGGGAATCCTTTCGTTTGGATTTCCCGGTCTGAAAAATACGAACGGAATGTCCTTCTTCTTTTAAAATGTTTGCGAGTGCATACCCATCCCCACCATTTCCTCCCGTTCCCACAAAAATCCAGATCTCTTCGGCCGTGGACCAAAGGTCTTCATTGGCATGGAAGACGGATAGGGCTGCCATACCCATAAGAGTAGATTCAGGATATCCAAGTGTCTCTAGGGCATACGAGTCCAAGTCTCTGGTTTCGGCATTTGTATAAAGGGGGTAAACTTTCATTTAAATCCAACGATACACTTCGAGAGCACCTGCTCGAATTCGAATCGAGTAGATATTGTCGTCGGCATCTGTATAAGTTTCTCGCCATTGGCCGCGAGGTGGTTCAAATGGAAGTCGTTTGTTGTTTACATGGTTTCCTTCTCTATCATGGACTTGGAGCCGAATCGAGTTCCCCTGGTCTTCCGTTTCCCAAACGTAAAATTCGTTATTAGAGCGAATAGAAAACAGAATCTCAGAAGGATCTTGTATTTCTTTGACAAATTCATCTTCGGGACCACCAAACGTATAACGGAAAATTTTTCGATACTTAAATCGTTTGTCTTTTTTGGAAAAAAAACTAAAGGAGGCGAGGACATACTCTCCCTCCGGATGAGGGAGTATTCGATCGAGTGTGATGTCGAAATCTTTTGCTTCAGGACTTGTAAAAACAGGGAGTGCCGATTCTCGGATATTACCTTTCAGTTCCCCTTCGTCAAAATAAGAAAGGCGCATTTCTTCTGCTATGCGGTGGTAAACAAAAAGTTTTTCACCTTCTCCCGAAATGATGGATTCGATGTAACGAAAGGGTTCCGAATTTTTTCCAGAGGCTCCCAACATAAATTTCACGACACCTTTTTGAGAAATCTGAACGAGAAAAGAGGGGAGAACGGCGGCACCCGAAGTAGAAAAAGTTCCGCTATAAGATTTATAAAGGTTTTCCTGGCCTGGGGGGACTTCTATTCCTTTGGAAGAAATTCTGTTTTGGACGACCAGGTCCCCATCCTCAGTTAAAGCGACAATCCCGATCCCACCGAATCGAAAAGGATAATGGGGAATGCCAGATATGGATTTAAAATCGGGATTTCCGAGACTTGCTTCCAGGCGACCATTGCGATCAAACAGTTTGATGATCGATTGTTTGGTATCCGCAAGGGCAATGATGTTTCCGGTCACAGGCAAAGTGAGAGGGACATTGGTCAAAACCTGATTTACAACGACACCTTCCCAGGTATCGGCGGTGGTTCCGAGTGGAATCCGGAACAGAAGGTCATTTTTTAGGTTGTCCACACGGAACCGGAGGCAGGCTGTCAGGGCCAGAGGAAACAAGATGATAAATATAAGTCGCATAGACAACCTTCCATTCCCTATTTTTTTATTTACAGCACAACTCGGTTTTCCTAGCTTGACAGGTGTCGTGTTATTTTTTAACATGAGTTGGGTCTCTCACTAAGAATCCTGCACAGGGATACTTTTGGATATGGTTTGGTATACACCGAGGAAAACATCAGAGAAGTTTTAAATAAAATTCTCGAACCACCTCTTGCGCTTTTTTCGCTCCAAGTACAGAATCGGAAAAACCACGCCCTCATTGAGATTTCACTGGATCACCTCGAACAGAAGACTGGCTCTGTCAGTTTGTTTGATTGCGAGGAAGTATCCAAGAGACTCAAAGAGGAGTTGGATCTATGGGGAGAGGAGTTTAACTTCACTCTCCAAGTCTCCTCGAGTGGGGTAGAGCGTATGCTCCGTCTGCCCGAGGATATGGATCGTTTCCAAGGACTTCTGGCGAAATTGGAAGTGCTTTTGGATAACGGAGAATGGGACAAGCGAGTCTATCGTCTTGGGCCGCGAACGGGGGACACTATCGAGCTAACACCTTATGAAAAACGAGGGTCTAGACGAAAGGTAGTGAAACCCATTCAAAAACCTTTAAGTGAAATTCGAAAAGGAAATCTATTTTTAGAATTATAAACCTATGGCTACAAAACAAGTAACGAAAGATATCGGCCTCTTTGAAGCCATCCAACAATTTTGTGCAGACAAGTCGTTGGATCGCGATCTCGTACTCGGTGTGATTCGAGATTCTCTTCTGACTGCTTACCGTAAAAAAGTTGGCTTAGAAGTGGATTCCGAAGAGCGCTGCCAAGTTGAGTTCGGACAAGAAAACAAAAATGAAATCGTAGTCAGCGTTTTAAAAGATGTTGTTGCTGCGGAACCAAAGTCACTGGTGGAAATTACGGAAGCAGATGCGAAACTCATCGACCCGAATGCAACTGCGGGCCAACAGATTCGCATTTTTGAAAAACCACAAGACCTTTCCCGAGTTCTTTCGAGCCAAGCGAAACAAATGGTTTTCCAGAGACTCCGCGATATTGAAAAAGAAATCTTATTCGAAGAATACAAATCGAAGGAAGGGGAACTGACACACGGTTACTTCCAAAGGTGGAAAAAAGATGCGATGAGCATCGATTTGGGCAAGGTCGAGGGCATCATGCTGAAAAAAGACCAGAACCCAGGCGAAAAATACCGCCAAGGGGATAGGCTCAAAGCGATCATCTCACGTGTGGAGATTCGCCCTCGCGAGCCGATGCCCGTGATCACTCTCTCTCGCGCCTCCGGAGATTTTGTTAAAAAATTATTTGAAATGGAAATTCCAGAGGTTTATGACGGAATCGTTGAGATCCGAGATGTGGCACGGATTCCTTCCTTTCGAACCAAAGTGGTAGTTTTTACGACCAAACAAGATGTGGATCCTGTCGGTGCCTGCGTTGGGATGAAGGGTGTACGGATCCAAGCGATTGTCCGTGAACTTGGAAATGAACGAATTGATATCGTTCTTCATTCAGAAGAACCGAGTGTTTTTATTGCCAATGCGATTTCCCCTGCCAAACCAGTGGAAGTGCATGTGGACAGAAAACGGGGGGATGCACTTGTCATCGTTCCGGATGAGTCTCTGTCTCTTGCCATCGGAATCAACGGCTCGAACGTTAAGCTTGTCTCCCAACTTTCAGGTTACAAGATTGACATAAAGACTGTTTCACAATACAATCAAGAACTAGCTTCCCCTGAAGCGAGAGAAAAATTGGATCGTCTTTTCAATGCCCAACAAGAGGCAATGGAAGGCGATGAAGATACACAAACGAGTGAAGTAGAAGAAGAGGAAGACAATTCATTGACTCCTCTCTCTGAAATTCCTGGTCTCACACCTAGGATCGTAGGCCTTCTAGAAGCCGGCGGTGTAAAAAACGTCGAATCTCTTTTGGATTTTAGTCCAGAGGAACTATCAGCCATTTCCGGAATTGGCCGAACAACAGCAGATCAGATTTTAAGATTACTGCGCGAGTCGATTGAATGGGTGGAAGAGGGCTAGGTTTAGCAAGTATTATATGGAAGAACAAAAATCGATCAAAGAAACGCTCCAACAAGGAGCAGCTGGTGACAAGACCACCAAAAAGAAGCTTGTCATCAAGAAAAAGCCGGGTTCACCGGAACCGAAAGCGACTGTTGCAGCACCTGAGGTAAAACCAAGTTCTTCTCATTCGACTGAAAAGAAAAAAGACCTGAATGAACTCATAAGGGAAGAAGCGAAGAGACAAGGTGGACTGAATGCAGGCTCAGGCCCGCAAGCACCCTCGCAAGCATCTCCGATCGTTTCCCGTCCCGAAAGGAAAAGGGATGAGTCCATCGAACAAGCAAGACCGATGGACCGGAAACCAGAATCGATTCTTTCTGGAGATACAGCCTCTCCGGGATATAGAAACGCAGAAAATAAAAACCAAGCCCAAACAGTTCCTGGTTTTTTCCGCAAGGAAGATCGCAATCCGATTGTTTCCCGTCCGACGACAAGACCACCCTCGGAAAACCGAGGGGGACCAGGCCAAGGCGGTGGCGGATACCAAGGAAACCGAGGACCAGGCCAAGGCGGCGGCGGATACCAAGGAAACCGAGGACCAGGCCAAGGCGGCGGCGGATACCAAGGAAACCGAGGACCAGGCCAAGGTGGCGGTGGTTACCAAGGCAATCGTGGACCTGGCGGACCGGGACAGGGGGGACCAGGTGGTTACCAAGGAAACCGAGGACCCGGCGGACCGGGACAGGGTGGACCTGGAGGATACCAGGGTGGTTCGAGACCTCCAGGCAGTCGGGGTGCAAGACCGATCGGCCAAGGCGGACCCGGCCAAGGTGGTGGTGGCGGACAAGGCGGGGGACTCGGTGGAGGATCTCCGTTTGGTGCCCCAGGAGCTGGCGGTGGCAATGCTTCGGGGAAAAAGAAAGCCTTTGAAAAAGACAAAGGTGGACGGGAAGAGAAAGACGAAAACACTAAGTTTTTCAAACAGAGCTTCCGGAAACAGAAAGCGCAGGCAGCGGCACTGGCAGCTGTTCCTAAAGAAATCTCCATCTTGGAAAACATCCAAGTGGGTGAAATCGCAAAGAAATTAAATTTAAAACCAGGCGAAATCATTTCGAAACTCATGAAAATGGGCATGATGGTCACCATCAATAATGTGATCGATGCAGAAACAGCATCGATTCTTGCTGATGATTACGGCTGTAAAGTGAAAATTGTTTCCCTTTATGACGAGACTGTCATTGAAGAAGAAAAAGATGAACCGGAAGATTATATCACGAGACCTCCTGTCGTTACGATTATGGGTCACGTGGATCATGGTAAAACAAAACTCCTTGATACGATTCGTGTTTCACGAGTCGCAGAAGGGGAGTCAGGTGGAATCACGCAACACATTGGTGCTTACCAAGTGGCAACTAATCGTGGTAAAGTAGCTTTTCTTGATACACCAGGTCACGAAGCTTTTACTTCCATGCGAGCCCGTGGTGCTTCTGTCACCGATATCGTAGTGTTAGTTGTCGCTGCTGATGATGGCGTGATGCCTCAAACCATTGAAGCGATCAACCACGCCAAAGAAGCAGAAGTTCCTATCATTGTTGCTATCAACAAAATTGATTTACCAGCAGCAAACCCAGAAAAGGTGAGACAAGAACTCTCCAATTATGGCCTCCAACCCGAAGAATGGGGTGGAACCACCATCTTCTGTGAAATATCAGCGAAAAACAATATTGGTATCGATAAACTTCTTGAGATGATCCTCATCCAAGCAGAACTTCTCGACCACAAAGCCAATCCGAAACGAAGAGCAAAAGGAACGATCGTAGAAGCAAAACTCGATCCAGGTCGCGGTCCGGTAGCGACAGTTCTCATCCAAAACGGAACACTCCGCGTAGGAGATGCATTTGTCGCCGGAGTCCATTCAGGAAGAGTGCGAGCTCTTTACAATGATCTCGGCCAAGCAATCAGAGAAGCTGGTCCTTCCTTTCCAGCTCTTGTAACGGGTCTTGATGGAGTGCCTGATGCAGGTGCCCCATTTGATGTGGTGATGGAAGACAAAGAAGCGCGTGAGATTTCTCATAGCCGTCAAGAATACGAACGACTTGGCCAGTCCAAAAATGCAGCCACAAGAGTCACTCTAGATAACATGAGTGAGATCATCAAACAAGGTGCTCTCAAAGAACTCAAAGTCATCATCAAAGCAGACGTTCGTGGTTCTACAGAAGCAGTGAAAGAAGCCCTTGAAAAACTTTCTACGGCTGATGTTAGACTCCATGTCATCCATGCTGGCACTGGGGCGATTGTGGATTCAGATATCATCTTGGCATCGGCATCCAATGCGATTGTCATTGGTTTCCATACACGCGCGAACCCAAAAACGGTCATGCTTGCTGAGAAAGAAAAAGTAGAAATCAAATACTATAGCATCATCTATGATGTGGTCAATGAAGTGAAAGCTTCCATGGAAGGGATGCTCGAACCGGAAAAGGTGGAGAACATCATCGGAAAAGTGGAAATTCGCGATGTATTCAAGATTTCCAAAGTCGGGAACATTGCTGGTTGTATGGTGAAGTCAGGTAAGGTGACAAAAGTAGCAAGTGTCCGAGTGATCTCGAGCAAATCAGGCGAAATCATGTGGGAAGGTAAAATCAAGAACCTCAAACGTGTCAAAGATGATGTGCCTGATGTTCTTACTGGATTTGAATGCGGTATCTTGCTTGATGGTTTCAACGATTTTGAAGTCGGAGATGAGATCGAAGTATTTGAGATTCGTGAGATTGCACGTAAACTCTAAGGCCAAGTCCAATTGAATCCGATTCGAAAAAAGAAACTCGAAGCGGAGATCCTTCGCATTTTGTCCATGGCGATCCTGGAAGGAAAAGTAAAAGACCCTAGGGTTTTTTTGCCGACCTTCCATCGCATAGAACTGACAGATGATCTAAAGAAAGCAGATATCTACTTCACTGCACTTTGCAACAACAACGAACGCAAAAAACTGATGGCAGGGCTTTCTAGCTCTGCTGGTTTTTTGTCTTCTCTCGTTGGCAAACAATTGCACCTTCATACAAACCCTCGGTTTTTCTTTGCTTGGGACAATCATTACATTAAATCCCTAGAAGTGATTCAACTCATAGAAGAATCAAAACCAAAGACCCTGTATGACGAATTGCATCCTTCCGAGCCACCTCCATCGAACGAAGAAGATGCGACTCCCGCAGCAGCCAATGAAATCGATGAGGACGAAGAACCGCCCGCTTCCTAAAAGCCATATTTTCGGTCACTTTTTTTGATCCAAAATGAATTGAATCGCAATGAATTTTCCCACAGAACGGACAACTCCAAACTCAGGATATCTTTTTGTAAACAAAACACCAGGTCTCACTTCTTCTGATGTGGTGATCCGCTTAAAAAAGAAATTCCACCTCGATTCCATCGGACATACAGGCACACTCGACCGATTTGCCGAAGGTTTACTGATATTACCTTTTGGCGATTACACTTCTTTTTCCCAATTGTTTCTGGGAGAAGATAAGACGTATTATGCGGAAGTGGAACTAGGAAAAAGAACGGATTCAGGAGATTTGGAGGGCGTTGTTTTGGAAGACTGGTCTTCTGAAAAAAAGGAAGATCGTAAAAAAGAAATCCATTGGTCCGAAACGTTTTTAAATGCCGAACTCCAAGCCGTAACCGGGTGGACAGTCCAAAAAGCACCCACACTTTCTGCCCTCAAAGTCGATGGACGTAGACAGTCCGACCAAGTCAGAAGTGGGAAAATTGTGAAAGAAAAAGAAAGGTCCATTCGCATCGAAAAAGTATGGGATCCACATTTTGAAACAAATCGCTTTTCCTTTCGCATCCATGTCAGTTCAGGAACTTACATCCGCAAGATTGTCCTTGACCTAAGCGAAAAGTGGGGCCTTCCTCTTGTTCTCACACGGCTCGTTCGGGAGTCCATAGGGAGGTGGAATCTTTCCTCGGCCAAGACTTATATGGAAACAGAAATCACAGATGCGAAACCTTGGGAAGAGGTATTGGTTTTGCCATCCAGAAGGATCACACTCGAGGAAAAAAAGGCCGTGATCCACGGAGGTTATATTTGGGACAAGCTTCCTCAGGCCTCCGAAACGGGGTTTTATTTTTTAGAAGAGGGGTCCGATCGAATCGTTGCCTGGTGTGTTTACGAAGGAAGGCCTGCGCATTTGCCTTACCGCTATCGCAAAGTATTTTTTAATCCCACATCAAAAATTATGTTTTCTATTTGAACCCTTCCCAGAATTTGGAAGAAATATGGTCACAAAAGAACAAAAACAGCAGATCGTTGCTACTTACGGTAGCAAGCCAAATGATACTGGATCTGCAGAAGTACAAATTGCTATCCTTGACACTCGCATTAAGGATCTTACTGAACATTTTAAAGTAAATAAGAAAGATTTCCATTCTCGTAGAGGTCTCATTGCACTCGTGAACCAAAGAAAACGAATGTTAGAATACCTCAAAAAAAGCAATATCGATAGTTATAGAAAGCTAATAGAAAAACTCGGTCTTAGGAAGTAAATCCTATGGCTACAGAGTTTACTGGTTCTTGGGGTAGAGATTCTATCACCATCGAAACAGGCAAGTGGGCAAAACAAGCCCACGGTTCTGTTGTCTATAAGACGGGGAACCTTGTTCTCCTAGCAACTGTTTGTGCTGCCGAGGAACCGAAAGAGGGCCAAGATTTTTTCCCTCTTACTTGTGAATACACTGAGAAAATGTATTCCGTAGGTCGCTTTCCTGGCGGTTACTTTAAACGCGAAGCCAAACCTCCTGAACACGAAATTCTACTTTCGAGAATCATCGACAGACCGATTCGCCCGATGTTTCCTGAGGGATATTTTTCTGAAGTCCAACTGATGGTACAAGTTTTGTCTGCCGACAAACAAGTGTCCGTTGCAGGTCACGCGATCAGTGCTGCGTCTGCTGCTCTGGCTGTTTCTCCCATTCCATTTGCAGGACCGATTGCTGGTGCGCGCATCGGACGGATTGATTCCGAGTTCATTCTGAATCCTACCAATGAGGAAATGAGTCGTTCTGATTTAGATCTGATCGTTGCAGGAACCAAAGATGCGATCGTGATGATTGAAGGCGAAGCCTCAGAGATTTCCAAAGACGACATGATGGCCGCATTAAAATTTGCCCAAGATGCGTTGAAAGTGGCGGTGGAAATGCAGGAAGCTTTGGCAGCCAAACATGGCATGCCAAAAAAACAAGTGGTACTAAAGGCTCCTGACAAAGACCTCCATACAAAAATTCGGGAATTCACTTTTGAAAAGCTAACTGCAGCGAACAAAAATGCAGACAAGGCCAAACGCAATGAGGACATAAAAAAGATCAATGATGATGCGATTTCGCATTTCAAAGAAATTTATGCTCCGGTAGATAGATCAAAAGAAATCAAACATTTTCTTCATGAACTAGAGTATGAAGTTGTCCGTGAACTCGTACTTGGCGAAGGCATTCGTTTTGATGGTCGTAAAACAGATGAAATACGCCAAATCTCATGTGAGATTGATGTTCTTCCTGGACCACATGGATCGGCCGTTTTTACAAGAGGCCAAACTCAAAGTTTAGGTGTGATGACTCTGGGAACTACAAACGATAACCAGCGTTATGAAACCTTAGAGGGTCCGAAAGAAAAGAACTTCATGTTGCATTATAATTTTCCTGCATTTTCTGTGGGAGAAGTCAGAAGGAACTCAGGTCCTGGTAGACGAGAAATTGGACACGGGAACCTAGCAGAGCGGGCGATTCGAAAAGTTCTCCCGACTCAAACAGAATTTCCTTATGTGATTCGTCTTGTATCCGAAATTTTAGAATCCAATGGATCTTCTTCGATGGCATCTGTTTGTTCTGGAACGCTTGCTCTGATGGCAGGTGGTGTTCCGATCAAGGCTCCAGTCTCGGGGATTGCCATGGGACTATTTAGCGATGAAAAAGGAAGATTTGCTGTTCTTTCTGATATTGCTGGGATTGAAGATCACTTTGGTGATATGGACTTCAAACTCGCGGGTACCAAAAAAGGCATCACTGCTTTCCAAATGGACCTAAAAGTTAATGGTCTTGGACTCGAAGTATTACAAAAGGCCATTGAACAAGCGCAAGTTGGTAGGGATCATATTTTAGGAGAAATGAACAAAGCCATTTCTTCGGTGAAAGGAAATCTTTCTGCTACAGCTCCTCGTATTACTCAAAAACAAATTCCAAAAGATCGAATTGGGGAACTCATTGGTCCTGGCGGAAAAATGATTCGTGCCATTACTGAACAATCCGGCGCTGAAATTTCGGTGGATGATTCTGGAAAAGTAACCATTGCCTCTCCAAGTGAAGAATCCAAAGAAAAAGCGATCGCCATGATCGACGGTATCTTTGAAGAAATCGAAATTGGAAGGATTTATGACGGTGTGATCAAACGGATCGCTGATTTTGGTGCTTTTGTGGAAATCCTTCCTGGAAAAGAAGGTCTTTGCCATATTTCCAAACTTGATGTGAAACGTGTCCAATCTGTAAGAGACGTTGTCACTGAAGGTCAAAAGGTCCAAGTGAAAGTGATTTCTGTGGATAAAACTGGAAAGATTGATCTCTCCAGAAAAGACGTCCTTCTCGACAACTAAGAACTAAGATAGAACCCTCCGGAAATCTTTCGGAGGGGAGGTAGATCTCTTTGGCATCTGATGAATTCAAACGCATCGTTCTTTCCAATGGACTAACCATCCTTTTCCAACCAATGAAACACGCTGCTTCGATGGCAGTCGGGGTATTTGTCAAAGAAGGTTCTCTCGCGGAATCAAACAAAGAACTAGGTTACTTTCATTT